>Ga0164241_10004234_pt1 | contig 13985 bp, 9 predicted proteins | sample OricomyardsoilBY_FD_108780 | JGI IMG/M metagenome (GOLD analysis project Ga0164241, IMG submission 108780) | Backyard soil microbial communities from Emeryville, California, USA - Original compost - Back yard soil (BY) | ecosystem: Environmental > Terrestrial > Soil > Unclassified | place: USA...
CTGCCGCGCCGGCATTCTCAGCCTGCGCGACCGCGGACATGCCGCCCAAAACAAAAGCCGGAACCAGCGAATAAAGAAGGATCGAGCGATTCTTCTTGCTCATGACTTGACCCCCGAATACTTTTAAACGAACCCGGAAACTTGGCCGCAAAGCATAGCGCGATGGCTCGACGGATTGCGACCTCAGGCGGAAGTACGACCTGCGCAGCCCATAAGTAAAGGCTCCCGGCCCCCTCCATGCCTGCGCTATGCGTACGGCCAGGCGCGGGACCAGTACAGCTGTCCGGGGGGCTCTATTCAGGCGCCAGCGTGTCCTTGGCGCCATAGGCATACAGCCCAATGACCGTGCCGACGAAGCCACCGGCCTTGTTCGTGGAAAGGTTCGTGACATCGACGTTGTCCGCCACGATCTTCCCGTCCTGGCTGAAGCGTGCATGGCCGCCGCTGATGGCCATCTCGAGGCGAGGCGTTCCGCGAGGAAGAGGAATGGACGCCAGCACCACACCATCGCGTGGTTCGGACTTGCCTGCACGGCGTGTGACTTCCAGAACATCCCGGCCGTCGCGGCGCGCACGGCCGAAGAATACGTAATAGTCGTCGTTCTGCAGCGCGAGGATGCCGGCGCGGTCACCCTCCAGGCGCGGCTGGAAATCGACGCGGGCCGTGAACCGCGCATTCATGTGCAACTGACGCTGCCCTGTGAATGCTGGCGTGGACCTGATGTCGCCCAGGGGCTCCGGAAGGGCTCGTAATGTAACGCGCCTGCCGCCTGCGCCCACTGTGAGAAAAGGAGCCTTCGGCGTGCGCACTTGCAGCCAACTCATCGCGTTGTAACCATTGGTCGAGGCGCTGTTGCGCCTGCCACGCTGCGCTCCGTGCGGCAGGTCGGCGATGAAAGGTATGGGCTTGCCGTGATCGAGAATCACCGGCCATCTGTTGGCGCCATCGGCGCGCCACGCTACCGGAAGCAGGAAGGTTTCGCGGCCGGTGTTGTACAGATCGCCGGCATAGGGCTGGGTCGCCAGGAATACGGCATACCAGTCGCCGCGTGGTGTCTGCACGAGGTCCGCGTGCCCGGCGGAAGTGATCGGGTTGGGACGGGACGGATCAAGGTCCCGCTGGGTGAGTATCGGATTGCCACGCCACGGTTCGTAAGGGCCCCACACATCCTTCGACCGCAGAATGACTTCGCTGTGATTGACCGATGTGCCGCCTTCCGCGGCCATCAGGTAGTACCAGCCATCGACCTTGTACAGGTGCGGACCTTCGATCCACACCGGCTTCGTGGACAGATCCACACCGCCATTGACGATGAGCTTGCGGGATCCTTTCAGCCCGCGCGTGTGCGGATCGAATTCCTGGATCCAGATGGCGCGGTGACCGTCGTAGAGCGGCGCGCCTTGTGGCGCATCGTTCCACACGATGTAGGCCCGGCCATCGTCATCCCAGAAGATCGATGGATCGATGCCGTCGAAAGGCAGCCAAACCGGATCGGACCACGGGCCTTGCGGGCGTTGCGCGGTGATGAGGAAATTGCCCTTGCAGTCGACACAGGTGTTGACAATGTAGAAGGTGCCGGCGTGATGGCTGATGTCCGGCGCGAACACACCGCGTGAGGTCGCAAGTCCCGAGAAATCGAGCTGGCTTGCACGGTCGATGGCATTGCCGATCTGTTTCCAGTGGACCAGATCGGTCGAATGCCACACGGGAATGCCAGGGAAGTAGGCAAAGGACGAATTGACTAGGTAATAGTCGTTGCCCACGCGCTCGATGGAAGGGTCGGGGTAATAGCCCGGCAGAATGGGATTCTCGAACTGGCGCGCCGGATCGAAGTCGTTGGCGCGGTTCAGGCTGCGACTTTCGTAGTGGATGTCGCTGAAAGTGGCCGCTCCGGGTGTGGCAGCGATGGCGGCCCCGCACAGGCAAAGCAGAACGGCGCAAAACCGGAGTGCTGCCTTCATTTCGAGACCCGGCACCGGCCAATGTCCGCGTGCCGGGTCTATTTCCCTTCAGTCGCCTAGGCGAATCCCTTCAATTCCGCCGTATTGATCGGCAGCGTGCGCACCCGCTTGCCCGTTGCCGCAAAGATGGCGTTGGTGAACGCCGGTATCACTGGCGGCAGCGTCGGTTCGCCCAACCCGGTTGGATTGTTGTCCGTCATGACGAAATGCACTTCGACCTTTGGGGCCTGGTGCATGCGCAGCAGCGGATAGTCGTGGAAGTTGGTCTGGTCGACGGCACCGTTGGTGAACGTGATCGCCTGAGCCAGCGCCTGCGACACGCCATCGATGGCTGCGCCTTCCGCCTGGTTGCCGCCCCCGCTCGGGTTCACGATCTGGCGACCCACGTCACCGGCAACCCACACTTTCTCGACGCGCACCTGGCCGCTCCTGGGGTCGACGGAAACCTGCGCCACTTCGGCGAAGTAGCCCTGGTGGCTGTAGTAGGCCGCAATACCCATGCCGGTGCCCTTGGGCAGCTTCTTGCCCCAGCCCGACTTCTCGGCAACCGCCTTCAGCACGCCAGCCATGCGGCCGTTGTTGAATCCGACCTGTTCGCCGCGCGGTGTCTTGGTGACAACCGGAGGCTTGGCCGGACCCAGCAGGTCGAGCTGAAACTGCAGCGGGTCCTTGCCCGCGAGGTGTGCCATTTCGTCGAGGAACGACTGGTACGCGAACGCCAGCGTGTTGCTGCCCGGTGCGCGCATCGGACCGGTCGGGATGTCCAGCGGCATCATCGAGTAACCGAGGTCGAGGTTTTCCACGAAGCCCGACGGGAACTCGTTGGGACCCAGCGTGGCGGAGCCCGCCACCTTGCCGCTGTTCGAGAACGTCACGAAGTGATCGCGGAATGCGGTGAGCTTGCCCGCGCCGTCGAGGCCGGCCTTGAAGTGGTGGAACCCGCCCGCACGGAACACACCGCTCTGCATGTCCTGCCGGCGATTGCGCAGCAGCTTGATGGGTTCGCCGTGCGCCTGCGCGACGGCAGCCGCTTCGACCATGAAGTCATTCGAGAGGCGGCGCCCGAAGCCACCGCCGCTGCGCGTGACGTTCAGCGTGATGTTCGGCTCTGGAATGCCGAGCAGCTTGGACACCGCGGTCTTGCCACCGCCCGGCATCTGCGTCGGTGACCAGATTTCCACCTTGCCGTTCTTGATGGCCACCGTCGTGTTCATCGGCTCGAGTGCCGAGTGGTTGATGAACGGCACCTCGTATCGGGCCTCGAGAACCTTGGCGGCGCCCTTGAACGCCTCTTCCACGTCGCCTTGCTTCTTGATCGAAGTCGCCGCCGGGTTCTTGGCAAGCTCTGCGGCCTTCGCCACGAAGCCTGCGGTGGAACGCTTGGCGGTCTCGCCCCCGTCCCACTTCACCTGCAGCTTGCCGAGCGCGCGGTTGGCCTGGTGCCACTTGTCAGCGACGATGGCGACGCCATCCGTCAGGCCGTTGTAGAGGCCGGCATCGAGGCCGGTCGCGGTGCCCTTGATCACATACACACCGCGCACGCCCGGCAGCGCCTTCACCTCATCGAGGTTCGCGCTCACGAACTTGCCGTTGTACACGGGGCACTTCTCGTACACCGCGTACCGCATGCCCGGCACGGTCACGTCGATGCCGAAGATCGGCTCGCCCCGCACGATGCGCGGGCTGTCGACACCACCGATCGGCTTGCCGATGATCTTGAAGGCTTTCGGGTCCTTCAGCTGCACGGTCTTGAGGTCGGGCGGCGGAACCTTCGCGGCTGCGCTGGCGAGCTGGCCATACGTGGCCTGCTTGTTCTTTCCCTTGTGGGAGACGACGCCATCGGCCGCCTCGCACTCCGCGACGGGCACGCCCCAGGAGCGGGCCGCAGCGGTGACGAGCATGAGCCGGCCGGCCGCGCCCACCCGGCGCAGCATGTCGTAGTTCGACGGAATCGATGTCGAGCCGCCGGCGAACTGGCCGCCATACTTCAGCTGATCGACTACGGCGTCTTCGGCGCGAACGTCCTTCCAGGCGACGTCGAGCTCTTCGGCCACGATCTGCGGGAAGGCCGTCTTGATGCCCTGGCCGATCTCGGGGTTCTTGTTGACGATGAATGTCTCGCCGTTCGGCGTGATGCGGATGTACGCGTTGAGCGTCGCCCCCGCCGCCGACTTTCCGCCTTCGCCAACCGCGAACGCTGGAATGCTGAAGTCGAGCAGCAAGCCGCCGCCAACGGCGGCGCTGGCTACAAGGAAGCTGCGACGGGAAACACTGTTCTGCTGGGCACCCGCTGAGCGCGGCGCTCGATCGAGATCTCTAGGTGACATCAGCGATCTCCCTCTTGTCTTCGGTAGGCATGCCAGCGGCCTGCTTGATCGCCGCGCGGATGCGTGTGTAGGTTGCGCAGCGGCAGGCGTTGCCGCTCATCGCGTCGTCGATGTCCTTGTCGGTGGGCAGGGGCGTGCGGTTGAGCAACGCCGCGGCCGACATGATCTGGCCGGCCTGGCAGTAGCCGCACTGCATGACGTCGAGCGCCAGCCAGGCATCCTGCAATTTCCTGCCTGTGTCGCTGTCGCCGATGGCCTCGATGGTCGTGATCTTCGCATCGCCCACTGCGGAAACCGGCGTCACGCACGACCGGGATGCATTGCCGTTGATGTGCACGGTGCACGCACCGCACAGGCCCATGCCGCAGCCGAACTTGCTGCCCTTCAGCTCCAGTTCGTCGCGGAGCACCCAGAGCAGTGGCGTGTCGCCTTCGACCTCCACGGTGCGCGGCTTACCGTTGACGTTGATGGTGTAGCTCATGCGATACCTCGGTTTGCGCGGCACGGGCGGTATCTGTCCCAACCCCCGGCCTTGAGAGTTAAGGAGATTACCGCTTCCGGTCTGTCTCGTGGTACCCGCCGGGCGGAATTCTTCGTGAGGATTGCTGCTGGCGCAGCGATGCCGGCCGGCGTATGCCCGATTTCTTGCAGCCCGCCCCGGGCGGATCGGGTATTTTGTCGGGCTCATAAGAGGAGCGCGGGCTCCGTGGGCGCCATTGGGGGAGAAGAACAATGATCAAGCGGGTAGGCATCGTCCTCGGCATCCTGGTTGTCATCGGGCTGGTGCTGGCATGGGTCATCAGACAGCCCGGGCCGATGGCCTTCGCCGACGGCAAGCGCGTGGCCCTGGCTGAATTCAGCGGCAAGCCCACCGGCGTGCCGGCGGACTTCAATGACACGGACCCGCTGGCCAAGGGCCGCTATCTCGTTGTCGCTGCGGATTGCGAAGCCTGCCACACCCGGGACGGAGGCCCTGCGTTCGCAGGCGGACGGCCGTTCGAGACGGAGTACGGCACGATCTATTCGCCGAACATTACTCCGGATACCGAAACCGGCATTGGCTCATGGAGTGATGCAGATTTCCTGCGCGCGGTGCACGAAGGCATCGCCAAGGACGGCACGCGCCTGTATCCCGCGTTCCCGTACGCCTCCTACACGTACCTCACCGATGAGGACGTGCTGGCGATGAAGGCCTACCTTTTCAGTCTTCCGGCGGTGAAGAACACGGCACCCGAGACCAAGCTGCGCTGGCCCTACAGCCAGCGCGGGTTGATGGCCGCCTGGTCGAAGTTCTACAACCCGAACACGCGCTTTGAGCCGGTGGCCGATCAGTCCGCCGAGTGGAACCGCGGCGCCTATCTGGCCGAGGCGCTGGGTCATTGCGGCGAATGCCACACGAATCGCAATTTGCTGCAGGCGCTCGACAACAAGCACAAGTTCTCTGGCGGCATGGCCGAGGGCTGGCGCGCCTACAACCTGACGAGCGACAAGGAATCGGGCATCGGTGCGTGGAGCGCCGAGGATCTCGAGACATATCTGAAGACCGGCCACTCGGCGGACAAGGGCTCGGCGTTCGGGCCGATGGCGCAGGCCGTGCACCTGAGCTTCCAGAAGCTCACGCCGTCTGATGTGACCGCCATCGTCACGTACGTGCGCAGCGTGCCGGCGGTTTCCACGCCGGACCTGCCGGCGCCGAAGCTCGAGGCCGCGTCGGCTGATCCTTCAGACCACGCTGCTGCGGAATCGAACGAACGGGGGCACCTGATGTTCGCGAGCGTGTGCGCGGGCTGCCATTCGTGGACCGGCACGGGCAGTTATGTGCCACACACCACACTCACCGGTACGCGTGCCGTCAACGATCCCACCGCCACCAACGTGGCGCTCGCCGTGCTGCGCGGCGCGAGCACGCTGCCGCCATCCGGCGATATCGCGGTGATGCCCGCCTTCGCCGCGGCGTGGACGGACGAGGAGATCGCGGACGTGTCGAACTACGTGATCGCGCGCTTCGGCGCCAAGCCGTCGTCGATCACGGTCGACGAAGTGCACAAGCTGCGCGAGATGAAGTAACCGCTTTTCCAAACGAACTTTTCCAGAGGTCTGCATGAAACTGATCGCTACCGCTGCTCTCATCGCCCTGGCGTTGCCGTTGATGGCTGCTGAACCCCAGGCTGCCAGGCCCGCCGCGCGTCCGGCCAACACCAACACGATGGTGGTCAAATTCCGGGCCAAGTCAGGCAAGAGCCAGGAGATGAAGGCCTTCTGGCTCGAGATGCAGAAGGAAGTAGCGCGCAGCGAACCCGGCAACGTGCAGTACGACCTGCTGGTCATGGCGGGCGATCCGGATGTCTACGTGATCATCGAGCGTTACAAGGATGCTGCCGCCGTTGCCGCACACGGCCAGAGCGAGAAGGCAAAGGCGATGTTCGCCAAGCTCGGTGAGCTGATGGAAGGCGCACCCCAGGGCGATTACATGCAGCTGGTAAGTTCGAAGCCGTAGGAACACCCCGCGTCCTGCGAGAAGCCCCGGTACGAAAATACTGGGGCTTTTCTATATATATGCTCGCTACGCCGGCTGCGTTACAGACCGGGCAGCCCGCCGATGCCCGGATAAAGGTGTGTCTGCGAATATGTGTTCCATTGTAGAGTCTTCGCGGGTCGTCCAATCCAAAACGAATAATTAGGAGCGCGCCCGTGTCGATTCCTGCCCTTCCGCGTCCACAGACTTTCGTACTCGTTCATGGAGCCTGGCATGGCGGTTGGTGTTGGAAGCGCGTGCTGCCATTGCTCAGGGCGTTGGGCCACGAGGTCTTCACCCCGACGCTAACGGGACTTGGAGAGCGCCAGCACCTGATGAGCGCGGATATCGGATTGGATACTCACATCCAGGACGTACTTGGAGTGCTTGAGTATGAAGAACTGCGTGACGTGGTTCTGGTTGGTCACAGTTATGCCGGGATGGTGATCGCGGGCGTGGCAGAAAAGGCCGCCGACCGCATTGCGCATCTGGTCTACCTCGATGCTTTCGTACCGGCGGACGGAAAATCGCTCGCCGATTATCAGCCGCCGGAGATTTTGCAGCTTTTCCAGGAAAGCGCCCGGAAGGACGGCGAAGGTTTCAGGCTACCGTGCGTTATTCCGGCGGAGGCGTTTGGCGTCACGGCTGGGGATGACCTTGCATGGGTTCGTCCGCGGCTCAATGCGCATCCCCTCAAAACAAAACTCGATGCAGTTCGGCTGACCAATCCGAAGGCGACGCAGATACCCCGCACCTTTATCTACTGCAACGATCCGGCTGTCGGGCCTTTCGGGCAGTTTGCCGAGCGTCTTCGGCACGACAGATCGTGGCGGTATGCGGAACTGGCAACTGGGCACGATGCCATGATTACAGCGCCGGAGAAGGTGGCCGAACTGCTGCTGGGATGCACCGAGCTGCGGGCGACTCAATCACCTGCTCAGCGGATCACCCCGCAGGCAACTCGAGCGCCGGAGTCTCCGGAAGGCTGCGTCTTGTAGTCATCCGGCATGGCATGGATGATGAGCGCCTTGCCGATAATCTCGCTCGGCGCGCCATCCTTATCCACCAGGTTGGGGCCCTTGACGAAGGCGTTGATGGTGGCGTGGCCGTTCTCGTCAGCCTTGGCATTCGGCAGATCACCCAGATGCTCGCCATGCTGAGCCTTGGTGGGATTGAAGTGCGCTCCGGCACTCTTGAAATCGGGAAGCTCGCACTTGCCGAATTCATGCACGTGGAAGCCATGCTCCTTGCCCGGCACAAGGCCGGTGATGTCGCCGGTGATGTGAATGGCGTCGCCCTCGTTGCTCACCGTGAGTTCGCCCTTCACGGAACTGCCGGCTGCGGAAATCAGATTGACTTTTGCGGTGGCGGGGCTCGGCCTAGGTGTCGTGGCGGTGGTCGTTGCATTACCGTTGGCTGATGCGTTTTCTGTAGCAGACTCATTGCCGGTGGCGGGTGCGTTGGGAGTTGCCTCTGCAGGAGGAGGCGTCGGCGTTGCCACCGTCTCCTCCTTCTTGCTGCAAGCTGCGCAAACGGCCAGGGGAATCAGTAATGCCAGCACCGGTGTTTTCATGGCGTCGTTCCTTCACTATCAGAGTTCATCGCCAGCTCAGTTGCCCGGCACGATCCGTGTGCCGATATAGCGACCATTGCCGAAGCTGACTGTGTAGTCGCCCACTGCCTGATAGGTCAGCGCCGCGCCTCCCAGGACCGAGAGTCCCGAGCCGCCATCGGTGTCGACGGAATCCGCACAGGTTGCCACCATGATGTTGCCCGAAGAGGTGCCAGTGCGCGTGTAGCATCCGGCCTCGATGCCGGCCGGATAGCTGTGCGCAGGGTCATCGACCACGTTGGTTTCGAGATAACGACCATCCGGCATGAACACCGTGAATGACAGCGTGCCGTTGGTGAAACTGCCGACAGGCGTGCCTGGAACCGAGGCCGTGGGCACCAGCACCCACGATGGCGTCGTGCCGGTGCCGGCAATCACCAGCACCTGATTCTGGCCAGAACCACTCTTGGTCAATGTGCCATCGACGATGCTCGAGTCATCGCGCCATACGCCGCAGGTGCTGCCGTTGGTGTCGAGCACATTGCTGATGAAGGCGATGGTGCCGGCCGAAGCGTTGTAGTCGTACGCACCCACCTCCACGCCATTGCCGCTACTGGCGCCGCAGGTTGTGTCCGCCTCCAGCGAGCCGTACACGTAAACGCCATCCGGATAGAGCGTCAGCGCCATGTCAGAGCCGTAACGCACGAAGGTGCCCGACAGCGAATCCGTGACATTGTCCACGCAAGTCACCGTGATGCCGGTGACATTGCTGCTTTCCATGATGGTGCCGCCATTGGGAATGATGCAGGTCTGTCCGGTGGGCTGCGACGCCACGGTCACGCGATAGTTCGTGCCCTGGGGAATCCCCACCGGGAAGCTGAACGACGTGTCTGCGCTGTTCACCGTCAGCGTCTCGTTGCTCTGGTTCAGCGCGAGCTGCAGCGTGCCGGTGAGGCCGGTTACCGACCCTCCGACCGTATAGCTGCCGGGCAGCGCACCATTGACGCAGGTCACCGTGAGCGACGTGGCGCTGGCGGAGGTGACGACACCGCCCGCGTTGCCCACGACGCAATACTGGCCTGTCGGAGGCGCTGTCACCGTGACCAGATAGGCCGTGCCGGCGGGCAGCGTAGTGCCGAAGTCGAATGTGCCGTTCGTGCTGGTGGTAACCATGGGTGTGGCCGCGGTGCTGGTCAGCGTGAGCGTCACCGGCTGTCCGCTCAGACCCTGGATGGTGCCGCCCACAGGCAGGTTTGCAGCAATGGCCGTGCAGTTCACTGCCACATTGCTGACATTGCCGCTGAGGGTGCCGGTGCCGTTGCTCACCGTGCAGTTCTGCGTGGCATTGGCAGCGGGAAGGACAGTGACCGCATAGTCCGCGCCCGAGGCCAGGTTCGTAGCAAAGGTGAACGCGCCGTCGGCATTTACCGTGAGGTTGCGGCCGAGGTTCAACTGCAGCGTGACCGGCGTAGTGAGTCCCGTGGCCGTTCCGCCAACGGTGATCGGATCATTGGCGCAGGAAACGGCGATGTTGGTCACGTCGTCGGTTGCCGTACCGGAGCCAGAGCTCACGGTGCAGGTCTGTCCGGCAGGTTGCTTGTAAACGCTTACCGCGTAGCTGGCACCCTGCGCGGCCTCTTTGGGGAACGTGTACGACCCATTGGAGCTGACCGCGATGCTGTCTCCACTGGTGCTTTCCTGCAGTACAACCGTGCCGGACAGGCCGGACGCCGTGCCGCCAATCGCGAAGGGAGGGCTGGGTGCTGGGGCTGGCGGCGCCGGTGCTGGTGGCGCCGGTGGCGGAACGTCATTGTCGTCACTGCCTCCGCAGCCGGCCAGCAGCGTGGTGCATGCAATGCAGAGCAGGAGGGGGTGCAGGGATTGGTGTCGCATGGCAGGTCGCTCCGTGTTCGTGCGACAACAATGGACACGCAGTGCAACGCCGACTTAGCGGCCGTTCATGATCTCATCAGACTGTGGCGCGGTAAGGTGTAGACCTGATGCGGCGACGATAGACAGCAGCCAGAAGTGCTGCCAGAAACACGATCCCGACACCTGTCATCCCGCCCCCGCCCCCTTTGCCACTATTCGTGCCGCCAGAGGAAGGCGGTGACGAAGGCGGAGGGTTCGAAGGAGGTGCCGGTTGTGTACCGGGAGCCGCGCCTGCCGGCTGCGCCACTGTCACGAACACGGTTGCAGGAGCAGAGACATGACCTGCTGTATCCGCGATGGTGTAAGTAAACTGATCGCTGCCGGAAAAGCCGGTATTCGACGCATAAGTGATCGAACCGGAACTTGGCACTGCACTGACGGCGCCCCCGCCAGGCTGCGATACCACGGTCACGGTGGCGCCGTTGATGGCGCTGGAAATCGAACCGTCGTTGGCCGACACCGGAATGGTGAGCACCCCGCCGCTGGCAACTGACGCCACGTCGTCGCTCGCATTGGGTGCAGCGATATCCATGATGTACAACTCGGTGCCCACCCTTGCTTCGAAACCCTGGAAGAACACCTGGCTGCCAGCCGAGGTGTAGCCATACGGCACGAAATCAGCTCCGGCGTCAGGATCGACGTCCGCAACCAGCATCGTGCTTCCCGCCGTTCCGTCGGTGCGCCAGACGGAGGGGCCAAACGTCGGGTCGATCCGCGTGAACAGGACTTGCCCCTGGATTGATGCCAGGGCGCCCAGGAATTCTCCCGCGGACTTGGTCGATAGCAGATTCACGGTGCCCCCTGCCGTGCCGTCGGTGGCTTGAAGGGCGAGTGTTCCTGACGGCGCGGCAGTTACGTAGACCAGCCGGTTGCCGGCTACCGCCGATTCACCCCCCATTGTGTCGGACGAGATCGCGACGGTTCCCGCCGTCGTACCGTCACTGCTCATGAGTAAGCAGGAGGACCCCGTCGCGCAGTACTGGAATAGCACATGGCTTGGCATCGATCGCAGCGAGTCCACAGCTGTAAACGCAGCGCCTGGATTGAGGTCGGTAACCTGCGTCGTGCCGGCGGCCGTGCCATCGGTGCGCCAGAGCTGACCATGATTCGCGGCAGAAAAAGGCGCTGCCTGCCCACCAAAATAGAGATAGCCATTCAGGATCACCGACGTGGACGAACTGGTCGTTGCCACTGCGGCGCTCACTCGCTGTGTTCCCGTTGCTGTGCCGTCGCTTTGCCACCAGTAATTGCCGGTGGCCTCACACAGCCGGAATACAACCTTGCCATTCAAGGCGTGCATGTCCCCCATGCAGCTGTTCAGGCCTGCGCCAAGATTCGTGACCGCGAATGTTCCGGCAGATGTCCCGTCACTGCGCCACAGCTGCACGCCGTGGATACCATCGTTGGCGGAGAAGTACATAGTGCCGTTAAGCGCTGCTGCCGTGGACAGCGTGCCCGGATTGCTGGGAATCTGGCCCGCCGCAATGTCTTTGACCAAACGGGTTCCAGCCGCGGTGCCATCGGTCGCCCACAGTTCATTGCCGTGTGTGGCGTCGGTGGCAGAGAAGAATGCTAGCGAGCCTGCGGTGCCCAACATGAAGGGAATCGATCCTCCCGCGCCCGGCAGGATATCGTTCAAGAGCATTGTGCCAGCCGCCGTACCATCAGAAACCCACGGCTCGATTCCGTGCGTGGCATCAGTGGCGTAGAACACCACGCGGCTGCCCAGCGACGTGAACTGCTGCGGATCCGAGCCCATGGTCCTGTACGTCGTGCTCGACAACAATGACCGCGTGCCAGCGACCGTGCCATCCGATGCCCACGGCAGCTGACCACTCTGGGCGAAAAGCAGCCGAGGCCCCGCGACAAAAAAAGCGGAGGGACTGAAATCGCCTGGACCAGGAATCAGGTCAGCAAACTCGGCCGTACCGGCCGGAGTGCCATCCGTGGACCACGGTTCAGACCCATGCGCCCCGAATTGGCCGCCAGCGAAGAAGATCCGGCCTTGGAATTGCGCCAGGCCGGTGGCGACAAAGGGCTGCGGCAGTTGAGCATAAGGCAGCGTTCCAGCTTCAGTTCCATCGGTGCGCCACAAGTCGACACTGCTGCCCGCCGCACCCGTGTAACCCAGAAAGTAGAAGCCGTCCGCCCCAATCAAGCCGCCAAGGTCGCCTGCTCCAGGGCCAATCAGGGACGTCGAAACCAAGCCCCTTGATTCGCCCAGTCTGCGCGTTCCTCCCGCGGTTCCATCCGTTACCCACAGTGCAGAAGGCGGTGTTGCCGGATCGCTACCTGCGAACAAGAGCTTTCCACCAATGGTGATGAAGCCGGCCTGGGGCACGGGTGTGCCGGTGTATAGGGGCATGTTCTGCGCCAGTATCTGCACGCCGCTACTGTTGGCTCGATAGATGTTGTGGTCCACCTGCACGGAACCCGGAGGAGCCGAAGGGTTGCGCTGTGAGATCGCACCAAAAACCACATCCGTACCGAGCACGCCCAGCACGCTGAATTCCGTTGACACGGTGCCCGGCGTCATATCAATGACGAGTTGGGCCTTGGAACCATCGGCAGGGGCAAACCACAGTTCGCGTCCATGCGAGGCGTCCTGCGCCGTGAAGAACGCACCGACGGAAGTCGCGGTCAGGCCCTGCGGATCGGAGCCCGTGCTTCCGTCATAGATATCGATAACGCGATGCGTTCCTGCGGAAGAGCCGTCCGAGACCCATAACTCTGTGCCCGCTTTGGAATCGTCCGCGGCAAAAAATAGACGCGAACCGGAAACCACCAGCTGGTGTGGATCGGAACTGCAGTTTCCGCCGCAAATGTCGGATACGCGATAAGTTCCAGCATTCGTGCCATCCGAGCGCCACAGCTCAGTACCGCCGGTCGCGTCCGCTCCGACGAAGTACACCACGCCATTCATGGTCGCAATTTCAGAAGAATTCACACCATCGACAGAGCCGGAATAGATGTCAGCGGCGATGCGGGTGCTCGACATGGTTCCGTCTGAGCGCCAAAGCTCAAATCCATTGGTGCCGTCGTTGGCGAAGAAATACAGGACGCCGCCCACTACAAGCATCGACGTGATGCCTGAATCCGCGGGCCCCGGATTGATGTCCTTCACGAGCACGGTCCCGGATGGCGTGCCGTCTGTCTGCCACAGCTCTTCGCCATAACGCGCGTCGCCCATCAGGAAGTAAGTCGTGCTCCCAATCGTGGTCCAATGGGAAAGCGGCGCGCTGCTGCCAGTGGGCAGCGTATTGATGTCGCGCACCAACTGGGCGGCCGAGGCGCTTATGGTCAGCACGACAAGGATCGAGGAGAGGACGTATCGTTTCAGCAAGCTCATCTGGCGCTCTCTGAAGATGGCGGGAGTGCTATCCCGCGAGACGCGTGCAATTGTCCCAGATGACTGACTCCATCAAGGCGATATTGCTTGCTTGAATCGTCAACAACAGAATTATCGCCGTGGGGAGAGCCCCGGTGAGAAATTTCGCCAGGGCTCTTTGTTTATCGCTGTGGTTTACCGCTGCGGTCCACCGGCAGCACCAGGCGCGCCCGGACCACCCGGAGCACCGGGGCCACGAGGAGCAACGCAACCGCCCGGACCACCAGCACGGCCGGCCGGCAACGTGCCGCCTTCCGCGAGAATCTTCATGTTGTTTAGCGCGGTCGTGAACGTCTGGCGGCGCTGGGCC
>Ga0164241_10004235_pt1 | contig 13983 bp, 15 predicted proteins | sample OricomyardsoilBY_FD_108780 | JGI IMG/M metagenome (GOLD analysis project Ga0164241, IMG submission 108780) | Backyard soil microbial communities from Emeryville, California, USA - Original compost - Back yard soil (BY) | ecosystem: Environmental > Terrestrial > Soil > Unclassified | place: USA...
GAAAAAACTGTGCTCGCATTCAAAAAAATAGAAATCGAATAATTTTTTGGTGCGTACCAGCACGTACAGTAAAATCAGTATACCCACGGATTGAATTCTGCATTCTCCGCTATTAACTTTCTTTTATTCTAACTCTCAAAATTAGAAATGTCAGGGATGCATTCCTGACATAGGTTTTAGTAGGCTTATAGCGCCCCGGACGGGGGCGCTTTTTTTATTATTATAATATCCCCTGCTCAATTAGTTCTTTCCTTAACTGCTCCGGAGATTGAAAATGAACCGTATTTAATCCTACTGCCTTCCCTCCGATAATATTCGCTGGATTATCGTCAATGAAAAGAGCGGCTTTAGGATTTACATTATGTCGATCAAAAAGAATGTGGTAAAATTCCGGAAGTGGCTTACGTGTTTTCTCTACCCCTGACACCACTATTCCTTCAAACCAACCCAAAAACTCAAAGTTGTCCAATGCCCATGGGAAAGTTTGAGCCGACCAATTCGTAAGTGCATATAATCTATATCTGTCTGACTTCTTAATCTCTTCGAGAATCTCCACCGTTCCTTTTATCGAACCACTTATTGTTTCCTGCCAACGACCATACCATGCTTCTATGGCCAGTTTGTGTTCTGGAAATTTTTCAAGCAGTTCCTGGGTGGCTTCATCGAAATCGCGGCCAGCATCCTGTTTGTCATTCCATTCACTGGTGCATACATTTTGCAAAAACCAGTCTATCTCTTCCTCCGTTTTGAAAATTTTTCGATATAGATGCTTTGGGTTCCAGTCGATGAGCACTGCCCCCAAATCAAAAATGATAGTGTCTATTTTACTTTGCATGATTTATTGAACTAAGCAACTTCAAAGCTAACATTAAAAAAAACTATTTTAGCACTTCATTCTTATGTCTTCACACCACATCGTACGCGACAATCAGGAACCGGCATTATTGGTTCTGGAGGCTAGTCAGATAGCTTTCGAAGTCATTGAGGAACTTTTGGAATGGAGCCCATCCATCATTGTACATGAATCTCAAATTGAATTATTTCTTTTCCGGGGAATTAAAATTGACGCAGTTATCTTTGAAGAAGCCAATCGGGATGAGATCATTGAAAAAGTAAAAGATCAGCTTCCCGTTCATCTGCTCGGTTATCAATCCGAAAGTCCATTGACTAGGGCATTAGCTTTTCTTCAGGAGAAGAATCATGGTTATGTTAATATCATAACAGATAGCATTGATTTTATCAATCCATTAAAATCAGAGGAGAAACCTAAAAACATTTCCGTTTTTCATCAAAACTTTCGATGGTCATTGGTAAGATCCGGTCATTTTGAAAAATGGGTTGCCAAAGATGTACATGTTATACTCCTTGAAGATAAAGGGCAGATCGTTCTAAATGCTGATAAAGAGAATATGATCAGAATTAGCAAACCTCAAAGTTTCTGGATCGGAGAGACGTTAAAGGATTAATTTACTTAACAGCAATAACAAACCGGTCCCTGCCATTCATATCTTTTTGAATGGACACATTTTTGAAATTTTGTTGTACAAAGAGTTCCGCTGTCTCCTTACCTAATCGTTCATTGATCTCAACAATTGCCTTTCCTCCGGTTTTCAATTTCTGTGCAGCCAGTCTGGAGATATTTTTATAAAAGATCAATGGATCCTTTTCTGCAAAAAGGGCAAGATGTGGTTCGAAACCTAATACATTCTTGTCCATACTATCCTTCTCTACAGTAGAAATGTATGGAGGGTTGCTTACAATCAAATCCAGTTGATCAATTGGTAAAGATTCAGAAAGGACATCATGTTTGATAAAATTCACTCCACTTGATAATAACGCATTATTCTTTTTAGCCACTTTCAATGCTGCCTCACTAATATCCGTGGCAATCACCTCTGCGTTCTCAATCTCCAACGCCAGCGTAATAGCAATACATCCGCTGCCAGTTCCGATATCAAGAACTTTTGCGTTTTGGTCTAAAAGAAAAGAAAGTACATGGTTAATTAATTCCTCTGTTTCCGGTCTTGGAATCAGGACGGCATTATCAACATAAAATTTTCTTCCAAAGAAATATTCCTCATTCAAAATGTATTGAATCGGTTCGTGCTTATTGATGCGATCAATCTGTTCAATAAACGATTCTATTTCAACAGTAGTTTCTTTGCCTGTCAGAATATTTGAACGCGTGAGACCGCTCTTACTTTCCAATAGGCGGTAAACCATACTTTCTACCTCGTCTTTACTTTCTGAAAGATGGATTTTATTAACGATATCCCTAAAAAGCGTTTTGGAATTGGCCATCCCGAAATTGATCTTTGCAATAATACAGCATCGAAATGACATCGGAAGAACTTTTCATTCAGCGTACTTTTGAACTGGCTCAGTTGGGAACAGGATATGTGAGTCCCAATCCAAGGGTGGGGGCGGTGATTGTGCACGATGGGGAAATTATAGGTGAAGGCTGGCACAAAAAATATGGCCAAGCGCATGCAGAGGTCAATGCAATCCATTCAGTAAAAGATCAATCGCTATTAAAAGAAAGTACAGTTTATGTCAATCTGGAGCCATGCTCGCATTTTGGCAAAACTCCACCTTGTGCGGATTTGCTTATCCATCATCAAGTGAAAAAAGTAGTAGTTTCCAATAATGATCCCAATCCCTTAGTGAGTGGCCTGGGATTTACAAAACTTCGAAAAGCAGGAATAGAAGTCGTTACAGGATTACTGGAAGCAGAAGGAAGAAAACTGAACAAACGCTTCTTCACACTTGTTGAAAAAGAAAGACCTTATATTATTTTAAAATGGGCACAAACATCCGATGGATTTGTAGCCCGGGAAAATTATGAATCGAAATGGATCAGTAATGATTTTTCCAGGCAGTTGGTGCATCAATGGCGCAGTGAAGAAGATGCGATATTAGTAGGAACTAAAACAGCAGCACATGATAACCCGCAGCTAAACGTGCGAGATTGGAGCGGACGAAATCCTGTCAGGATTGTCATCGATCGTTTTCTTCGCCTTCCTTCGACCCTTCATCTTTTTGATAAGAAGCAAAAAACGATTTGCTATAATTTATTAAAGCACGAAGAGCATGATAATCTTGTGCTTGTCCGTTTAGATGAAGAGAATTTCATTTCTCAACTTGTGAATAATTTGGTGAAGCAAAAAATTCAATCCGTCATCATTGAAGGCGGTGCACAAACGTTACGAATGTTTATAGAGAGCAATCTCTGGGACGAGGCTCGGGTATTCGAATCACCACGCCTGTTTGGATCTGGAATTAAAGCGCCTGAAGTAAAAGCAAAGCTGACTCAGCAACAAGAAATCTATACTGACTTGCTGAAAATATATTCCAACCACGTGATTTAGAATTTCACAATAAGTCCAGCTCGAGTGCCCCCAAAATAAAAACCTGGTTGTACACGACTGGTTGGCTGCACGCCATTGTAAATATCCAGCGCGTCTAATATTCTGGATTTATAGATACGATTAAACGGAATTGAAGCTATAATTAATCCCGCCCCACCTGCCGCAAGACCCCATTCCGGTGTTCCTCCTGAAATGGCACTAATCACAGGAATAGCAATCAATACAGTACCTGTAGCGCCAAGAATACTCGAAAAAGTATTGAATTTCTTTGCTTTCTTTAAGGCCACATAGGCCGATTTATTTTCCTTAAATAAAATCATGGCTACTTGCCTCTCACTGAGCAGCGTATCGCCCTGCATGAATCGCACACCACCAAATTTTTTGTACATCTCTATTTTCTGACTCATCACCAGATGCGTGATCAAACATAAAATAAGGAGTGAGATTATTCTCTTCATGATATAAATTTAACCAAACAATCGACAGTGCAATTATTTCTTAAACATTTGTAATACATATGGGCTCACCGTAAGCCCAATGATTAATCCTGCTGCATCAGCGAAAAGATCATACACGTCAAATGTTCTGGCTTCCACAAAAAGTTGCAAGACTTCAGTGAATAAACTGAAAGAGATGCCCACGACAAAAACCAAAAACAAATTGAATTCTGGTCTTCTGAATTCGTAATAGACAGCAAGTGCCCAGGTACCAAAAAGACCTATGTGGACTAATTTATCAAACCCTATGAAAGGATTTATATCTGGAAGGTTATTGCCAGGTATGAGCACCACAATCAGGATCAGAATAGAAATGGATGCGGTGAATAGATACTTCATAAAATGAAAACGGGCAATCAGAGACGGATACTGATTGCCCGAAGATTTTATTTTTTAAGCTAGTTGTTTTGCTACCGTTTCCCAGTTTATTGTGTTCCACCAGTTGGCCACATACTCATTACGTTTATTCTGATACTTTAGGTAATACGCATGTTCCCAAACATCAAGGGCCAGCAATGGTGTGCCTTTCAATTCACTGCTATCCATGAGCGGGTTGTCCTGGTTAGCTGTTGAACCAATTTTTAATTTACCTCCATCCTTCACCAGCCACGCCCAGCCTGAACCAAAACGTGTCATACCTGCCTGCGTGAATTGCTCTTTTAATTTATCGAATGAACCAAAAGCACCATTGATTGCATCGGCCACTTTACCGGTTGGTGCTCCTCCTCCGTTCGGCTTCATTACTTCCCAGAAGAAATTATGATTCCATACCCCTCCACCGTTATTCTTTGCTTTGGCAGATAATTTAGATGCATTAGCAAAAAAATCTTTTTCAGAAGCGAATGAAATTTTTTCAGCAGCAATCGCATCGTTTACATTTTTTACATAAGCAGCATGGTGTTTATTGTAATGGATATCCATCGTAGTGGCATCGATATTAGGCTCCAACGCATTGTACTCGTAAGGCAATTTTATTTGTGCAAATTGTAATGCCGGGGCGTTGGCTTTGGCCATTAACTTCGTAGAATCTAATAAAAAAGGAACTGCGATAGAAGTAGCTACGGTTGCTTTTAGTGCATCGTTTACAAATTTTCTTCGGGTGATATTTTTCATAAGGTAAAAATTAAGAATTCAGTTTAACACAATTTCCAGGCCAGCTATTGATGAAAGTAAATTTAACCAAAATTAATTAGCTTGCATCGACTAAATTGATCAGTGGTATGAGCGAAAAATTATTCGACAAAATCCCTTCGCTGGACCTTGCAGACTTCACATCGGGTGATCCGGAAAAAAAGAAAAAATTTGTTGCTGCGCTGGGTGAAGCGTATCATAACATTGGGTTTGTAGCAATTCGTAATCACTATCTCACCGATGATCTCTCAGCCAATTTATATAAGACAATTAGAAGTTTTTTTGCTCTGCCTGACGAAGTGAAGCAGAAATATGAAATTCCCGGATTGGCTGGTCAGCGGGGATATATCAGTAAGGGAAAGGAACACGCCAAAGGCCGTAATACCGGAGATCTGAAAGAATTTTATCACATTGGTCAGGAAGTGGAAGACAATGATCCCATTAAAAAAGAATATCCTGAAAATGTCTGGCCTGAAGAGGTTTCTGAATTTGAAGAGATTGGGTTAGAGGTATATAAACGATTAGAAAAGACAGGTATTCAAATGCTTCGCGCTATTGCGCTATACCTCGGACTACCTGAAGATTATTTTGATGCCAAAGTGAAACACGGCAATAGCATCCTAAGGCCCATTCATTACTTTCCCATTGAAAATCCGGATGTTGTACCAGCCGATGCAGTAAGAGCTGCTGAACATGGAGACATCAATCTCATCACGTTATTAATGGGAGCCAGCGCAGATGGATTACAGGTACTTCGCAGAGATGGCAAATGGATTCCAATCACCGCTCTTCCGGATCAGTTGGTCGTAAATGTGGGCGATATGCTTGAAAGACTTACGAATAAAAAATTAAAGTCAACTATTCATCGCGTGGTAAATCCTCCACGTCATTTGATGAATACACCAAGGTACTCTATACCTTTCTTCATGCACCCACGGAGTGAGATGAGTCTGGCATCTTTACCTGGGACGATAGATGCTGAGCATCCAAAACTTTGGCCGGACATTACCGCTGGAGATTTTCTCAATCAGCGCCTGAAAGAAATAGGACTGAAGAAATAAGCTGTTGACACAGCACGTCCGCTATATTACTTTCTTAAAAGACGTAGCCCTACTTTCCATTACCTGTTTTGGAGGGCCGCAAGCACACATTTCTCATTTCCAAAATTTACTGGTTAACCGAAGGAATTACCTTACAGATGAAGATCTTCTGGAGTTAAATGCGCTTGGTCAGGTTTTACCAGGACCAACTTCTACACAAACTCTTACTGCAGTTGGGTACAAATTAGGTGGCCCCAACCTCGCTTATCTCACTTTATTAATATGGATGTTGCCATCTGTTATCGTGATGACCGTTGCAGCAATAGTGCTAAGCAATTTCGAATCAAAAAATATACCACTCGATTTCACTCGGTTTATCATGCCGATGGCAGTCGGTTTTGTAGCGTATGCTGCCTATTCTATCAGTCTGAAAACTGTAAATACTCAGCTAGGTGTGATTGTGATGATTGCCTCGGGAGTGGTTTCCTATTTTATTCAAACACCGTTTATCTTTCCGATCATATTACTTATAGCCGGTGTTGTTACTTCTTTTAATTACAAGGCACACCCCAAGCAGGAAAAGAAAAAAATAACCGTTTCATGGGCTAATTTTTTGCTCTGGGGAGGGGTATTAATTTTTGCCGCTTTGCTGGGCTGGGTCACAAAAAGTATTCCATCCGTTACGCTTCCTGTTCGTCTGTTTGAAAATTTTTATCGACATGGAAGTCTTGTGTTTGGCGGAGGACAAGTGTTAACGCCCATGTTATACACTGAATTTGTTCAATATGCACCTAACAAATTATTTGCTGAATATCTTTCTGCCGAAGAATTTCTTTCCGGCTACGCCCTTGCTCAATCTGTACCTGGTCCTGTGTTTTCTTTTAGCGCCTATATCGGGGCACTCTCCATGCGCGAGTATGGAGTAACAGGCGAAATTATCGGAGCCATTATGTCTGCAGTTGGTATATTTCTTCCGGGTACTTTCCTGATCTTCTTTATGATCCGGGTTTGGGAAGGATTAAAGAAGTACAGACCAATTCGCGCATCTCTGGAAGGCATTCATGCGGCCAATGCCGGTTTGGTGGCCGCTGCGGCTATTGTTCTCTTTCAGCCCTTAGACAATACGATTACAAATTATGCTTTCACTGTAGGCACATTTTGCCTGGTAGCATTTACAAAACTTCCTTCGTGGGCAATTATAGGTTTTGGATTATTTCTTGGATTTCTTTTGAACTAGAAAGCCCTGACATCTCCATCGGGCTTTCAATAAATAGTCCAATTAAAAACTTATCCCATTTTAAATGTGATTGGCAATACCATTCTTTGCTTTACGGTCCTTCCGCCATGTCGGCCTGGTTTCCAGGCAGGAGCACTTTGAATAATCCGTACAGCTTCTTCTTCACATCCTGCTCCAATGCCTTTTACGGCTTTCACTTCAGAAATCGCTCCGTCCTTTCCAATCACAAATGATACAAAGACCCGTCCCTCAATTCCCATTCTCCGTGCCTGGGAGGGGTATTTAATTTTTTCTCCAACATATTTATAAAAAGCAGATATACCATCTACAGGAGCAGCTGATTCTTCAGCATAGTCAACTATAGCATCAACTTCTTCTTTTGGCTCAGGTTTACTTTCAATGATGATACTATTAATCTGTGTAGTTGCCATTGAATTAATATCGAGGAGAGACTCAATATCTTTACTTATCTCCTCATCACTCTTGACTTCAACAAATTGAATTTGCTTAACAACCCGAGGCAATGGCGGAACCTGTTCTGTGACAGGAACATTAATAATGTTGTCAAAAATATCCACAGTGCGTTCGCCCATTATTGATTCGTTGCTGTATGATTTTCGATCAAAAGCATACACTACCATTGACATTGTTATCACGAGTCCAACACCAAAGAACAAGGGTGACTTTCTTTCCAAATCTGCCTCCTCCGTTTTTTTTGTTTCCATAATCAGATGCGTTAAGGTTTAGAATTCATTTATAGAATCAGACCTGATCTCATAAGACACAAAAAATTATTGGATTTGATTAATCCAAAAGAAAAAGCGGTAACAGAATACCTTTTAAAGATGCTTCAAAAAAAAGCCCTGACGTTTCCATCAGGGCTTTCACTATTTTATAAATAAAGTATTATCCTAACCTGAAAGTAATCGGTAAAACCATTCTTTGTTTTACTGACTTACCACGCTGTTTACCTGGAGTCCAATTTGGGGCGCCCTGAATGATACGCACTGCCTCTTCATCGCAACCCGCACCAATTCCTTTCACTGCTCTTACTTCAGAGATAGATCCGTCTTTTCCAATTACGAATTCAACGAATACACGTCCTTCGATACCCATTCTTCGGGCTTGAGCAGGATATTTGATTTTTTCTCCTACATACTTATAGAATGCTGGCATGCCTCCTTTAGGAGCTGCAGGTTCTTCTACAATAGTGAAGATCTCATCTACTTCTTCTTTTGGTTCTTCTGCTTTGATTACCACCTCTTCCACTTTTGCTTCCTGAGTGGTTTCAATGTTAAAGTTTACCTGAATTTCTTCTTCGATTTTTTCCTCATCAGGAACCTCTATAATCTGAGGTTGCTGAATTTGCGGTGGTGGTGGAGGTGGCTGTTCGGTAGGAGGCACTTCGAGTGTTTCCTCAAAAACGTTTGAACTTCTTGCTATTAAATCAACAGAAGAATCTTCATACGTTTTATGTTCAAAAACAGCAACCACTACTGACATTGTAACCAGTAATCCGATGCTAAAGAAAAAGCTGGATTTATTACTTAAATCTGCCTTTGGAGTCTTTTTCAGTTCCATAATTCAAAGTTTAGGATTTCAAATATAACCATTGAATCCAAACAGGAGTACGAAGACACAAAAAAACAAGATTTTTTTTAGACCAGTGGCCAATTTTCTATTTACGGCTACCGTAGAACAGGGTAAAATAAACGGACGGAAAAACGGCCTTGTTTGGCGCAGTTGGCATGATGATTATCTTATTAAAATAAGCATCCATAAGGAAACCTGCCTCAAAGCCAGTAACCTGACTTTTAATTGTTCCCAATTCAAAATTGAAACCAAATTTCAGATTGCCACCCATCTGTATTTTTGATTCAAATAATCCTTCAAATAAATTTCCTGTGCCTAAAATATTGCCAAAAGAGTGATTTGGATTATTCGGATCATACTGTTCATGGACTGTGGTGAAAAGACTATTGTCCACTGATCTTTCAATATAATAAGGTGCAACAATTCCAAAAGTCGGACCGATCGCTGTAACTGCCTTAATTTCTACTCCTTGTTGCGATGCCTTTTTGAAAAGAATAAAATCTCTTCCGTACTGAAAGCGTATGGCATACAGGTAATTACTCTTGCCATAAACAAAAAAATTGCCCGTTGAACGTGAGCTTTTCCGTACCTCTTGTGGGTGCTTCACATTCATAACTTCCAGGCCAAATGTCTCCAGGACGTTATCAGAGAGTTTACGGCCTTTTTTGAAAACAAATCCTCCAATGAGACCACCCATTGAGTTTTTGTTAATCCCCCAGGTAAATTCAGAATTATATTCATAGCTATCCTGCGTTTGCGCACTGGCTACAAGACAAATAGCAAATAGCAATGAAAGTAAAAGTGAGAATTTCCTTGAAAAAACCATCCCTGCGGAATCTTTACAATAAATTTATGCTTTAATTAATAAACGCAAAAGTTACCCAAAAGATTATGGAATCAATGTCAGGCTATTATCAGGGCGAACTTCGTACGGAAGATACTCACCTGAAATCGGGGAATAAGATAATTACTGATGCCCCTCCAGATAATAATGGGAAGGGTGAAGCTTTTAGCCCCACTGACCTGGTGTGTGCAGCGCTAAGCAGCTGTATGATGACTTTAATGGGTATGCTTGCAGAACGTGAAAAAATTGAGCTAACAGGACTGAAATCAGAGATCACTAAAATCATGGCCTCCAATCCAAGAAAGATTGCAGAAATCCAAATCAATTTTAGTCACCCGTCTTTAAGGGCTACTGATGTTCAAAAACAAAAATTAAAGAATGCTGCATTAACCTGCCCGGTAGCGCTAAGCCTCTCCGAAAGTATTAAGCAAACGATAGCCTTTAATTGGTAATTACGACTTCGTGATTATCTCTTTCACTGATTTGAAATCGATGTCGAAATGAGAACGATCATATACCGATTGTCCATTTCGGATGATTAGTAATTGTGGACTCTGGTGCTCTACCAAAAAATGGTGTGCGATTTGATTTGAAATATCGCGATGTGCAAGCAGATCAAGATAGTAAGGTGTTACTTCTTTCATTGCTTCCGCATTCCAATTGCGTTGAAACCGATCCAGTGCAGTACGACTTATTGAACACGTAGTGCTGTGCTTAAATATTAATACAAACTGATCTTTTGATTGCTGTTGAATCTCGCCAAGCTGATCGACTGATTCAAGTTTACTCCACTGCATCTCTCTATTTCTTCTTGTTTTTCTGATAGTCCGAATCGCCTGCCCACAAACCTTTTTCTCCTTTGTCGTATCGGGGTTTGTGTGAGTTGTCTTTCAGATTTTCAGGTTGCGTCTCTTCTTTCTTGAAGAGCTTTGCCCATAACAACTTCACGTCCATCAAAATGGTTCGTTCCCCCTTCACATTATCGCGATGTGTATGCGCAAACTGTGCATCCGGATGCAGGCGCTTATCATTGTACTTATGCATCTTAATATTGCCCTGGTAGTTCCCAATTTTAGCATATGCTTTGCCTGGAGCCAGCACTTTTAAAGCTTCATCTGCACTATGCGGGTTGTGCTTATATGATCTTGTTAATCGGGTATGACCAGCAAATGTAGTAGCACGTTCCCATTCTTTTTTTGGAACTCTTACATTAAGCGCACCTTCTTTGCTGGAAGGATTGTGTTTATAGCTCCAGTACATTTTTAAGCTACGCGAATATTCACTTGCTTTAACGGAAGATTTAGTTGGTGGCACGCCATCCAGGGCATCATCATGACTATTTGGGTTGTGTTTGTAGTTGCGTGATACCTTTAAGTCACCGCCAAATTTTGATGCTTTCACTGTTCCTTGTTCAGGACCAATTCCAAGCAATGCATTTTCTTTGGCTTCTGGCTTTCTCTCGTATTTCCCTCGCTTTACTTTTATCTGCAATCCATTTACCAGATAAGTATTTTCATCGGGTCGATGTTTCAAGATCGATTTATCATGTGCCTTATCATTTTGAATGTATCCCTTACGTAATTTCATTTTGCCTGAATAATTAACAGCCCCGGCATCTTCTGCCTCTGGTGTTCTCACCTCTATAGGTTGCTCTTTATTATTCCATAGTTTACCACTGATGCTTCCTCCGCCCTTCGCTGGCCTCCCTCCTTTAATATTCCCCGCATATCGCCCTGCCCTTATAGAGCCTTCGCCTGGCTCACGAGGATCAATAGCCTGGCCTTTATTATTCCACAATTTACCGCTTATGCTTCCGCCACCTTTCACTGGCCTCCCTCCTTTAATGTTCCCAGCATATCGCCCTGCTCTCAATGAACCTTCACCTGGTTCACGAGGGTTAATGGCCTGACCTTTATTATTCCATAGTTTACCACTAATGCTTCCTCCACCTTTGGCTGGTCGTTGTCCTTTAATATTGCCGGCATAACGTCCTGCTCTCAATGAACCCTCTCCGGGTGAGCGAGGATTAATCGGCTGACCTTTATTGTTCCAACTTGCACTTACCGATCCCCCACCTTTTGCGGGTCGCTTTCCTTTAATATTGCCGGCATAGCGTCCTGCTCTCAATGAACCATCACCAGGAGAACGAGGATCAATTGGCTGGCCCTTATTATTCCACCCCGCACTTACCGATCCTCCGCCCTTAGCTGTTTTTCTTCCTTTTGTCCGTGCTAATCCTTTACTTATTCCTGATGCTCCAATACCTGGAGTCCTGGAGGGCAATGGTCTGTTATCTCGCTTTCTACCGCTTATTGTACCTCCTCCATTAGGAACGTATTTTCCTGCTCTATGAGATTTGGCTGAAATAGAAAGCTTTCTCGGGAAAAGGAACTGACCTGCCGTTTCATTCGTTTTTCCCTGTTTAGGGCTTCTGATTTTCCTTCCAGCCAGATCTCCCTGCCATCCCCGATGTACTGAAGGCGTAGCCGAAAGGTATCCACCTCTTCTCCCTTTATAAGCACGATCACCTCCGGGTTTGTGTCCAAACATTTTTAATGAATCACGTCCAACCAGACCTGCTGGCATAGAGCGAAAATTTTTTGTGCGCAATGGCCCTCCGCTAATGTCACTGGTGAATGCCCGTTCACCTTTTGAATATTTACCCCAGTATGGATTTTTCTTCCCTCCTTTTATAAATGATCCTGAAATGGATCGTGGAAAAATGGAGAACTTCCTTCCTCTTGGTCCTGGTTCAGAACTTAGACGAAGGTTTCTGCCTGCAATGCCTGCATTAGAATAAGGTTTATCCTTTCTTTTTTTTGACTTGCCGGTATATCTCGAGTATTGATTCTTTTGTGGATACACATTCCTGATAGAACCTGTTGCAGAAGGTGAGCCTATGGCTCCGCCTCTCAGATTACCTTTCCAGGCTCTTTGTTTTTGTTGAGGGGACCGGTTGACTACGCGCTTACCATTGGATGTGCGACCAACTGTTTTCCGACTATCAGGTTTGCGTGGTTTTTTTGATGCGTTGTTAATATACGGCCCAGTTTGCGGATACACATTGTTACGCGCGACTCCTGATTTAGAAGGCTTAACTGTTCGAATTTTATGGCCTGAAATATCGCCAGTCCATCCGCGGGTCCTGCTTTCTCGAGGGGAGTTACTAAATGTTCTGCTTCGGGGACTAGCTGCTCGGTCGTTAGAAGTTTTTCTCCTTCCTGGATAAGGTGAGGGCTGACGGTAACTTGAGTTGGCACGGTTGGCTGATGACTTATCTTTTGTGCGTAATCTCCGACCAGCAATATCTTTTGTTTTGCCCTTCTCTTTTTTCTTTACCGACTTAGCGTTGGTGCCGCGAACTTGTCTTTGATTTCCCTGTGGCTTATCTCCTTTTGTATTCTGCGCAAAAGCAGTGTTACTCAAAAATAAAAGCAGCAGCAATCCGCCTATTATTTTCATGGCTGACAGAAATGAGGCGTTATGTGGCTTTCGCGCTATCAAAAAATGGTAAAGAAACAGGCTAAGATAGTAAAATCAACGATTTCATCCATCCTCATTAAACTTCCTGTCAGAACGCTAATAACTCTTCCAGCTTACCTTTCAATCGTCCTTTCGGTAAAAAATTACTTTCGAGAGTAGGTGCAAAAGGAATAGCCGTATCCAGGCTGGCCACACGCATGACGGGAGCATCGAGATGATTAAAGCAATGCTCGCTGATCCATGCTGCAATTTCACCACCAATTCCACCAGTGAGCGCGTCTTCATGTAGGATCAGAACGCGATTGGTTTTCTTTACTGTTTCAGTCACGGCTTCTTTATCCCAAGGCAATAGGGTACGCAAATCCAATACATCGGCTTTCACCTCAGGCATGGTCGCCAATATTTCTTTAGCCCAATGAACGCCCATTCCATAAGTAATAATCGAAACATCATTCCCTTCATTCACTAATTTTGCTTTACCAATCTCAACAGTATAATACTCATCCGGAATAACATCCTTTATCGATCGATACAATAACTTATGCTCAAAGAACAAATACGGATTAGGATCTTCCAAGGCAGCGCATAACAATCCTTTTGCATCATACGGATTAGATGGGTAAACAATTTTTAATCCAGGTGTGTGAAAGAACCAGGCTTCATTGCTTTGCGAATGAAAGGGTCCGGCTGCTGTTCCTGCTCCTGTTGGCATTCGCACTACTACATCAGCTTGTTGTCCCCAGCGCCAATGTGCTTTGGCCAGGTTGTTTACGATTTGATTAAATCCTTC
>Ga0164241_10004236_pt1 | contig 13983 bp, 12 predicted proteins | sample OricomyardsoilBY_FD_108780 | JGI IMG/M metagenome (GOLD analysis project Ga0164241, IMG submission 108780) | Backyard soil microbial communities from Emeryville, California, USA - Original compost - Back yard soil (BY) | ecosystem: Environmental > Terrestrial > Soil > Unclassified | place: USA...
CTTCAGCTCACAGGGCATCGAGTTCGACGCCGTATTCGTCTGCCCGCACCGCAAGAGTGATGGCTGCGACTGCCGCAAGCCGAAGATCAAGCTGGTCGAAGGCTACGTGCGCGAGCAGGCCGTCGACCTCGCCGCCAGTGCCATGATCGGCGACCGCGACACCGACCTCGAATTCGCGCACAACCTCGGCGTGCGCGGCCTGCGCGTGCGCCGCCATGGCGCGACCGAGGAAACCTGGCCCGCCATCCTGCGCACGCTCACCGAACGTCGCGCGCGCATCAGGCGCAAGACCAAGGAGACGGACATCGACGTGTCCGTGAACCTCGACGCCGTGGCACCCATCAAGGTGGTCACCGGCATCGGGTTCTTCGACCACATGCTGGAGCAGATCGCCAAGCACGGCGGGTTTTCGCTGCAGCTCAATTGCAACGGCGATCTGGAAATCGACGAGCACCACACGGTCGAGGATTGCGCGCTGGCGCTCGGCGAAGCCCTGCGCACCGCGCTCGGCGCCAAGCTCGGTATCGCACGCTACGGCTTCGTGCTGCCCATGGACGAAGCGCAGGTTCGCGTCGCGATCGATCTGTCCGGGCGCGCCTACGGTATGTTCGAAGGCAAGTTCTCGCGCGAAGCCGTCGGCGGACTGCCCACGGAACTGGTGCCGCACTTCTTCAAGTCGCTGGCCGAAAGCCTCAAGGCCGCGGTCCATGTCACCATCACGGGCGAAAATACCCATCACATGATCGAAGCCTGCTTCAAGGGTGTCGGCCGCGCATTGCGCCAGGCATTCCGGCTCGAAGGCGATGAGCTGCCTTCGACCAAGGGAGTCCTGTGAACGTCATCATCGACAGCGGCGGGGCCAACATCGCGTCGCTGCGCGCGGCGCTCGGTCGCCTGGGCGCGGAGTCCGTGGTGACCACCGATCAGGACCAGATCCGCCGCGCGGAGCGTGTGTTGCTGCCCGGCGTGGGTTCGGCGCATGACGCCATGTCGCGGCTGCGCATCGCCGGCCTCGATCAGCTGATCCCGACGCTCAAACAACCTTTGCTGGGCATCTGCCTCGGCATGCAGCTGCTGTTCGAGCGCTCGGAGGAAGGCCCGGCCAATTGCCTGGGCGTGATCCCGGGCACCATCGGCAAGTTGAAGTCCGAGCCCGGGCGCCCGGTGCCGCACATGGGCTGGAACCAGATGACCCCGGTGCGCAACGATCCATTGCTGGACGGGATCAGCAGCCTCGACTACGTGTACTTCGTGCACGGCTTCTCGGCGCCGACTTCGCCGGCCACGGTGGCCATCACCGACTACAGCGTCGCGTTCACGTCGGTGGCGCGGCACGAAAATTTCTGCGGCACGCAATTCCACCCCGAGCGCTCGGGCGTGGTGGGCGCGCGCATCCTCGCGAATTTTTTGAAAGTTTAGGACCGCCGACATGATCCTGATTCCTTCCATCGACCTGCGTAACGGCCGCTGCGTGCGCCTGCTCAAGGGCGACTTCGATCGCGAGACCCGTTACGACCTCGAGCCGCACGAACTGCTGCAGCGCTACCGCGCGCTCGGCGCCACCTGGCTGCACGTCGTGGACCTCGATGGCGCCAAGGACGGGCGGCTCGCCAATCGCAGCGTCATCATCCGCCTCGCCTCGCAGAAGGCATTGCACGTGCAGGTGGGCGGCGGCGTGCGTTCCAAGGCCGTGGTCGATGACCTGCTGCGCAATGGCATCGATCGCGTGATCGTCGGCAGCGCGGCGGTGGAGAAACCCGCCGAAGTGCAGGCCTGGCTGGAGCAGTACGGCACCGAGAAGATCGGCCTCGCGTTCGACATCCGCCACGTCGACGGCGTGCCGCGCGTGCTCACGCGCGGCTGGACCAAGGAGTCGAAGCTTTCCCTGTGGGAAGCCATCGACGCCTATCTACCGCACGGCCTGAAGCACGTGTTGTGCACCGACGCCGAACTGGACGGCGCGATGATGGGACCGGCCGTGGCTCTCTACCAGGAATTCACCAAACGTTACCCGCAGCTGCAATTGCAGGCCTCGGGTGGCGTGCGCAGTGCCGCCGACCTGCAGGCGCTGGCCGACATCGGCAGCGCGGCGGCCATCAGCGGCAAGGCGCTGCTCGAAGAAGCGATCAAACCAGCGGAGTTACGACCATTCTTGCCAAACGCATCATCCCCTGCCTCGACGTCCGCGACGGCCAGGTCGTAAAAGGGATCCGCTTTCGCGATCACCAGATCGTGGGCGACATCCTGGCGCTCGCCGAGCGCTACCGTAACGAGGGCGCGGACGAGGTCGTGTTCTACGACATCACCGCCAGTCCCGAAGGCCGTAGCGTCGACCGCAACTGGGTGCGGCGCGTGGCCGAGGTGCTGGACATCCCGTTCTGCGTCGCCGGTGGTATCCGCTCGGTCGAGGACGCCGAGGCCGTGCTCAATGCCGGCGCGGAAAAAATCTCCATCAATTCGCCGGCGCTGACCAACCCCGCGCTGATCGAGGAGCTGGCGTCACGCTTCGGCTCGCAATGCGTGGTGATCGGCATCGACAGTGCCAACGTCAAGGATGGCTATCGCGTGTTCCAGTTCACCGGCGATCCAAATCGCTCGCGCAACTCCGGCCGCGACACGCTCGAGTGGGTCAGGGAAGTCCAGGAACGCGGCGCCGGCGAAATCGTGCTCAATTGCATGAGCAGCGATGGCGTGCGCCGCGGCTACGACGTGACGCAGCTGCAGGCCGTGCGCGCGATCTGCGACGTGCCACTGGTGGCTTCCGGCGGCGCGGGCGCGCCCGAACATTTCGTGGCCGTCTTCGACAAGGCCGGCGTCGACGCGGCGCTCGCGGCCAGCGTCTTCCACTCGGGCACCATCGCGATCCCGGATCTCAAGACCACGCTGGCGGCCAATGGCATCGAGGTGCGGCTGTGAGTCTCGACATCGGTGCCATCGATTTCGGTAAAGGCGACGGACTGGTGCCCGCCATCGTGCAGGATGCCGACACCGGCGCCGTGCTGATGCTGGCTTACATGAATCGCGAGGCGCTCGAGCAGACCTTGTCACGCCAACGGGCCGTGTTCTACAGCCGCAGCAAGCAGCGACTTTGGGAAAAGGGCGAGACCACCGGGCACACGCTCGACGTGGTCGACGTCACCACCGACTGCGACAACGACACCCTGCTGGTGACGGCGCGGCCACGCGGCCCCGCCTGTCACAACGGCACTCTCACCTGCTTCGGCGATGAACCTCGCAGCGCGGCCACGGCGATCGCCTTCCTGGCGAAGCTCGAAGGCGTCGTGGAACAGCGCGCCTCGCAGAAACCCGAAGACAGCTATACCGCGCGCCTGCTCGCCAAGGGCATCAACAAGGTGGCGCAGAAGGTCGGCGAGGAAGGCGTGGAAACCGCGCTCGCGGGCGTCAATGAGTCGGAACAGAAGCTGGTCGAGGAATCCGCCGACCTGATTTTCCATCTGCTGGTGTTGCTGCGAGCGCGCAACGTGAAACTTCAGGACGTGGTGCGGCAGCTCGAAACCCGCCATCGCAAGTAGTTCGAATCTTCTTGTCTTGAGGGTTAAGATGCGTGGCGGAGGTCGCCATGCGTCGACACTATCTACTGAGCAGCGTCGCCCTGCTGGCGTTTTCAGGCCTGGTCGTCTGGGCCTGGCGGCATTTCGACCCCGAGCCCGCGCCAGCCGCAGCACCGAAAAGTACGCTCGCCGCAATCGACTGCCCTGCCGCGCCGGCGCCGGCCATCGTGGTGCAACCAGACCTGGAAGCCCGCGTGGCCCTGTCCGCGAAGCCCTTGAACGCCGCGCCATCGGGCGTGCCCGCGTTGCCTCCCGGATTCGTGCCGTCCGTGGAAGGGCGCGTAATCAAGAATCCCGAATTCCGCAGGGCCACGCATGACAAGACGCGGGTGATGCTCGAGGACGATTTTCGCGATCTGCCGAAAATTCTTGGCCTCTCACCCGAGCAGGCAGAACGCCTGTTCGACCTGTTGGCCGAGCAACAAGTCAGGACACTCGATATACGATGGCTGAAACCGGAGCCTGGCAAGACCGTCTCCGATGCCTACCAGGAAGCGCGCGCCAGGAATGCCGCCGAATTGACCGAATTTCTCGGTGCTTCGAACATGATCCGCTACCAGGAATTCCGCTCGACGCTGCCCGGCCGCATGGAGGTCAATTCGGTGCGCACCGAGCTGGCCCGCGGCCCGGAACCGATGCGAGAGAGCCAGTTCGATCCGCTGCTGGCAGTCGTCAACGTGGAGCTGCAGCGCCTGAACCAGGAAATCTCCGACCTGGGTCCGCGCGGCGTGCCAGGCTCGGACCCGGCCGGCGAAACCAGACGCGTCGAGCTCACGGTCGCGGCGAATCAGCGCATCCTCGACGCCTCGCGGCCCATCCTGTCGAGTACCCAGTACGCCGGCCTCGAGGAACTCTACCGGCGCCAACGCATGCAAATGGAATCCGAAGACACGCTCAATCGATTGCGGACCGAGGCGGCGGCCGGCGTCGCGCAAACCTTCACACCGAAGTGAGCGGGAGGCCGGGACCCATGCGCAAGTCGACCGTCATCGCCACGATCGGGCTGTGGCTGCTCGCGCTGTTCAACATGTGGCTGGTCATGCGCATGGGGGACGACCATGCGCGCACCGTGGCGCAGCGCGTCCACACCAGTCCCTTCAACGACCCGCCGCAGTCCGGCTACACCCTCGTGATCGTCAACGCGCCGCCCGACACGCCGACCCAGATGTCGGGGCCGCCCAACCGGCCCACGCCGAAGCATTCCCGGCGCTGACTACTGCAGCAGCAGTTCCTCGGCCGGCGCGCGCAAGTTGTAGTTGGACGACATGGCGCGCCCGTAGGCGCCCGCGGTCGCGATCAGCAGCACGTCGCCCGACTGGCACTCCGGCAGCAGCCGGTCGTGACCCAGGAAGTCCGAGCTTTCGCAGATTGGTCCCACGACGTTCGCCGGCACGTTGGCAGGCTCGCCGTAGCGCGTCAGGTTGACGATGTCGTGATGCGCGCCGTACAGCGCGGGACGGATCAGCGAGTTCATGCCGGTGGCCACACCCACGTAGCGGATGCCACTCTTGACCTTGGTCTGGGTCACGCGCGCCAGCAGCACACCCGCGTTGGCAACGAAATAACGTCCGGGTTCGAGCCACAGCTCGACGCCGGGCAACGCGCTCTTCACTTTCGCCAGCGCCTCGTCGAGGCGCTTCAAGTCGATCTCGCGGCCGTCGACGCGATCCGGCACGCCGAGTCCGCCACCCACGTCGACGAACTTCACGTCGGGGAAACGCTTGACGAGCCCGACCAGCACCGACCCCACCTGGGTCCAGTTCTCGACGTCGAACACACCGCTGCCGGCATGCGCATGCAGGCCGCGAATGGTCACGCCGCCCTGTTTCGCGAGCCGCACGACCTCATCCAGCTCTTCGACCGGAATGCCGAACTTCGATTGCGCCCCGGCCGTCTTCACATGGTGGTGGTGACCGCGGCCGATCCCCGTGTCGATGCGCAGGAACACGCTCTTGCCCTTGAAGGTATCCAGCCAGTTCTGCAGCACGAACAGGTTGTCGATGGTCACGTGTACACCCAGCGCCAGCGCGCCTTCGTACTCGGCGCGTGGCGCGAAGTTCGGCGTGAACAGAATCCGGTCCGGCGTGAGCGCGGGCACGGACTTCAGCACGTGCTCGATTTCGGCCAGCGATACGCAGTCGAAGCCCACGTTCTGGGCGGCGAGCTTGCGCAGGATTTCCGCGTGCGGATTGGCCTTGAGCGCGTACAACGCGCGCCCGATGGAACCGAGCCCGGCGATCGACTTCGCGGACTTTTCGACCTGCCCAAGGTGGTACACGTAAGCACTGTCGCGCTGTGCCAGTGCGCCTAACAAGGCATCGCGCTTCTCCACCCACCACGGCGAGGCGCGATTCACCGTCGCGGACGGCTGGTTGAACAACTGCTCCCAGGTCGGCCCCATGACGAGATCGCCGGGCAGCGGGCGGATCAGCAGGTCGTGCAACTGCTCGACCAGCCGGTCACCCTGGTTTTCATCGACGACGAACGTGAAATTGAGATCGTTCGCGGCCTGCGAAACCAGGTAGACCTTCTGCTCCTCGAACAACGCGAACGCGTCGCCGAGCTTGTGCAGGATGGCGCGGATGTTGCGACCGACCAGCGAGACGCTGGCGCAGGGACCGATGACGCGCACGCCCGACAACTTCGAGAGATCCTGCTGCAGCTTGCCCAGCAATTCACCGTCGAGCGTGTTGGCCGCGGGATCGAGCGACACCGTGACGTTGGTCTCCGAGGTCGAAACCAGGTCCACCGACATGCCGTGTTCCTTGAACACCGCGAACACGTCGGCCATGAAGCCGACCTGGTGCCACATGCCGGGGCTGTCGAGCGAGATCAGCGTGATGCCCTTGCGATTGCAGACCGCCTTCACCTGCGCCCCGGCCGCGGACTCGCCGGTGATCAGCGTGCCTTCGAGGTCCGGAGTCTGGGTGGCGAGCACATATAAAGGTATCTGGTACTGGCGCGCCGGCAGCAGGCAGCGTGGGTGCAGCACCTTGGCGCCGCTGGTCGCGATCTCCTGCGCTTCGTCGTAATGCAGCGCGCGGATCAGGCGGGCCGTCGGCGTGGCGCGCGGGTTGGCGCTGAACATGCCGGGCACGTCGGTCCAGATCTCGATCTGCTTGGCGCGGATCTTCGCGCCCAGATATGACGCCGAGGTATCCGAGCCGCCGCGGCCCAGCAGGCAGGTGTTGCCTTCGCTGTCGCGCGCGATGAACCCCTGCGTGATGACGACTGGCGACGATGCGTCGAGCTTCGCTGCCAACGTCGCATCCGGCGCGAACGAACAGGTGGCCGACAACACGGACGCCTTGGCGGACGCCCCGCGAGCTTCCGCCTTGAGCATGTCGCGCGCGTCCATCCAGGTGACGTCGAGTCCCTGCGACTTGAGGAAGCGCGAGCCGATCTCCGTGGCCATCAGCTCGCCGTTTGCCATCACGCGCGCGCGCGTGCGGTCGGAGAGTTCGCGCACCAGCGCGATGCCGTTCGCCATCTGCCGCAAGTCATCGAAGTAGCCTTGCAACTGCGGGCTCACACCCACGCCGAGATCGGTGGTGAGCTGGCGATGACGATCCTCGATCGCTTTCAGCGCGTCCTCGGGTTTGCCACTTTGGGCGGCAACCAGGAGTTTCTCCAGCATGTCGGTGATCTTGGTGATCGCGGAATGCACGATCAGCACGCGATGACCAGTCTGCAGGCGCCGATGGACGACCAATGCGATGTTGCGCCAGTTGGCAAGCGACGAGACGCTGGTGCCGCCGAACTTGACGACGACCCAATTCACGGACATGTGCGGAACTCCATCGCCCGGTGGGCGATCACTCACTTTGCTTGCTTGACGAGCAGCGAATCGAGCCCCCGAGAACGGAGGTCTCAGCGCTCGTCGTCTTCGAAAGATTCTTTCAGGTCTTTTTCGAGCTGACGGTCCGCGAGCACTTCTTCGAGACGGCTCCAGGCCGCTTTGCCACGTTTGGGCGCGCCGGGAGACGGGCGAACGCGCCGTTCCACCTTGTCGAGGATGCGGTCGTAGTCGGTGTTGTCTTCCGCCTCGGCCAGGAACTCTTCGTCTAGATCGAAGCTTTCGTTATCCCGTTCGGACATTCGTTTCTGCCAGAAAAATCTTTCGAAAACAGTGAGTTGCGGCCTTATGGGGCACGCAATGAGGCTGCGAACTATAGCCGAATGGCGCCACTTATCAACTGCGCCGGAATTGGGCTCCCGGCACCGCCGGAACGGCCGAAATTGGCGCTCCGACGCCGAGGTTCAAGCCCTGTGCGGCATTGCCCCGGGATCGCGCGACCTCGAGGACTTCAAAGGAGTTGATCAGGCCCAGGTAGTCCCCGGCGGCGGCGTCCCCGTAAGTCCGCCGCAGGGGCAGGCGCAGCCCCGCGACATGGATGGTCGGGCTGGTGAGCGCCACCACGGTGGCCGCGCCGATGTTCGAAATCAGGTTGCCGAACCGGTCCACGGCCACGACCACGCCGGAGACTCCACCGTCGGCCCGCGACGCCATGGCGGGCCAGCCACTCTGGTCGATGCTGTCGATCTCGTTGCCGAGATCGGCGGGGTTGCAACGTCCCGACGCGATAGCCGCGGCCAGCGGCGCGAAGATGTCGCGACCGTGGAAGGTGGCGCTCACGTCGCTGACACCGAACTGCACCAGCCGCGTGTTGTCGATGCGGATCACCCGGTCGATCTGGCCGCGCGCCGCCAGCGGTGCCAACAACCCGTTGTCGGGCGCCAGCAAGGCTTGCTCGTTCGAGAACGCTATTAGAAGAGCGCGCGGTGTACCCACGCCAGGGTCGACCACCGCGACGTGCATGGTTCCCGCCGGAAAATACTTGAGCGCACCGGCCAGCCAGAACCCGGCTTCCACCGGCTGGAACGCGCTGACGTCGTGCGCCATGTCGACGAATTTGAGCTGCGCGGAGTGCGCCAGCATCACGCCCTTCATGATGCCGACGAAGGGCTCACGAAGTCCGAAGTCGGTGGTTAGCGTGACGATGCCATTGGCCCGAAAGGCTGCCATGGGTAGTCCCCTGTCCGTAAACTCCGCGACCATGTCGTCAACCACCGAAGCTGTCAATCATCCTCGTGCCACCATTGGCACGCTGCTGCTGCTGTGCGGGTGCTTCGTGCTCAGCGGCATCGCCGCCCTCATCTATCAAACCGCCTGGACCCGGCAATTCGCCATTGTGTTCGGCACCTCCGAACTGGCGGTGGCCACGGTGCTGGCCGCCTACATGGGCGGCCTGGCGCTGGGCGCATGGCTGGCGGAGCGACTCCTGCCACGCGTGACCCGGCCGGTGATGACATATGCCTTGCTCGAGCTGGGAATCGCCGCAGGCGCCTTGTTTGCCGTGCCGTTCCTGCTGTGGCTGGCGAATCGCGGTTTGGTGGCTTTCTTCGGCGGACAACCCGCACCGCCCGACAGTGATCACGCGGCGACCACGATCTTTTACCTGGTGAGTGCCTTCGTCGCGCTGGCGCTGCCCACCACGCTGATGGGCGCGACACTGCCGATGCTGGCCCGCTACGCGGTCGCAAACGAGGCGCAGATCGGCCGGCGCGTCGGGTTGCTGTACGCGATGAACACGGCCGGAGCCGTGTTCGGTGCGCTGCTCACCGCGTTCTTCCTGCTGCCGGAATTCGGGCTGTCGCACACCATCTGGTGTGGCGCGACGTTGAACGTCCTGGTGTTCCTGCTGGCGGCCGCGCTCGCGCAACGCGTCGCAGGCAAACGGCGCGACAAGCACTACACCGGTGGCGCCGAGAATTCCGCAGCTCGCGTCGCTCGCCCGCCCACCTTCAATCGCTTTCCCGCGCCGGGCTGGGTGCTGCCGCTGATGCTGCTGGCCGGCGCGGTGGCATTCTTCCAGGAAGTGTTGTGGACGCGGATGCTGGCGCACGTCGTCGGCAGCAGCATCTACGCCTTCGGCGTGATGGTCGCGAGCTTCCTCACCGGCATCGCGCTCGGAGGCGGCATCGGTGCCGCCGTCGGCAGGACACGTGCAGCCGCGGCTCACGCGCTGGGCGTCGCCCTGATCGTCGCGGCGGCCGCCGCCGGCGTTGCCTATCTACAGCTCGAACGCTGGATGCCCGGCGTCGGCGGATTGATGCGGAACGTGCACGATCTCGGCTTCGTGCGCCTGCCCATCAATGCCTTGTTCTCGGGCCTGCTGCTGCTGCCGATGACCATCGCCATCGGCATGACCTATCCACTGGCGGTGCGCGTGCTGGCGCGCGATGCGGACGACGCGGCCCCGGCCAGCGCCCGCGTCTATGCCTGGAATACGGTGGGCGCCATCGTCGGTTCGTTGGCCGCCGGATTCGTCCTGATCCCGGCGCTCAAGTACGAAGGTGCGATTCGCGCGGCCGTCTATGCCAGTGCCGTGCTCGGCATCGCGGCGTTCTGGGTGCTGATCCCGATCAACCGCATCCTCGCCGGCACGGTGAGCGCGGCTGTCGCGCTGGCCTGCGCGTTCTTCGTACCGCAGGCTCCGATGCAATTGCTGCGGACCTCGCCGCTGAATGTCGACAACACCGGGCGAGTGCTCTACTACGACATCGGTCGCAGCGCGAGCGTCGTGGTGCTGGCGCAGGAAGGTTCGCTGGCGCTGCGCACCAACGGCCTGCCCGAGGCACTCATGGATTCGCCCGGCGCCGTGCCGCGCTTCAGCGGCGAGTACTGGCTTTCGCCGCTGGCGGTGATCGCCCGCCCCCAGGCGCGCGACATGCTCATCGTCGGCTACGGCGGCGGCGTGGTCATCGAAGGCGTGCCTCCGAGCGTCGAGCACATCGACGTCATCGAGCTCGAGCCCAAGGTGCTGGACGCCAACCGCGCCACCGCCGCGTTGCGCCGGCGTGATCCGCTCTCCGATCCCCGCGTGAAGGTCATCCTCAACGACGCGCGCGGCGCGCTGCGACTCACCGAGCGTCGCTATCACGCCATCGTGTCTCAGCCCTCGCATCCGTGGACCGCCGGCGCCTCGCATCTCTACACGCGCGAGTTCATGCAGCTCGCGCACGACCACCTCACGGCCGATGGCGTGTTCGTGCAGTGGATGAACGTCATCTTCATGGACGAGGACCTGCTGCGTTCATTGACCGCCACCATGCTCAGCGTGTTCGGCGAGGTGCGCGTGTATCGCCCCGACCCGAACACCATTGTCTTCCTGGCCAGCGACCAGCCACTGAATCTCGAGAGCCAGCTCGCCGCCACCGGACAGCCGCTGCGCAGCGCACCGCTGCACTACGCGCGCTTCGGCATCAACAACACCGAGGACCTGGTGTGCGCGCTGATGCTGGATTCGGCCGGCGCGCGGCGCATCGCCGCCAACGCACCCCTGATCACCGACGACGACAATCGCATCGCGACGTCCAGCGTCTACGAACGCGGTCGCGGCATGACCGGCGAAAGCAGCGGGCGCATCCTGGCGGGCTACGATCCCTCGCAGCGCGCCGATTCCGAGATCTACACCAGCCTCAAGCCGTACCTGTCGTTCCAGTACCTGGTGCGCCGCAACGGCGTGTTCGTGCTCATCGACCCCAGCCTTTCCGATCGCGTCGGCCGCATGGCGCAGATCCTCGGTGATACCCCGGATGGTGAATACGCGCGCGCCTTCTTCTATCGCATGCGGCGTGACCGGCAACGTTCGATGGAAATGTTCCGGCTCGCCATCGACCAATACCCCGCCGACGTGGCGCTGCGCCAGGAATTCCTGCGCGATCACTTCGGCGACCTCGCGCGTGGCAGCGCGGATTCCGACATCGTCGAAGTTGCCTCATCTCTTGATGGAACCTCGGCCGATCTGCTGGCAGCCGCGCGGCTGGCCGCGAAGTCGGACTGGCGCGCCGTGGCCCTGGCCGACGATCGCTTGGCGGAAATTCGCTGGGCCGACGGCTGGTACCCCGAGGCGCTGGAGCTGCGCGTCAACTGGCGCACGCGTGTCACGAACACCGAACAGGCACGGCGGTTCGGCGACGAAGCCATCCCGATGATCGACCGCATCACCATCATGAATCCCACCCTGAACCTGTACGGCATGCGCACACGCGCCGGATTCGCCGCGCAACGCCCGGCCGTGGTGGTCGAATCCGTTTCCAACTACGTGCGGCTGGCCTCCGGCATGGTGCGCGCGGGCGTGCTTCCCGCCGAGACACTGCGCAAGGACGCCACCGCCCTGGGCGACATCCTCAAGGACGCCGAGAAGATGCAGGGCGCCGACGCGCCGCGCATCGCCGAGGTGCGCGCGGAGATCGCGAAGCTGGTACCGGCTAGTTAGCCGGAGGGACCGGTGGCTCGGTCGGCGCCGAGGCCGGCGCCGAGGTTGGCTCCGCGGGCGCAGTTGGCTCCGCGGGAGTCGCGGGATCGGGCAGAGTTCCCGGCGCTGCCTCGGGAGTCGTGATGAGTGCCGGCGGCGCCTGTTGCGGCACGTCGCCCGGATCCACTTCCAGGCCGATCATCTGCGGAATGCCCGACGCTTCCTGCAACGTGGCGAGCACGAAGTCCCAGTGGATGGCCGCCGGCTGATCGCCCAATGCGGCGTTGGCGAGCGCATAAAAGCCTTCGAGATTGATTTCCGCGCGCTGACCTTCGGCGTCCACCGGCGGATGCACCTCGAGCCACACCTGTCCGTTGACACGCGCCACCTTGACGGGCTCGTTGATCAGCCACACCGGCGTGTTCACCGGCACCCGCGGAAACAACGCCTCGATGTCTTCCGGGTACATGCGGATGCAGCCATGCGTGATGGCCATGCCCACCGCGATCGGGTTGTTGGTGCCGTGGATCAGGTACGCGCCCGGCGTGATGGCCAGCCGCATGGCGTAGGCTCCGAGCGGATTGTCGGGCCCGGCCTTGACCACCGTGGGCAGCGGATCGCCACGCTCGGCGTGTTCCTTGCGCACCGACTCGGGCGGATACCACAGCGGGTTCTTTCTCTTGTCGACGATGCGGGTTTTTCCGAGCGGCGTGTTCCAGTCCATCTTGCCGATGCTGACCGGGTAAGTGATGACGTACGGCACCTCGCCCTTCTTCACCTTCGGGTAATAGTAGAGACGGTGCTCGGGTAGATTGACGACGATGCCTTCATGCGCACCCTGGGGCAGCAGACGCTGACCGGGGAGCAGGATGGTGGTGCCCTCGCCCGGCAGCCAGACATCGACGCCCGGGTTGGCGGTCTGGATCTCTTCGTAGCCCAGGCTGTAGCGGCGCGCGAGGTCCGGCAGAGTGTCCTCGCCAAACGCGGTGATGGTCTCGTTCTCGCCGAACATCAATGCATCACCGCTTGCCAGCGGGTATTGCGTGGCCTGGGCGGCGCCCGCCATCACGACGAAAAATGCAATCAAACAAGGCGCAAGCGACTTCATCGACATCGACTCCAACATCAACGGAACTCCGGGAAATCCTTTCTGGACACAGTGTTACACAAATCTCTACACTCGGCCGCCGTGAATGAACAGCAACGAGAATTTCTCCGTCAGTCGATCCGCACGATTGAGGGTTACCCCAAGCCGGGCATCCAGTTTCGCGACATCACCACGCTGCTGCGCGATGCCCGGGCCTTCGAAACAACCATCGAAGCGCTGATCGCGCCGTGGCGCGGTCGCGGCATCGACAAGGTTGCCGGCATCGAAGCGCGCGGTTTCATTCTGGGTGGAGCCGTGGCGCACGGCCTTGCGGCAGGATTCGTCCCGATCCGCAAGCGCGGCAAGTTGCCGCACGAAACGGTGCGCGTGGCGTATTCGCTCGAATACGGCGTCGACGAGATGGAGATGCATCGCGACGCCATCGAACATGGCGAAAAGGTGCTGCTCATCGACGACCTGATCGCCACGGGGGGAACCGCGACCGCGGCCGCCCAGCTTCTCAAGGAAGCCGGCGCGGACATGGTCGCCGCCTGTTTCGTCATGGACCTTCCGGATCTGGGTGGCGCGGCCAGGTTGCGCGCCGCCGGCATCGAGGTGCAGTCATTGCTGTCGTTCTAACTATTACGTGACTTGTCCGGAGGGGGTTCGATGACGGTGCACTTGTATCACTGGGAGCCGAACGCCAATTCCGGCAAGCCGATGCTCGCGCTGGCCGAGAAAGGCGTCGCGTTCGATAGCCACTACATCGACCTGCTGAAGTTCGACCAGCACCAGCCCGAATACCTGAAGATCAATCCTGACGGCACGATTCCCGCCATGGTGCACGGCGAGCGCGTGTTCACGGCCGTGCAGTCGACGTGGAACATGCTCGAGACGTCCGTCGGCCCGGCGCTGGCCGAGGCACACGCGGCGGGCGCGCACGTACTGGTCAAGGAGGCGCTCGCCAACGGCCGCCTGGCGGTCGACCCGCCCGCCGCGATCGCGGGCATGGCCGCCGCCCAGGGCGTCGGCCCGGACGCGGTCGCGCTGGCGGCGGTGCTGA
>Ga0164241_10004237_pt1 | contig 13980 bp, 6 predicted proteins | sample OricomyardsoilBY_FD_108780 | JGI IMG/M metagenome (GOLD analysis project Ga0164241, IMG submission 108780) | Backyard soil microbial communities from Emeryville, California, USA - Original compost - Back yard soil (BY) | ecosystem: Environmental > Terrestrial > Soil > Unclassified | place: USA...
CGACGATCCGAACTGCATCGGCGTCGAAGCGCTGGTGCCGAACTCGTTTCAAGGCACCTTCAACTTCAACTACGGCATCGCAAACAAGGCGGTGGTGGGCATCTCGCTGCCCGTCGTGTTGGCCAGCGGCGGTCCCGCCTACAACATCGGGGCGGCCCCCGGCGCCCTGTACGACACGGACGCGCTCGACAGTCAGGGTCTGTCCTGGGTAGCCCTGCACGCCAAGCTACGCCTCACCCGGCTCGAAGAGACGATCGGGCTCGCGGTGCTCTTGCAAGGCGGCATTCCCGTTGGCTCCCGCGCACACAACCTGGTGAGCGAGCCCGGCGTCTGGCTGTGGCCGCAGGCGCTCGTCGACTATCAGTTTGGCGCCACGGGGCGCTTCAAGATCGGCGCAAACGTGGGCTTCCGCTGGCACGGCGGGGACAACTCGCAATTTGCCCAGGGCCAATTGGTGGAGGGGCAGTTCCGCTACGGCAACCTGCTGACCGCGCAATTCGGCTTCGCCTGGCGTGCCCTCGAATCGCTCGATCTCGTCGGCGAGACCTACGGCAGCTACCTGCTGGACGACTACTCGGACAACAAGCAGAAATTTTCGCAGGAGTACGTCGGCGGCATCAAGCTGTTCGTCGAGCGCAACAGCTACCTGATGATGGGCGCCGGTAGCCGCATCTACTCGAAGGGCTTTGAGGCCGCCAACACTCGCCTGCTGCTCGGCTTCGTGTTTGAGCCGTCGATCGGCGATCGCGACGGGGACGGCTACACCGACGACCAGGACGAGTGCCCCGACGATCCGGAAGACTTCGACAACTTCGAGGACGGCGACGGCTGTCCAGACCCGGATAACGACAAGGACGGCATCCTGGATGTCGACGACGCCTGCCCGGACATTCCGGAAGACTTCGACGGCGACCAAGACGAAGACGGCTGCCCCGAGGGCTCGGACGGCGACCGCGACGGGGACGGCATCCTCGATTCGCGCGACAAGTGCCCCGACGTCCCCGAGGACAAAGACGGCTTCGAAGATCAGGATGGTTGCCCCGAGCCGGACAACGACAAAGACGGCATCCTCGACATCAACGACAAGTGTCCCAACGATCCGGAAGACAAAGACGGCTTCGAGGACGCGGACGGCTGCCCTGAGCCGGACAATGATCTGGACGGCATCCTGGACGCGGTCGACCGCTGCCCGAACGAGCCGGAGACCTACAACGGCTTCGAAGACGAAGATGGCTGCCCCGACAAGGGCAAGGTGATCATCGAGGGCGACGACATCCTGATCCTGGAGAAGATCCACTTCGCCACGGCCAGCGCGGAGATTCTGCCGGAGTCGTTCGACCTGCTCGATGCCGTGGCGGCCACGCTCAAGCACCATCCGGACTTCTTGGTGATCGAGATCGGCGGTCATGCCGACGAGCGCTCGTCCGACGCTTACAACCTGAAGCTGACCAAGGACCGGGCGGCCTCCGTGGTAAGCGCGCTGGTCGCGCGGCACGTCGACTCCTCGCGCCTGGTGTCGCAGGGCTACGGCGAATATTGCCCGCTCGCCGAAGGGCACGACGAGGCGTCCTGGGAACAGAACCGCCGCGTCGAGTTCAAGGTGGTCAAGACCGAAGACGCGCTGACCGGGGTAAAACGCGGCTGCCCGAGGGCGGTGGCCGCCGGTGTGTCCCCTGCGGTCGTAAAATGAAGCGATGACCGGGTCAAAGCCGCCGGGACCGCCTCGTGCCGTGCTCACGGCAGAAGGGGGGCGCGCGACAGGTGGCCCCGCGACGGGCGGTCTTGCGACAGGTGGCCTCGCGACGGAGCGCGACTCCGGAACGGAGAGCTTCGGCGAGGTCCCGCTCGCCGACGCTCAAAGCCTCCAGAGCCTGCGCCGTGCCATCGCGGATTGGCGCAGCGACGAGGTGGCGAAAGCTCGCGCCAAGCAGCCGCTGCGCCGCGAGGACTTCACGACCTGGAGCGGCATCCCCGTGCCGGACCTGCTCACGCCGGCGGACATCGCGCTCGATTACGAGCGCGACCTGGGCTTGCCGGGGCGCTACCCGTTCACGCGCGGCGTGCAGCCGACGATGTACCGTGGGCGGCTCTGGACGATGCGCATGTTTGCGGGCTTCGGCACCGCGGCGGAGACGAATCGTCGCTTCCGCTACCTCGTCGAGCAGGGCCAGACCGGGCTGAGTGTCGCCTTCGATTTCCCGACCCTGATGGGCTACGACTCCGACTCACCGCGCGCCCTGGGAGAGGTGGGGCTGTGCGGGGTCGCGATCGATACGCTCTCGGACATGGATCGCCTGTTCGAGGGCATCCCGCTCGATCGCATCACGACCTCGATGACGATCAACGGGCCGGCGATCGTGCTGCTCGGGTTCTACATTGCGCTGGCCGATCAGCGCGGCATCCCCCGCACCTCGCTCGGCGGCACCGTTCAGAACGATTGCCTGAAGGAGTTCATCGCCCAGCACGCCTGGCTGGTGCCGCCCGTGCCCGCGATGCGGCTGGTCACGGACATGGTGGAGTTCTGCACGCGCGAGGTGCCGAAGTACAACAGCATCTCGATCAGCGGCTACCACATCCGCGAGGCGGGCTCGACGGCAGCGCAGGAGCTGGCATTCACACTGGCGGACGGCATCGCCTACGTGCAGGCGGCCACCGAACGCGGGCTCGACGTCGATAGCTTCGCGCCACGGCTCAGCTTTTTCTTCGACGTGCACAACGACTTCTTCGAGGAGATCGCCAAGTTCCGCGCCGCGCGCCGGCTCTGGGCTCGGATCATGAAGGAGCGCTTTGCCGCGCGCTCGCCCGAGAGCATGAAGTTGCGCACGCACGCGCAGACCGCGGGCGTGAGTCTGACCGCGCAGCAGCCGTACAACAACGTGGCCCGCGTGGCGCTGCAGGCATTGGCAGCGGTGCTGGGCGGCACCCAATCTTTGCACACCAACTCGCTCGACGAAACCTACGCTCTGCCAACCGAAGAGGCCGTGACGATCGCGCTGCGCACGCAGCAGATCGTCGCCGAAGAGAGCGGCGCCGCGCTGCTCAGCGATCCGCTCGGCGGCAGCTATCACGTCGAGTGGCTGACCAACGAGCTGGAGCGCCAAGCGCTCGAGTACATCGAGCACATCGATGCGTTGGGTGGCATGCTGGTCGCCATCGAGCAGGGCTATCCGCAGCGCGAGATCGCGCGCGCCAGCTATGAATTCGAGCAGGCGGTGAACCGCGGGCAGCGCATCGTGGTCGGCGTGAACGCCTACGCGCAGCAGGGAGAAGGCCCGCGCATCCCGACCCTGCGCGTCGAGCCCGAGTTGCAGCGACAACAACTGGAAAACCTGGCGCGGGTCAAGGCCACGCGGGACCCCCAAGCCGTAGCTCGCACGCTGGCGGACGTGGAGAGCGCCGCGCGGGGCAACACCAACCTGATGCCGCCGATCATCGCCGCGGCGCGCGCGCAGGCGACCCAGCAGGAGATCTGCGACCGGCTGCGCGCGGTGTTCGGAACGTATACGGATCCGGCGGTATTTTGAGCATGGGCGCAGCTGCACAGGCGACGGACGTGCTCCCCGCAAGCGCCGTCGCCGCGACCACATTCTGCGCCAAGCCCTGACTCCGGCGCCCTCCGGGCGCGCCGGTGGCACACTCGACACGCAGCCGAACCAGTTCCCCGCGAGCCTCCTCTGCTCCTCGCTTAGCGCAGAAAAATCAATACTTGCGGAGCTCCTCCAGTAGCCCGCTGGCGCCGGGCCGGCGCTTGGCCTGGAACCTGCTACCGTGCCACTCATGCTCGACGACACGGCACACTCGGCACGACGGTTCGGGGCACGGCGCAGCGGGGCACGGCGCATTCCGTTGGGTATCGCGCGAACGCTGCTCTCTGCGGCGGCGCTTGCCCTGCCCGGCCTGGGCACGCTCCTGACCAGCAGCGATGCCGACGCCTGCGGCGGCTTCTTCTGTGGGCGACAACCCGTCGATCAGACCGCGGAACGCATCTTGTTCGAGGTGGGTCAGGACTCGGTGACCATGACCACGCAGATCTCCTTCAGCGGACGCGCGGAAGATTTCGCCTGGGTGTTGCCGCTGAGCGAAGTGCCAGCGCTGGAGAGCCTGGCGGTGTTCTCGCAGAAGGCGCTGACCGCGCTCGATGGCAACAGCGGCCCGGTCTTCAACCCACCCGATGATCCAGCGTGTTACAACAATCTGCGCTACCCCGTGGCCAACGCGGCCTCGCCCACCGCTGATGACGACGAGGCCGCACCGCCGCCGGTCACCGTCTACATCCGCGCGGAGGTCGGCCCCTACGACGCCGCCGTGGTCGGCTCCGAGGATCCGACCGAGCTCGTGCGCTGGCTGCGCGAGGCGGGCTATCGCATCACGCCGGCCATGGAACCCTACGTGGCCCGCTACACCGAAGAGGGTATGAAGTTCCTGGCGCTCAAGCTGCAGGACACCGCCGAGGTGAAGGACCTGAAGCCGTTTCGCTTCACGTTGCCTGGCACCGCCCCGAGCGTGCCCTTGCGCATGACGGCGCTCGCCGCCGAACCCGAGATGTCGATCGTGGTCTTCGTCCTGGGCGAGCGGCGCTTTGAAGGTAAAAATTGGGCCAACGTCGAGGTCCCGGACGACAGGATTCGCTACAATCCTTTCCTCAATCCGTACGCCTCTTCGGTCAGCACCAACTGGCCGCAACTGGTCGCCAAGGCGGTGGACGAGGCGGGTGGACAGGGCTGGGTCACCGAATTTGCGGGCGCTTCGGACGACTACGCCACCCAGGTACGCAATCAGGTCCAGAACGACAACTTCGGTACCGATGAAGATCGAGAGGCGGCGCGTGCGCTCCTGACGGCGCTCGAGGCCCACCCCTACCTGACGCGGCTCTACACGCGTGTCTCAGCCGAAGAGATGGTGAGTGATCCCGTCTTCGGCCAGAGCTCGCTCGGCGACGTGGATCGGCAGCACCAACTGTCGCGCATCGTGGACGGGATCGATCAGTGTCCGGAAGATCTGCGCCAGTCGACCAATCCGTGCGATTTTACGACCTGCGGCGCGGCGGGCCTGTGTCGTCCCGTGCCCGCCAGCTCGATGCCGGGTGCGAGTCAGGCGCCGGACTCGAGCGCTGCTCCCATCGCCGGCTGCGCGTGCTGGGCCGGCGCCACGGCGCGCGTGACGTTTGCCCCGGACGGATCGCCGACGGTGATCTGCCAGGACGGGCGGCTCTCTTTCCTCAACCCAGGCGATCGCGAAGACGACACGCTCGAGGTGCTGCCCGATCCTTGTGCCAGCTTCAGCTGCGGACCGAACGGGCAGTGCATCTCCATGAATCTGACGCCGACCTGCGTCTGTGATCAGGGCTACGTCGCGGTCGGTAACGCGAGCGACGATGGCACGCGCAGCATGAGCTGTGCAAAACCGACAGAGCTCGTCCCAGCAGCGTTTTACGCCAACACGTTGCCGGCATTGCCTGCGGCGTTGCCCGGCGGGCGCGAGGTGGTGTTGACCGAGCCGCAGCCGATGGCCAGCCCCGACGTCCCACCGGAGCCGGTCACGGGTGCGGACTTTCCGATGCCGCGCTCCAACCCGGAGCTCGGTGCCTCGCAGGTGCCGGTGGGCTCCCGCAAGAACCAGGGCAACTGCAGTCTGAGCGCGTCGGGCGCAGGCCTATCCGGCTGGAGCTGGCTCGCTGCGTTGACCGGGCTTGGCGCGCTCGGCGTACGCCGCCGGCGCGCCCGCTAACTCTGTAGGCTGCCGTGCTGCGCGCCGCCGCCACCTGGTGCTCTCGATGCTCGAGACGGCGGCTCGCAGTAGCCGCGTGGTTCGGAGCCGGCGCGGCACTCACGCTCGGCTGCGGCAGCAACCCGGACGACGACGCGAGCGCCTCTCCCACGAGCGTCTTGCTCGGCACCGGAGAGGCCGAGTTCGAAGCTCTGGACGGCGAGCCCACGCTGCGCCTGGTGCGCGGAGCGCAGGGCGGCTTCCACGTCTGGGCCAGCGTTCTGGCCTACGGCTTCTCCTCCCCACGCCTCGACTTGCTGCTCACGACCAGCGTGGACGATCAGCCCGATTCGAGCCTGGTCATGCACGCGCGGCTCACGATGCGCGACGTGCTCGACCCGGACGGAAACCCCGCGCAGAGCTTTGCCGGATTTCCGGCACAGGTGAAGAACGCGCGTTGCGCCGCCGGCCGCCGTGTGGGTCTCGAGCTGCAACTCTCCGAGCCCGGTGGCGGCACCTCACGAGACGTCCGTTATTGTGTGGCCGAGCTCGACGAGGCGTTGCGCTCGGCGGATTGCCCGTAACGTTTGCCGCCCAGACGGGCGGCCCAGCGCGCGCGAACGAACTGCGTGAGATCGTCGAACAGGGAGTAGACCACCGGAGTGAGCAGCAACGTCAGCGCCAGGCTCGCGGTCTGGCCGCCGATCACCACGACCGCGATGGTGCGGCGCTCCTCTGCGCCGGGGCCGCTGCCCACCCAGAGCGGGATCATACCGGCGACGAGCGCCAGCGTCGTCATCAGGATCGGGCGCAAGCGGTCGCGATTGGCACGCAGGATGGCCTCGTGGCGCGGCACGCCCAGCCGCCGCAGCTGGTTCATGTGATCCACCTGCAGGATCGAGTTCTTCTTCACGACGCCAAACAACACCAGCAGTCCGAGCGCGGAGTACAGATTGAGCGTATTGCCGGTGCCCCACAGGCTGAGCAAGGCGAAGGGCACGCTGAGCGGCAACGCGACCAGAATCGTGAGCGGGTGGACCAGGCTCTCGAACTGCGCGGCCAGGATCATGTACATGAGCAAGATCGAGAGCGCGAACGCCGCGATGAACTCCGTGAACGTGCGCTCGAGCTCCGCGCCGCGACCGCGCACGCTGGTGCTGTATTCGGCGGGCAGGTTCATCTCCCGTGCAGCGCCGCGCAGCGCCTCCAGCCGGTCGGCAAGCGCATAGCCCGGCGCGACGCCGGCGCGCAGGCTGTTCACGCGCTGCCGATCGAGCCGGTCGATGCGCGAGGCGCTCCGGGCCTCATCGATCCGCACCACGTTGGAGAGCGGGATCAGATGCATCGGCAGCCCCGCTCCGCTGGCCGCCGCTGAGCTCGGCAGCCCCGACGGCCCGTTAGCAGCGCCGTCGCGCGACGCCGAACGTGGCACCAGCAGGCGCGAGATGGCGTCCACGTCATCGCGATCGGGGGAGGAGAGGCGCAGCTGCACCTCGTACGCCTCGTTGGTGGCCGGATCGAAGAAGCGCGACACCTTCTCCTCTCCGCCCACCATCAAGCGCAGCGCGGTGGCGATGTCCTCGACCCGCACGCCCAGATCGGCCGCACGCTCGCGGTCCACGTGCGCGCGCAGCTCCGAACGATCGAGCTTGAGCGTGGTATCGGCGTCAACGATGCCGCCGAGCGCCCCTGCTCGCTCGCGCAGCTCATTGGCGTAGCGTTCGAGCGCCAGCAAATCCGGACCTTGAATCGCAAAGTCGATCTCGAAATTGCCGCCGCCGATGTTAAACGACGGGAAGTTGCGCACGCTGCAGCGCAGCTCGGAGTATTTGCGCAGCCGCTTGCGCACCTCTTGCATCACGTCGCGCTGGCTGTAGTTGCCCTGAAAGGCACGCTGCGGGTGCCCCGCGACCAGCTCGCGAAAGAAGCGCGGCAACGAGAACACGCGCTCGTCGTGGGGCGCAATGCGCACCAAGACATTGCCCTGGCTCACCCCGCCGCCAAACCCTCCCCCCGCATCCACCACTACGGTCCTGACCCCCCGCACGCTGCGCAGCTCCTGATCGAGCTGGCGCATCACCTGATCCATGGCAGCGATGCTGGAGTTGAGCGGGGCCGAGACCCGGATCTCGAACTCGGACTCATCGACGTCGGAGGGGATGTATTCCTGCTTGACCAGGTGATAGAGCGGAACGGACGAACCCACCACGAGCAGGCCGAGCAGGCTGATGGCCCAGCGGTGACGCAGCGACCAGTCGAGGGACGAGGTATAAGCGCGTTCCAGCACCGCGTAAAAACCGGCGCGCGACTGGCCCTTCTCCGCGTGATCCGCGCTGGACGAGGCGTGCAGTAGCCGGGCGCTCATCATCGGCGTGAGCGTGAAGGAGACCAGAAGGCTGACCAGCACGGCCACCGCGGCGGTCAGCCCGAACTGATACAGGAACCGCCCCGAGATCGAGGACATGAAGGACACGGGCACGAAGATCACGACCAGCGAAAACGTGGTCGCCAGCACGGCCAGCCCAATTTCCTTCGTGGCCTCTCGCGCAGCGTCGAAGGGGCCGAGCTGCTTCTCTTCCACGAAGCGAAAGATGTTCTCGAGCACCACGATGGCATCGTCGATCACGATGCCCACCATCAGCACGAGCGCCAACATGGTCACGCTGTTGAGCGTAAAGCCGAGCCACCACATCATGCCGAAGGTGGAGATCACCGAGGCCGGGATGGCGATGCCCGCGATCAGCGTGGAGCGCCAGGAGCGCATGAACAGCAGTACCACCAGGCAGGCCAGGCAACTGCCCATGACCAGGTGCAGATTGATCTCGTGCAGAGCAGCGTAGATGTAGTCCGACTGATCCCGCACCACTTGCAGCTTCACGTCGCCGGGGAGCAGATCCTTGATCTTGGCCAGATTGGCCTTGGCCGCTTCGATCACCGCCACCGTGTTCGAGCCCGACTGGCGCACCACGTCCAGCACGACCGCGGGCGTGCCGTTCAGGCGCGCCAGGGTGCGCTGTTCGATAGCGCCATCCTCCACGCGACCGATGTCGCGCAAGCGCACGGGGCGGCCGTCCACGCGCGAGACCAGCAGGTTCTCGAAGTCTCGCGCCGTGCTGAAGCGACCCAGCGTGCGCAGCGTGCGCTCCTCTCGATCGCGGGTGACGTTGCCCGCCGGAATGCTGGAGTTCTCCGCGGCGATCGCCTCCCGCACCGCCGTGATGGGCAGTCCGTAGGCAGCGAGCCGATCCGCGTCCACCCAGATCTTGACCGCCCGGTTCTGGCCACCGACCAGGCGCACCTCGCCTACTCCGCTGCTGCGCTCGAGCTGGACCTTGATCACCTTGTCCGCTAGCTCCGTCAGCTCGCGCACGCTGCGGTCCGCCGACAACGCCAGCCGCAGCACCGGCGTCGAGTCGTTGTCCTGCTTGGTGACCAACGGCGGGTCGGTGCCGGGCGGCAAGCTGCGCAGCACCGTCTGCACGCGCGCTCGCACGTCCGCGGCGGCAGCGTCGATGTCGCGCCCGAGCTCGAACGTGGCGATCACCATCGACTGACCGCTGGAGGTGATCGAGCGCAGCTCGGTGATCCCCTCCACCGTGTTGACGGTGCGCTCGATCTGCTCGGTGATCTCCGTCTCCACGTCCTCCGGCGCGCCGCCCGGCAGCGGCGTACGCACTGTGACGATGGGAACATCCACCGACGGAAAGCGATCGACCCCCAGCGAAGACCGCGCGGCCGTGCCGACCACGACCAGCGCCAGGATCAACATCGCGGCGAAGATCGGGCGCCGGATGCAAATCTCTGCCAGCTTCTGCATCTATTGTCCCGCCGCCAGGCGCACGGCTTGCCCTTGCTGCAGCGACCCCGGCGCGCTGATCACGAGCTCTCCCGGCGCGAGCCCACGCACGATCTCCACCCGATCGCCGGAGCTCCCGCCGATCGTCACCGGGGCTTCGACCACCTTGCCGTCCTGCACGCGCAACACCTTCTGTAGCCCGGCAAAGCTGACCAGCGCGCCGCGAGACACGGTCGGCACCCGTCGCCTGCCCACGGCGATGCGGGCGCGCACGAAATGCCCGGGGCGTAGGCTGCCCGGATTGGGAATGTCCGCCTCGATCAGCAGGCTGCGGGTCTCGGCATCCAGACCGGGCGCCACGCGTGCCACGACGCCCCGCACCGACGCGCCGGCATCTGCAGCGGCGCCGTCGAGCGTGACCAGCACCTCCTGACCCGGCGCGACTCCGCCGGCTTCACGCTCCGGTAGTGCCAGACGCAGGCGCAACGGATTGACGCGCACCACGTCGACCACGCGCGCCCCCGCCGCCAGGTACTCGCCGCGGTTGACCCAGCGCGTCTGCACGAAGCCGTCGATCGGCGAACGGATCACCGTGTCACTCAAGCGCTGGCGAGCGATCGCGAGGTCACTCTCGCGCTGCGCCGCCTCCGCCATGCGCAGCTGCACCTCTTGACGCGCCGTCTCCAGCGCGGCTTCCGCGCGCGCCAGGCTGGCTCGCGCGGTGGTCAGCTCGGCTTCCGGCGAGAGGCCCTGCTCGGCCAGCGCTTGCTGCCGCGCGGCGTTGGCGCGGGCCTCCTCCAGCGTGGCGCTCGCCTGACGTACGACCGGAGTAGCGTCGATGTCGACGCGTTGCTTCGCGCCTTGGCCCCAGAGGCCCAGCTGCGCACGCGCCTGGGCCAACGCGGCCGACGCCTGCTGCACACCGATCTCGTAATCCGTGGCGTCGATCTGGGCGACGACCTGACCCTCTCGGACGGCGCTGCTCAGATCCACCGCGATGCTGCCGACCCGCCCCGGCACCTTGGCGGCCAAGGTGACCTGCGCGTCCGCGGCGAGCGTGCCGGACACCTCGACCCACTGCTCCAGTTGCCCCAGCTCGACCTTCTCCAGCTGCACTTCGCGCACCGGGCGCGCCTCGGCCGCGTGCGCGCTTTCCTCCACCCGGGGCTGGGCGTCGGGACGGCAGCCGGCGCTCGCGAACGCCAGCGAGATCAGCAATGAGTTCAGGCCTTTTCGAGCGCTCGACGCCACTGTTTGACCTTAGCACCATCCCCGCCGCGAGGGTCCGGGACAGATGCCGGCGCTATAGAAGCGGCTGCTCCCGGTCGCTTCGGGAGAGGGGGCGCTGGCCTTCGGCCAGGAGATTCTCGATACTTTTGCCCATGTTCCTCCTGCGTCCCGCCGCGCAGCGCGGCCTTGCCGAACACGGCTGGCTGCGGTCGTACCACAGCTTTTCCTTCGCCGATTACCACGACCCTCGCCAGATGGGCTTTCGTGCCCTGCGCGTGATCAACGAGGACCGGGTGCAGGCGGGCCGCGGCTTTGGTGCGCACTCCCACCGCGACATGGAAATCATTTCCTACGTGCTGGAGGGGGCGCTGAGCCACAAGGATTCGCTCGGGACAGGCTCGGTGATCCGCCCCGGAGAGGTACAGTGCATGAGCGCCGGCAGCGGCGTGACGCACAGCGAGTTCAATGCCTCGGCGAGCGAACCCGTGCACTTCCTGCAGATCTGGCTGATCCCCTCGCAGCGCGGGCTAGCTCCGAGCTACGCGCAACGAGCCTTTCCGCCCGAGGAAAGCGCAGGCCGGTTGCGGCTGGTGGCCTCTGCCGACGGGCGCGACGGCAGCCTGACGATTCACAGCGACGCAGGTCTGTACGTGGGCAGCTTTGCCGCCGGGCAAAAGCAGACCCTGGCGCTGGAGCGGGGCCGACACGCCTGGGTGCAAGTCACGCGAGGAACTCTGCGCGTGCAGGGCCAGACACTCACGGCAGGAGACGGTGCCGCCCTGTCGGACGAGGGCCAGCTCGAGCTCGAGGGGAGCGACGCGGGCGAGGTCTTGGTCTTCGACCTAGGCTGAAACTCTACGCGTTCTGCGGGACGTGCCCGGGCAGCTCCGGCCCACGAGATGGCGATTCTCGATACTGCCGCTGTCATCAGTGCTTGGGGTCAGCGCTGCGGACCGCGTAGAACCGGGCCCGCTGTCGGCGAACGGCTGCCTGCCGAAACGTTCCGAGCACCGAAACCTGAAATCCTCCGAGGACCCGTGGCAACACTAGACTCAACGATCATCTACACGAAAACCGACGAAGCGCCGGCCCTGGCCACCTACTCGCTCTTGCCCATCATCGAGGCGTTCACCAAGGCGGCCGGCGTTCGTGTCGAAACCCGCGACATCTCCCTGGCAGGCCGTGTGCTCGCCAACTTCCCGGAGCACCTGGGCGAGAGCCAGCGGCAGCCCGATCACCTCGCCGAGCTGGGCGAGCTGGCCAAGACCCCGCAGGCCAACATCATCAAGCTGCCCAACGTCAGCGCTTCCCTGCCCCAGCTCAAGGCCGTGATCGCGGAGTTGCAGCAGCAGGGCTACGCGGTGCCGGACTATCCGGAAGAGCCGAAGACCGACGCGGACAAGGCGATTCGAGCGCGCTACGGCAAGGTGCTCGGCAGCGCGGTCAACCCGGTGCTACGCGAGGGCAACTCCGATCGGCGAGCTTCCCCGGCGGTCAAGGCGTACGCCAAGAAGCACCCCCACTCGATGGGCGCCTGGTCGCGAGATTCCAAGACCCACGTCTCCAACATGAGGCAGGGCGACTTCTTTGGGAGCGAGCGCTCGGTCGTGGTTCAAAGCGCCGGCGACGTGCGCATCGAGCTCGTGGCCGCGGACGGTCAGGTCACTGTGCTCAAGCCGAAGACCAGCTTGCAGCTCGGTGAAGTCATCGACGCATCGGTGCTGAGCGCCAAGGCCCTGCGCGCCTTTTTCGCGGAGCAGATCGAAGACGCCAAGAAGAACGACGTGCTGCTCTCCGTCCACCTCAAGGCCACGATGATGAAGGTGTCGGACCCGATCATCTTCGGTCACGCGGTGACGGTCTTCTATCAGGACGTGTTCGAGAAGCACGCGGCCACGTTCCAGAAGCTCGGCGTCGAGCCGAACAACGGGCTCGGCGACGTGTACACCAAGATCCAGAGCTTGCCCGCCGACGAGCGCGCCCAGATCGAGGCCGACATTCAGGCGGTGTACAAGACACGCCCGAGCCTGGCGATGGTCGACTCCGACCGGGGCATCACCAACCTACACGTGCCGAGCGATGTGATCATCGACGCGTCGATGCCGGCCGCCATCCGCTCCTCCGGCAAGATGTACGGCACGGACGGCAAGCTCTACGACACCAAGGCGCTGATCCCCGACCGCTGCTACGCGGGCATCTATCAGGCCACGATCGATTTCTGCAAAGAGCACGGCGCGTTCGACGTGAGCACGATGGGCAGCACGCCCAACGTGGGGTTGATGGCCCAAGCGGCCGAAGAGTACGGCTCACACGACAAGACCTTCAAGATCCCGGCAGCCGGCAAGGTCCGCGTCGTCGACGGCTCCGGCCAAGTACTGCTCGAGCACAACGTGGAGGTGGGCGACATCTGGCGCATGTGCCAGACCAAAGACGCAGCGATCCGCGACTGGGTCAAGCTGGCCGTGACTCGCGCCCGGGCCACGGGGGCTCCGGCGGTGTTCTGGCTGGACGAGGGGCGCGCCCACGATGCCAACCTGATCCGGAAGGTCAAAGCCTACCTGGCAGAGCAGGACACCAAGGGGCTGGAGCTGCCGATCCGCTCGCCGGTGAGCGCCATGGGCTACACGCTGGAGCGCATGCGCAAAGGCAAGGACACGATCAGTGTCACGGGCAACGTGCTGCGGGATTACCTGACCGATCTGTTTCCGATCCTGGAGCTCGGCACGAGCGCCAAGATGCTCTCGATCGTGCCCTTGCTCGCGGGCGGCGGCCTGTACGAGACCGGAGCGGGCGGCTCGGCACCGAAACACGTGCAGCAACTGCAGAAGGAAAACTACCTGCGCTGGGACTCCCTCGGGGAGTTTCTGGCGCTCGGCGTCTCGATCGAAGACCTGGCCATCAAGACCAAAAACGCCAAGGCCAAGGTGCTCGCCAGCGCGCTCGATCAGGCGATCGGCCTGTTTTTGGAGAACGACAAGTCCCCCGCACGCAAGGTGGGCGAAATCGACAACCGCGGCAGCCACTTCTATCTGGCGCTGTATTGGGCGCGCGCCCTCGCCGAGCAGACGGAAGACCGTGAGCTGGCTGCCAAGTTCGGCAAGCTCAGCAAGCAGCTGTCCGACAACGAAGCCAAGATCAATGGTGAGCTGCTCGCCGCTCAGGGCAAGCCGGTCGATCTCGGTGGCTACTACCACCCCGACGAGAAGAAGGCCTCGCAGGCGATGCGCCCCAGCGCCACGCTGAACGCC
>Ga0164241_10004238_pt1 | contig 13977 bp, 10 predicted proteins | sample OricomyardsoilBY_FD_108780 | JGI IMG/M metagenome (GOLD analysis project Ga0164241, IMG submission 108780) | Backyard soil microbial communities from Emeryville, California, USA - Original compost - Back yard soil (BY) | ecosystem: Environmental > Terrestrial > Soil > Unclassified | place: USA...
CGCTCGACGAAGTCCGCGCGCTGGGAGAGCTCGTCCCGCGCATCCCGATCACCGAAGAGGCCGTGACCCTCGCGGTGAAGCTCGCGCGGACCAGTCGCCCCGGCGCCGACGGCGCGCCGAAAGAGGTCCGCGACTACGTTCGATTCGGAGCGGGCCCACGCGGCAGCCAGGCCTTGGTCCTCGTCGCAAAGGCACGCGCTGCGCTCCGCGGAGAGGCCGCCGCCGACGTCGACGACGTGCGCGCGATGGCGTTGCCTGCGCTTCGACACCGGCTCGTGCTGTCGTATCGCGCAGAGGCCGACGGCGTGAAGGACGCGGACGTGGTGCGCGCGCTCGTCCGGTCTTTCGCCTGATAGGCTCCGGGCGTGAGGAAACGCCGAAGATGAAGGGCGGCCCGCCGTCAGGCTCGAAACCGAGCCCGGTCACCGAGGTCATCACGCCCGAGACCGGACCGAGCAAGAGGCGGATCCGGAAGCTTCGGATCGTCGTCGTGGACGCCCCCGACACGCGCGAAGAGAACAAGGTCTACTCGTTCGCCCAAGACGAGGTCCGCGTCGGATCGGGCGCCGGAGCGGACGTCGTGCTCTCCGATGGCTCGATCTCGCGCGAGCACTGCGCGATTCGCCTGCTTCCAGACGGCTACCTCCTGAGCGACCTGTCTTCGACGAACGGCACGTTCATCGGCGACGCGCGCGTCCGCGAGGTCATCCTGTCGACCGAGACGCTCGTTCGCGTGGGAAAGAGCGCGATCCGGCTCGTGCCTCTCGCAGAGACGGTCGAGCACGAGATGAGCCCGCGCGCGAGCTTCGGTCGCATGCTCGGCGCCAGCGCGGCGATGCGTGAGACGTTCGCGCTGCTCGAGAAGGTCGCCGCGAGCGATCTCACCGTCCTCATCGAGGGCGAGACCGGCACCGGCAAAGAGCTCGCGGCAGAGGGCCTCCACGAGGCGAGCGCGCGGAGCGGCGACTTCGTGACGATCAACTGCGGCGCGATCCCGCGCGAGCTCCTCGAGAGCGAGCTGTTCGGCCACGAGAAGGGCGCGTTCACCGGCGCCGTCCGCGAGCGCCAAGGCGCGTTCTTGGCCGCCGACAAGGGGACCGTGTTCCTAGACGAGATCGGCGAGCTGCCCCTCGACATGCAGGCGAAGCTCCTGCGCGCGCTGGAACGACGCGAGGTGAAAGCCGTCGGCAGCGATCGGAGCGTCCCGGTCGACGTACGCGTCGTCGCGGCGACGAATCGATCGCTGACGAAAGAGGTTGCGGAGGGTCGATTTCGCCAAGATCTCTATTACCGCCTCGCCGTCGTCACGGTTCGCATCCCACCTCTGCGCACGCGCCTCGACGATCTGCGCCTCCTGATCGACGGCGTCCAAGACGAGCTCGGAAGAAGGCGAAGAGCGCTCGGCCAGCCGCCGCCCGACAAACTCGACGAGACCGCCATGGCGATGCTGCTTCGCTACGATTTTCCCGGGAACGTCCGCGAGCTCCGAAACATCGTCGAGCGCTGGGCGGTCCTCGGCACCACCATTGGCCCCGGCGAGACGAGCCCCATCGTGGACGCGCCGCGACCGGTCGAGGCGCGGAGCGAAGGCGCCAAGGATCCCATGCAAGACCTCCTCGCGCTGCCGTACCACGAAGCAAAGGACGCCCTGGTCGAACGCTTCGAGCGCGCCTTCACGAAGAGCGCGCTCGACAAGAGCGCCGGCAACGTCTCGAAGGCCGCGCGAGATGCGGGCGTCGATCGACGGCATCTGCAGCGACTGATGGCTCGCTTCGGCATCAAGACCGAAGAGTGATGCGCGCAGCGGGTGCGGCAGGTGCTCCGCACGACCCCTCCCCGCGGAGCAGATGTCGCAGGCAAAGCCGCTGGATTCTGGGGAATTTGCCGGTCTTCGCGTTGGCACCCAACCTGCAATGACCTCTTTCCGAGAGCGGCGGTCCCGCTCCACTAGAAAGGTCAGAAGGAAATCATGTTCGGTAGCTCGCTCTTCAAGTCGGTGGTGCTCGCGGCGGTTGTTTCGGCGTTCGTTCCCGCGGTCGCCATGGCCGACGACTCGAATCACCAAGCACGTCACGCAGAACACGCGAAGCAGAAGGGGGAGAAGGCGCAGTTCCCCATGACGAGCGCCGCGTTCAAGGAGAAGGCGGAAGCGCGTCTCACGAAGGTGCGTACACGCATGGTCGAGCGCCTCGACAAGCGCGGCGCGACGGCGGAACAGAAGAAGGTCGCACTCGCCAAGTTCGACGAAGGCGCAGCGAAGGTCCGCGCAGCCGTCGAGGTCGCGACGAAGGACGGCACCGTCACGAAAGAAGAAGCCAAGACCGTCCACAAGATCGCCCGCGAAGCTCGCGGCAAGGACGGAAAGGGAAAGAAGGGTACTCCCGCCTGAGCCGACTCTCGCCTGATGACCTGAAACCAAGCCGCCCGCGTCACCGAGTGACGCGGGCGGGTTCGTTTTGTCGGAGCCGAGCCTGGCGTTGTCCGCCCGCAAGGGCCGACCCGATACGGGGCCCTTCTAGGGGGGTGTCCCTAGTAGAACCGATAGCCGAAGCCGATGGGTAGGAACACGGTTCCCCCGCTCGCAGGGGACCACGTGCCGCCGGGCCAGGCGCTCAACATCAACGCGCCGCTTCCTGCGCCGTTGGTGGGGTTGTCGACGAGCTCGATCGAGATCTCGACCGAGCCGCCGACCTCGAAGCCGCCGAACGCACCCGCGGGCTGGTCGCCGGTAGAGAAGCCGCCCGCGAGATTCTCTACGGGGATGTCGATGTCGCTCCCCTTCGGGTTCGCGGCGAGCGCGCTCTTCGGAATGGAGCCACGGCCGCCAGTGACGGTCGCCTCCATTTGGGAGGTGCCGACGACCGCCGTGAACCCCAGCCAGAGCGGACCGACAGCCTTCACCGAGAACGAAGGGCCGCCAAGGATCGTGTACCCGAGCGGGAAGCTCGCCCCGAAGAACCCGCGTCCACCGAGCTGGAACGTGTCACTGATGGCGTAGCCGACGAACAACTGCGCGCCGCCGAGGAACCCGATCTGTGGGTTGAAGGTCGCGTCGCAACGCCCCGCGCCCGGCACGGCGGAGGTGTTTCCGCACGACGCGAGGAACTCGCTGCCGCCCGCGCCGAGGTAGATGTACTGCGTGCCGTTGAGCTCTGCGACCGGTGCGCGGAGAATGAGTGAGAGGGCGCCGCCAGCGATGGCCTGAAGGTCGACGACGACGCGCCCCCCTTCGTGCACGGCCGGTGCAGACGGGACGTCGGGCTGCTTGTCGCCGCCGGTCTTGTCGCCGCCAGTCTTGTCGCCGCCGCTCTTGTCCCCGCCCGTCTTGTCACCCGCGTCGCCGCCGGTCTTGTCGCCGCCGGTCTTGTCGCCGCTCGTGGGCGGACCGAGATCGGGACCTGGGCGTGCCTCTGGCCCGCTTCCCGCCTTGAGCGCCGCGACCGTGATCGCCTTCTTTTGCCCGTTCTTGAGGTTGAACTTCTCCTCGAACGTCGCTTTGGCGGGTGCGCTCGCCGTCACGCGGAGATCGCCCGGGTCGACCGGATAGGGCTTCCCCCACTCGGACGGCGGGATCACGTGCTGGGCGCGAAGATCGCTCGCGAGCCCTGCCCGTACCTCGATCCCTTCGACGACGACGTCCTTCGGGACATTGACGATTACGCGCGGAACCTTCGCGAAGAGGGTGTTGCGATGCGTGCGAGCGGTCGTCGCCCGATCGGATCGGCTCTCTGCGTTTGCGGTCTTCTCAGCGGCCTCGAAGAGAGTGTAGGCGGTGCCGATCCGCCCCTCTTTCTCACGACAGAGCGCAAGATCGAGCAGCGTCCCGCCACGCGGATCGAGCGTCTGGCTGTCCGCGAGCTTGTTGCACGCTTCGGCCGTCTTGCCGGACGACATCAGCGTTTCAGCCTCCCGAGACAGGACGGCGGCGCGGGCCACCTTGTCGTCGTCCGCGTACGCCGTCCCGATGGCCAGACGCGCAGTCGCAACGAACGTGATGAAGCCGACGCCCAGCCTGGTTTTCGTGCTCCGCATGGTCCTCGCGCGTTCCGACCCCAAGATGCCGGTTTCGCCCAACCTAGCGAAGGCACCGTGCACATATCAACGACGCTGATCGAATTGCAGCGATTTTGCGGATCGCAGAGGTCCGCGCGGGTATAGAGCCGCATGGTCTGTGGCTGGAAACAGGGCGTTTCAGCGATCATTTTCGTGACAGCGGCAGCGTGCACTGGACAAGAGCGCGTCCAGCCGCGCGCCGTGCCTTGCCCGACGGTCCAACCGTCGACCCACACCATCCAAGCGGAGATCCTCCCGGAATCGGCGAGTCGCATCGAGTTCGCCGACATGGCGAAGTACCCGGAACCAGGGTGGCAGGTCCCGCGTGCGCCGAAGCTCTCACCTGACGGCCGCACGCTCACCTACTTGATGAGCGAGACCGGCGATCAGGAGATGTCGCTGTTCGCGATCGACCTCGCCGAGGGCGCGAGCGCGAAGCCACATGTCCTCGTACGAGCATCGGAGCTCGGCGACGCGTCGAAGCCCCCGTCACTCGCGGAAGAGCTCCGCAACGAGCGTCAACGAAAGCGCATCGAAGGCATCGCGGAGTACGCGTGGGCGCCGAAGACCGGCGCGATCGTGATCCCGGCGGGCGGAGATCTGTTCGTCCGCCGCTCCGACGGCACGATCGTACGTGTCACCGACTCCGAAGAGGCCGAGCTCGACCCGAAGCTCTCGCCCGACGCCACGAAAGTCGCGTTCGTTCGAGGCGACGATGTCTTCGTCGCGGACGTCGCGTCTGGAAAAGTCTCGAAGCCATTCCGCACGGCGCTGCCGAAGGGGACGACGCGGGGCCAGAGCGACTTCAACCACCAAGAAGAGTTCGATGAGCCAAGCGGGCTCCTCTGGTCGGCGGACGGCTCGAGGCTCGTGGCGCTCGAGGTCGACGAGAGCCCGCTCGCGACGATCCCAGTTCTCGGGTACCGCGCAGGCCAAGCCGATCTGATGATGCAGCGCTATCCGCTCGCGGGGACGGACAACCCGCGCGTGAAGGTGCGCGTCGTCGACCTTGCCTCTCACAAGGAGTCGCTGCTCGAGCTCCCGCCGAGCGTGCCTCCCGACGCGTATCTCGGGCGCCTGCGTTTTCTGCCGGACGGAAAGTCGTTCCTCTGCGTCGCGCTCGATCGGAAGCAACAGAAGCTCGCTGTCGTCCTGGCCGCTCCAGGCACGGGTCACCCGGCGCGCGTGGTCGCCCGCTTCGAGGTCTCGAAGGGTTGGATCGAGGTCCCCGATCTCGAGACGAGCCCGGATGGAAAGCACGCGTTCGTGCTCGGTCCGAGCCTGGGACGTCAGCGGCTCTTCGAGATCGATCTCGCGGGCGACGTCGACAAAGGGACGGGCCAGCTCCGCGTGTTGACCTCTGGTCCCGGCGACGATCAATCGATCGTGGGCTACGACGAAGCGAAGTCGCGCGTGCTCTTCACGAGCACGGCGGGAGATCCGATCGGTCGACAGCTCTACGCAGTCGACGACAAAGGCACCGTCGAGCGACTCACGAAAGAGCCAGGCTTTCACGAGGTCGTGATGGCGCCGCGCTCCGGCGCGTGGTTCGACCTTCACAGCTCGCACACGGCGCCGCCCACGGCGACCCTTCACGGCGCGGTCGACGTCGACGTGCCCCTGCCCAAAGACGCCGACCTAGGGCGCCTGCCGATCCGCGCGCCCGAGCTCGTCGCCGTCGACGGCGCCGACGGGACGAAGCTCTACGGCGCGGTCCTCGCGCCACGGACGGTCCAACCCGGCAAGAGCTATCCACTGGTGCTGATGGTGTACGGCGGGCCGGGCGTGCAGCTCGTGCAAGATCGCTGGGCCGCTCGCTTGCTCTGGCAGCACCTCGCCGATCGCGGGTTCTACGTCGCGCAATTCGACAACCGCGGAAGCTCTGGGCGCGGCTACGACTTCGCGACACCGATCGCGGGTCGACTCGGCGAGGTCGAGCTCGCCGACCAGCTCGCGGTGGTGGACCAGCTCGAGCGCCGCTACCCGCTCGACGCCTCGCGCCTCGCCATCTACGGCCACAGCTACGGCGGCTTCATGACCCTCGAGGCCATGCTCCGCGCGCCAGGGCGTTTTCGGGTCGGCATCGCGGGCTCGCCCGTCACCGATTGGCGCCTCTACGACTCCGGCTATACGGAGCGCTTCATGGGGATGCCGACCGACAATGCGAGCGGCTACGAATCGAGCGATCTCACGAAGCTCGCGGGAAACCTCGAGGGCCACCTCCTCGTCATTCACGCGCTCATGGACGAGAACGTCCACTTCCAGAACACCGCAAACCTCATCGACGCCTTCGTCGCCGCGAAGAAGCCCTTCGACATGTTCGTGTTTCCTGGCGAGCGACACGGTTATCGGTCCCGCGCCGCGAAGGCGTACGCGATGCAGCTCGTGACGCGCTACCTGACCGAGCACCTCGGCGCGCCGACGTCGACCTCGAATGTGCAGTCATCGACTGCAGCCCCGGCCCCTGCGGGCTCGTCCGGTTCGCCGAGCGCGGCCGGCGCGCCTCGCCCGTGATAAGGACGCCCCCCCGATGGAGACGCTGAAACAGGCCTGGGACATCGTCCGACACCTCGACAAGTACCTCGACCAGGTCACGCGCGACTACGGCTCGCTGACGTACGCGCTGCTCGCGGTGATCATCTTCGCAGAGACAGGGCTCGTCGTGACGCCGTTCCTCCCCGGCGACTCGCTTCTCTTCGCCTGCGGCGCGATCTCGATGCGCGACGGCTCTGGGCTCAGCCCCGTCCTCTTGGCGCCGATCCTCATCGCCGCCGCCATCCTGGGCGACACGGCGAACTACCACATCGGCAAGGCCATCGGCCCGCGTGTGATGAAGAGCGAGACGTCGCGCTGGCTCAATCGACGTCACCTCGACAAGACGCACCGGTTTTTCGAGAAGTACGGCGGTAAGACGATCATCCTCGCGCGCTTCGTCCCCATCGTGCGGACCTTTGCGCCGTTCGTCGCTGGCGCGGGCGCGATGAACTACCGAAAGTTCATCGTGTTCAACGTCATCGGCGCGACCGCGTGGGTCGTCTTGATGATGGGTGCCGGCATCGTCTTCGGACAGATGCAGTTCGTGAAGGAGCATTTCGAGCTCGTGGTCATCGGCATCATCGTGCTCAGCGTGATGCCGATGGTGGTCGAGTGGTGGCGGTCGCGCGGACAGGCAGATTCGCCTGCTTCGGACACGAGCGAAGCGTCCAAGGCCGACGAGACCGTGTGACCGCGAGCTGATAGATTTGCCGCCATGCGAATCGCGCTGATCGCAACACTCGCCCGGTGAAGCCTTGATCACGATCGGCGTCGCGATCCTTCCCGCGCTGGCGCTGCTCTGGCTGTTCAGGAAGTGGGACGAGAAGCGCCCCGAGCCGCCAGGAATGATCCGGCTTGCCGTGATCCTGGGCGCCATCTCATGCATCCCGGCGGGCATCTTCGAAGTCGTGCTCTCGAAGATCCTCGGCAACGACATCGTCGAGGCGCAGGGCAGCTTCACGAACTCCTATGTCATCGCAGCGATGACCGAAGAAGGGATCAAGCTCGCGATCGTGCGCCTCTACTTCTTCGGGAAGCCGGAGTTCAACGAGGTGATGGACGGCATCCTCTACACGGCCGCCACGTCGCTCGGGTTCGCGCTCCTCGAGAACGTCCTCTACTCGAGCGGCAACTTGATCACGGGCTTGGCGCGGGCGATCAGCGCCGTGCCGCTGCACGCGTGCGCCTCTGGGATCATGGGCTACTTCATCGGGCTCGCCCGCATGCGCGGCGGACAGTTCGGGCGCATCCTGACCGGCTACGCGATCGCCGTGCTCATCCACGGCACCTACGACTGGGCGGTCTTCAGTGGGGGCGCGTTTGGGTTCGCCAGCGGCAATCCGGGCATCGGCTTCCTGGAGGCGCTGCTCATCGTCATCGCCGCGGCTTTCGTCCTCCGCGCGCTCGTGAGGCGCGCGCTTCAAGAGGACGATCGGCTGCTCGGGCCGCAGCCACGTCCGCTCTCCGTCCCGACGGCCATTCCGGCATGGGGCGGTCCGTATGGCATGCACGGTGCGATGCATCACGGGTACGCGCCGCAGTATCCGCAGCATTACGCGTACGGAGCGCCGCAGCAGCCGTGGAACCCCTACGCGCCGCCGTCGCCGTACGGTCCTCCGCGCCCGCATGCCGGGCAGGCGCCCTATCCGCCGGCAGGGGCGTATGGGGGTCAGCACCACCCTACGCGCAGCAACCGCCCTACGCGCAGCAACCGTACGCGCCGCAGCAGCCGTACGCGCAGCAACCGTACGCGCAGCAACCCCCGAACCCGCACGCGCAGACACCGGGCTCGCCGCCCAACCCGATCCCGGGAGGCCCGCCGGGTTGGCCGCCGAAGGGTGGCGCGGCTAGCTAGTTTCTACGACGCGCCGAGGCCGCGCGACGCGCGTGGCTTCAACGTTCGCAACGCGTGATCGAGACCCGGGTCATGTGAATCGGATCGAGCGGCGCGTCGTCCTGATCGGTCGCGACCTCTGTGATCGCCTCGACGACGCTGACGCTCGGCGCGGCCCTGTCCGTCGTCTGACGGAGCGCCGTGAGCCCGCATCGACCGAAGATGACGTAGCCACCGTCGAGGAACGTCGTCGGCTTCTCGGCGACGATGTAGAACTGGCTACCGTTCGTGTTCTTGCCGGAGTTCGCGTACGCGAGCGTCCCGGGGACGTGGCTCAGATCTCCGATCTCGTCTTCGAACTTGTAGCCGGGCCCGCCGTAGCCAGTGCCGAGCGGGTCCCCGCCCTGCGCGACGAAGTCGTCGATGACGCGATGGAAGACGAGCCCATCGTAGAAACGTCGGCCCTTGATCCAATGCTTGGTCGTCGGATCTTTGAAGGGTCGTCGACCCCGGGCGAGGCCCACGAAGTTCGCCACGCCGTTCGGCGCGACCTCGGGCGCGAGCACGCAGCCAATCGGGCCGAGCTCGGTCTCGATGACCGCGCGGAGCGGCCCGTCGCCAGGAGGCAGATCGGCGAGCGCGTCGTCGATGGTGAACGTTCCGCCGAGCGGATCCGCTCCGGCACCGAGATCCTCTTCCGGCAGATCCGTGTCCGCGCAGGGATCGATCGGGCCCTCGCCGCCGCCGCCACCGGCGCCGCCGCCTCCGGCCGTGGTCGCGGTCGTCGTCGTACCACCCGTCGACGTGCCGCCATCGTCCCCGCAGGCCGCGACGAGCAAGAAGACAGGCATCGACAACCAAAAGGTGCAGAGGCGCATCGACATCCTCCGTGCACCGGGGCCCGCGCGCGATCAATCCTCGCAGCCGCGCGTCCCGACGATGAGCACGTTCGAGAACGGCGTCTTTCCCCACGCCGGCTCGATCTCGACGCGCATGCCCTCTCGCTCGAGGAGCGCCGAGATCTCGCGTGCGGGTCGAAAGCGCACACGCTCTCCGCGATTCCAGCGGGCCCATGTGAAGACCTTCTCTTCGACGAGGGTGACGAAGCTGCGTAGCCCTCGCTCCGTGTCCGCTTCGCGAACGAGGATGCGTCCGCCCGGCCGGACCGCCCTCGCTGCGCGGGCGAGGATCTCGTCCTGCTCGTCGATGGCGAAGTAGTGAAGCAGATCGATCAAGAGGACGACGTCCGCGGCTTCGAATGTCGCGCTGCGCGCGTCGCCCTGCTCGAGCGTGACCGGAAGCGATGGGGCGAGCGCAGCGGCGGCGCGACCTTCTTGGATCTTCTTTTCGTCCCAATCGACGCCGTGCGCGCGATTCGCGTGACCGAGCGCCACGAGCAGGAGCGGCAGTTGACCCCGGCCGGTGCCGACGTCGAGCACAGTCGACGGAGTGGCGCCGCCCAGCTTCTTCGCGATCATCTCCGCGACCGGATCCGTCAGCATCTTGATGCGCACGTAGTTGAAGCGCGCGCGTGCCGCGGGCGACCGGTCCTCGTCAGGCGCAAAGCGGCGCGCGATCTCTTCGACCGCCACGACCCACGGAGGCGCCGAAGCGGGCAGCTCGTACTCGATCCGCTTGCGCGCGCCGAGGAAGCGGCGCTTGAGGACCGTAGCGACGAATCCGACGAGCGCGAGAGGGAGCGCGATCGCCGCCGACACGATCGGCGCGCCGACGGCGAGGTACTTCGGAGAGCTCGCGAACACGTGCGCGACGGCGTCTCCACTCGCGAGACTGGGCGCGCTGCCATCGAGGATGATGGCGCCGACATGCATTTGCGCGGCGACGATGAAGGGCGCGATGAACGGGTTCGAGATGTTCGCGGCGAGGTACGCGAGCGCACCGTCTAAACGCAATCGGAGCGATAGGATCAAAATGATCGCGAGGTGCAGACCATAGATGGGCAAGCACCCGATGAATGCCCCCATCGCGATCGCTGCCGCGAGGCGGACCGGCGATTGGTCGCCACCACGCAAATCACACCAAACGCGCCGCAATTCCTCGCGCCACATGGAGAAGCGCCGCCCCTCGATGGGCGGAACTTCGGCCGAGTCCGCGTCGGTGCTCACGTGTTTGGGCTCATAGTCCTACATCGCCTCTGACGGGAGACCAGGTCGCACCGAAATGCGGGTGAAACGACTCAGGTCTTTCGCGTCGGCGTTTCGAGTGAGACCCTTGGTGTCGAGGTGAAGGCCATGGTGACGTCCCTCTCGGAGCTCTCGCGAACGACGCTGCTCGTCAGCGCAGTCGGCGCGTCCTTCCTGCTCGGCGGTTGCGGAGTGGGCGGACAGGTGAAAGCGAGCATGGGGCGTTACGAGGTCGGCAACTACCACGAGGCCGCCGATCAGTGCTCGAACATGCGCGGCGACGAGACCGCGATGAACGAGAAGGCGCACGTCCGTTACCTCGTGTACTGCGGGCTCACGGAGTATCGGCTCGGCAACCGCACCAGCGCAGAGCGCATGCTCGCGCGGGGCAGCGACGAATACTCGCAGGGTCGTGCGGGCTGGCTGAAGCCCATCATCGTCGACGAGATGCTGAAGGCCCTCGACGATCTCGACGCCAGGACGGCCTCGCAGACCGTCGCCTCTGACGAGCCCGCGATCACGGCGGCCCGCGGCGACCTCTAAACGTTGCCGCGTTCGCGCGGCGACGCGTGCGCCTCAGTCGATCCGGTAAAACGCGCGAGCGTTCTCGCCTAGGAATCGAGCGAGAGCGTCGTCCGTGAGCCCGAGCCGAAGGGCGCGCTTCGCCTCGCGGTCCCACGCATATGGAAGATTCGGAAAGTCCGTCCCGAAGAGGACGCGGTCCGGGAACGCCGCGAGGATCTCGCGCGCGCCGTCCATCGGGAAGAAGTCCGAGATCATCATGGTGGAGTCGAGGTGAAGACCCTCGAAGCGTTCCATCAAACGGCAAAACGCCCGAGGCTCGTCCGCGCCGAAGTGAGGAATGCACAGTCGCAGCGTCGGGTGACGCATGAGCGCGGCCTCGACACGTGAGGCGCCACTGACGGCGTAGGCATCGACCGCGTAGGCGTCACTCTTCGGCTCCCTCCCCGCGTGCATGACTACGGGGACGCCTCGCGTCGCGCACTCGGCGAACAAGGGATCGCAAGCGACGTCATCGGGAGCGAAGCATTGAACGTGGCAGTGGAGCTTCACGCCGTGCGCGCCCGCGTCGAGCGCGTCGCGCAGGATCTCGAGCGCATCGGGCTCGCCCGGGAGCACGGTCGCAAGCGGAACGATGCGCGGTTCACTCTGTGCGAGCGCGGCAACATAGGCGTTCAGCGCTCGCGCCATCCCGGGCTTGTGTCCGTAGTGCAACGCGACCACTCGAGTCACGCCGCGCTCGAGCAGAAAGCTCGCGACCTCGGGGCTCTTCAGTCGGTATCGAATCGGCCACGCGTAGCGCTCGAACCAGGCCCACAACGCCTCGAACACGCGATCGGGAAAGAAGTGGACATGCGCATCCACGATCGGCGGAGCGTCGCGGTCGACGCGCGCTCCCTCTTCGTCGTCCAGCGCGACGAGTGGAACCCGGTCCGCCGTGAGCCAATAGGTTTCCAGGAGCGCGGTGAGGCAACCGCAAGCCACGATCCCTTCCACGTCGCGCGGTGGAGAGCCGCCGTGCCCCGCGTGGCGCTCGAGCGCGGCCTCGACGCCGGCGTCGAGCCGTGGCCCTGGGCGGGTGATGTCACGAACCGGACCGAGATCGATCACCAGTGCCTCTTCTATCGATACGGCCCGACGGCCGCGCCTCTCTCGGCCAGCTCGACGAGCGCGACCGCATTCTCGACGATGGGACCGAGCGCCCGCACTCCGGGCGCAACAGACGGTAGCTCGACTTCGACCGCGTCGCCGAGTCGCGTCGTGCCGCACTTGTGGAGCTCCGCGAGGATGGCTCGACCACGCGGAGTCTCTGCGACCTCGGCGAGCCGATCGGCGGACGTCGCGCGTGCTCGAACGTAGAGTCCTGTCGGGGTGCTCGGCGGCTCGAGAAGAAAGCCGAGCTCGATCGGGATGCCGCGGAGCGTGCCTTCGTCGACCGTCATGGCCGCCGGAACGAAGCGACCCTCATACGAGGCTGCGAGCTCGCGAAGGGCGTGCGCCTCTTCTTCCAGGTCCTCTGGGAACGGGAGTCGTGCGATCGACCCATCGAGCGCGCGTGCGAGATCGAGCGCGAGCCGGAGCACCGAGTCGAGGAGCGCTCGATCCAATCCGGCGCCCGGAAAGTGGAATGACGTACGTGCGTCCTCGACGCGAACGCCTCCACAATCGAGCAGTCGCGCGCGCACGTCCTGTTGCAAGAGCGCCCGCACGATCGTCGGATCGCGGCCCGCCGCGTGAAGCGCGCCGTCGAACGTGTCATCGCCCGTCTTCGTCTCTCCCCAGACGAGGAGATCGCGGATCGATCGCTTTCGCACATCGATCTCCAAACCGATCCGCGGATAGCGAAGAGTCGCAACGAGCGACGGCCCTGCATCCGCGAGCGTCTCGGACGTGATCTCTACGCGGACGCAACCGACGTCGGCTGAGAGGCGTGCATCGGCGTCGTCGAAGCGCATACCGAAAGCTTGCGAGGCGTCTCGCCAAACGGCGGCGCGCCGCGTTCGTCCGATCGCGACCGAAAGAGAGGCGCTCGTCGCGTCGCGAAAATCTCCGACCTCGATCGGAATGGCCATGATTGCGGCGCCGCGTGCGCCGACTCGCACCTCGAGCGTCCAGCGCAGCCGGCCCAAGAACCCCTCGAAGGACCGCGGTCCGCTCGCTGGAAAGCGCACCCGGAATGGGATCGCGACGCCGTCTTCGGAGGGAACGTCACCGAGGTCGAACGTGTACTCGTTCGTCGGATGACCGGTTCCCTGCAAACGGCTCTCGCGGCAGACGAACGCGAGCGTGGGACGCTGTCGACCGAGCGCGCCGACGTTCGTGAAGCTCACGGCGCCGTGGAGGACGTGCCCGGGGGAAATGCATCGCGTGGGAAGGGTGACCTCTGCGTACAGACCTCGCCCACGAGCGTCTCGGTTCGACACGAACACGGTCTGTTCGATGGCGCCGTCGACCATCGGTCGCGCGACGGGGACGGTGTACTCGCGATCGAGATCGGGCCACCAGGCGAGATCAACGTTCAGAGTCAGCTCATACTGGACCTGGACGACGCGTCCCGTAACCGTGGGCGGCGCGTTCGGCGGGATCTCGAAACGTGCGCGCAGGATCCCCCCTTCTCCGGTCAGGTCGGGCTTGTCGAACGACGCGGCCAGCGAGAGGAAGGTGTGCCTCTGCGCCGCCTCATCGACGTAGCGCTCAAAGCCCACCAAGCTCAGGGAGACGCCGCGGGTTCGGCGCTTTCCTTTCGCGGCAAAGCGCGCCGACACGACCAGGCTCTGCCCAGGAAACACCGGGCTCGGCGAGAGCAGCACCTCGACCTCGGGATGACCGATCAACCCGTCGGAGCCTAATCCGACCGAGCGGGCGGACTGTCGAAATGTCGTTGTCCGA
>Ga0164241_10004239_pt1 | contig 13975 bp, 4 predicted proteins | sample OricomyardsoilBY_FD_108780 | JGI IMG/M metagenome (GOLD analysis project Ga0164241, IMG submission 108780) | Backyard soil microbial communities from Emeryville, California, USA - Original compost - Back yard soil (BY) | ecosystem: Environmental > Terrestrial > Soil > Unclassified | place: USA...
ATCGCCGCCGCCGCCGCCCAGGCTCTGCGCCCGGAGGCCGACGGACTCATCGCCCTGCGTGTGGATGACGCCTTCGTTGGTCACGCTGACGCGGCCACTGGTCGATCCGTCGCCGCCCGTGCCACCGACATTGATGCCCATGGAGTTGTTGCCCGAGCCCAGCGTGACGGTGCCGGCCAGCACCATGCCGCCCGTGCCACCGCCGCCGCCGATGGACTGCGCGTTGATGCCATGCGCATCGCGGCCCGCCGTCACGATGGTGCCGGTGTTGCCGACGGTCACCGCATCAGCCAACGCGCCGGTGCCACCGTTGCCGCCCACCAGCGAACTGATCTGGAAGCCGCCCTCGGTGGCGCCGCCTTCGACGGCATTCTTCACCAGATCCACCGCGGCGCCGTAGGCGTCGTCTTCACCGACACCGGCGTAACCACCATCACCGCCGCCACCGCCAATGCTCTGCGCATGGATGCCGTACGCGCCATCGCCCTGCGTGACCAGCGTGGCGCTGTTGGCGACGTCCACGGTGCCCGCAATACCGCCTGTGCCACCGGCACCGCCGACGCCCACGGAAATGCTGTTGCCCGAAGGCAGCAGGCTGCCGCCCACTGATCCCCCTTCGCCACCGCCACCCCCCACGCTCTGCGCGTGAATGGCATGCGCGTCGGTACCCCGCGTGGCAATCGCACCGGCCGTGGTCACATCCACATTGCCGGAACGGCCGCCGCTGGCGCCGCCCACGCCCACCTGCACTGATACTTCCGAACTGGAGCTGACGCTCACCGAACTGGTGCTGCTGACGCCGCCGCCGGCGCCAATGCTCTGCGCGCGCAGGCCCACCGAACGATCGCCCTGTGTGCTCAGCGTGCCGGTCGAGGCCACCGACACCGCGCGGCCGTCGCCACCGATGCCACCCGAGCGGCCGACTTCGATTTCCACCGAACGCTTCTGGTCCGATACCGCGTCGGCCGCCAGTTCTGCGCCGGTGAGGAATTTATCCAGCAGGCTGTCGTCGGCTTCGGCGTTGCCGCCACCGCCACCCACGCTCTGCGCAAAGATGGCCGTGGCATCCGCGCCCTGCGTGGAGATCGTGCCGGTGTGATCCACCGTCACTGCATCGCCATCGCCGCCGTTCGCACCGCTGCCGCCCACCTTCAGGCTGAAGCCCGAACCATTGCGGTTCACGGCCTTGCCGAAATTGATGTTGGCATTGCCACCGCCGCCGCCGATGGACTGCGCGAACAGGCCATTGGCGCTGTCGCCCATGGTGTGGATTTCGCCAGCGTGATCCACATCCACCGTGAGGCCGTGGCCTGGCGCGCCACCGTCGCCGCCGATGACGAATTGCGCCTGATTGCTTCCCGGTCCGGAACCCGAGCCCGAACCCGAACCGCCACCAGCCACTGCCGCCTCGAACACGATATTGATGCCAGCATTGCCGCCACCGCCACCGATGGACTGCGCGACCAGCCCGTTGACGGCATTGCCTGCCGTGAGAATGCGACTGGCCTGGTTGAGGCCGCGGTCCAGTACGACGGCGCCGGCATTGCCGCCACCGCCACCATAACCGCCGACGCCACCGACCAGCTGGTTGCCCGAAGGCGCCGCCACGCCGGTGACGTTCATGCCACCATTGCCGCCACCGCCTCCGATGGACTGCGCCAGCACGCCGGCACCGCGTTCACGCTGTCCCAGCTTCTGGATCTCTTCCGCCGTGAGCGTGGTGCTGGCGTAATCCAGTGCGCGACCGTCGACGATGATCTCGCCATCGCTGAGGAGCGTGACCGTTTGCGCGTCGGCGCCCGAACCAGCCGAACCGCCGATGCCCAGCGCCGCGATGTTGCTGCGCTTGGCCAGCGAGAAGCTGCCGGACACGTTGAGTCCGCCATTGCCGCCGCCGCCCGCGATGCTCTGCGCGAGCACGCCAGTGGAATTCAGGCCGTCCACATGGATGGTGCCGGTCTGCGTGGCGGTGACCGTGCCGCTGATGTTTCCGGCACCTCCCGAACCACCGAGGCCGAACACCAGGCTGGGCTGCGACGAGGTCGTCGTCGTGGGCCGCAGGCCGCCGCTGACATTGACGCCGCCGTTGCCGCCGCCGCCACCGATGGATTCGGCGAGAAAACCCACCGCATCGGCACCGGATACGCTGATATCGGTGCTGGCTGTGGCAATCACGTTGCCGGCCGTACCGCCATTGCCGCCGAAACCGCCGACGCCCGCGACGAGCTGGCCCGCCATGCTGATGCCGCCGGAAATGCTGATGCCACCATTGCCGCCACCGCCGCCGACACTCTGCGCGGCGACGCCGAATTGTCCGTCGCCCACGGCGGCCACCTGATCGGCCGTGACATCGAGCGTCACACCGCGACCATCGCCGCCACCGCCGCCGAAACCACCCACGCCCAGCGACAGCGCATTCGAGCTGCCCGAGCTGGGCGGCGTGAGCGCGATGCCGCCGCTCACGTTGAGGCCGCCATTGCCGCCGCCACCCCCCAGGCTCTGCGCGATCACGCCGCTGGAACCGCCAGCGCGCACGCGCCGCATGAGACCGTCTTCGGTAATGATGGAGTCGGAACCGAGGCCGGTAGCCAGCACATCGCCGGTCACGGTGAGTCCCACGTTGGCTGAATCGCCGCCGCTGCCGCCGAATCCACCCAGGCCCAAGGCGCCCGAATACGCGCTGCCACTGCTGGATCCGGCAATGCCTGCGGAAATATTGATGCCGCCATTGCCGCCGCCACCACCGAGCGACTGCGCAACCACGCCATGCGATCCCGCACCTGAGGTCGTCGTGGCACCGGTGCGCACGAAGTCGATGGAATCGCTGTTGCCGCCACCGCCGCCGAATCCACCCACACCCACGGCCGCCGCAGCGGAAGTGCCCGTGCTCAGATTCAGCGCGCCAGAAACATTGATGCCGCCATTGCCGCCACCACCACCCAGACTCTGCGCGAACACGCCCCAGGAGTTGTCACCAACGGTGCTGATGTTGCCGGTGACGTTGCCGGTGACCGCGCCGGCGTTGGCGCCGCCGCCTCCGAAGCCGCCCACGCCCACAGCCAGCGAACCGGACGAGGACTGCGAAGCAGTCAGTGAGCCGCTGACATTGATGCCGCCATTGCCGCCGCCGCCGCCGATGCTCTGCACGGTGACGCCATTGGCATTCGCACCCTGCGTACTGATATTGCCGGTGACCTGCGCGTCGGCCAGATCGCCGGTGCCGCCGGTGCCACCGAAACCGCCGATGCCCACGGAAAGCGCGCCACCCGAGCTGCCGGACAACGTCGCGGCACCCGACACATTGATGCCACCATTGCCGCCGCCACCGCCCAGGCTCTGCACCAGCAGGCCGCCGGAATCGTTGCCCGCCGCGGCAATGTCGCCGGTGACCGTGGCGTGCGCGGCGCGCGCTTCACCACCCGTGCCACCCGAACCGCCGAGGCCGACCGCGAGGCTGCCACCCGAGGAGGAACTGGCTGACAGTCCCGCACTGACATTGATGCCGCCATTGCCACCACCGCCGCCGATGCTCTGCGCCGTGACGCCGGTGGACTGATCGCCCGCGGTGTTCACATCGCCGGTGACAGTGGCCGTCGCGGCGCCTGCGATGTTGCCGCTGCCGCCACGGCCGCCCAGGCCAACAGCGACCGCGCCGCCCGCGCTGCCAGACAGTGAAACAGCGGCAGAAACATTGATGCCGCCGCTGCCGCCGCCGCCGCCAATGCTCTGCGCGAGTACGCCGCCGGAGTCATCGCCCTGCGTGTTGACATCGCCAGTCACGCTCGCGGTCGCGGCCTGCGCCGTTCCGCCGCTGCCGCCCGAACCACCAAGACCCACGGAGATGCCCACACCCGCCGAGGAACTGGCCGACAGCGCGCCGCTCACGTTGATGCCGCCCGCACCACCGCCGCCGCCAATGCTCTGCGCCGTGACACCGGTGGACTGATCGCCGCCCGTAGCCACATCGCCGTGCACTGTCGCGATGGCATCGCCACCCGCGCCGCCAGCACCACCGCTGCCGCCCAGACCAACGGCCACCGAGGCGCCACCACCGCCGGAAAGATTCACGGCGCCGGACACATTGATGCCACCATTGCCGCCGCCGCCGCCCAGGCTCTGCGCCAGCACGCCGCGCGATTCATCGCCCTGCGTGGCCACATCGCCCGCGACATCGATTTCGGTACGCACGGCATCGCCGCCGCCACCACCACTGCCACCGAGTCCCACCGCCGCGCCGAAGCTGCCACTGCCGGCTCCGGTGAGCGCGATGCTCACATTCATGCCGCCATTGCCGCCACCACCGCCGATGGATTGCGACACCGCGCCCGCGGCGTGATCGCCACCGGTGAAGACATCACCGACGAGCGTGGCCGTCACGGGGCCACCGTCGCCACCGCCGGCACCGCTGCCGCCCAATCCCACCGCCGCACCGCCGCCGCCAGTGCCGGCGCCGTTGGCGGTGATGCTGACATTCATGCCGCCGTTGCCGCCGCCACCGCCCACCGACTGCGCGAGCAGGCCCGTCGAACCATCGCCCAGCGTGATGATGTTGCCGGTCATGTCCGTCGTGACGCGCTTGCCACTGCCGCCGCCGGCGCCCTTGCCACCGAGTCCGACCGTGGCCGAGCCACCGCCTACGCCGCCGATGTTGCCGGACACGGCGACATTGAATCCGCCGTTGCCGCCGCCGCCACCGATGGACTGCGTGACCACTGCCGCGGAATCATTGCCTTCGGTGCGTACATTGTTTGTCACGGTGAAATCCACCGTGTTGCCATCGGTGCCCGATGCACCGTTGCCGCCAAGGCCGACGCTCACCGCGCCGCTGCCTACGCCGCCGCCACTCAACGCCACATTGATGTTGTAGCCGCCATTGCCACCGCCGCCGCCAACGGATTGCGCGAGGATGCCGGTCGACATGTCACCGCGCGTCTGCACGTCGCCGCTGCTCGATGCCAGGATGGTGCCGGCAATGCCCGCACCGCCGCCGTTGCCGCCGAGACTGGCACTCACCGCACCGCTGCCTACGCCACCCACGGACAGTGCACCCGTGGCGGTGAACCCACCGTTGCCGCCACCGCCGCCGATGGTCTGCACCACGAGGCCACTCGAGCGATCGCCCTCGGTGGAAATCGTGCCGGAAGACGATGCAATGATGTTGCCGCTGCCGCCGCCGGCGCCGCCCGCGCCGCCCATGCCGAAATTCACCGCGCCGCTGCCAACGCCCGCGCCCGCGGCACTGGCCACTATCGTGAAACCACCGTTGCCGCCGCCACCGCCAACCGACTGCAGCAGCACACCAGTGGAATCATCGCCCTGCGTCGCGACATCGGAATGCAGCGTGGCGTTGACGCCCTTGCCATCACCAGCGATGCCGCCGTTGCCGCCGAGGCCGACATTGACCGCGCCGGTGCCCACGCCTGCCGCGGCAACGCCGACCTGAATGGAGTAGCCGCCGTTGCCGCCACCGCCCCCGACGGACTGCACGACAATGCCCCCCGAAGCATCGCCTTCAGTGGCGATGGAACCCGTCGTCGTATCGGCCGTGACGGTATTCGCGTCACCGCCGGTGCCGCCGCTGCCACCGATGCCTGCGGTGATCGCGCCGGATCCCACACCACTGGCGCTCAGCGCCACATCGATGGTGCCGCCGCCGTTGCCGCCGCCGCCGCCAATGGATTGCACGACCATGCCGGCAGATTGATTTCCCTGCGTGCTGATGTTGCCGTTCTTGGTGGCGTGCACCGTGCCCGTGGTGCCACCGCCACCGCCGTTGCCGCCGAGGCCCACACCGATGGATCCGCTGCCCACGCCGCTGCCGGACAGCGCCGCATTGACGTTGTAGCCGCCGTTGCCGCCGCCGCCGCCGATGGACTGCGCCACAAAACCCGCCGAACGATCGCCCGTGGTGACCACGAGATCGCTGGAGGTTGCGATGACATTGTTGCCGGAACCCGCAGTGCCACCGGCACCGCCCAGACCGACCGTAACCGCGCCGCTGCCGATGCCTCCGCCAGCCGCGCCGGCCGATACATTGAAACCACCGTTGCCGCCGCCGCCGCCAACGGACTGCACGAGGACGCCAGTGGAATCATCACCCGTCGTCAGCACCTGGGAAGCCACCGTCGCAGTGACGATGCCTCCGGCACCGCCGCCGCCGCCCGAACCACCCAGGCCCACGCTCACCGCGGCAGCGCCCGCGCCACCAGCGGCCATGGTCGGCGAAATGTTGTAACCGCCGTTGCCACCACCGCCACCGATGGACTGCGCCACGACGCCACCAGAGTGGTCACCGCCAGTGCTGACGGTTGCGCCCGTCGAACTCAACGTGACATCGCCACCGGTACCGGCCGCGCCACCCTTGCCGCCCAATCCCACACTGAAGGAAGCGGCCGAAGCGCCACCCAGGCTGACGCCGGCGCCAACGTTGTATCCACCATTACCGCCGCCGCCGCCGATGGATTGCGCAACGATGCCCGCGGAATTATCGCCGCCGGTACCGACATTGCTTTGCAGGTCTCCCGTCACCGTTCGGCCGATGCCACCCGCGCCGCCCGAGCCTCCCAGCCCCACATTCAGTGTGCCGGCGCCGCCCGCGCCCGCGGCCACACCGACGCCGACGGAATAGCCGCCGTTGCCGCCACCGCCGCCAATGGACTGCAACACGATGCCGCTGGAGCTGTCACCGGTGGTCTGTACTGTGCCGTTACGCGTCGCCACGGTCACCGCGCCTGCATCACCGCCAGTGCCGCCCTTGCCACCCACACCCAGCGTCACCGCGCCAGCGCCACCGAGCGCGGCGGACACCGCAACGTTCACGGTGCCACCGCCATTGCCGCCGCCACCACCGATGGACTGTGCGATCAGGCCAGATGACACATCGCCACTGGTGAAGATGTTGCCCTGCGTGCCCACCGCCACCGTGCCGCCGGTGGCACCCGGACCACCGGCACCGCCGACACCCAGCGCCAGCGAGCCACTGATGACCGGCGATGCGCTGAGCGCAGCGGAAACCGCCATGCCGCCGTTGCCGCCGCCACCGCCCACGCTCTGCGCGAGCAGGCCAGTGGACCGGTCACCGCCGGTCTGGATGGTGCCGTTGAATCCCACCGCGTTGAGCGTTGTGCCGGTGAAATTGCCGACCGTGACGGTGCCGCCGCTTCCGCCGGCTCCGGCGTCGCCGCCCACCGCGGAGCTGAGCGAACCACCGGTGGATGCGGCGAACGACAAGGCGTAACCGCCATTGCCACCACCACCGCCCACGCTCTGCAGGAACATGCCGGTGGAATCATCGCCATGCGTGTCGATGCTGCTGCTACCACTGCCGGCGCTCAGGCGCACCGTGCCGCCATTGCCGCCGGTGCCGGCCTTGCCGCCCACTGCGACGGATGCGGCCACGCCAACGCCGATCGAAACCTGCGTGGCGCCACCGCCGTTGCCACCACCACCACCCACCGATTGTGCAAACAGCGCGGTGGAACGATCGCCCTGGGTGCTGATCACCGAAGGTGTGCTCACGTTCTGGCCCTGCATGGTCACGGTCACGTTGCCGCCATGACCGCCCGTGCCGCCGCCGCCGCCAATGGCCACGCCAGCGAAGGCACTGATGGAACCCGCGCTGCCGCCGTTGCCGCCGCCGCCGCCCACGCTCTGGGCGAAGATGCCGTCGGCATCATTACCGCCGGTGCGGATACTGCCGCTTTGCGTGACATTGACCGGGCGGCCCAGGCCGCCGCCGGCACCGTTTCCGCCGACGGACACCATGCCCGAGGAATTGCCGCCGTCGCCGCCGCCACCGCCGACGCTCTGCGCAAAGATGCCGCGTGCCAGGTTGCCCAGCGTTTCGATGTTGCCGAGATTGTTAACGTTGACGGTATTGCCGGAGCCACCGCCGCCGCCGTCGCCGCCCACGGCAACCAGGCCACCCGCATTGAAGGAGCTGCCGCCCTGGCCACCCACCGACTGCGCGAAAATGCCGTCGGACTGCGCACCCTGGGTGTGGATGTCGGCACCCGCGAAATTGTTCACCGTCACCACGCCGGCATTGCCGCCGTAACCGCCGGCACCGCCCAGCGCCACCAGTCCCCACGCTTCGGAGCCGATGCCGCCGGAACCACCCACGCTCTGCGCCAGAATGCCGCGCGACCACGCGCCAAACGTATTGATGGTGCCGGAGTTGTTGACGATCACCGTATCGCCGTTGCCACCCGCCCCTGCATCGGCCTGCAGCGTCGCGACCAGGTTGCTGCCGCCGCCGGAAGAACCGCCTGATCCACCCACGCTCTGCGCGACGATGCCATGCGCCTCGGTGTTGTTCGTTTCAACGGTGCCGTTGTTGGTAATGGTGACGGTGCCACCATTGCCGGAGTAACCGCCATCGCCACCACGGCCGACGATGCCGTAGGTATTGCCGCCACCGCCACCGTTGCCGCTGACACTGAGGCCGTAGATGCCATAGGCGCGGGCACCGGTGGTGAACACGCCGCCGTTGTTCGTCACGGTGACCGCACCGCCGTCGTTCGGCGTACCGCCGCTGCCACCACCGGGCGCGCCGTAGCCACCGCCGCCATTACCGCCTTGCCCGCTGCGGCTGTACGCAAGGATGCCGTACATGTCATTGCCGGTCGCGCGCACCTGCGAGCTGTCGTTGGTGACGTTGACGATGCCACCCGCGCCCCCACGACCACCGGAACGCCCGCTCCACACCGAGGCGTATGAGTCTCCGCCATTGCCGCCATTGCCACCTACACTGCCAGCCTCGATGCCGATCTGGTTCGTGGTGCTGATGATGAGGCTGGATGGATTGGTGTAGTTCAGCGGTGCCGCGACACCGCCGTCGTCGCCGGATGTGGGCGGTACGACCAGCGCTCCGTCGCGACCGCCGGAACCATGCGAGCCGGGATTCACGATGCGCACGCCACTCGCGCCCACCGTCGACACCGGCGTGGGCTGGATGGGCGCGGGCGGCGCCGCGCCAAAAATCTGCACGTAGGGCGCGCGCGTGCTCATCGGCACGGAGTTCTGGCCGGGATTGTCGATGGACTCCACCACCATCGTGTGCGCGGTGTTGTCGATGCTGACGATGTGCAGCGGCGTGGGCGGCGTGCCGGGCGCGTAGATGTAGTCTCCCGCAACCTTGTTCACCAGGAACAGGTAGCCATCCGCGGTCTGCACGAAGGCGACCGTGCCGGCGGTGGGGGTACCCGCGGGATCCTCGACGAGGTCGGAGACCGTCGTTGCCATACCGGTGACCGGGTTGGTCACGACCTGCCCGACAGTGGAAGTCGCGTCGGGCGGAGGAGGTGGAGGTGCCATCGCCAGGGCCTTCAGTCCCGGCAGCAGCGTGAGCAGACCAATCAATACAAAGCGGACGAACAGGTCATTCCCTGGATTATTCTTTCCCACTAGCCTCTGCCTCTGGAGCTGGCGACCGTTTTCCGTGTCGCGTTTTTAGTTCTTGCGGTGCAAGCCAGGGGGCGAGACTCGAACAGATTTCCTGTGCAGTCAACGTATATTCTGTATCGCATGTACAGAACAGCTTCCACGACATTTCGCGCGGCCGGCGCCCTCGCGATGCTTGCGCTGCTGGCCACACCCGTTGCGGCGGCGGAAACATTCGACATCGGCCTGGCCGCCAACGGCAGCCGCATCGATGCCATCGCCATCGAGGCGCGCGCGAAGGCCGCGCCGACGGTGGTGATCGTCGGCGGATTCAAAGGTGACGACGCCAGCGCCGCCGCCGTTCGCGCGGCCGCCGCGGCGTATGACAGGCAGCGCAACCACCCCATACGGCTGCTGGCGGTGCCGGTTGTGAATCCTGATGACGCCGCGCTGCAGTTTCCACCCACCGGCACGGCTTATCGCGAGCACGCGGAATCGCACACGCTGTGGCGCTGGCTCGGCGCGCAGGCACCCGATCTGGTGCTGATCGCGGGCGATGACGATGCCGGATTGAGCGGCGCGCTGGGCGCACAGCGCGTGGCGGACATGGGTCGCATACCGGCACAGCACTGGTCGGGAAAATCCGACTGGCTCGCCGGCCTGGGCCACATCGCCAGATCCGAAGCGCGTTCGGAACTGGAAACCCGCCGTGCGCGCACGCCACGGCAACTCGCCGAACAGCTGGCGCGGCATTACGGCCACGACTTCGATCAGCCGCTGTACATCGGCGCCATTGCACTGATCGCGCGCATTCGCCTGGGTGAGATCGCGGATGTGCAGCGACTCGTCGAGCCCTATGTAGACGGCACGAAAGACAGTCTCGCGCGTCCCAACGCCTTGGTGATGGCCGGCCACATCGTGTTCACCGAGCTGGCGCGCGCGACGCGCGATCCGCGCTACACCGCCCTGGTTCGCAAGGTGGCCAACCTGGGCTTCGACGCGGCCGGACAGATGCGGGAGGCCATGCCCTATCACGACAACTACAGCGATTCGGTGTTCATGGGCACCACGATCCTCGCGCAGGCCGGCGCGCTGACCGGCGAGCGTCGCTACTTCGACATGGCCGACCGGCATCTGCGCTTCATGGAAAAGCTCGACCTGCGCCCGGACGGGCTGTATCGCCACCGCCCCGAGGCCGATGTGCCCTGGGGCCGCGGCAATGGCTTCGCCGCGCTGGGTCTGGCACTGACCCTGTCGGATCTGCCGCGTGGCAGCGATGCTTACGACCACGCGCGCAACAGCTACCGCAATCTCATGGCCGCGCTGCTGCCGCTGCAGACGCGTGATGGGCTGTGGCGCAATGTCGTGAATCACCCGGGCGCGTATCCGGAATTCTCCGGCACGGCGATGATCGGCTTCGCGCTGCAACGCGGCCTCGAACGGGGCTGGATCAAGGGCCGCGATTACAAGCGGGCCGTGGACCGCGCCTGGCGGGCGGTCAATTCGCGCGCATCGTCCACGGGTAGTCTGATCGATGTATGCGAATCCACTGCGCGCTTCACGACACTGCAGCAGTATCTGCAACGGGCCGCGCTGCTTGGCAACGACCCTCGCGGCGGCGCCATGGCCATGCTGTTCGCCACCGAACTGATGGAGAAATAGTCGTATGCGAAAGTCCGCCCTCCTCGCACTGCTGCTGATTCCTCTCGCACCGGTCGCATTGCAGGCGGCCGAGAATGTCTGCGACCAGTCCGAAACCCGGGCCACGCCCTCGCCTGACGGACACTGGGTTGCGAACGTGCAGGAAGAGGTCTGCGCCACCGCCACCGGCACTGCCGCGGGCATCACGGTGGTGCTGGCTTCGAAGCAGGACGCCACGCGCAGCAAGCGCGTCTTCATCATGCCGGTGCCGCGAACGCGCGATGACTGGCCGCGGGTTCGCTGGCTGAAACCCGATGCGATGGAAATACGCGTACCGAATCTGGCCGAAGTCGCCCCACCCGACGCGCAATTCAGCGGCATCCACATTTCGCTGGCCTACTGCGGTGACAATCCCGATGACCGCGCGCGGCAGGCCGCCTACAAGGCGGCGGTAAAACAATGGCAGAAGGATGTCAGCGCCTGGGTGAAGCAACGCAATGCGGACGCGCAGGCGGCGGGGCCACGCCCGCCCCGACCCGAGGAGCCCGCGCTGGCGCCTGGCCGCTGCACCGACTGACATCGCGCCGGCGGCAAGCGTTGACAGGCCGCGGGGGCTGATGCACGTTGGCATCCGTCGAACGTTTTGCGGGGGTCGTCTTGTTGCGCCAGATACGCTTCGCCAGTGCCATGGCATTGCTGCTGACAGCGGCATGCGCGAGTGGCGCGGCTGCGCCGCCCGATCTGACCGGCATGTGGGCCATGCAGTCCGACGGCCGGGCACTGGCCGCGCTGAACGGCGTCGGCGATTTCCAGAAAACGGCGCCGTTCACCGCGCTGGCACGCGGCAAGCTGGCCGAATATCACGCGCTCGTCGATCCCACCGGTGACACACCCGGCGCGCACTGCGTGCCCGGCGGCATGCCCATCGCGGTATTTCTCGGCGGCGGCTATCCGGTGGAGTTCGTGCAGCGTCCCGAACAGCTCACCATCATCTACGAAACCCACAACGAAGTGCGCCGCGTGTTCCTCGATGGCCGCCGCATCGACGACAAGGACGTGCTCCCCAGCCGCGGCGGCATCTCGCGCGGACATTGGGAAGGCAACACGCTGGTCGTCGAAACCACCGGGCTCAAGGAAAGCATCGACCAGCCCACCGCGCACAGCGAAAACGCGCGCATCGTCGAACGCTACACGCCCTTCACCGAAGGCGGCCTGCGCCGGCTGGGTGTGGAAGTGACCATCATCGATCCGCAGTTCTACACCTCGCCGCCCACGCTGAAGCGCACTTACACGCAGCTGCAGGGCAGCCGCATGCTCGATTACGACTGCACCGAACCGGACTGGGAAGATCATCTGGATACGCTGCGTCAGCAGCAGAAGAAGAAGTAGGAAGGATTCACATGAACAGAACTTTCGCCGCGCTCTGCGCCGTCGCTTCGCTGCTGTGCGCCACGGTGGCCAATGCCCAGGCCTGCAACCGCGACTGCCTGAAGAAGCATCTGGATACCTACCTCAACGCCGTGGCCAGCCACAAACCCGAGGCGGCCGGTTTGTGGGTGGGCTTTCGGCAGACCGAAAACGCGTTGGTGATTCCCGAGGGACAGGGCATGTGGAAGAGCATGACGGGGCTGGGCTCCATTCAGCGGCGCTATCTCGATCCGGTGCAGAGCCAGGCTGGCTACTTCGGCACGGTGAAGCTGGGCGATGAAGAGGCCGTGGTGGCCATCCGTCTCAAGGTGCAGTGGAACCAGGTCACCGAGGCCGAGTGGTTCGTCTCCCGAAAGAGCGACCCCGGCGTGACGGGCGAGCCGGGCAAGACGCCCTTCAACATCGAGACCCTGCGCGCCACGCTGCCGGCCCAACGCGTCGTGCCGAAGAACGAACGCATGCAGCGCGAAGCCCTGCAGGCCGTGGTGAACACGTATTTCGACGGCATCACCAATCACAATGGCTACATCGTGAAGGGACACCCGGGCTGCACGCGTTACGAAAACGGTTTCCCGACCTTCAACTCACCGATGACGCCGGCCAATGACATCGGCAACAACGGCAAGACCGACTGCCGCACGCAGGCGGATTTCGGCGTGGCCATCGTGGCCATCCGCAACTTCTACGTGATCGACGAAGAATCGCAGACCGTGATGGTTTCGGCCATGTTCCGCCGCGAGGCAAAGAACCCCAAGCGCCGCAATCACTTCACGGAGCTGTTCCACCTGGATCACGGCAAGATCCGCGACATCCACGCCGCGTTCTACTACGCACCAGAGGATCGCCCGGTGCCGAACTGGCCGCCTTACGACGGGCTGTATCCGCTGCCATCCAGCTATTTCTGACCGCACGGTCGTTTGACTCGTCAAATCGTGGCAGGCCTGTAAGGGTCTGCCGCGAGCGCGGACTGTCCGTGTGATCACCGGCCGGTTCCCACGAAGGCAAACGCCATGCGCAATTATCTGGTCGTCCTGTTCCGCAGCCTGCACCGCGAGCGGCTGTACGCCGCGATCAACATCGCCGGGCTGTCGCTGGGGCTCGCCTCGTGCCTGATTCTGGGGCTGTTCCTCAAGAGCGAACTGACCTACGACCGGCATTACGAAGGCCATGAGCACATCTACCGCGTGGTGAACGAATACGTCACCGCCGGCAAGACCGAGACCTTCGCCATCACCTCCGACGCGCTCGGCCCGATGATTGCCGCCGAGTACCCGGACCGGATCAAGTCCTACGTGCGCTTCCGCAGCAACACCAATGACGGCGGCGTGGCCATCCGGCGCGCCGATCAGCCGGAGAACGTCTATTACTGGGAGAACAGCTTCTTCGTCGACCAGAATGTCTTCGATGTGTTCTCGTTGAAGATCCTGCAGGGCGATCCGAAGACCGCGCTGGTGGATGGTGCGTCGATCGCCATCAGCGAAACCGTCGCGAAGCGCTACTTCGGCAACGAAGACCCCATCGGCAA
>Ga0164241_10004240_pt1 | contig 13974 bp, 20 predicted proteins | sample OricomyardsoilBY_FD_108780 | JGI IMG/M metagenome (GOLD analysis project Ga0164241, IMG submission 108780) | Backyard soil microbial communities from Emeryville, California, USA - Original compost - Back yard soil (BY) | ecosystem: Environmental > Terrestrial > Soil > Unclassified | place: USA...
CAGGCCGGGCAGGAACACCTGCACGATGCCGATGCCGGCATTCAGCACCCCGGCCACCACCCAGCCGGCGCAGAACATGACGAACAGCGGCACCGCCAGACTGCCGCCGCGCGCCGCCGCGCCGCCCAGCACCAGCAGCGCCGATGCCAGCAACATGCCCAGGCCCGACAGCGCCAGCCCCGACGGCAGGCTGCCCGGCCCCCACGACCACAGCACCGCGGCGAACAGCAACGCCAGCGCGGCAAGGGGCAACCACGCCGCACGGGCCGCATGCGCCGGCCGCTGCGGCACCGGCTCGGCCAGCGCGGCCAGTGCCACGAAGGCGCCCCACAGCGCCAGCGCCAGCGCCTGGTTCAGGTAGGTCGGCGACGGCGAGACGTTGTAGGCCAGCAGCGACGGCACGCAGGCGGCGGCGCTGGCGGCCAGCGCCGCCGCGCGTGGCTTCGCGTCGATCACCCCCAAAGCCGATCGGCGCCGGCCCGCGCGTGCGGCTTGTACTGCGGGTTTCGCATCACACGCGCATCGCCAGGGCGCCATAGCGCAGCACCGCCGCATCGCGCGTGAGCAGCGTCAGGCCTTCGATCTGCGCCTGCGACAACAACAGCCGGTCGAAAGGATCGTGATGCAGCGCCGGCAGCAGGCGCAAGTTGGCCGCGTGACGCACGCCGATGGGCAGCGGCAGGAAGCCGCTCAATTCGGCGTTGATGGCCACCGCCTGCGCGTCGGCGCTGAAATCGGCGCGGCCGAGGCTGGCCTTGACGGCGATTTCAAGCACGTTGACGGCGCTGAAATGGATTTGATGATCGGCCGATTCGAGCAGCGCGATGGCCTCGGCCCCCAACGCCTGGGATCTCAACATGGCCCACAGCAGCACATGCGTGTCCAGCAGCAGCCTCACGGATTGAGGTCGCCTTCGAACAGCGGGCGCAGGGCGTCTGCACCCATCGCGTCGAAATCGTCGGGCACATTGAACTGGCCCGCCATCAGCCCCAGGCGGCGCGGCGCTTGCGGTGCCGAGTAGCCGACCAGCCGTGCCACCGGCTTGCCCGCCTTGGCGATGACGATCTCCTCGCCCGCCCCGGCCTTCTCGATCAGCCGGGAAAAGTGCGTTTTTGCCTCATGAATGTTGACGGTGGCCATGAGTACGGACCGATGGGGCTTCCAGTGGACCAAGTTAGTCCATTTTGTATGGGGCGATGCGGGCTGTCAAACCGCGGTCTTGCCCAACGCGGCGTGGCCTGGGGCGCTTGATGCTGGCGGCTGCGAAGACCCCGGCACACGGCTGACCCTTTGAACGGGGAACCCCGCGCTTGTTGCGTTGCACGGGCTCGCGTTATAATTGGTTAACTAGCTGGGCTGACGGGTTGACCATGAAAGAGGTTGCTGTCTACGAAGCCAAGACTCGCCTGTCGGAGTTGTTGGCTGCGGTGGAGCGGGGCGAGCAGTTCGTCATCACGCGGCGCGGTGCGGCCGTTGCGCGCCTCGTGGCCGCCGCACCGGCTGCGGCAAAGCGTTCGCAAACCCAGGGGCAGCGCGTATCCGAAGCCCTCGACGCGCTGAAGCAGTTGCGCGCCGGCACGACGCTGGACATGCCGCTGCGGCAAGCCATCGAACTGGGGCGTGACTAGCGCCGACCTGATTGGCGACGAACACGGCACCGGCATGCCCTTCGTGATCGACAACTCGGTAGTTTCGGGCTGGTACCTGCAGGACCAGGCCACCGCCTACACCGAGCACGTCGCCGCCAGGCTGGTCGAAGACCGTGCCTGTGCGCCGGCACTGTGGGAACTGGATCTGACCAATGTGCTGCGCACGTGTTGCCTGCGTCGGCGCCTGACGGCCGAGAAGGCCCAGCTGGCCCTGACGCACATCGCCCGTCTGCCCATCGACACCGATCGGCATGCCGTGCCTTGCCGCGAACTGCTGGCGCTGGCACTGCGCTTCGGGTTGAGCAGCTATGGCGCCGCCTATCTGGAACTGGCCTTGCGCCGTCAGTTGCCGCTCGCCACGCAAGACGAGGCGCTGCGCGCCGCAGCGTTGGCCGCGGGAGTCGGCTGCGTCGAAGTGTCGGCGTAAGTGCAATACCCGGCAAAAACGGCAGTCTGTGCCGGAAGATGCAGGCTTCGGCCGATTCCACGACCGCAACTGACGGCGACTTGCCGCGCTTCTCCGAAGGCCGGCGTACTTGCGAAGCGTTGCTAGAGCGGGCCGCTCGTCAGGCAGCAACCGTAATGCCGGCCGCGTGCGCGCGGCGCGCAGGCTGCACGACGATCTCGACATGCTGGTCGAGCGACACCAGTGCCTGCATCAGTCGTTCGAGAGAAATGTTCTGTAGTTTGTAGCGGCGAACTTGGGACACCTTGGGCTGCGTCATACCGGTAATGGCGGCCGCTTCCATCTGACTGAGATCGCGTTGGTCAATCAGCTCGTTGAGCTTGACCGCAAGAGCGGCCTTCGCCGACAGTTCCTCCGCATCATCGAAGCCGAGGTCTGCCAACACGTTGTCGGTGCCTCGGGAATCAGCCTTTCGCGTCATTGCGATCTCCCGCTCAACCCATAGCGGGCGAGCACTGTCTTCAACCGAAAGGTGTCGCCGCGGTGATCCTCCAGCAGTTCATAGATCCCAGGGCCCAGACCTTTCCAGGGTTTCGCCGAATCGGGTGTTCGGCCCAGTTGCACGACGAACAGCGCGACGCCCATATCCTTCTGGACGGGAACGGGGAACTCCTTGAAATCCTTCTTCGAGGAGCCTTCCCAGTACAGGAGCTTGCGTTTCTCAGGCATGAATTATATCCGTTCAGGTATGAGGCGCAAAAGGCAGGACCCGACTTCTGTTTGTTTGTTCGGAGCCCTTCCATCGCCGCGGCATAATTTGCCGGCGAGCCAGCCATGCACAGCATCATCGAGTCCCGCCGCGATGAAGTCCAACGGCTCTGCCGTCAGTTCGGCGTGCAGAGCCTCGACCTATTCGGCTCGGCCGCCGGCGAGGCGTTCGACCCGCGGCGCAGCGATATCGACTTCGTCGTCGACTTCGGCCCCGGCGCACAGCCTGATCTGTTCAGTCGCTACTTCGGACTGAACGAGGCCTTGGACGCGCTGTTGGGCCGCAAGGTGGACTTGGTGATGGCCGGCAGCATGGTCAACCCCTACTTCATCGACGCGGTCAACCGCACGCGCCAGCCTATTTATGCACGCCCGCTCACCGAAGCTGCTTGAGGACATCCGCGACGCCGCGGCCTTCATCGGCGAAGTGACGCAGAACCGCACGTTGGCGCAATACAGCGCCGACCGCCTGCTGCGCCAGGGGGTGGAACGCAATTTCGAGATCATCGGCGAAGCGGTCAGGCGGCTGGCGCAAGTCGACCCGGACAGCGCCGCGCGCATTGCGCAATACCCGCAGATCATCGCCTTTCGCAACGTCCTGATCCACGGCTACGACCTGGTGGACCATGCGCTGGTGTGGGGCGCCGTGCAAACACAGTTGCCCGCGCTGCTGCGGGATGTGCAGGCATTATTGGCGCAACACCCATGACCCTTGTGCTCTCCGATGCCATTGCGCGATTGTGAAAGGTCAGCTTGCCAACGATGGCAAGCCTGTGGCAGCTTTAGTCGAATCGCACCACCAACAATATGGCAGATGCAATGCCATTGCATTTCCCACCGAGGACGATATGGTGAAGCCATCACTGTTGATCGTGCGGGTCGAATCGTGCTGCCCATCGAGGTGCGGAGCCGTCTCAATCTCGGCCCGGGGTCGCGTTTGCGGCTCGACGTCGTTGCCCAGCGCATCGAACTGACGCCGCAGCCGCAAACCGAGCCGGAGCAGATGGTATCGGCCGGCAAGCGCACCGTGCTTCGGCCCACCGGAAAGGCATTCGATGCCGCCGACGCCACGCGGGCCGAGCGGGCAGCGCAGTCGCATCGTGGCGGGTCGCGGTGAGCCGATTCCTCGATACGTCAGTGATCCTGGTGTCTTTGGATGGCGATGAGGTCCGTCACGGCATGCGACCGCGTCGTCGCCAGGGGCGGAAACCGTATCTACGTGCATGTCCTGGCCGAAACGTTTTCGATACTGACCGGCGGACGGCAGGGCAAGCGACTGGCGCGGCAGCAGCGGTCCGGCTCATCGAGCAAAGCGTGCTGCCCTATGTGCAATTGGAGACGCTGTCAGGCAGCGACATGACGGCCACGTTGGCCGAATGTGAATCGCGCGGGGTGCGCGGGGATGCCATCTACGACTGGTTGCACCTCGCTGCGGCCAGAAAGGCTGGCGCGGAGGTCTTTTGCACGCTGGACCCGCGAGACTTCCAGGCGTTGTGGCGGCCGGCCGACCCACGCATCGAAATTCCTTGAATCAACGCACCCGATGCATCGACCGAAAGCTTGGAGATGCGGCGAGTCAGGAACACGTAACGGGCAGCGATGGTGTCGGGAAACGCCAGGACCGCCGACGCGGCCGGGCGCCATCGCCGATGCGGCGCGGCGCTCAGCTGGGCCGGCTGACCGTGCTGAGCGAGACGCCGCCGTCGACCACCAGGGTCGCGCCGACCACGTAGTCCCCGGCGCGCGAGGCCAGGAAGATCGCGGCGCCGGCCATGTCTTCGGCGGTGCCGACGCGCTGCGCGGGAATGCGCCTGGCCACCTCGTCGCCCTGGTCGCGCGCGGCGCGGTTCATGTCGGAGGCGAACGCGCCCGGCGCGATCGCGCTGACCGCGATGTGGTCCTGGATCAGGCGCAGCGACAGGCGCCGCGTCAGGTGGATCAGGCCCGCCTTGCTGGCGGCGTACGAATAGGTTTCCAGCGGGTTGACGGCGATGCCGTCGATCGACGCGATGTTGATCACCTTGGCCGGCCGCGCCGGGGAGCCGGCCGCCTTCAGCGCGCCGTGCAGCGCGCGGGCCAGGAAGAACGGCGACTTCAGGTTCAGGTCGACCACCTTGTCCCAGCCGCTCTCGGGAAACTCGTCGAAGGGCGCGCCCCAGGCCGCGCCGGCGTTGTTGACGAGGATGTCGAGCCTGGGCTCGCGTGTGTTGATCTCGGCAGCCAGCGCCTCGACGCCGGCGACGGTGGACACGTCGGCCGGCAGCGAGGTGCACGGCCCGAGCGCCGACAGCTCCGCCGCCGTGCGGTCGCAGGCCTCGGCCTTGCGCGCCGAGATGTACACCTTGGCACCGTGGCGCAAAAAGCCCTCGGCGATCATGCGGCCGATGCCGCGCGAACCACCGGTGACCAGCGCCACGCGGCCTTCCAGCGAAAACAGCTTGTCCATGTTCGTCTCCTCGCCACGCATCGATCGTGCGGCGCGGCTGCATTGGACCATGGCGGGGTCAAGCCTCCGCGGGCGACGTGCCCACCGGCATCGACGATACCGGCGAGATAGCGCAGGTGGCGCAGCGGGATCATGCGCGGCGGGCCTTCGGCCGCGGTGCTTGCCCTCGTATGGCAGCGCGCGATTCAGGCCATCAAGGCCTGCGCGATGGCCGGCCAGGCTGCATCGTCAGGATGCTGTCCTTGCCTGAAGAACTATTGGTCTTGCGGCCAATCCCCCGGCCACGCCTGCCGCATTTCGGGCTTGCCTTGCGCGGCGACGGCCATCCATGCCGCCTTGGCGGTCGTGCATTGCGGGACCGGGTGAAGACGGCACAACAAGTCGAGATTTGCCTTGGCCTCGTCAACCCGGCCGTTCAACGCCAACGCCTCGGCATAGCGAAAGAGCCCACCTGCGCTGGGCTGCCGGTGCGCCACCTTGCGCAATTGGTCGATTTCGGACGCGGACATTTCGCGCCGCGGCTCGGTGCGCATGAATTCCAGCATCGCTTTCAAATTGCCAAGGATCGCCACATCGGGCAATGGCGTGACGGCCGTGGAACCGATACGCGCGGCGCGCAGCCGCTGCGCCGTCCACGCCTGCTCGATCCGAAAGTAGTCGCGGATCACCAGCGTCAGGCAGACCAGCAGCGCGGCGAACGGCAACGCTACCCACATGCGAGGCACTTCGGGCTCGGTCATTCGCGACGCAGGCACATGCAGCGCGCCGATCATCAGACCCACCGGCAACAGGAACATCGCATAGGCATGCGGAAACTCCAGTTGCGCGTGCAGAAGAAACACAGCCACTGCCAACAGCACCAGCACCCGTTCAGCCGATTGCGCGAGCCGCACCTGCGCGATGAGCCACCACAGCACAAGGCCGCATGCCAGCAGCCCGAGCGGAATGCCATTCCACACCAGCAGGTCGAGAACGACGTTATGGCTGTATTGAATGACCTCGTGCGTAGCGCCGAACTGAGAGGCGAGCGCGACTTGCGCAAGCACCACCTGATTCCAGCCCCAGCCCGCCCACGGCCGCTGCACGATCGCGTCCACGAGCAACTGCCAATGCGCCCAACGCGTGCCCGGCACCATGCGCTGTTCCAGTGTGTTCACCGGCGACAGCTGCAGCCATTCGTTCAGGTTCGACCAAGTCGAAAATGCGAGTACGAAACCGACGCAGAGCGACAGCAACGCCCACGCGCTGCGCCGGCTGCACAACTGGCGACGAAAAGCCACGGCCGCGAAGCCAAGCACCAGCACTTCCAGCGCGCCGGTGCGCGATTGAGTCATCGCTACGCCGAACAGCAGCAAGGCCGCAGCGACCGTGCAGATGGCGCCGCGAACGTGTCCGCGCAAATAGGCCCACCAGAGCGCTAGAAGACCCCACACCAGCAGCGTCGCCAGGTGATTCGGCTGGCCGACGTTGGCTGCGGGGCGCGACGTGTTTGCCAAGGCGAAGACGAAACCACCCAGCTGGCCGAGTTGCAACCACTGGGTGAGCGCCAGTCCGACCGAAAACGTCGCAGCGATTGCGAACGATGAGAACAACGCTTCTGGCATGACCCATGGGCGCAGAATCTGCGCTCGCGCGCCCACGACAATCGCAGCCGCGAAGCTCAGCACGTACAGCACCGCGAGCCAGGCATCGCCTGGAAGTTGAATCATCCCGACCGTACGCTGGACCAGCGGAACCATGGCAAGCAGACAAACGGCCGCTGCTTCGCGGGGAATCCGAACACTGCCACGATCGGCAACTACCGCCCAGACGAACAAGGGTGCAGCACCGATTGCGGCGACCATTTCGGCGTGAAATGCTGTCCACGGAAAGGCATGAACCGGTACCAACCACGACAGGCTCACCAGTGCCGCCCAAAGGAGCCACCAAGTGGAGCGATTGGTCGACGCTTTTTCGACCGACGACTGTTCGCCGACTTGCATTTGGACCCGAGGCAATGGAAAAGGCCCCTCGAAAGGGGCCTTCCCGATTCAGAAAATGTCGCGCGTCACTTGCAGCTGGACGGCAAGTACTTCGTATCAATACTTCCGGCGTGGCAAGTCCATGACACTTGATCTTTGGCCGCGTTCAACGTGGGGGTCAGCTTGATGGTTGCACCAGAAATCGCCGTCTCTGCGGTCGTAGCGGTAACGATGACATCGGTGCCATCCCAGGTCACACTGGCAACGTATGTCGATGCTTGGCTGGCTGGCACGTAGCTCGCACTGGGCAAGTCGCCATTCGTATTCACGAACTCAGCTATGCCGGTCTTGGCGGACGAGCCTGCAAGAAGCAGCTCAGAGACTTTCGCCTTTACCGTGTAATCACGGTAAGCCGGCAACGCCACGGCAGCCAAGATACCGATGATCGCCACGACGATCATCAGTTCGATAAGGGTGAAACCTTGTTGGACACGTTTCATGATGGATGGACTCCTTCGGGGGTTGGGGCGAGAGACACTTCCAGACATGCACAGCCCGTGCCAGCGTTGGGTTGGTCCCGGACGCCCCTCGAACCGTGACTTGCTCACGTCCGCCGACGCAGTTCGTCAGTTCGGTAACCGGGCGCCTCGCGAATCGCGGCCGATGGTGACGCGAAACGTCACTTCCGTCCCTGCACCGGCGCCAGCCGCGAACCGGTGGCGGCATGCGATCGATGACGCCGGATGCATGACGCCCGGCGCTCACGCAGACCGAATCGGATCGAGTGCTGCGCGTTGCCCGCATTGCGCAAGAGGCAGAGCGCGTATTCGGAAGCCCCGGGAAGGCACGTGCCTGGCTGTCGAAGCGCTCGGCGGTTCTGGGTGGTGCCACTCCCGTTGAACTGTTGGGCACGGATGCGGAGGCTCGCGATGTCGAGGCGAACGGGCAACGGCGTCCAATCGCACACGCTATCACTCTGTGATAGCATGACGCCATGAACGCAAAGCAGCGACGAACGCTGGCCGCGATCTTCACTCACCCCATGTTGCCGACGATCGCCTTCTCGGATATCGAAGCGCTGATCAGAGCTCTTGGGAGCAGTGTCCAGGAACGAGAAGGCTCCCGGGTGAAGCTGGTTCTTGATGGCCACGAGTGGCGCTGCCACAGGCCTCACCCGGGCAGGGAAGCAAGGCGCTACCAAGTGGAAGAGGCCCGGGAGCTGTTGGAGCGGGTCGGAGTCAAGCCGTGAACACAATGACGTCTATGGGCTATACCGCCCGAATCGAGTACGACGAACGCGACGACATCTTCGTGGGTCGTATTCTTGGTTTGCGAAGCATCATCAGTTTTCACGGGCAGACCGTGGCTGAGCTTCGTCGCGAATTCGCCGCGGCCGTGAAGGACTATCTGTCGGACTGCAAGGAGCAAGGGGTTTCGCCCGAAAAGCCCGCCTCCGGAAAACTTTTACTTCGCGTGCCGCCGGAGATACACAGCAAGGCACTGGTCAAAGCGCAGGCCATGGGCAAGAGTCTGAATCAGTGGGCCACCGAGGCCTTGGAACGAGCGGTGAGCGTCGATGGCTGACTCTGACGTTGAAGCTGCATTCCGCCTGCTCGTCCAGGTGGCGGACGAGATCGACCCGTTTCATTCGGCGGCGACGAACAGCGGCTCCCGAATGACATCCTTGCCCCTCAGCGATTCCTCGGCCAGCACCCGATTGGCCGTCAATACCATTTCGACCGCATCGCCGAGATTTTCGCGAGCCTCGTCCAAGGTGTCGCCCTGCGTGTTCGCGCCCGGCAATTCTTCGACGAACGCGATATAGCCTTCAGGCACTTTCTGATAAACGGCGGTCAGGCGCATGGCGGCCACTCCGATGGCGGGAGGAAAGGCTGCGCAAGTCTAGCGATCGGCCCTGCTCGAAAGGAAGCGCTCGCGATCGCCGCGAAACTCCGCCAGTCGTTCGCGCGATTCGAGGCCCAGGGCCAGCGCCTGGCTGCGGCTGTGCTGCAGCGCGGCGTCCAGCCGCCCTTCGTTGATCGCCACCAGCACGTAGGCGACGAGCAACGCGGCACAGATGATGGCCACGCCAATGATGCTGGCGTCGCCGAAGCCGGCGGTCAGCGGTAGTTGCGTGGCCCATCCGGAAAAGTACCGGGGCACGACGAAGACGACCAGCAACATCAGCACCAGCGGCAGCAACGATGCCGCCGCGGCGACGGCGACGCCGGCACTGGGCTTGCGATGCACCGGCGGCGGTTCGGGGGCCTTGCGAGCGGGCGCGGCAGGTCGGGCAATGGTCATCGAAGTCTCCCGTCGCAGGCTGCAGCAGCGGCGCTGCGCGCAGTTGCGTTTCATCGCACCGCGAAACGCGGTGCGGCCAAGGCTCGCGGCTCAGCCGCCGACGCCCATCACCTGCCCCGCCGCCAGCGCGTGGACGCGGTGCCCGCCGGCCGCGGCGGCGATCTCGCTCATCACTGCGTCGACCTCGCCGGGCTTGATGTGGGTGACGAAGACCTCGACCGGCTGCGTGAGCCCGGCCAGCTCGTCGCGCAGCAGCGCCGGGCACAGGTGCTGGCTGATGCGGGCCAGCTCGCGTTCCTCGTCGGCGAAGGCGGTCTCGATGATCAGCGTGGCCACGTTCATGGCCGCCAGCCGCTGCCACAGCGCCGGATTCGGGCCGGTGTCGCCGGTGAAGACCCAGGCGCCGGCGTCGGGACGGCTGCGGTCGCTGACGGCGTAGCCCACCGCCGGCACGGTGTGGCGCGCGCTGAGCGCCTCGATGCGCCGCTCGCCGACGTCGACGACGTCGCCGCAGGCCAGTGCGGCGAAGCGCAGCACCGGGTGCGCGGCATCCGGCAGGCGCGTGAAGTCGGGCCATATGACGCCGTTGAAGACGTGCTGGCGCAGCGCGGCCAGCGTCTCGGCCAGCGCGTGCACGACGATCGGCGGCCGCCTGGCCGCGGCGCGCGAGCGCGCCACGCTGTCGGCCAGCAGGCCGACGGCCAGCACGTGGTCGAGGTGCGAGTGGCTGACGAAGATGTGGTCGATGCGCGCCAGCTCTTCGAGCTTGAGGTCGCCCACGCCGGTGCCGGCGTCGATCAGGATGTCGTCGTCGAGCAGGAACGACGTGGTGCGGCTGCCTGCGGCGATGGAGCCCGAACAGCCCAGTACGCGAATCTGCATGTGCCAGGCGCGGCGCGCCTCGGGTTTGGCGCTGCGTGGAGCCACGCGCCGAAGGTTCATCGGTGGCTTTCCGCAACGGGCCAGGCAATGCCCTGCGCTTCGCAGCCGTCAGCGCCGGATGTTGCAGTGGCGGCCGATGCCGCGCAAGGGATCAATCGAGCAGTTCTTGCCGGCCGCATGCCCGCGCCGACGCGCAGCCGGCGCCGGTGTGACTTCCGCCACGGCGCCGCCGCTGCGGCAGCCTAGGGCTGGATGAACTGCATCTGGGTGCCGGCCAGCTCGATCACGTCGCCGTGGTGCAGCGGCACCGATTCGGCTTCGAGCGGCATGCCGTTGACGACCGGGCGGGCCGTGCCTTCGACGTGCGCGAAGACGTACCCGGTCGGCCGCTTCGTGATCGACGCCACCTGCACGCCGGGCTTGCCGACCGTGGTGACCACCTTGGTCAGCGTGACTTCGCGCCCCGAAGCCGCGCCGCTGAGCACCTTGATCGACGCCGGCGTGGTGTTCGCGCCCAGGCCGCCGAAGCCCGAGCTCGGCGGCATCGTCGGGCTGAAGGACTGCGCCGGCGCCGACACGCTGCCGGGGCGCATGATCATGGTCTTTTCGTAGTCGGCGGACTCTTCGGTCAGGTACTTGATCTTGTACTTGCCGATCTCAACGGTGTCGTTGTGGGCCAGCAGCTGCTTCTTGATGGCCTTGCCGTTGATGTAGGTGCCGTTGGTGCTGTTCAGGTCTTCGATGAAGACGTCGTTGCCGACCATCTGCAGCACTGCGTGCTCGCCGCTGACGGCCAGGTTGTCGATCACCATGTCGTTGTACGGGCGTCGGCCGAGGGTGGTCTTGTCCTTGGTGATCTGGACTTCCTTGATGACCACGCCATCGAGCGATACGACCAGCTTGCCCATGCTTTTAGTGACCTCTTGTCAACGGGTTTCCCGGCGGATTACAGCACCTGCCCGGCGCGCTGTTCGCGTCAGCGGCGAAACGGCCACCAGGAACGCGCCGCCGACGGTGCGCCGCCCGATGCGCGCACCAGAACCAGCGAGATATTATCCTTTCCGCCTGCGTCGTTGGCGGCCTCGATCAATGCCGTGCCGGCCGCCGCCAGCGAGGATTCGTGCATCTGCAACACTTGGCTGATGCTGGCGTCGTCGAGCATGTCGCACAGGCCGTCGGAGCACAGCAGGATCACGTCGCCGGGCAGCACGTCGTGCAGATGGGTTTCCAGCAGCACCGTGTCTTCGACGCCGACGGCGCGCGTCACCAGGTTCTTGTTGGCGGAAAAAGCCGCCTGCTCGGGGGTGATCAGGCCGGCGTCGATCTGCTCCTGCAGCAGCGAGTGGTCGCGGGTGATCTGCTGGAAGCGCCCGGCGCGCAGCCGGTAGGCGCGCGAATCGCCGACATGGCCGATCAGCAGGCGCAGGCCGCGAAAGACGGCCACCACCAGCGTCGTGCCCATGCCGGCGTACTGCGGGTTGGCGTTGGCGGCGTTGAAGATGGCGCGATTGGCGTTGTCCACGCAGATGTCCATCGCGCGGCGCACCTCGGTGTCGGTGGCGGCGGCGGTGGCTTCGCGCAGCCAGCGGCCGAGTTCGGTGCGAATGAACGAGGTGGCCATGCTGCTGGCGACTTCGCCGGCGTTGTAGCCGCCCATGCCGTCGGCGAGCACGGCCAGCGCCGCGCTTTCGTCCAGCGCGACCGAATCTTCGTTGTTGGTGCGCGCGCGCCCGGTGTCCAGGGCTTCAAAGAACTCGAGGGTCATGGGCTCGCGGCGCGTGAATGGGCCGTTTCGGCAAGGCCCGGAATCGTACCGGAACGGCCGCGCTGCGTGCAGGCGTCGACTGTGCAGCATCGCGCATCCTGGTTGGCGATGAACCTCGGCACACCGGGCGCCTTCCCCGCGGGAAGGCGCTCGGTGTGTCGGCAGCTGCCTGCGGCAGCTGAAGTTCATCATCAATCAAGTCGCGCATTCAGCCGACGGTGCAGGCGGCCAGCGCGTCGGCCATGTCGCGCGCGTCGACGAAGCGCTCGGCGGCGTTTTTTTTCAGCGCCCGCGCCACCACTGCCGCCAGCGCCGCCGGCACGTCGTCGCGCAACAAACGCACGTCGGGGGCGGGGTCACGCGCCACCTGGCGCAGCAGCTCGCCCAGCGAGGCGCTTTCGTGCGGCAGGCGGCCGCTGAGCAGCTGGAACAGCAGCACGCCCAGCGAATAGATGTCGCAGCGCGCGTCGGGCGCGGCGCCGGCCAGTTGCTCGGGCGCCATGTACAGCGGCGTACCCAGCACGATGCCGGTGCGGGTGCGGCTGAAGTCGGCCAGCCCGGCAATGCCGAAGTCGGTGAGCTTCAGGCGCCGCGTCGGCAGATCGAACATCACGTTGCCGGGTTTGATGTCGCGGTGCACCACGCCCAGCCCGTGGGCATGGGCCAGCGCCCGCGCCAGACCCTCGCCCAGTTCGCCGACCACCGGCTGCGGCAGCAGCCGCGACAGATGGGTGTAACGCGCCAGCGTGGTGCCACTCAGCAGCTGCATGGCCATCCACAGGCGAGTGCCGTCATCGCCGGCGTCATAGACCCTGACGATGTGCCGGTGCGACAGCCTTCGCGCCGTTTCGACTTCGCGCAAAAAGCGAGCGCGTGCTTCGGAAAAATCGCCGCCGTCGAACTCGCCGGGCGGCGACAGCATCTTCAACGCCACCGGGCGGCCGCTGCGGGTGTCGAACGCGAGGTGGACCGTAGCACTGGCGCCGCGGCCGAGCAGCCGCTGCAGCCGGTACGGGCCGACGACTTCCAGAGCTGCATCGGCTCGCGGCGGGTCGGCGAGCACGATGGCCGGCGCCGGCGGGTTCGGGGGCATGACAGCGTGGAAGGGTGGCAGCGTGCCGTCCGACGCTAGCACGCCGCTGCGCGGCGGGGCTGCCGAGGCGGCGGCCGCGCAACGGCGCAGCGCGAACTATGGCCGGCAGGCTTGCGCAGGACGCCGCGGCTGCCGCATGTCGCCGCGGACCGTCAGAGCAGCCGCTTCAGCAGCTTGGCCATCTCGCTGGGGTTGCGGGTGACCGTGAAGCCGCAGGCTTCCATGATCTGCAGCTTGGCGTCGGCCGTGTCGGCGCCGCCGGAGATCAGCGCGCCGGCATGGCCCATGCGCTTGCCCGGCGGCGCGGTGACGCCGGCGATGAAGCCGACGATGGGCTTTTTCATGTGGTCCTTGCACCAGCGCGCGGCATCGGCCTCGTCGGGGCCGCCGATCTCGCCGATCATGATCACCGCATCGGTGTCGGGATCGTCGTTGAACATCTTCATGATGTCGATGTGCTTCAGGCCGTTGATCGGGTCGCCGCCGATGCCCACCGCCGAGCTTTCGCCCAGGCCCAGTTCGGTGACCTGCGCCACGGCTTCGTAGGTCAGCGTGCCCGAGCGGCTGACCACGCCGACCGAGCCCTTGGCGAAGATGTTCGCGGGCATGATGCCGATCTTGCACTCGTTCGGCGTCAGCAGGCCCGGACAGTTGGGGCCGATCAGCCGCGACTTCGAGCCCGCCAGCGCGCGCTTGACCA
>Ga0164241_10004241_pt1 | contig 13973 bp, 19 predicted proteins | sample OricomyardsoilBY_FD_108780 | JGI IMG/M metagenome (GOLD analysis project Ga0164241, IMG submission 108780) | Backyard soil microbial communities from Emeryville, California, USA - Original compost - Back yard soil (BY) | ecosystem: Environmental > Terrestrial > Soil > Unclassified | place: USA...
CGTGCGTGGCCACCGCGCTGTCCGCGTACGCCTCCGCGGTCGTCTGCGCGGTCGCCGCGGCGCCGGACGTCTCCGCGCCGATCGCGGTCAGGGCCGCCGCCTGGTCGGTCGCGGTGAGGACCGCCTTGCCGACGGTCGTCGCGTCGGAGATGTCCGCCGCGGCAGGTGCGGCCGGGGTGCCGTGGGAGTGCGTGGCCCGCGAGTAGGCGGTGCCGGTTCCCGCGGTCGCCGACTGCCCGTACGACGTCTCCGACACCACCGTCGACCCGGGCGCCGCACCGCCGCCGCTGCCGCCGGTCACCTTCGCGCCGGTCGCGTCGATGACGTCGCCGTCGGCGTCGAGCCCGGCCACGCCGCCGGCCACACCGCGCTGGGCGGCGAGGATGTAGGAGACGCCCTGCTCGGCGGCCCCGTCGACCTGCAGCAGGTCGGCCAGCTCCACCGAGGTGGTCTGGTAGTCCAGCTGCAGCGTGCCGCGGAACGAGACGCCGCCGGCTGTGACCCGGACCGTGTACGCCCAGCCCTGCGGCGACCAGCCGGGGTCGTTGGTCGACGGCAGGCTGACCGTGAACTCTCCGCCGGAGTCGAACGCGGCCGCGATCGTGAACGGCGCGACGATCGCGTTGTCGGCGGCGCCGATCAGCGGTTGCCGGCTCGTGAACTCTGCCTCGCCGTTGTCCGCGTTCAGCAGGCCGTGGACGGACACCTGCGTGAGGCCGTCAGGGAACGACATGTCCACTCCTCGCGGGGCTATTTCGGGTCTGGGCAGCCGAACTCGCGGCGAAGCCGGTCGATCTCGGCAGCGAATCTCCGGCCAGAATCGGTCCTCGGTGGCGACTCGCGCTGCCCCCGGCTGATGTCGACGAGCAGCGCACACCAGCGGCGGTCGTTCTCGGCCTGCTCGTGCCGGGACACCGCGAGGGCGGATGCCGCGGTTACGAGCGACGACAGCAGGATCGCGACCAGCATGTAAACCAACGGCCGCCTCACCGGTCAGCCGCCGATCCGTTGGACGACGAGGACAACGGCGGCGGCGAGTCCTCCGGCCGATCCGGCGAAAGCGAACCACCGGTACGGATGGCCAGTAGCTGGCCCACGCCCGGGATCCCTACCAGCGCCCCGCCCAGCAACACCAGCGTGAGATTGAAATCCTTCGGCGGCACGATGAGCGCCTGGTGGAGGATAAGCCCCCACCCGCCCAGGTAGCTGAGGATGTCCTTGGCCACCGTGACGCGGGAAGGGCCGCGGTGCTTGCGCCGGGTGCTCATACATCAGTCAGCCCCTCGACGATCCAGGTCACGCGGCGAGACGGGCGGCGAGCTCGTCAGCGACCTGGCGGGCGAGGTCGGCCGGGACCGCCGCGGCGATCGCCTGCGGCGACAGCCCGGCCAGCACGCCGGACACGATCTCCTGCTCGTCTACTGGGTCGGCGTCGACCTTGCCGGCGATGGCGGTGAGCGCGAGCTGGATGTTGCCGAGCACCTTGCGGTTGTACTCGACCTGGCCGCTGATCTTGGCGACGTCGTCGCTGATTGCCATGAGATCCTCCAGGCGGTAGTCGAAGCTGGTGTTGTTGTCCGCGGCCTGCGAATAGGCGCCGGAGAAGTGGATGTGCTCGGTGTGCGCCGACGGCCCGGTGTAGTCCTCGGCGGCCCAGCCGTTCGAGGCCTTGTAGATCTTCCTGTTGTAGATCATGTAGCGCAGCACCGAGGAGACGCTCGGCAGGTGGCGGATGTGGTCGACGACCTGCTGCGCGGTCACACCCGGGGAGCGCAGGTCGGAGTCCATGTCCCAGGCCCGGACCTCGGGCGTCGAGTCCGGGTCGCCGTTCCACTCGGCCCTTGAGCCGGCCGTGTCGTCGGGGTTGTGGCCGGACGTCTCGGCCTGGTGCGCGGCGTCGCCGATCGTGCCGTCGCTCGTCTTGTCGCGATCGGGGAAGGCGGCGTTCATCTGGTCGCGCAGGTTCTGCAGGCCCTTGGTGAGAACCCAGTCAGTCATGGCCGCTCCTACGATCCGGTGTACTGGACGGTGACCATCGAGCCGGACTTGACGTTGACCGTCCCGGAGCCGACCGCCTCCGAGAAGCACACCGTCCAGGTGCCGGTCGCGGACACGGTGAACGAGCCTTTGACGTGGAAGCTGGAGAAACCGGTCGTGGTCGTGAAGTCGGAGGCGACGATCGACGAGCCCGACGTCGGGGCCGTCGTGCCGCTCGCCGACACCGAGCCCTGCGTCGCGGTGGCCGAGTTGAAGTGGATCGTGGCGCCCGCCCACCGCCACGCCGAGGTGGTGCAGGTGCCGCCGAACCCGAAGCCGGGCTGGCCGACCGCGGACGTGTTGGTCAGGGTGATCAGGCCGTCGAAGACGTAGGTGCCGGTCTGCGGGATCGTGAAGCTCATCACCGAGGTGAGGGTGGTGCCGGTGATCGCCGACGCATCCGAGGTGCGCTGCACGTACATCGGCGCCAGGCTGGCCGCCTTGTCGTCGACCGCCTGCACGTCCGTGTCGACCGCCTCGGCCAGCGCCTCGATGTCGCCGGGCGGGTCGACGCTGTCGGTGAGTTGCGGGTACGGGTAGCTCCGGTTCGAGGTGCTGGCGCTCACGTCGTCCTCTTCCAGTTGATCGTCAGGGCGAAGCTGGCCGAGTAGTGACCGCGGCCGTCCAAGATCACGTACGGCGAACCGTCGGACTCGTAGATGGCCAGCCCACCGGCGGTGCCGTCGACCATCGCCTGCGCCCACGAGGTCGGCAGCGACCAGGTGGTGGTCTCGCCCCAGCGCAGGTTCGGGCCGTCGGTCGTGCTCCCGCCGCGGGTCGGCGCCCCTGAGGGGCGGAACTTCTCGACGAGCAGCCATAGCGTGGTGTCCTGCGCGGCCGTGATGCCGCCGGCGTTCTTGCGGCGCATCCGCACCGACACGCCGGTCACGGTGGCGCCGGCCAGCGACCGGGGACCGTTGCCGTAGAACGCGCAGCCGGTGTGGTTGCCCCAGCCGCCGTATTCGCCCTGGTAGACGTCGTCGTTGTCGGTGCGCCACTTGCTGCCCTGCCGCGACCTGGTCTCGACCGGGGTGAACGTAGTCGTGCCGGTAACCGTCGTCGGTTTCGGCGGGGGCGGCGCAGGGTTCGGGCTGCCCACCGGCGCCCCGCCCGTCGCCGCCGTGTCCAGCCGGCACACCGCCACCCAGATCGAGCCCGCCTTCACCACGAGCACCCGGTCGCCGTCGGCGAACGTGACGCCACGGGCGGCCTCCGTCACCGTGTCGATCCCGTTGATCGTCACCGTGAGCAGGCCTGACGACGCTGCCCCGGCCGCGATGCCGGTCGTGCAGGGAACATTGGTCAGGCTGACCCGGTTGCTGGCCGCGTCACTCATGCGACGGTCACCACCCCGAGCGTCATCGGGCCGGTCGCGAAATAGGGCAGGCCGATCGTCTCCACCGTGCACAGCACCCCGTCGACGAGCACCGGGTCACCGAGCTGGATCGTCGGGTCCGGCACCGCGGTCACCGTGAACCGGCGCAGCACCGCCTGACGCATCTTGCGCCGCAGCACCGTCTGCGCCGCGTCGTCGCACTGCGCCTGCGTGGTCAGCAGCGGCGACGAATAGCTGTAGGGCACCGGCAGCGGATTCGCCGGGCCGCCCACGTACGACCACGGGCCGGAGCTGACGTAGGCCAGGCCGCGAAGCTCGCTGCCGTCACTGCTGGTGCCGGTGGCCACGACCACGTTGAAGCCGCCGTCGCGCGACGAACTGCCTACCGCGGTGATGACGGTGCCGCCCGTCGAGCTGGAGAACGAGCGCACAGCGTCGTCGGTGGTCGGCACGGTGTCGGGCAGGATCTCGAGGTAGCCGCCCTCGTTCATGCGGGGCACGGCCGGCCACGCGTCGAGGAGCTCGCCCAGCGCGCCGAGCCGGTCGCTGTCCCAGTTGACCGCCGACGTCGGCACCGACCGGTCGTCGGGGGCCATGCCCAGGTCGACGGTCACCGCCGGTTCGAGCAGCTGCCGCACCGTCGACCCGATCGTGCCGGACGGCTGGAACGGGGCGACGAATTTCGCCTCGTCGACCAGTGCGAGCAGGCCCACCGCGGTGACGGTCATCGTGGCGCCGTCGCCGTTCTCTGTCGTCTCGGAGATCAGCAGCTCGCACCGCTGGAACCACTCGATCCCGTCCGGGCCCTTGCCGACGCCGAGGCTGATCTTGAGCCGCTGCCCGTTCGCGGCGAGCGGGCTGTCGTCCTCCTTCGGCGCCCAGTCGACACCGGCCACCCGCCTCGGGACGGTGAACGTCGCGCGGTCCGGGACGGTCAGCGACCGGTCGGAATCCTCGCTGCCCGCGGTGACCGGCACGTCGTCGGCGAGGAGCTGGTCGCCCAGCCACGACTGCACGGCGATCCGGTACTCGTACGAGCCGCCGAGGACCGACCGCACCGTGTCCGAGACGTCGATCATGACCGCCGCCTCAACTGAAGTCCGCCTGGGCGAGATCAAGGTACGTGGCGTAGTCACCGGCCAGGTCGTCGTAGGTCTGGCCGCTGTAGGCGTCGACCATCTCCTGGTAGGTGAAACCGCGGGCCTCGAGGTCGGCGGCCCAGCTGTCGGTCACCGCGTACTGGATCGTGGTGATCCGCCGCGGGTCCGAGCCGTCCTGCGAGAAGCGGCGCACCGTCCACCCGTCGACCGCCAGGTACGCGTCCACCCCGTCGTACGGCTCGCCCGACACCGCAGAGATGCCGGGCTGCCGGATCTGCACCGTCGACTCGGTCGCCGCCGCCAGCAGTGCGAGGAGATTCTGGTGGGCGCTGGTCGTCTCCGTGTACAGGTCGTAGGAGCCTTCGGCCTGCCCGGCAGGGCCGGTCACGACCACCCACCGGCCGGCCACCCGCATCCGCGCCGAGTCCCGCCCGTACGTCTGGTCGCCGATGTTGAGGATGACCACTTCGGCGGCCTGGCCGGTGATGGCGTCGCTGAGCGCGACCTTGCCGCCGGTCAGGGTGTAGGAGGTGGCGCTGGTCGAGTACTCGGTGCTGCCGTCGACGACGGCCACATAGGTGACGTCCACGCCGAACGGCAGCTCGGCGTCGATGATCACGAACGCGGTGTCGGCGAGCTCGTCGACGTGCCCGCCCCGCACCAGGGTGCGCTGCCCGGCCACGCTGCGGTACACGTCGAGGGCGTCGCCGACCGTCAGCCCGGTCACCGACACCTGCACCCGCGGCGGGTAGACGTTCTGCGCGGCAGCGGCGATCGCGACGGTCACCGCTTGCCCACTTTCTGCCGGTGGCTGGCCCGGTCCACCTCGGCCTTAGCCTCGACGCGGGCGACCGACCGGATCTCCTGGCCGTCGAGCAGCACGGTGACGTTGGTGGTGTTGTCGACCTGCACCGGGTTCGCCCCGCCCGCGCGCCGGATCCCGTCACCGGCGCCGGCGGCCGCGAAGTAGTCGGTGGCGTCGAAGGTGCCGCCATACCGGGCGAGCGTGTTCTGCACCTTGCGGCTGACCGAGGCCCTGACGATCACGTCGACGGACTTGCCGTGCACCGAGGCGATCTGCTCCTTGAGTGCCTCGATCCGGCCCGCCGCGTCGTGGGTGTTCGCCGTGAAACTGGTGTTCTTCTTGGCTGGGATCAGGCCGAGCTCGGACGCCAGGTTGCTCGCCTGCGTCTTCGTCAGCCCGAACTGGCGGGCCAGCTTGACGAACTGGGCCCGGTTGTCGGCGGCGACCTTGTTCGCCGCGCGGCCCTCACCGTTGACGGCGACATAGCCGTTGTACTGGGCGATCAACGCCGACGCCAGCCCGGACAGGGCATCGCGGTTCGCGCGGCCCTTGACGGTGTTCTCGTCGAGGGTCTTCCCGTTCTTCTTCGCCGCCGCGGTGATGTCGTCGATCGCGGCGCCGACCCGGGTCGTGGAGTTGAACAGCTCCTGCCCCGACGATGCCAGCCCCTCGATCTGCTTCGAGTAGGTGGCTACCGCGTCGCCGTCGGTGAGGATGGCCTGCCCGTACTGGTCGAAGGCCGCCGAGGCCTTCACCGCGGCGTCGGCGATCTGGACGGTCTTGAACTGCGCCTTGTCCGAACCCTCCGTGAGCCCCCGGATCGTGTCGATCAGGCCGCCGCCGGACACCTTGCGCAGCCAGCCGTAGGTCTCCGTCAGCACGTTGACCAGGCCGAAGAACGACGACACACCCAGGTTCACGATCGCGAACAGATTCGCGAGGGCGTCGGCGCCGGCCTTGCTGTTGTCGTCGAGGCTGTCCAGCCCGCCGGCCACCGCTCTGCCGATCGTGCCGATCTCGTCGCCGATCTCCCGCCCCACCGGGCCGGAGTTGTGGATCAACCGCTCCAGCGCCCCGCCGAGATCCTCCACCGCCTCGGCGACGCCCTCGATGACCGGCGCCGCGTTCTGCGAGCTGTCGGCGAAGATCTGGTCGAAATCAATGCGATCGACTGCCTGCTCAATCCGGTCGAGGCCTTTGAGCGTGGTGTCGACGAACGGGGTCGCCGCGTCGGTCAGCTTGCGGGTGATCCGAGCGCTCATGTCCGTGAACGCGTTCTGCACCCGCCCGTCCTGCGCGGCGAGCAGAAAACCGCCGACGACACCGCCGAGGCCTGCGCCGCCGATGACCGCCCCGGCGATCGTCGCCCCGATCGCGGGGGCCGACGCCACGGCCACCGTCGCCAGGACCGGGCCGAGCGACCCGGACACGCCCTTGAAGGCCTGCGAGAACTGGGTGGTGAACTTCCGGGCGAAGCCCTGCACCTGACGCGGGATCTCTTCGGTGGGCAGCAGGTTCTTGAGGATGTCCCGGTTCTTCGACAAGTTCCGGATCTCGGTCTGCTGCCTGCGCATGGCCTTCGCGATGTCGAGGCGCTCGGTCGTCGTCTCCGCGTTCGCCCACGCCCGGGCCAGCGAGTCGAGCTCCTTCTTCGAGATCTCCAGCTCGCGGGTCAGCTTGGCGAACGCCTTCGCGTTCTCGTCGACCGTCTTGCCCAGCTTGCCCGACGACTCCGACGCCTGGTCGATGCCGCGCTGGGTGTCCTTGACCTGCCGGTCGGCCTGCCGCAGCCCGGCCAGGAACGACCGCAGCCCGGCGGAGGACTTGTCGTTGATCTCGACATCGGCGTCGACATCGCGAGCCATCAGCGGATCCTCTCCAGCGCCTCATCGAGGGCCTGGTCGGCCGCGTCGAGCCACGGCGTCGGATCAGACACCGGCTTGGAGAAAAACCCGGGCTCGACGGTCGTCACCGACCACGAGCCCTTCGTGCGGCGCCCCCACGCCGGATGCCGCACCCGGCCCGCGTCGATGCGTTTCAGGTCCGACCGGTGGCGGGCCGAGTCCCGGCCCGCCGACAGGTGGATCCTGACCCCGGCGCCGGTGTTCGTGACCCGCGCCTTCACGACCGAGGCGGCGACCCACCTGTTCAGGCCGCCGCGCTTGGGCAGCGTCGCCAGCGCGCGGTCCCGGATCGCCTTACGCACCAGCGGGATCGGCTTGCGCACCGCCTTGCCGATCTGCTTGAGCACGTGGTGCTCGTACAGCATCTGCTCGACGGTCCGGGCGTAGTGCTCGATGCTCTCAGCCACCGCCCGCACCCCCCGCTTCCAGCCGTGCCTCGACGAGTTGCTTGAGCCGCAGGATGTCGCGGGCGTCGAAAACCTCGAGAAGATCCCGGTACGGCTGACCGGAGACGAACGCCAGGTCTAGGAGCTCTCGCCGGACGGATCCGGCCGGGTAGGGTCCAGAACCTCCACCTCGTCCGGCTTCGGGTCGGCCGCCTCGACGCACTCGCTCTTGTTGAACTTGTCCCACGGCATCGAGATGGCCAGCGCGCGGGAGAGCGCCGACCAGGCCAGGTAGCGGGCGTGGGTGTGCATGCGCACACCCTCCGGGAACTGGGCCTCGGCGGCGGCCAGGTCCCGCTGGTCGGCGACCGCGGTGAACTCGCGGCCGTCCGCCATGAGCACGGCGATCTTCTGCTGGAACACGGGGTGGTTTGCCTTTCGTCAGCTGGACTGGGAGAAGTCGGGTTCGCCGACGACCGGGATCGTCAGGTCCATGAGGTGGAACGACCCGACCTCCCCGCCGAACGGCAAGGCGTTCGGCCGGATCGTGAACGTCGCCTTGTCCTGCCCCGACGCGTTCTTCGGCTGGTAGACGCAGTCGAGATCAGTCCCGGAAGACCGCGCCACGCGCAACGCGTGCCCCAGCGAGCCGGCGCCGTCGTCGTTGATGCCCGAGATCGCAGCCGTCCACGTCGGGCTGTCCGAGTCGGTGATCGCCCCGTCCGGCACGCCGGTCTTCAGGGTCTGGACGTTCTGGTCGGGCGTGAGAAGAACCTTCGTGACCTGGTTGCTGTAGTCCGTGCCGTCGACGGTCAGCAACAGATCCTTGATCACGAAGGCACGTGCGTACGCGGTCATGCGAGGCTCCTACTCGGCGGTTCCGGTGATCTGCAGGGCGTAGGTGTCGGTGCCGGCCATCGGCAGCAGCGCCGGCTCCAGAGCGGTGATGTAGAGCAGCGGCGACAAGGCGGCGAACAGGGCGTCCCGGTGCGCGTCGCACCACTCGGTGGCCGTGTCCTCGTCGCCGGGCGCGGCCACGATCACGTGCCAGGTCTCCTCGAAGGCGACCGCGCCGACGTCGCGGTGACCGCCACCCCAGCGGGGCCAGCCGTCGCCGACGTTGATCGCGCCGGGCCGCTTCGCGTAGCCCTTCACCCCGTCGACCGTCGACAGGGCGGTCGCGACCGCAGTCCGGAACTCGTCGGTGGTCACGCGATCAGCAACCGTCGGTGCGGCTTCTCCAACCGGCTGACCTCGGTGTCCCACGGCGGCAGGACAGTGCTGCTGCCCGCCTCCGCGTCGGCCTGCTGCACGGCCAGCGGCAGCCGCCGCATCGCCAGGTTCCGCTTCACCCGCCGCAGCAACGCGTCGCGCAAGTCGGCCGGGTAGTAGGCGGGGATCAGGCACACCGCGCGCTGCGCGTCGGTCTCCGCGTCCAGCGCCGACTGGATGTCGTCGTCGGTGTACGAGTGCGCGCCGAGGTAGCTGGACGCGTCCTGCAGCTGCGGCATCCGCCCGGCCGGGGTCGCCTCCACCGCCTGCACCGCGAAATCCGCCCGGCCGACACCGGTCGCTGTCACCGCGGCGATGTGCCGGCCCGGCACGGTCAGCGCGTACGTGGCCGTGTAGCAGCGCCAGCCGGACGACTCGACGGTGGGCGCCGGCGAGGCTTGGCTGCCGTCGGGCAGCGTCACCGTCACGGTCGGCGTCACCCCGGCCGAGGTTCCGTCCAGATCGACGACCTCGACGACGAGCGGCCACACGTCGCCGACGATGCGCTGGCTGCTGGCCGAGCTGACCGCGGTCACGGGCACGTCAGGTCACCCCGATTCCGAAAGCTGGGCGGCGGGTCAGGCTGATGTGGACGAGGTCCGCGGCGACGACCAGCCGGGTGCCGGGCTCGTCCGGGTCGGGACGCCATACGGCGTCCTCCATCGGCGCGCGCACGGACAGGCCGAGCCTGCACGCCGCGGTCTCCGCGAGCAGCCGGTCCCCGTGGCCGCCGCGGTTGACGAACAGGACCACGTGCAGCCCGGAGGGAATGTCGGCGATCTGCAGCGACCGGCCGACCCGCTGGGCGTTGTCGTGGTCATACAGCAGCGGTACCCGGCCGTCACCGCGGCGCCAGCCCGGCAGATACCGGTAGCGGCGGGAACCGGAGACCGCGGACCGGCCGTACGGGACGGCCAGGCCGGTGATGGTGCGGGCGCCCATGTCCACGGCCAGGGCGCCCAGCACGGTGGTCATACCCGTTCGGGCCAGTGCCATGTGCCGCCGACCGGCGCGGCCTCGATCCAGCCGCAAGGGCAGTAACGCATCGGTGAGCCGTGCGAGGCGGCATCCGGGCAGTCCTGGGCGCCCGGCGTCTCTGCGGTCTCGTGGAACTTGATGTCCCGGGCGAACAGCACACCATCCGGGTTGAGCACGGCGAGCCCTACCCGTTCCGGATCGCGAGCCGCCGAGTTACCCGGCACCACCTCGGTGACGATCGCCGCCCGACACACCTTCGGGAAGATGCCGTCGGCGCTGCCCCGGGCCACGTAGTGGACGACGCGGCCCACGCTGGGCATGGTCATGACTCTCCTTCGGGGTTGGGTGCCCGGCCCCAAGAACCACCCCGGAAGCCCGGGGCCGGGCGGTCTCACTTGTCGTCGGGCTTGGCCGCCTGCTTGTCGGCAGGCTTCGCCGCGGCCTTGCCCCGAACCGGCTTGCGCTCCGGCGGCTCCGCGCCGGGCACCAGGTGCTCGTCCTTCGCCGCGATCCGGCCGCCCGGCGCGTACGCCAGGAACTGACCGTCCGGGTCGCCGTCACGGACCAGCCGGCCGTCACCGGTCCGCCAGAGACGCTCCGACGCGGTGGCCATCAGTCCGGCATCTCGATGTAGCCGACCACCACGTCGAAGACGCCGGCGGTCAGCGCGGCGGTCGCGACGGTGGCCTGAAGCTTGCGGGCCGCGCTCGTCTTGACGCTGGTCGCGCCCGTGCCGACCGGGATCAAGCTCTTGCGGCCGGTCGTCGACCACGGGGCGCTGCCGAACGCGGTCGCCGCCAGCAGGTCCGCCGACGCATTCGTCTTCAGCGCGACCGTGGCCGAGCCGCCGGAGTCGAGCGCCGTGTCGACCTCGATGAACCCGGTGATGATCACGGCGTTGGCCGGGATGACCGTGTCGCCGGTGAGGTCGATGTCGCCGACCGCGCCGCCGTCGACGTCGAAGTCGTACCGGCCGCGGGCCCACTTCAGCCCGCCGTTGGGGAATCCACCCGTGTAGGGCATGTCGATGTTCTCCGTTCCTGATCAGGCGCTCGCGATGGTCACCGTGACGGTCGGCGATGAACCGCCGATCCCTCACCCGTCGAGGTCGCAGCGTTGATTGAGACTGCCGGCTGGTTGCACATGTCAGGCGTTCATCCCCGTCACCGTGCAGAAAGCTGCGGGCCGGTAGAAGACCAGCGCACAGCGCACGTCGGCCCGCATCGCCTGCTTGCCGTTGGTGAAGAAGTCGGCGTGCGAGTTGGAGATCTGCACGTCGATGCCGCGCCTGACGGCCAGTTCCGAGTAGTTGCCGAAGTCGCCGACGTCGACCGTGCCCTCGGTGGCGCCGAGGACCTCGATGGCCGGCAGGCCCCAGATCCGGGCCGGACCGGCCTCGGACGGCGAGCCCCAGATGTAGATGCCGTCGGTGGTCTTCAGCAGACGGATCTTCTGCCAGTCGTTCGGGTGCCACACGGTGGCGTCGGGGAACGCCAGGCCGGTCACCTTGACCTTGGTCAGGGCCTTGTAAACGGCGTCCGGGCCGTTGTCGCTGCTCTTGGCCTGGGTCTGGATCCCGGTGGTGTGGTGCAGGCCCGTCAGGTTGTTGCCGGTGCCGCTGCCATCGAGGATCTGCACGTCCATGCGCTGGCGCACCATGAACGGCAGCCGGTTGTTGACGTAACCCCGGGCGCGAGGGATGTCCTCAAGGGTCTCGTCGGTGATCGGGATCCAGGTGCCGATCTTGCGGACCGGGGACGACTTCTCCTCCAGGCCCAGCTGCGACTCGGGATACGGGCCGCCCTCGGCGATCTCCGCCGCGTTGTTGACGAACGTCGTCTCCTCCATGTAGACCACGGCGACCTGGCTCGTGACGGTCTGGGGGATGAGATCGATCAGCTGGATCGGCCGGGTCACGTAGTCGACGACACGCGGCCCGCGGACGGTCTCGGGCGTGCCGCCCGCCGTGGTGTCGAACAGGCTCTTGAGGTCGATGTCCAGGTGCGCCTCGGGGCCACTTGCGCCCTGCTTGCCCTTGAACGCGATGGAGTCGGTGAACAACTCACCGAACGACTTGCGGGCCTCAGCCTCGCGGGCCTTGCCGGTCTTGGCGCCGGCCTCGGCGCCCTTCTCCTGGGCGGCCTCCCACTCCTTCGAGCGGGCGGCGGCCCGGGCGATGCCCTTGAGCTCGTCGACCTTCGCGCCGGCCTCGTCGATCTCGGCGTTCAGCGCCCGGATCGCCTCGACCTTCGCGGCCGAGTCACCGTCGAGCGACTTCACCTTGGCCATGTCCATCTCCGGACCGGCCTCGGCGAAGATGGAGTGCAGCTTCTTGTTCTTCTCGTCGAGCTTGCCCAGCGCGTCCTTCAGCGCCGGGAACTCGAGAACGTCGGTCATACCGTGATCCCTCGCGTTCGTGCGATGTGCCGCAGGTACTCGACCTGCAGCACTGGCGGATTGGTGGGTTCGGGTTCCGGCTCGGCCAGCAGCTCGGCCAGGCGCTTGCACTGCGCCTCGACCTTGCCGAGCAGCGCCGACGATTCGGCGCCGAGCCCTTTGCCCTTGCTCTGCCGCTTCGCCATGACGTCCGCGGCGCGATCGGTGAGGTTCTCGAGGTCGGCCAGGACCGCCTCCGCCTCACCGGCGAATGTGAGGCCGCTCTTCACGGCCAGGGTGCGGGTGCCGACGCCGGCGCCCTTGATCACCGGCGACACCTCGCCGCCGGGCACGATGTGCTCCAGGAAACGGACCTGCTGGCCCTCGAACTCGCCGTACGAGTACTTGTCGGCCTGGCAGGAGTACGACCACTCCTGCAGCGAGCCCATGTTCTTCACCACGGCGAACGTCTCCCGTCCGCCCTCGGTGTCCAGGAAGAACTGGCCGTCCAGCACCGCCTCCGTGTCGGTGGCGTGCACCACGCCCTTGCCGACCGGCAGCGCACCGTCCCACGACTTGTGCCCGTACGCGGAGATCATCCACTCGGCGCCGTCGTCGAACGCCCCCGGCAACGTCACGTCGAAATCGGCGTCGATCACGTTGAACGTCGAGAACACCGCCGTCACGAGGCCCTGGCCGGCGTCCTTGACCGTCACGCGGCCGAGGGCCTTCTTGGTGATCACTGGTCGCCTCCCGCGTTGGGGTCGGTGGTGTGCCTGGATCCGGCTGGCTGGAGCTGGACGCTGAACAGACCCGAATGTTCGAGCAGCGACCAGTCGTTTGCGGCGACAGCTGCCTTCACTGATTCGGGGGTGAATCCGGCGTCGAGCAGGTTCCGGATCGTCTGGGTGTCCTTGAACTTGATCTCCGCGATGTCCTTCTGGTCCTCCCGGACGAAGGACACGTCACGCTTGTCGATGCACAGCTCGGCCGTAGGCTTGGGACGGTCGAACAGCACCTCGAGCGAGTTCGCCGCCTCGGTCCACAGGTGGTTCAAGGTGCCGTCCGCGACGTTGCGGCGGGCCGCCGCGTAGTTGCCGGCGTTCAGGCTCGACCCGGACAGGCCCTCCGACAGGCCCACCACGACCGGGTGCACGCCCGCCGCCGCGGCGATGCGGGTCTCGCCCGCTCCGATGATCGCCTTGAATTCCAGCTGGCGCATGTCCGCGCCGACGATCGTCACATCCGCGCCGCCGCCCATGAACAGCGTCCGGTAGGCGTTCTGCGTGCCCTCGTGGCCCTCGCGGAACAGCTTCACGAACTGCTGGAAGTTCTCCGGCGACACGTCCTTGTCGAGCGACACCACCGTCTGCAGCGCCGCCCCGTTCTGGAACCGTTTGACCTTCAGCTCGGTCGCGGCCCGGTCCGAGGAGATCTCCCGCAGCACCGGAGTCAGCCACGACATGCCGCGGAACCGGGCGACCGGATCCGGCACCGGCGCGTAGTGGCACACCTCCGACGGCAGCAGCAGCACCGACTGACGCGGACCCGTCGTCCCGGCGACGGTGGCCGCGGCCGGCTCGTACATCAGCGCGATCACCTTGGTGTCCAGCGCGTACGGGTCGTCGCTGTGCGAGCCCAGCACCAGCGTCACCCAGTCCGGCCGCAGTCGCACCAGCCGCCGCGTCGGCCCGGCGGCCGACTTGCCGTACCGGCCGAGATCATCGCACCAGGTGACGTAGCTGTTGCCCGCGTAGGTCGCGTCGACCTCCATCCACG
>Ga0164241_10004242_pt1 | contig 13973 bp, 20 predicted proteins | sample OricomyardsoilBY_FD_108780 | JGI IMG/M metagenome (GOLD analysis project Ga0164241, IMG submission 108780) | Backyard soil microbial communities from Emeryville, California, USA - Original compost - Back yard soil (BY) | ecosystem: Environmental > Terrestrial > Soil > Unclassified | place: USA...
GGGCCCGAGCTCACCGGCCGGCTGAGCACGACCAACCGCTCCGGCCTGGTCGGCGGGCGGACCGGCGTGGCGCTCGCGCTGTACCGCCTGTACCGCGCCACCGGGGACGACCAGCATTTCGTGCGGGGCATGCGGCTGCTGCGCGAGGAGCTCGGCTACGCCGTGCCGCTGCCGGGCGGCGGCCTGGGCTTCCGGATCGCGCAGGCCGATCGTCGCGTCTACCCCTACCTCTTCGCCGGCAGCGCCGGATACGCCGCGGTGCTCTCCCGCTTCCTCGCGCACCGGCCGGACGCGGAGTTCGAGATCCCTGCCGAGGACGACCTCACCGCTGCCGAGGTGCTGGCCCGCTGCCTGCGCGCGTGCGCGGCGCGATTCACCGTGTTCCCCGGCCTGTTCCCCGGACTGGCCGGTCTGGTCATGACGCTGGCCGGGGCAGGCAGGCGCCTGCGCAGGCCCGACCTCCTCGAGACCGCGCTGACCAACGCCCGGGGCCTGTTCCGGCACGCGGTGCCGTACGGGGACGGCGTGGCCTGGCTCGGCGAGCCGGGGCAGCGGCTGTCCGCCGACCTGTGGTCGGGCGGCGCGGGCGTCCTGCTCGCGGTGCGGCACCTGATCGACACCCTCCCGGACCCCCTCGGCGGCACGACCGCGTCGAGGGATGCCGTTACACCAACACCGGAGGAAAGGAGTGATCAGCATGGAGGAAGTCCTGCTCTTGCAGGCTGAAGCCGCTCAGGAGGACGACCTGCTGGCCTGCAACGTGATGACGATGAGCAGCAAGGGCAGTGTCTGTCTGTGACGTTTCGTCGTCTGCCGGGCGCAGCCGTGCCCGGCAGACGCTTGCGTGCAGGCACCGTAACGATCCTTCGGCCGGCGCCGAGATCAGGCCGACCGCCGTGCCGAAGGAGAAAACATGTCGAACTCGTCGCTGGAACTGGGAGAAATAGTCCAAGCCGAGGTTCGCGACCCGTCCGGTGTCGTGACGGCCTACTCGCACGACTACCCCGTCGATCCCTCTCGCCTGCTGCGAATCCCGTCCCTGGAGCCGATTTTCGCCGAAGGCAAGGTGCTGACCCCGGACCTGCGCGACGAGATCGCCGACCGGTTCGTCGTGGACGGCATCTTCACGAGCGTCACGGTCAATCTCACGCTGACGTCCGGGCGCGTGGACTTCGACAACAAGATCCAGCCCGGGGAGACCCTCTTCCTGCGGCTGCTCGGCCTCGACGGCAGCGTCGACCCGAGTTCGGGGGCCTTCGTGGTCGACTCGACGGGCGCGATCAACATTCCGTTCCTGGGTGGCGTCCTCGTGAGCGACAGCCTGCTGTTCGAAGCCGAGCACCAGATCGAGCAGGGCCTCATCGACGCGGCCATCTTCAGCCAGCCCTTCGTCAACCTGACCCGGACCCAGCTCGCGTAGGCACCTCAGCTGGTGCGGTCGCGACGGCTGTCGGCGGCCTCGCGGCGCAGCTGGTCGGCGTGCTCGCTGATGTCGCCGAGCTGGCCGGCGAGCTTCGCGTGGTCGCGGGTGAGGTGCGGACGGACGGCATCCAGCGGCGACAGCAGGTGGGTCACGTCGTCGTCGCCGAGCGCCGCGCCGAGCCGGTCGGCGCTTCGCCTGCCCACCGCGTCGAGGTCGTCCAGCGCGCTGACCTGACCGGCCAGCCGGCGCAGGACCGCGGAGTTGCGTCGCGCCCAGTCCGCGACCGCACGGTCGCCCGCGCGCCGGTCGCGCGCGGCGTCCACGCGCGCCTCGCCGGTCGTTTCCCCGGTCGCAGACGGCTGTAGCCGCAGGAACCGCCGTTCCGCGGCCTGCCGGCTCGCCACCCCCAGCACCGGCGCGAGGTCGGCCCAGCTGGCACCGCCGGCGCGCGCCGCCGCGATCAGCTCCGGCTCCCAGGCGCCCAGCTCCTCCCGCACCGACCGCAACACATTCAGCGCCGACAGCGCCTGGCCGGATTCGACCCCGCCACCGCGGCTCGCCCGCACCACCGCCTGCACCTGCCGAACGGCCCGGGCCGGGTCCACGTCCATCACTCGTCATCCTCTCGACGACTTCGTACTTGTCATCATTTTGATGACATGTTAGAACAGTGATGCGTGTTGACACCAACAAATCGGCGACCCAGGAGGTGGAATCGATGTTGATGCGCACCGACCCGTTCCGTGAGCTGGAGCGGTTCGCCCAGCAGATGCTCGGCACCGCGGCCCCGGGAACCTGGTCCAAGCCGGCCGCGATGCCGATGGATGCATACCGGTCCGGCGACGAGTTCGTGGTCTGCTTCGACCTGCCCGGCGTCTCCCCCGACGCCATCGAGCTGGACATCGAGCGCAACGTGCTGACCGTCAAGGCAGAACGGCGGCCGCTGCCCGGCGGGGACGACGTCCAGATGCAGGTCTCCGAGCGGCCCCTCGGCGTGTTCTCCCGCCAGCTGTTCCTCGGTGACACGCTCGACGCCGACCGCGTCGCGGCCGCCTACGAGGCAGGCGTGCTGACCCTGCGCATTCCGGTAGCCGAGAAGGCCAAGCCCCGACGCATCGAGATCACCGGCACCCACGCCGACCGCAAGGAGATCCAGGCCTGACGGAGACGCCGGCGCGGGATCGGCGGTGGGTGCCGGTCCCGCGTCGGCCATGCAGGAGGTGTCTCACCCCGCGGAACATCTATGCTGTTCTCGATCGCTTCGGCATGAATGAGGGGTGAACGGACGATCGCCGGACAGTACGGTGGCACTTCGGGCCAGAAGCAGCAGCATTTCGGGCGGATCGACCCGTTCGTTCTGTTCGCCGTGCTGCCGATGCTGACGATCGCGGTGATCTCCTTCTGGGGCGGTATCGCCGTCATCGGCCTGATCCTGGTCTTCCTCGTGGCCCTGATCGTGGTGGGCGACTCCTGGGCCAACCGGCCGCGCGGCAGGGCCGCCCGTTCGGACCGCGCCGACCGCGCCGCCCGGCCCGCGCGCGCACCTCGCCCGGCCGGGTCCCGGGTCAACCAACGAAGTGGCAGCGGCTCTGCGGCAAGGCGAGCAGCCCCGCGCCTGCCGCGATAAGCGCAAGGAAGACCAGCCCCGTCTGCCGCCGAGCCGAACCCCGACGGCGACGCAGGCACAGGCCATGACGGCCTACGCGGCGGGCCTCGTCTGACCGGCTATCGCGGCTCGCCGGGTGTCGTACGCGCGAACCGGGCCGACGGCGTCGGCGACGATGCTGCCGGGTTCGGCGACGACGGCCACGCGGACGCCGCGCCGCTCGAGATGGCGGCGGGCACGGTCGATCACCCGCGAACCGCTCTCGGACAGGTGCCCGAGTTCGGTGAGGTCGAGGATGAGGGCCCTGGTCGCGGGCCGGGCCCGCAGCGTCTCGGCGACGTAGTCCACGAACGCGGCGCGAGTCTCGGCGTCCAGGGTCCCGGAGACCGCCATCACGAGGGTCGGGTGCGGCCGGCGGGAACTGCTCACCGCCAGCACGGACCTCGGTTTCCGGGGAGTGAGAACAGCGGTCATGGGGCACGTCCCGGGGCCGGCTCGTCGTCGTCGAACAGGTCGCCTTCCAAGCTGCCCTGCGTGGTCCTGGCCGCCCCGGCCGACGGTGGCCGTCCAGCCTGGTGATCGAGCGGCAGCACCCGGGTCGGCTCCTCGGCGACCGTGTTCTTGGCGGGCGGCCGGGTGCCTGACGGCGGCGTCGGGGCCGGACCGGCACCTGGAGGTGGTGGGGGCGGCAGCTCCGTGGCCGGGGCGGCCAGCGGCGGCGTGCCCGACGGCGGCGTCGTGGCCGGAGCGGCACCCGGCGGTGCGGGCTGCGGAGGCACTGGCGGCACGGGCGGGGGCGGCCCCTGGGCATTCAGCTGCGCCTTGCGCGCTGCGGCGTCGTCCACGGCCAGCTTCCTCGCGGAGGCCGCGTCCAGCGGGAGCAGCTCCGTCGGCGGGTCGAGGCCATCCTGGGCGGAGGCTTCGCCCTCGCCCGGCGGCACGCCGTCGTTTTCGACTGTCATCGGTGCTCCTCGTCCGTGCTGATCCGTCCGGGGTACCCGCACACGGCGCTTGCCATGCGTGGAAATGCGTTCGCCTGGTCGGCGGGGGCTTGATAGCGTGCGCGCGGCCGTGAATTGCCGCGAGGAGGTGAGACCCATGAACGCTGTAGACGTGGGTGCTCCCCACCTCGCCGCGGCCGGGCGACCGACGTAGTGCCGCCGGGGAGCGCCGCAAAGGCACTCCCGAAAGGCAACTACCTGTGCACTTCACCACGAAGACCTCGGCGGACGGCATCGTCGAACGCGAGTTCACTGTGGACTCCGCTGGGGACCATGTCCCCGGCGTGCTCTGGACGCCCGAGTCCGCGGCCGACCACCTGCCTCTGGTGCTGCTGTGTCACGGCGGCGGGCAGCACAAGAAGGCGCCGGCCATGACCGGCCGCGCCGGCCTCCTCCTCAACGGCTGCGGGTTCGCCGTGGCCTGCCTCGACGCCCCCGGCCACGGCGGCCGGCCCAAGACGGAGACCGACGAGCGGGAGTTCGCCGCGTTGCTGGCGGCACGGGCCGCCGGCGAGCCGGAAGGCCCCGTCGTCGAGCGGTACAACGCCGACATCGCGGCGCGGGCCGTCCCCGAATGGCGGGCGGCGCTCGACGCCCTGGAGAAACTGCCCGAGCTCGGCGGGCCGGTCGGGTACTACGGCATCAACATGGGCACCGCGATCGGTGTGCCGCTGACCGCGGTCGAACCCCGGATCAGCGCGGCGGTGTTCGGCCAGTTCTGGCACGGGTCGCTGATCGAGGCGGCGCGGCGGATCACCGTGCCGCTCGAGTTCGCGCTCCAGTGGGACGACGAGCACATCCCGCGCGAGTCCGGCCTCGCGCTGTTCGACGCGTTCGCCTCGAAGCAGAAGTCGTTGCACGCCAACGCGGGCAGGCACAAGGAGCTGCCTCGGTTCGAGGCCGACAGCGCGACCCGGTTCTTCGCCAGGCACCTGCGCAGAACCTGACTCACCCGAACACCCGGCGCACGGCGAGCGCCGCCGCGACGCCGAGCGACGCGCCCGCGAGCAGGTCCGTCGGCCAGTGCACGCGGGTGCGCAGCCTGCCGTAGATCGCCGTCCCGGTCAGCGGGGTGACCAGCAGGCCGAGACGGAAGTCGCGCAGCGCGGCGGCGGTGGTGAACGCGGCCGCCGTCGCAGCGTGCGCGGAGGGAAAGGACGGGGAGTCGGGTCGCTCGGGCAGCTCGCGGCGAGCCGGGCCACCCGGCGCCTCCGGCCGCTGCCGCGGCGGCACCAGCCGCTTGAGGAGCTGGCTCGCACCCAGCGCCAGGCCGACCGCCGCGCCGGCCCGGCGGGCCCACCGGCGGTCACCGCCCGGCCGGGCCGCCTCGACCGCGATCCACGCCCACCACAGCGCGCCCCCGCGACCGGCGGTGGTCACCGCGGTCACGATCGGGTTCGGTGGCCGGGCCGGTAGCCACGGCGCGTCCGCGATCAGCGCGGCCTCGACCCGGTTCGCCGACTCCCACATCTACCTCACCTTTCCTGCCGGCAGAGCGAACCCGTCATCCGGGGAGGTCGAACTCCTCGTGGCGGTTGGCGACCGTGGTGGCCAGGTCGACGAGCTTGACGTTCAGGTCCTGGGAGGTCCTGCGGAGCAGGTCGAAGGCCTCGTCGGCGGTGATGCCCTGCCGGTTCATCAGGATGCCCTTGGCCTGGCCGATGATGTCGCGACTCTGCAGAGCCTGCTCGAACTGGACGGTGTGCAGGTTCGCGAGCTCGGCGGCGTGCACATGGGCCAGTGCGAGCGCGGCGTGCGTGGCGAGCAGCAGCGTCGCGTGCCGGTCGAAGGCGGTGATGCTGTGGGGTTCCCGCATGTAGATGTTGAGCGCACCGGTGAACCGCCCGGGCGCGGAGGTGGTCAGCAACTCCGTGGACAGCACCGCGCCGAAGCCGTGCGCGGTCGCGGCGGCCGCGAACTGGGGCCAGCGCTGTTCGACGTTGAGGTCCTCGCTGACGGCGTAGGCGGGACCGGCGGGGAGAGCGGCGTCGACGCACGGTCCCGCACCGCTGCGGAACTGCACCTGGTCGAGCTCGGTGGCGACCTCGTCTGTCTCGGCGGGGGTGGAGAAAGCGCCGTCCTCGGCCCGCAACGTCACGCTGACCAGCGCGGCCGACGGCACGACGATCGAGGCGGCCCGGACGATCTGCCACAGCGCCTGCTTCACGGTGGCGGCGGTGAGCAGCGTGCGGGTGAGGGTCTCGAACTGGCTGACGAGCACGTCGTCGATGTGGACGTCGATCTCGGCTTCCCCGGCGGCGAGCGCCAGGTCCAGGGTGGCGAACCGCGGGGTGCCGAACTCGGCGGTGTCGAGGACCTGTGCCATGGCGCCGCCGGAATCCACCAGCAGGTAGCTGCGGACGCCGCGGTGCGCGTTGTGACGGATGAAAGCGTCGAGCGTACTGATGAGTTGAACCGTCAACCCGTCGAGCGGGCGCAGATCCAGGATCAGCACGCTCGGGGGCGGGAGGGCGGCGGTGGCGTCGAGGAGTACCGGAGTGAACTCAGCCGCCGTCGCCGCCTCCTGGGTGCGGGAGAGCGCCAGAACCAGAGCACCGCCGACCTCGGTGGGGTCGACGGTCAGCTCATCCATCGACATGCGCCGCCAATCGGTCGAGTCATCCGGTACCGACGATCCTCGTTCATCGCGGCCGTGTCCACCGAACCAGAAGCGGCCGGGGCCGACCCGTTTGACCTGCGTGCTCGGGGGTACGCCGCCGAACGAGCAGGAGGTGGTTGTCATGCCCCAGGCATGGAGCAACAAACGCGAACGCCAGTACGAGCACATCAAGTCGTCCCAGCGCGAGCGCGGGGCCAGTGACAAGCGCGCCGAGGAGATCGCCGGGCGCACGGTGAACAAGAACCGTGCCCAGTCCGGGGAGGCCAAGCAGGCGAGCAAGGCATCGGTCAACGACATGTCCCCGCAGCGCCGCGGCGGCAAGCGGTCGGGGAACCGCACCGGCCCGAAGGGCCCCACCCGCGACCAGCTCTACAACGAGGCCAAGCAGCGCAACATCAAGGGCCGCTCGTCGATGAACAAGGACCAGCTGCGCAAGGCGCTGGGCAAGTAGCCCGACCGAACACGACCGTCGCCACCGGGTACCGGAGGCGACGGTCGCTCTGTCCGAATCGCGGGGTTTCGACGGCATCGTCCGGAGGTACCTCGAACCCATGGTCGAAGGAACCGAGGATCGCGCGGCCCCGCACGAGGAGACCGAACACGAGCGGTTGAACCGCAACGTCAACGAGCTGCTCCAGGAGCTACGCGTCGCCCAGGCGGGCGTGCAGTTCCTGTTCGGCTTCCTGCTCGCGGTCGCGTTCACCGAGCCGTACCAGCGCGCCACCGACTTCCAGCACGTGGTGCACCTGATCGCGGTCATCTTCGCGACCGCCGCCGTCGCCATGCTGAGCGCGCCGGCCGCCTGGCACCGCCTGCTGTTCCGGCAGGGCGAGCGCGAGCGGATCATCCAGGTGGCCAACCGGCTGGCCATCGGGGGCATCGCCTGCCTCGCGGTCGCGATGGTGTTCACCGTGCTGCTGCTGACCGATGAGGTGGTCGGCGACTGGGGAGCGATCGTGATCACGGTGTGCGCCGCGATCCTGTTCGTCATGCTGTGGTTCGTGCTGCCCCTGCGGCAACGAATGCGCGGCGAGTAGCGTTTGACCTCGGCCCCACCGAGGGCCCGGTTTGGGTCGTCCGGTCCGAGGTAGACGCTCGCATGTGGCTGCTTCGACCGCCCGGCGTGTACCGCCCGCAGGGCGATACCTGGTTGCTGGCAAAGGCATTGCGAGTGGCGGGCGTGCAGCCCGGCGGCACGGTCCTCGACATCGGATGCGGTACCGGGGCGCTGTCCGTGCTCGCCGCCGCGGTGGCACCGCGGTCGGTGACGGCGGTGGACGTGTCCAGACGCGCCGTGTGGGCGGCACGGTTCAACACGGCCGTACGCCGCCTCGATGTCACCGTGCGGCACGGCGACGGGCTTTCCCTCGACGGCACCTTCGATGTCGTGCTGGCGAATCCGCCGTACGTGTCGGGGGTGGCCGCCGTCCCGGCGCGGGGCCGCACGCGGGCCTGGGACGCGGGCGTCGACGGCCGTGCCCTGCTCGACCGGCTCTGCGCGGTGGCGCCCCTGCTGCTCGCGCCCGGCGGCGTGCTCCTGACCGTCCACTCTACACTGTGCGATGTGGACCGAACGCTGCGGCAGCTGCGGGGTGGCGGGCTCAAGGCGGCCGTGGTCGCGCGCGCGGACGAGCCGTTCGGTCCGGTGATGCGCCGCCGGGCGGGGTTGCTGCGCGAGCGGGGGATGCTCGACGGCGGGCAGCGCAGCGAGGAACTGGTGGTGGTGCGCGGTGACCAGCCACTCTGAAATCGTCTCGGACATCGACTCGGACATCGACCGCGCCCGCCGGGTGCGGGTGATCCCGGACGGCCCGGTGCTCGTCGAGGGACCGGTCGAGCTGACCGGCGCCGACGGCAGCACGGTGACCGCCGACCGCTTCGTCGTGGCCGTGTGCACGTGCCGGCGCAGCAAGCGCTACCCGCTGTGCGACACGAGCCACCGGCGGCGGGTGCGCCAGGAACGCGATCAGGAAGGTCCGGGGTGAGCCGGCAGCTCACGCAGCAGCGATGAGCGGCCGGCCTGCCACGCGGCGAGGACGTGCTCACCGAAGCGGTCCTCGAGCAGGCCGGTGGCCTGGATGCCGAACACCACATCCGGGGCGAGCTCGGGTTCGCGGGCGAGCAGGTCGGCGATGACGTCGTGGCGCAGCACCTGCTCGTGCACGGCGTCGGCCTCGATGTGCTCGGTGAAGAAGTGGGTGGTGGCCTCGCCTGCCCCGAGGCGGCGCAGGCCTGAGTCGATGCGTGCCGCGCCCGGTGCGGTGGTGATCTCCGCCGCGGCGAAGTGGCCGACCATCGCGCCGCGCAGGGCCCGGTGCAGCCCGAACATCGACATCATGTTGACCACCGCGATGACGGGCGCCGGCACGTCGTCGAAGTAGTGCAGGTAGCCGTCGTCCAGGCCGGACGCGCGCAGCAGTCCGGCGTAGAGCACCGCGTGCATCCGATCGCCGTGGCCGCCGCCGAACTCGTCGAACTCGACGGCCACCAGCGCGGCCTTGGCGGTGCCGTGCAGCCGCGGGATGACCCACGCGTGCGGGTCCGCCTCCTTGTGGTGGTAGACCGACCGGTGCGTGACGTACTCCCGCAGCTGCCACCACTCCCCCTTGTCCCGCAGGAAGTGCGACACGCCGGTGCCGGGCACGGGCTCGACGAGCAGCTCGTCGAGCGAGCCGGCCACGTCGTCGCCGCCCGCGACCGCGTCACGCAGGCCGGCGTGGAACACGCGCTCCAGCACGCAGCGGAACGCCAGCAGCTCCGGTTCCCACTCCCACCCGGCCGCCACCCCGCGGAAACCGTGGTAGTGCAGCTCGTAGCAGGTGTGCAGCGCCACGGCGAGGTCGGCGTCGAACGGGTCCGCATCGTCCACAGTGGATCTCAGGTTGCTCCCGGCGGGCAGCGGCGCGCCGTCGCGCAACGTGGCGACGACGGCCTCGGACAGCGGTCCGCGCGGCCGGGGCAGTTCGGTGGTGTCAGGCATCGGTGTCATCCCTTCGCAGCGCGGCGTCCGCGAGCATCTTCACGATCTGGGCAGGCTCCCCCGCGGCACGCTGCCGCTCGGCGCCGGTGACGTGCCGGCCCAGCAGTCGCTCCACAGTGGACAGGTCGCCGGTGTCGGCGAGGGCGGGCCGGACGGTGTCCAGCAGGTCGGCAACGAGGTCGGTCGCCGGTAGCCGGCACGCGAGCAGCGGATGCACGGCCGCGCCGGTGAGCCCGTACCGGGCCGCCGACCAGACCGCGGCCGCGGCCACCTGGTCGTCCAGGTCGGCCGGCGGGCGCCCGCGGGCCAGGTCGGCGAGCGCGGTGCGCACGAGGGCCCGGCACAGCGCCGCCTGCAGCAGTGCACCGTCGACGTCGACCGCCACGTCGGCCACCCGGAACTCCACGGTCGGCAGCCGGGGTGCGGGACGCACCAGCCAGAACGACTGGGTCGCATCCACCAGCACGCCGGCGGACACCAGGCGGGCGAGCCGCGCGGCGTGGTCGCGGGCGGAGGCGAAGAGGGGTGGCACGCCGGAGCCGGGGAACCGCGACTGCGCCACGATCCGCCAGCTCGCGTACCCGGTGTCGACGCCCTCGTGCACCGGCGAGTTCGCGGCCAGCGCGAGCAGTGTCGGCAGCCACGGCCGGACGTGGTTCACCACGGCGACCGCGGTCTCGGGGTCGGCCACCCCGACGTGCACGTGGCAGCCGCAGGCCTGGTAGTCGGTGACGACGCCCGCGTAGCGGTCGGTGATCAGCTCGAACCGTTCCCCCGTGCTGATCGCCCGCTCCCCGCCGAGCACCGGCATCCCGCTCGGCACGACGAGCAAATCCCCGGCCGCGTCGGCGAGCTGGTGGCGGGCGTGGCTCAGCTGGCCGGCCAGGTCGTCGAGGGACACGCACACGCCGGTCGCCGCCTCGACCTGGGTGGCGGCGAGCTCGGTCTGCAGCGTCGCGTCTGCTGCCGCGGCGGGCAGGCACGCGGCGGCGGCCAGCACCCGCGGGGCCGCGGGCACGGTCGCGCCGGTGGAGGGATCGGCGAGCAGGAACTCCTCCTCCACGCCGACCGTCCAGCCGGGACCGGACTCCGCTGACGCATGTGTGGGCACGGCGCCCGAATACCCCCGAACCGGGGCGGCAACCGGCGGGGTGGGCTCAGTCGAGGAGCCGGATCACGGCCAACTCGGCGGCCACGCGCAGCTCGTCGTCGGCCAGCGTGCCCGGGTCGGCCGGGAGCGTGGCCAGCGCGTCGCCGACGGTCTCGCCGCGTTCCCACGCGGCGAGCACCCGCGGGTCCACATAGGACCGGCGGGCCACCGCGGGGGTATTGCCGAGCTGCTCGGCGACGTGGGTCATCACGGCCTTCTCCGCGCGGGTGCGGCCCCGTTCGGAGGTCGGCCGTTCGGTGCCGGCCAGCGCCACCGCCGCCAGCACCGTCGCGTGCCAGGTGCGCAGGTCCTTCGCGGTGAACTCGCCGCCCACCAGCTCCTGCAGCCGCTCGTTGACGTCGTCGGCGTGCACCTCGCACAGCGCGCCGCCGGACCGGTACACCAGCAGGCGCTCGTCGTCGTCCCGGCCGCGCCGCAGGGTGGTCACCAGCGCCGCCAGCGCGCCGTCACGGATGCGGATCCGCCGCTCGATACCGCCCTTCGCCGGGTAGCAGAACCGGATCGCGCCGCCGCGGACGGTGACGTCGCCGCGCAGCAGCGTCGCCACGCCGCGGGTGCCGTTGTCCTGTGCGTACTCCTCGCCGCCGGTGCGGAAGATGCCGCGGTCGAGCATGCGCAGCGCCCCGGCCAGCACCCGGTCCCGCCCGAGCCCGCGCGGGGCGAGGTCGGTGTCGACCGCGGCCCGCAGGTCCGGGAGCCGCTTCGCCAGGTCGACCACCCGGCGGTGCTTGGCGGCGTCGCGGGAACGCCGCCACTGCTCGTGGTACAGGTACTGACGCCGGCCGGCATCGTCGGTGCCGACCGCCTGGATGTGGCCGTCCGGCCGCGCGCAGATCCACACCTCGCGCCAGGCCGGCGGGATGACCAGACCGCGGATGCGCTCCAGGATCTCCTTGTCCCGCACCGGGTTGCCCTCGTGGTCGAGATAGCGAAACCCCGTGCCGGAGCCGCGGCGGGCGATCCCCTTCCCGCGCACGTTGCTGCGCCGCAGTCTCATGTGATCACCGATCCGGTGGCGAAGCCGTCCACGCCGGGCGGCTACCCGGGGCCGGCACGAGCAAACCAGGTGGGGCGCCGACGAGCCAACCGAGATCGTTTGGTTGCGCCGCAAGTGAACGCATGACGTGACGGCCGTCGAGTCGCCACTCGTCGCTAGTCCATCGCGCGGGTGTCGCGCGGCTCGAGGAACGGTTCCTCGTCGGGCGCGACGACGTCGTCCTCGATCTGCCGTCCGCGGGCCAGCTCGGCGTCGAACTCGGCGCCCAGCAGGACCGCGATGTTGGAGATCCACAGCCAGATGAGGAACACGATGACCGCGGCCAGCGAGCCGTAGACCTTGTTGTACGAGGCGAAGTTCGCGACGTAGAACGCGAAGCCGAGGGAGGCCAGCACCCAGACCACGATGGTCAGCGCGCTACCGGGCGTCAGCCAGCGGAAGCCGAACTGGCGCACGTTCGGGGCCGCCCAGTACAGCAGCGCGATGGCGAGCACGACCAGCACCGCGAGCACCGGCCACTTCGCGATGTTCCACACGAACACACCGGTCGAGCCCATCCCCAGCGAGTTGCCGACACGGTCGGCGAGCTGACCGGTGAGCGCAACGCCGAGCAGGGTCGCGGCCAGCAGCACCACCATGGCGAGCGTCAGCACCACCCGCAGCGGCAGCGTCTTCCACACCGGCCTGCCCTCCTTCACGTCGTAGATGGCGTTCGACGCGCGGATGAACCCGCCGACGTAGCCCGACGCCGCCCACAGCGCGCCCAGCAGTCCGATGATCGCCACCGGGCCGGCGAACGACGCCGAGCCCTGCAGCTCCTGGATCACGTTGACCACCGTGTCGCGCGCACCCGACGGCGCGATCGCCTGGATGTTCTCGATCATCGGCTCGGTCGCGGACTTGCCGAGCAACCCGACGAGCGCGGTCACCACGACCACCCCAGGAAAGATCGACAGCACGCTGTAGTAGGTGAGCGCGGCAGCCCAGTCCAGCATGTCGTCGGCGAAGAACTCCTTGACCGCGCGCTTGAGCGCACCCCACCACGCGTGCTTCGGCAGGTCCGTCGGCCCGTCCGTCATCTCCGTCGTCTTCGCCGTCTGTGTCTTCGCGGCCATCTCAGCCATCTCAGCCTCCTCGCATCGGCGGGCCGGATACCCCCGGCGGCCGTGATCACCCACGCGGGCGAGGGGACGTTTACCCAGCCGTGTCCGGGAACCCTCCGTGCAGGACCGAGCCACTGCGCCGGCTACGAAAGAGGAGGAGAGCGCAATGGGAGCGACACCTGACGTCGGCGCCGCCAATCCGGCGGCCGAGAGGTCGACCGCGGAACTTGTGCGCGACCTGACCGAACAGTTCAGCCACCTCGCCCGCACCGAGATCCGTCTCGCGGTGCGCGAGGTGCAGGGCAAGGCGAAGCACGCGGGCATCGGGGCGGCGAACATCGGCGCCGCGGGCCTGCTCGCCGCCTACGGCCTTGCCGTCGTGCTCGCCGGCGTCGTCATGCTGCTCGCGCTCGCGCTGCCCGCGTGGGTCGCGGCGATGATCGTCGGGGGCCTGCTGCTGGTGCTGGCGGGGATCGCCGCGCTGGTGGCACGCAACCAGTTCCGCAAGAGCACACCGCCGGTGCCCGAGGAGGCGGTGGCGGACGTGAAGAAGGACGTCGAGGTCGTCAAGGAAGCGGTGAAGCGATGACGACGAAGAAGGAACAGGACCGGATGACCATGCCCGGCGGCGAGCCCACCGAAGAGGACCTGCGGACCGACGCGGAGCTGACCCGCCAGGAGCTGGGCGAGACCGTGGCCGCGCTCGGCGCGAAGATGGACGTCAAGACGCGGGTGCAGGACACCGCGAAGGAGAAGGCGGCGGCGGTCCACGCCGGGGGCACGGAGCTGGTGAACAAGCTCCCGGACCCGGTGGCGGACAAGGTGCGGCCTGCGTGGGACGGCATGGCCCGCCGTCCCGCGATCCCCGTGGGCGGGCTGGCGGCAATCGTCGCGGCGCTGCTGATCTGGTTGAAGATCCGTAGCCGGAAGTAGGTTTGAACCGGCCACGGGGTGGGTACGGCCCGGTCAAGACCGTCACGGGTCGCCCCCTCGCCCCTTGGTGCGGTCTTGCGTAGAGATGGTCCGCCGCGCGACGCCCCCACGCTGCGCGGCGGACCCTTTTCTTGCGCGA
>Ga0164241_10004243_pt1 | contig 13973 bp, 9 predicted proteins | sample OricomyardsoilBY_FD_108780 | JGI IMG/M metagenome (GOLD analysis project Ga0164241, IMG submission 108780) | Backyard soil microbial communities from Emeryville, California, USA - Original compost - Back yard soil (BY) | ecosystem: Environmental > Terrestrial > Soil > Unclassified | place: USA...
CTGTGGTGGAGGCGTACAGGCGCGCCGTGGCGAGATCTTCCCAGCGACTTTGGCCCCTGCAAGACCGTGTTCAACCGGTTCGACCGTTGGGCAAGCAAAAGGTATCTGGCAGCTCGAGATCACCGAGGGTTAGCGCCATGACAGCCGGCCTGCAAGCGACCTGGTTCAGCGCGCACGCTCAAGCTCATGCTGGCCGACAAGGCCTACGACTCAGACGCATTTCGCGCGGCGTTGCACTGCCAGGGCGGCTTGCCGGTCATCCGCTCCAACGGCAGCCGCGCCGGTAAATTGCCGGACGACAAGCAGCTGTACAAGTCCCGCTCCGATATCGAATGCACGTTCAACCTACTCGAGCAGGCCAGGTGTTTCGCTACTCGATATGAAAAGACCCTCCGCAACTACGCGGCGGTGGTTGCTCTCGGCTGTGCGCTGCTCTGGCTGCGGGTCTGAGCGCTTACTCTTCGCAGCTCTGCGCCAACTTGATCAGCATCGATACGATGCGCACAAGCATGCCCTTGGCTGCCCTATGTCCGGTTTCATCCAAAAGCTCGAGCCGCTGGCACACATCCAGCAGCGCCGCCGACTCGGTCGCCGACCCTCTCGCCGTCACGTAGTACCGGCGCTTATCGAGCTTCGAGTGCTCGCCAGCGCCCTCCGCAAGATTGAGCACGATCGAGAGCGAGGCCCGCGTGAGCTTGAATCACCGTCGACTGCGCGGGCAACTGCCCGCGGCGCGCGCGGGCCATGCGCGAGCCCGGAGGGGGCCCGCGCCACAAACCCAGGCCTACACCCCAATACCGCCGACGGTAACTTACGGACCGTCGGGCACGGGCACGGGCACGTTTACGGCGAGACCAGCAATTCAGGGAAACGCCCTAGCCCGCGGTCGGCCGTTTGGCGTTTGGGCCGAGGGCGGGCCGCGGGTCTTCGGCCGAGACGCCGGCCTCCGCCTCGATCTGCGGCGTCAGGAACGACTCGAGCCACACCTGCTTGGGCCTGATGCGCGCGAGGATGCTGCGGCGCGGAGCGTTCGACAGCTCTCCTTCCCAGCTGCGAATTCGCGGCCGTCCGGCGTTGGCGGCGAGCTCCGTCGGCAACCCCGACAGCGGATCTGCGGCGACCACGATGAACGAGTGGTAGTGCAGCTTTTCGTCATCGCGCGGCCCCAAGATCGCCACGATGTCGCCGGGTCGGAAGTGTGAGCGCGCGCGGTAGAGCGCGGCAAAGAACTGCGCTCGATTGCGAAACGGCACGCGCTCTTCCGCCGGCAGCTGGTAGACGTCGAAGGCCTCGGTGTGCGCCGCCGTAAACTCGATGAAGCGCTCGACGCTGCGTCGATTCGCCATGCCGCTGTCGTCGAATCTCAGGCGGCCGGCCGCGCGTGCCCGCGGTTCTCCAAGCGGATTCCACCAGCTTCCGCCCGCGCGCTCGAAGGTGTCGAGCACGAAGTCGATGCAAACCTGAGGTGGCCGCGGGCGGCCGGACGCGTCGAACACCGAGTAGCGATCGCCGTTGAACTCGAAGCTGGAGCTGCCCTTGAGGTAGGCGGTGCGCCACTCCGGCCGCAGCTTGCCGTCTTGCTGGCCGTCCTCCGTCTTCGGCTCGTCGAACGGCAAGCCCTCGTCGATCTGTTCTTTAATCACGGAGACGAGCCGAGCCTGCACCTCGGCGTCGCGCGCCGCTCCCGCACGGCGCGCGACGAGCTCGGAGCGTCGATCGCCCGGCGCTTCGCAAACGAGCGATGGCTCGCCCTCGGCGATGCCGAGCAGCGTGGGAACGGTCAAATCGCCATAACGTGCGTCCACCAGCAGCCGCTCGTCGCTCGCGCCCGTGATCGCCAGCTCGTCGAAGCCGAGCTGCTTCGAAAGACCGCGCAGATCGACGTGTCGAGTCGTAGCGAAGGTCGTGCCCGCTTTGGCGATGCGGTCGAACAACAGCAACTTGGCGCGTCGGCCGCGCTCTTCGCCGCTGGTGTATTCGTAGTCGCCGTCCGCGAGGCGGCGCGCGCTGAGCACCTCGGCGCCGCGCACGATTTGCAGCTCGGGATCGCGGAACAACAGCGACAGCGTGAGCGAGCCGTAGAGCGCGGCGAGGTCAGGATTTTCGGTGTACAGGTAACCTTCGCGGAGGAAGACCGCCTGCGCGAGCTCCGGCGTCTTGCGCACCTTGCCGACGACAGTGTCGAAGCTCTTGTAGCCGGGCGAGCTCTCCAAAACCTGGCGCAGGGCGGCCGCGACCGCGTTGTCGGGCGCCGGCTCGGGTCGAGAAACGAACAGCAAGGGGACGTTCTTGGTGCGCCCCAACAGCTGTGCGCGCAGCTCCGGCCGCGCGGTGGGAGGCAGCTCCGCCCGAGGAAGGTCGGCCGTCGTCGAGATCAAGGCTCGACAATCCCGATCGACGTCCGGAACCTCGAGCGCAGCCGGTTCGGGGCGTCCCGCCAGCAAGAGCCCGGGCCGGCGCGGCAGATGAGCCGCGGGCCGGAAAGCGCTCCCCAGCGCGATGCTCGCCCCCACGGCAGCGCCCAGCGCCACCACGAGGAGGCGCGCCCACGCGCCGCGTAAGGGGCGAGCTTTCACCAACAAAAGCTGTAACATACTCCGCCTCGACATACTCCCTCGAGACAACGCCTCCCCCCGCCATGCCGATTCCTTATCGAAGCCGTCCCCGACCCGAGCCCCGCATCGCCACGTGTAGCTCGCTGCTCCGCCAGCGCCGAGGTGGCGCCGAGGTGCGCACCTTGTGTATCGATATCGGCGGCACGGGCATCAAAATGATCGTGCTCGACGCGTCAGGGCGCCCGATCAACCAGCGCGCGCGGGAGCTAACCCCCAAACCGGCGACGCCGGAAGCGGTGCTGGCGGTGATCGGAGCCATGGTCAAGGAGCAGCCCCGGTTCGACCGCATCTCGGTCGGCTTTCCTGGCGTCGTGCAGCGCGGCACGACCCTGAACGCCCCCAACCTCGACCCGAGCTGGGCCAACCACAACCTGCGCGCGGCGATCGCGAGCCTCGCCGGCACGCCCGCGCGCGTGCTCAACGACGCCGACCTTCAGGGTTACGGCGTCATCGAAGGCGAGGGGCTCGAGATGGTGCTGACGCTGGGCACCGGCGTCGGCTCGGCGCTGTTCTTGAATGGGCACCTCGTGCCAAACCTCGAGCTTGGTCACCACCCGTTTCAAAAAGACAAGACCTACGAAGAGCGCCTGAGCGACGCCCAGCTGAAAGAGCACGGCAAGCACAAGTGGAGCAAGCGCGTCGGCGAGATGATCGCGCTGCTCAGCGCCATCTTCAACTACGACCGCCTGCACATCGGCGGCGGCAACGCCGAGCACATCAAAGTCGACCTGCCGCCGAACGTGTCGCTGTTCGACAACGTCGACGGTATGACGGGCGGCATCCGGCTCTGGGACGACGAGAGCTAACGCGCCGTCTCGTCGCTACAAAAGCCCAAGGTGCCCAACGCTGCCGTGAGCGCTGAGCACCTTGGGTCGCACCGCGCGGGTCGCTGGGCTACCGCGGCGGCACTGGGGGGACCTCTTCGCTCTGCACGCAAGCGGAGAGATCGAACAGCATGAACGCCACTGCCTTCTCCTGCGCCGAGAGGTCCCGCATCTCGCAGCTGGCGGGAAAACCTTTGACATTGAGCGGTGTGGTGTCGTCGACCGAGGCGACGTGCAGGTTCGTGTACACCTCGCGGCCGCAGATCATGTCTTCGGCGGCGCCGATCGGCGTGTTGAACGACATGTATTGAACGGCCTTCGGCGCCTCCGGGAAGTTCGGGTTGTCGACCGTGATCCATTCGCTGGCCACGCTGGCGTTGACGGCCTGGATGTTGTCACGCGAATAGACCACGTCCATCTGGCCGAGCATGCTCGACGCGCCTACGTTGATCAGCCACTTTGCCAGCGCGGCGCCCTTGGGGAAGCTTTGGTTGATGGTGGCCGTAATCGGATCGGCGCCTCCGGTCTGGTTCCTCGCGGTGCCCGCCGGGTTGGGCATGCGGGTACGCCAGGTGCCGGTGGTCGGTACCGGATCGGGTCCGCCGGAGAACCAGATGTGGTGGAAGTGCGAGGCGAACACGCGACCGCCGAGGGACGCGTAGTCGTAGAGCGCCTGACGCGACGCCGCAGGCTTGTCGGCCGCGTACTCGTTGCCCTCGCACGACATGATCACGATGTCGTACTTCTTGAGGTTGTCGACGCTGGCCCACAGGTCATCGGCCGGGGTGAGCATAGCGCCGCCGTTCAGCGTCGCGTCGAAGGTCAACAGCGGCTGCCGACCGTTGCCGCCACCCGGCGGGAACGGATTGCCACCGCCGCCGCCGCCTCCCGTTCCACCGCCACCCATGCCGCCTCGGGGTTTGTCGTAGTCGCCGGAATACAGGTGAATTCGCCCGTCGCCGGTGCCGGCCGAAAACTCGGAGGGGTCGATACCCAAACGCAGCGGCAAACACTCCATCTGATCCGATGAGCCGGTGGTGATCGCGATGCGCGGCAAGTCACCCTCGGTCCGGTTGCGGGGCAAACGCGTGAGCTGCGGGTCGGTGAGCGCGGTGTCGACGCATGGCGCAACGCTCGGCACCGTGATCTGGCGGCGCCACTTGCCGACCTGCATCACGATCGGGACGTTTTGATCGGCGGGCGCGCCCTGCAGCACGAACTGACCCGTCTCGTCGGTGACGGCGGACGTCACCGGGTTGAGGACGGTGGCGTCGCAACGGTCGCACTTTGCCCCGTCCGTGAACGGCATCACCGGCGCGTTGGGCACGTAGACGAGGACGTTGTAGAGCGGAACCTTGCCGGCGGGGTCGTAGACCTTGCCCGTGATGGTGGTGGTCTTCGGCATGCCGGAGCAGGACGGCACTTTGCATTCGAGCCCCGTGCAGGGGCCACTCGCGTCGCCTACCGGAGGGTCGAGCATGATCGAGCCGGCGGTGCTCGACGAGCTACCGCCGGCGATCGGCGCGCTACCACCCTGCCCCTGCGGCTGCGACGGCGGAGCGGCGGCAGAGCCTTGGGGCCCGATTCCCCGCTCGTCTGTCGTGGACGAGCACGAAAAAGCCGCCGCCGCGAGAGCTGCGCTGAAACCGAGCATCGATAGGCGACGCACTCGCGCCGCGTTCATCTGAATTTTCATGGCGAAAACACCTGGCCGGTGGACACGTCACACACCCTGACGTCTGTAGTGTGCCCGCTTCTCACAACGAGCAGGCAAGTTTCGCTAACAGGAAAAAGTATGCCTCTGCCATTACACAACGCGGTTGTAGCCCCAATCAGATACGCATTCGGGTTGTCATCCCTGAGTCGTCGCGACACAAAAAAACGCGGCGCCTCCTGAGAAGCGCCGCGCTTTTTTGACCTGATTGGGCCGGGCTCGACTCTCAGTTGGCGCTGGGCGTCGTGGCCGACTCACGCTTTGCCACGTCGTCGAGATAGGCCTGCGACGGTTGTGGCATCGACTCGAGCGCTGCTTCCAGCACCTCGTCGAGCTTGGTCACGAACACGAACTCCAGCTCGTCGCGGATTTCCTTCGGTACTTCATCCAGATCCGCCTTGTTTCGCTCCGGTACCAAGACTCGCTTGATGCCGGCGCGGTGAGCCGCGAGCGTCTTTTCTTTCAAGCCGCCGATCGGCAGGACTCGGCCGCGCAGCGAGATTTCGCCCGTCATCGCGACGTCGTGCCGCACCCGGATGCCGGTGAGCAGCGAGACGATCGCGGTGAACATGGTGATGCCCGCTGACGGCCCGTCCTTCGGCATGCCGCCGGCCGGGATGTGCACGTGCAAGTCGCTCTTTTCCAAGAAGTCCCTTGGGATACCGTACTTTTCGGCGTTGGTTCGCACGTACGACAGCGCGGCGTGGGCGCTTTCCTTCATGACGTCGCCGAGCTGCCCGGTGAGCTGGAGCTTGCCGGTCCCGAACATACGAGTTGCCTCGATGAACAGGATTTCGCCGCCCACGCTCGTCCACGCCAGGCCGGTCGAGACGCCTGTCTCTTCGGTGCGTTCCGCCACGTCGCTCGTGAACTTGATGGCGCCCAGGTATTCGCGGAGGTCGTCTTCGCTCTTGATGGTACGAGGCGTGTTGTCGCCCTCGGCCACCTTGACCGCGACGCCGCGGATGACGCTGGCGATCGTGCGCTCCAGGCTGCGCACACCGGCTTCGCGGGTGTAGTGCTCGATGAGCTCTTCGACCGCTTCGTCGGTGATCGTCAACTGCTCGGGCTTGAGACCGTGCTCTTCCAGCTGCTTCGGAATCAAGTGCTGGCGTGAGATGGCCAGCTTTTCGCGCCGCGTGTAGCCCGGAATTTCCAGAATCTCCATACGATCGCGCAAGGGCGGCGGGATCGGGTCGGCGATGTTGGCGGTGGCCACGAACATCACGTTGGACAGGTCGTACGGGATCTCCAGGTAGTGGTCGGCGAACGTGTTGTTTTGCTCCGGGTCGAGCACCTCGAGCAAGGCGGCGCTGGGATCGCCGCGGAAGTCGTGACCGATCTTGTCGACCTCGTCCATCATGAACACGGGGTTGACCGTGCCCGACTTCTTCATACCCTGGATGATCTGACCGGGCAGCGCGCCGACGTACGTACGCCGGTGGCCGCGGATCGCCGCTTCGTCGTGCACGCCGCCGAGCGACACGCGCACGAACTTGCGACCGAGGGCGCGGGCGATGCTCTTACCGAGCGAGGTCTTGCCGACGCCGGGCGGGCCGAGCAAGCATAGAATCGGACCTTTTTTGTCCTTCTTCAGCTTACGAACGGCCAGGTATTCGACGATGCGCTTCTTGACCTTGTCCAGGCCGTAGTGGTCTTCGTCCAAGACCTTGCGCACCTCCGCGATATCCATGTTGTCTTCCGTGGAGTTGGTCCACGGCAGATCCAGGATCCAGTCGAGGTAGGTGCGAACCACGGTGTACTCGGCGCTACCGACCTGCATCGAGCGCAGCCGCTTGAGCTGCTTCTTCGCGACGCTGTCGGCCTCGCTCGGCAGGCTGGCCTTGGCGATGCGCTCTTCGAGCCCGTCCAGGTCGCCCTGGTCGCCGTCGTCTTCGCCCAGCTCCTCTTTGATCGCTTTGAGCTGTTGGCGGAGCACGTACTCGCGCTGGTTTTTGCCCATCTCCTCTTTGATCTGGGAGTTGATGCGCTCGCGCATCTTCAAGATCTCGAGTTGACGGGTGAGCAGGCGCAGCACCTTGCGGATGCGCTCCTTCACCTCGACCGTCTCGATCAGCTGCGCCTTTTCTTCGACGGGGGCGTCGAGGTTCGCGGCGACCAGGTCGGCCAGGGCGCCCGGCGCCTGAATCGAGTCGATGAGCGAGCCCGCTTCGCGCGGCAGCTCGGGCATCAACTGGATGACCTGCTTGGCGACGTCGCGCAGGCTCATCGCCAGCGCCTCCGCCTCGACGTCTTCGCTCGAAGGCGACTCGACGCGCGTGACCTTGGCTCGCATGTACGGTGAGGACTGGGTCACCGAGTCGAGCCGGATGCGGGTTAGGCCTTGCAGGATCAGCGAGTAGTTGCCGGAGCTGTGCTTCAGCGCCTTGAGCACCCGGGCGGCGCAGCCAACCGGGTAGAGATCGTCGGCAGCCGGATCGTCGGTCGCCGGATCGCGCTGGGCGAAGATGGCGATGACGGGGCTGTCGAGGTTGTGAACGTCCTCCACCAGCGCGACCGACTTTTCACGCCCCACGTCGAACGGAGCTACAGCTCCCGGAAACAGCACGGCGTTGCGGATCGGCAGCACAGCCAGCTCGTCGCCGAACTTGATATCCTCTTCGGACGGGGGCGGCGGGGGCGGCGATTGCGGCTGCTGCTGCTGCTGCTTTTTCTTGTCACTCATGAAGCCTCATTCTTGGCACAGACGCCACGAAACCGGAAAACCAAACGAAGCTAACCATGCTTCACTACGGCACAATGGCTTCCGCTCCGAACCACGGGGGACTATACGCGCCACGCATGCGCGCGGTCTTCTTCGGTACGCCTCAGGTCGCGGTCCCTGCCCTCCGCGCGCTCACGCAAGTGGCCGAAGTTTCCGGCGTTGTTTGTCAACCAGATCGGCCTAGTGGCCGAGGCTTGAAGGTCTCGGCACCGCCCGTGAAAGAGGCCGCGCTCGAGCTCGGGCTTTCCGTACATCAACCTACCAAGGTGCGCACGGGGGCGCTGGCGGAGTGGCTGCGCGAGCAGCGCGCCGACGTTGCCGTGGTCATGGCCTACGGGCGCATTCTGCCGGCCGACGTGCTGAGCGCAGCGCGCCGCGGCGCGATGAACCTGCACGCGTCGCTCTTGCCCGGCTACCGCGGCGCCGCGCCCATCAACTGGGTGATCGTCAACGGCGAGCCACGCTCCGGCATTTCGCTGATGCAGATGGACGAAGGGCTCGACACCGGCCCCGTCTACTCGCGGCACGCGCTCGACTTGACCGAAACCGAGACCGCCGGCACGCTCGCCGAGCGCATCGCGACTCTCGGCGCCCACGTCGTGCGCGCCGATTTGGCGGCCGCCGTCGACGGCAAGCTGAAGGCCGAGCCGCAAGACGAGGCCCTGGCCAGCCACGCGCCGCTGATCGAGCGTCGCCATCTGCAGGTTGATTGGGGCCGCTCCGCGCTCGACATCGCCCGGCTGGTGCGAGGCATGGCGCCCCGCCCGGGTGCCTTCACGTTGCTCGGCGGCAAGGTGTTTCGAATCCATGAGGCTCGCCCTGTTCAAGGGCCGATGCCCTCGGGTGCGCTCCCCGGCACGCTATCCATATTGGGCAAGCGGGCGCTGATCGCCACCGGCTCGGGTACCCTCGAATTGATCAGCGCCCAGCTAGAGGGCAAAAAGGCGCTGATGGCCGTCGACCTGATCAACGGGCGTGTGCTGGTCGAGAGCCTGGTGCTCGGCTCGTGAGCTGCGGTGGAGCCGCCGGCAGCGAGGGAAGAAGGCGTCGCGGGCGCTCGCCAAATCATCCAACATCCTGGAATCATTTAGCTTTTAGTTACCAAGCCGCCAGCGATGATAGAAAGGCGGCGTGGAGCTCTCGGAGCGCTTCGTGGCTGACTTGCGGGCGGAGTTTCCCGCCTTCTGCATCCGGCCGAAGCGCGGCGACCGCCTGTCACGGGCGATCGATAGAGCGCTGCGCATCGTGACCTTCGGGGGGCAGTGCCATTACCTGACGCGCTATCACACCGTGATCGGCGACACGCTGTACGTGCCGGAAACCTGGACCAAGCTCTCGGATCTCGACCGCGTGATCTTGCTGCGCCACGAGCGCGTGCATCTGCGACAACGTCGGCGGTATGGTGGCGCGCTGATGACGTTCCTGTACTTGGTGCCGTTTCTCCCGCTCGGATTGGCCTACGGCCGAGCGCGCCTCGAATGGGAAGCGTACACCGAGACGCTGCGCGCGACCGCGGAGCTTCGCGGCCGGGAGGCGCTGCAGAGCGCCGAGCTTCGTGAGCAGATCGTCAGGCGCTTCGTCGGGCCAGATTACGGTTGGATGTGGCCGTTTCGGTCGGTGGTCGAAGGTTGGTACGACCGCGTCGTCCGCGAGCTCTTGGCGGAGCCCGGCGCGCTGGGCGGAGTGGGAGTCTAGAAACAGCACATGGCGGCGCCAGTCATCGGCATCGATTTGGGGACGACCAACACCGTGGTCGCGGTCGTCAAAGACGGCCAGGCATCGGCGATTCCAGACGAAAACGGCCAGGTCCTCATGCCCTCGGTCGTGTCGTTTCATCCGAGCGGCAACGTGCTCGTCGGGCGCGCGGCGAAGGATCGTCGCCTCGTCGATTCGATCAACACCATCTACTCCGTCAAGCGACTGATCGGTCGCAGCTGGGATTCGGAAGAAGTGCGGCTCGCGCGCTCTCGCTTTCCGTTCCAAATGAAAGAAGGCCCTGGCCAGGCAGCGCTGGTGGTGGCGCGCGGCGAGACCTACACGCTGCCGGAGATCAGCGCGTTCGTGCTGCGTAAGGCCAAAACCATCGCCGAGGCCGCGCTCGGAGCGACGGTCGAGCGCGCCGTGATCACGGTGCCGGCCAACTTCAACGACCTGCAGCGCGCCGCGACGAAGGTGGCGGGGCGGGTGGCGGGCCTCGAGGTCATGCGCATCTTGAACGAGCCGACGGCGGCCGCGCTCGCTTACGGCTACGGTAAGGCCGCGTCGGAGCGCATCGCGGTCTACGACTTCGGCGGCGGCACCTTCGACGTCACGCTGCTCGATCTGTCCGACAACGTGTTCGAGGTGCTGGCGACGGCGGGAAATACCTTCTTGGGCGGAGACGACATCGACCTCGCCATCGCCGAGCGCATGGCGGAGACCTTCCTGGCCCGGCACCGCTACGATCCGCGACAAGAGCCTCAGGTCTACGAGCACCTGAAGGTGGCGGCGGAAGAAGTGAAGCACCGACTGAGCTCGGAGCCGGAGCTCACGGTCGAGGTCAAAGACATCGCGCACGGGCCGGGCGGCAAAGCTCTCGGGCTCACGTTCTCGATGACCCGCAGCGAGCTGGAGCGGTTGGCGGCGCCGCTCGTCGACCGCACCTTCGATGTCTGCAACGAAGCGCTGAGCATCGCGCGCTTGGCGCAGACCGATTTTCAGCAGCTGCTGCTGGTCGGCGGTTCGACGCGGGTACCCTTGGTCAAGCGACGCGTGGAAGACTTCTGGAAGCGCGAGGTGCGCGCGCACATCAGCCCCGACGAGGTCGTGGCGATCGGCGCCGCGATCCAGGCCAGCGCGCTCTCCGGCGCGGAGCAGCGCCGCAAGGGTACGGTCCCGCCCGCGCCCCACCCCGCCCGCTCGGCCATGCCGAGCTCCACCGAGCAATCCGCGATCGCCAAGCGGCGCAGCGCGGTCCCGCCCGAGGCTCCGCGCCAGCGCGCCGACACCGCACCGGGGCCCCCGCTGCAGTCGGGTCAAGCGCGCGGGCGCATGCCGACCTCGCCGGACGGCGTCGGTATCCCCAGCACCGTGCCGTTTCAGGGCGGTCGTCAGCGCATGCCCACCACGCCCGGCGTGCAAGAAGGCGCCGATCCGATGGCGCCGACCCGACACCCCGCGCTGGGCGTGCTGGGGCGGCCGAGTGCCGCGGGCGCAGAGCACGAGCGTCCCAAGCAAAAGACGGGCACCGGGCTCGGTCCGGTCGCGCCGCGACCGATCGCCGGCCCGACATTGCTGAGCGCAAACGACGCCGCCCTGAATGCCAAGGCCGCCGCCGAAGCCAACCTGCCGCTGGTGGTGCCGGAGCCGCCTCCTCCGCCGAGCGCGGGCAGAAGCGAAGATAGCCAGGCGTTTTCGCTGTCGGACGCCGACGTCGACGACGTCACCTCGCCCAAGATCCGCACCGCGGGGGTGCGGCCGCTGGCGCAGCCGATGACGTTTTCGGTGCCAGAGCCGCCAATCGCGATTGAGCTCGAGGAGCGCCTGATCCACGACGACGAGCCGACGAAGGTCGGTACGCCATCGCCGAGCGAGCTCGAGCGAGCGCGCGAAGAGGGGCTGGCGATGCTGCGTGATCGTGAGCGCGCCGAAGCGCGCGCGGCGACGACGGCGCGTCTCGAGCTGCCGCTTCCGCCCCCACCTCCCCCTGCTGCGCCGGCGGCGATGCCGCCGCCCCCATCCGTCTTCCGGGGCACGCAAAGCCTCGGCTTCGGCAAGCTCGATCTGGGCGTCCCCGCACCGCCCCCGTCGCCGCTCGAGCGCGCCGCGCCTGGCGGGGGCACGACCTTGCCGATCCCAGTCGTCGGCGCCACGACCCAAAAGCTCCCAACGTCTCCCCCGCCCGACGTGGCTCCCCCGCCGCTGCTGGCGCCGGTGCTGGTCGACGTCACGCCGCTCACGCTCGCGATCGAAACGGTGGAAGGCTTCTGCGATCCGATCATCGAGCGCAACACCACCGTGCCGTGCTCCCGCACGCGCGAGTTCGTGACCGCCGCCGACAACCAAACCTCGGTGCGGGTGCGCGTGAGCCAGGGCGAATCCAAGCGTTTCCTCGAAAATACACTGCTCGGCGAGGTCGAGCTTTCCGGGCTGCGCCCGGCGCGCCGCGGCGACGTGCGGATCGCGGTGTCTTTCGCGCTCGACGCCAGCGGCATGTTGGTGGTGAGCGCCAGAGACGTCGGCACCGGCCGCGAGACCTCGACGCAAGTGCACCTGGTCGGCTTGCCCGATGCGCAAGAGGTGGCACGCATGGCCGCGCGCCAGGCCGGCCGTGGGATGTAGGTAGCGCATGGACGCGCAGGACATCGAGCGCATCTTCGAGTGGGACGCGCTGATCGACAGGTCGACGTACTACGAGGTGCTCGGCTTGCTCGAAATCGCCGACAGCGGCGCGATCCGCAAAGCGTTTCACGAGTTCGCGGTGGCCTTTCACCCCGACGCATTTCCCGACGCCGACGCCGAGACGGCTGACGCGTTGCTGCGCGTCTTTCAACGCGGCGCCGAAGCGTACCGAGTTCTTTCGCGGCCCGACTCGCGCGCCGACTACGATCTGGCGCTCGCGAAGGGCCAGCTGCGTTTGGACGGCACGATCGCGCCGGCGCCACTGGCCCGGAATTCCGACATCCGCTCGCTCGACGAGCTGTGTCACTCGCCCGGCGCGCGCCGCTACGCCAAGCGCGCCGAGGAGCTGATTTCGAATGGCGATCTGCCGTCGGCCAAGCGCGAGCTGCAGATGGCCCTGCGCGAGGACGGTGAGAATCCGGACTTGGCGGAGCGGCTCGACGCTATCGACCTCGCCCTTTACGCGATGGGCAGCTGAGCTTTGCGCACTGCGCCGTGGCGCCCGATCGCGCCGTCCATGCCGAAAAGTGCGATAATTGCCGCCACTCGTCCAGCCCGGACGCCGATTCACCGAACAAAAGTCGCAGCCAAGGCTTCAGCGCGCGGCGGGTCCGACGTTTCTTATGAGAGTGAAAACGGCGCTAGCGAATCCTGACAGGAATGGTAAAACGGGGCCCGTTTCCAGCGGCGGAGACTGGCTCATCGCCACCGACCCCGCATCCCGAATCAGACCGAACATCGAGCAAGAGCGTACCTTTCTACTCGATAGCCCTAGACGGCGAGGCCCAGCGTGAAGATTTCCTGTCCTGCGTGCGCTGCCAAGTATTCGATTGCTGACGAAAAAGTCTCCGACCGTTTGGCGAAGATCCGTTGCCGCAAGTGCAACGCCACGATCGTCATCGACGGCAAGGCCAATCCCCCCAGTGTGTACACGGCCGCCGGCGAAGCGACCACCGAAGCCAGCGATGACGCGGGCGACAGCCAGGCCCGGGGCCTCGAGTTCACGGTCGACTTCGGCGAGGGCGACCAACGCACGATGACGGTGTCGGAGATCGCGGCTGCGTACGACGCGGGCCAAATCACCCAAGATACTTACCTCTGGGCAGAGGGCTTCGCCGACTGGAAGCCGCTCGCGGAGGTCGACGAGGTCGTGTCGGCGCTGGGCGGCGGCGGCAAGGCCGCGGCAGCTCCGGCCTGGTCATCGGCGGCGGCGAGCCCGGCTCGCGCCGCCGCTCGCACCGCCGCTCGTACCGCGCCCGCTCCTGATCTGTTCGGCGGTATCGACGCCGCCGGGAGCGAAGACGACGTCGCCACCAGCGCCCCCGAGCATGCGTCGAGCGCGCGCGGTGGTAGCAGCGGCGGTGGGCTCGGGCTCGGTTCCGGCGCTTCCAGCGCCGGCGGCTCGGGCACCGGCTCACGCAACGAATCCTCCGTCCTGTTTTCGCTGAGCGCGCTGACGTCGGCGGCGAGCCGTCCGTCGTCGCGCCCCATCGCGCCCGCCTCCGCGCCGAGCGGCGCCGCTACCCGCGAAGACTCGGGTCTCATCGACTTGAAGGCGCTCACCGCCGCCGCGACCAAGTCGGAGGCCATGGCCGCCCCCGCGCTACCCACGGCGCCGTTGATTTCTCCGCTCGCTCCCTCGCCGCTCGGGATCGCCTCGCCGCTCGGCGGTGGTTTGGGTGCGGCGGCTGCCGACTACGGCTCGGCTCCCGCGA
>Ga0164241_10004244_pt1 | contig 13970 bp, 11 predicted proteins | sample OricomyardsoilBY_FD_108780 | JGI IMG/M metagenome (GOLD analysis project Ga0164241, IMG submission 108780) | Backyard soil microbial communities from Emeryville, California, USA - Original compost - Back yard soil (BY) | ecosystem: Environmental > Terrestrial > Soil > Unclassified | place: USA...
CGGTCACGGGGCTCGACAAGCGGCTCGGCGGTCGCCGCGTGCTCGAGCAGCTCGAGCTAGCGCTCGGGGCGGGGGAGACGGCGGTCGTGCTCGGCTCCAACGGCTCGGGCAAGTCGACGCTCCTGCGCGTGTTGAGTGGGATTCTCGATGCGGACCAGGGGCGAATCGAGCTACTCGGTCACCTGCTCTCGAAAGCGCCGAGGCAGTTCAAGTTCCAATTGGGCTACGCACCGGACGGTCTCGAGGTGCTCCCCGACTTGCGCGTCAGCGAGTGGCTCCAGTTGGTGCGAGCCCTGCGCTCGCTGCCGCGCGCCGCCTCTGGCCAGGAGCTGAGTTGGCTCGAACGATTGGGAGTGACCGCGCTCTGGGGGGAGCGCTTGCGGGCGCTGTCCTTCGGGCAGCGCAAGCGCGTCGCGCTGGCTGCAGCGCTGGCGGGCAATCCGGCGCTGCTGCTGCTCGACGAGCCCAGCAACGGCCTGGATCGGGCGGGCAGCGAGCTGGTGGTGGAGCTCCTGTCGTCGCGCGCTCGGCAGGGCAAGAGCCAGCTGGTCAGCACCAACGACGGCGAATTTGCGCGCGCCGTGGCGGGGCGCTGCTGGAGGCTCGACGCCGGACGGCTGGTGCCGGCCCTACCCTGAAAGCTCTGCGCCCAGCCGCCGAGCCACCGACGCTCATCCCGGGTCGGGCTGCTGTGCCAGACGCCGCAGCAACTGCAGATCCAGCGACTGGCGAACCGCGGCTTCGAGCCGATCGTATTCGGCCTCGCGAGTCGGCACGGCAGGGGACGGCGTCGCCTCGCCGCCGCGCTCCCGCCGCAGCGCCGCGAGCAGACTCGCGCGCAGGCCTTCGTTCTCCAGGAGACCGTGCAGCAGTGTGCCCACCACGTTGCCGGTTGCGCTGATCGCGCCGTCGATCACGTCTACGCGCTGGCCGTTGCGCGAGCTCAGTCGAAAGGCGCCGCGCGCCGTGCTGCGCAGCGACAGCTGACCCATGTGGATCTCGTAGGCGTGGATCGGCCCGGCGTGATCGGCACCAAAAAATCCGGGGGTGTGGACCCGGGTCTCGACCTGGGCCGTCAGCTTGCCCGGCTCGAAGCGCGTACACAGTCCGAGCAGGCCGATCCCGGGCACGCTCTGTTGGCTCGACTCGACACCATCGGGGTCCAGGATCCACTCTCCGAGCATCTGGCAACCGCCGCAGATCCCGAGAATGAAGCCGCCTCCGGCGCCGCGCCGGCCCAGCTCCGCTGCCAACCCCGTGGCACGCAGCCATCCGAGGTCCGCCACCGTGCTCTTGGTCCCGGGCAAGATCACCAGATCGGCGCCGCGCAGCTCTTCGGGAGTCTGGACGAAGCGCACGCTGACGCCCGCGGCGTGCTCGAGGGCCAGCACGTCGTCGTAGTTGGAAATCCGCGGCAGCTTCACCACCGCGATGTCGAGCTGACCGGCAGAGGCGCGGGGTCGCCCCGCGCGGCGTTCTAGCGCCAGCGAGTCCTCGTCCGCGATGCGCAGCGAGGACACGTGGGGCACCACGCCCAGCACGGGTTTGCCGCTTTTTTGTCGCAGGAATTCGACGCCGGGCTCGAACAGACTCAGGTCGCCGCGGAAGTTGTTGACGAGCAGGGCCGCCACGCGCTGCCGATCCTCGGGCTCGAGCAGATCGAGCGTGCCCAGCAGAGCTGCGAACACGCCTCCGCGATCGATGTCGCCGACCAGGATCACCGGGGCGTCGGCGAGCCGGGCCACGTGCATGTTGACGATGTCCCGGTCGCGCAGGTTGACCTCGGCAGGGCTGCCGGCGCCCTCGATGATCACCAGCTGATGGCGCCGGCGTAGCTCGCCGAGACAATCGGCTACCACCGCCGCCAGCTGGGGCTTGTAGTCGTGATATTCGCGCGCGCTCATGCGGAACGCCGGACGACCCCGGATCACCACCTGGGCCGACTGGTGTCCTTCGGGCTTGAGCAGGATGGGATTCATCTCCACGCAGGGGGCCACGCCGGCGGCCTCCGCCTGGACGGCTTGGGCGCGGCCGATCTCGAAGCCGTCGGGCGTGACGGCGGAGTTGAGCGCCATGTTCTGCGATTTGAACGGAACGACGTCCACCCCATCGCGCCGAAACAGACGGCAGAGGGCCGTCACCAGCAGGCTCTTGCCGACCGAAGACGCGGTGCCCTGCACCATCAGTGCCGGCGCCAGCATCAGGCGGTCTCGGCCTGCCGCGCCTCGGCGTGCAGCGGCGCTTCGACGCGCAGCACCTCGGTACGCAACGCCTCCAGCAGACGCTGGCGGTCCGGTGCGGAGCGCGCCGCGAAGCGCGCAAAGCCCGGCAGACCAAAGGAGGCGCAGTCGCGGATCGAGATCCGATGCTCGGCGAGCAGGCGGCCGCGCAGCGCCGCGACCTGTGGCATGTGGGCCAGCAGGAAATTGGTGCACGAGGGCAGCGGCTCGATGCCCAGCGACTGGAGTGCGACCCCCAGCTCGCGCCGGTCCTCGAGCAGCCGCTCGCGGCTCTCCCGCACGAAGCTCGTCGAGCCCGCACAGGCGTGCGCGGCCACTTGTGCAAACGCGCTGGTACTCCAGGCGGGCCGACAGCTCTCGGCGGCTCGACACAGCTCGGGCCTGGCGATCAGATAGCCGACGCGCACCCCGGGGATGCCATGATCTTTGGTCAGGGAACGCACACAGATCACGTTTTGCGGCATGCGCACGGCGGCGTCTGCCCAACACTCGCTGAGGCTCAGGAATGACTGATCCAGCACCACCGTCAGTTCTGGGTTTGCGCTGGCCCAGTGGGAAATCTCGAGCGCTCCGAGCGCCGTTCCGGTCGGCGTGTTCGGCGAGCACAGGTACACGACCGGCGCGCTCTCGCGGCGCGCCTGCTCGGACAGCGAGTGCAGGTCGATGGCAAAGCCGTGCTCGATGCTGCCGCGCCACTCGCCAGCACTGGCGCCCGCGCAGCGCACGGCGGCCCGAAACTCGGAGAAGGTGGGTTCGGCGATCAATGCTCGCTGGCCGGGCTGGAGCAGGCAGCGCGCCAACGTCCAGAGCAGTTCGGCGGCACCATTGCCCAGTACGATTTCGGTCGCGGGTACCCCGCCCAGTCCCTCGCCGAGCGCCTCGCGTGCGAACAACGCGAAGGGATCGGGGTAGCGGGCGATGGCGGCCCCGCGCAGCGCCCGGACCACCTGCGGATCGGGGCCATAGGGGTTGGTGCTGGCGCTGAAATCGAGCACCTCCTCGGGCTTCAGCTGCAGCGCGCGCAGCTCGGTTTCTTGCAGTCCGCCGTGGGAGGGAAGGGTAGACAAGGTACCAGGCCTATCCTTGGGGCGCCGCGGCCGCCAGCGCCAATGACGCAGCCAGCGCAAACGCCAGGCGCACGACGCGCCAGGCCTGGTCGATTTTCCCGGGCTCGAGCGCGCAGCGGGCATCTCCCAGGCGGTAATGCCCGGCCTTTTCGAGGCGCACGCCCAGCAGGCCCGCCATGGCGGCCATGGGGTGGCCCGCGTTCGGGCTCGCCGTAGTGCCGCCATCCCGGCGCCAAATGCCCACCCCTTGCCGAGTGTCTCGTCCCAGCAGGGCCCCTGCCAGCAGCAACAGGACGCAGGTGATGCGGGCGGGAATGAAATTGAGGACGTCGTCCAGCCGCGCGCTCGCCTTGCCGAGGTACTCGTAGTGCCCGCGGTAGCCGACCATCGCGTCCAGCGTGTTGACGGCGCGATAGATCACTGCCCCCGGCACGCCCAAGAGCACGTAATAGAACAGCGGCGCCACGAAGCTGTCCGAGGCGTTCTCGGCCACCGACTCGATGGTGGCTCCGATCAGCTCGGGTTCGTTCAGCTGGCTCGGGTCGCGGCTGCACAGGCTGCGCAGCCCGAAGCGCGCGCGTTCGAGCTGGCCGGCGCTGAGCGCGTCCCCCACGCCGCGCGCGGCGTCACCGAGGGCGCGCGCCGCGAACATCGCCGTCAAGATCAGCACCTGAGCCAGCCAACTCGCCAGCGGCCAGGGAGCGAGCAGGGCCAACACGCCCAGGCTCGCTGCAGCGAAGCCGAGGGGCAAAAGCAGCGCCAAGAGCGCTCCGCCGAGCAGCTGGCGGAGCCGACCCTGGCGGGGCAGTCCGCGTTCGATCCGGCGCGCCATGCGGCCCATCCAGACCACGGGATGCGCCGCGGCCGGCAACTCGCCAAACGCGAGATCGATGGCGAGCGCCGCAGCAAAAACGCTGGCCGATGCCGGCTGCGGCGCGAACCAGCCGCTCACGTTGGCGTCCGGGGCTCTACCCAACGCTGGCTGCCGTGGGGTGACGCCGTGCCCGCGGCGGCCAGCTCGGCGAGCAACTCTGTGAGCAATGCGCGGGAGCTGTCGAGCTCGACCTGGTCGAAGACCTCCAGAGTCAACACGCCCGTATAGGCGTGGGCGGCGAGCGTGCGCAGGAGCTCTCGGGCCCTGGCGCGCGGGTAAAACCCGAGCGAGCGGTGATCGCGCCCGCTCGGGTCGGTGCCGTGCCACTGGATGATGCGCGTGCGCGGCAGGTAGCGCTGGAGCTCGGCCAGTTCGTCCCGGCTATCCCGCACCAGGTGCCCGATGTCGAGCGCGATCGACAGATCGAGCGCTTCGATCACGGGTTCGATCAACCCAAAGTCATAGTCGAGCAACTCCACGCACAACTTGCGCGAGGGGATACCGTGAGCGAGCAGCTCGCGCAGCGAGAGCGTGGCCCGCTCGCGCCAGGCGTCCAGATCGCTCGGTCGGGGCGAGCGCTCGCCGTCGCCCAGGTAGACGTGCAGCACGTAGTGCTCGGGCTCGAGCGCCGCCGCACGATCGATGGCGCGCAGCACGGCCGCGACACCGGCGGCTCGTCGCGCCGGCTCCAGGCTGGCGAGGCTGGCCTGCAGTGGAGTGTGGAGCGAGTAGCTGAGCGCGTGGGTTTGCTTGCACGCTGCGAGCCCCCGACACTCCTCCGTGCCCGGGAAGGCGCCGGGTCCGTCCGCCTCGAAGAACAGAATCTCCAGATCATCGAAGTCTGGAGCGAGGCGCTCGACGTTGTACAGCCAGCCGCCGGGGTAGATGAACGAGGTCGTACCGATCCGCATGACGAGGCGCCCAACCCCGTCAGGGAGCGAGGTACCGGAGCCGCTGGGCGCCATGCGAGACAGTGAGCTGATTGCGCGGTCGGTCTGCCGCTGCTCCCTCGAGAGCGACAGTGCGCCCGATCAGCTGCGCGGCGATGCCGAACGAGCGTGCCGCCTCGATGACGTGGCGTGCGTCGCGCGCGGTGCAATACACCTCCATGCGATGGCCCATGTTGTACACCTGGTACATCTCCTTCCAGGGCGTCTTGCTGACCTTCTGGATGTTGCGAAAGATGGGAGGCAGAGCAAACAGCGAGTCTTTGACGAAATGCACCCCCTTGCCGAAGCGCAGGCACTTGGTCTGGCCACCGCCCGAGCAGTGAACGATGCCCTTGAGCCAGCGGCGGTCGGCCGTCAGAAGTGCGCGGATCACGGGAGCGTAGCTGCGCGTCGGGCTGAGCAAGGCTTCCCCCACGCGTTGCTTCGAGCCGGGCAGCGGATCCGACAGCCGGAACGGCCCAGTATAGATCAGGCTCGGATCGATGCCCGGGTCGAAGGTCTCCGGATAGTGCTCGCGGTAGTGGGAGCTGAGCAGATCGTGCCGGGCGCTGGTCAGGCCGTTGCTGCCGATACCGCTGTTCTCCGTCTCCTCGTAGCTGGCCCGTCCGTCGCTGGCCAAGCCCACGATCACCAGGCCCGGGCGGATGCCCTCTCCGGTGATCACGTCGCTCTTGCGCAGCACGGCGCTGCAGCAGCTATCCACCACCACCGTCGGTGTGAGATCGCCGACGTCCGCGGTTTCCCCGCCGCCGCTGAAGATGCTGACCCCTTGTTCGCGCAGGCGCGCGAGGTAGGCGTCTGTCCCCAGGATCAGCGCCTCCAGCGCGTCGGCGCCGATGCGTTTGGCGTTGCGATTGATCGTGGCGCTCACCAGGATCCTGCCCACGACGCCCACGCACAGTAGGTCGTCCAGATTCATCACCACGCTGTCCTGGGCAATGCCACGGAACACGCTGGCATCCCCGCTTTCGCGGTAATGCAGGTACGCCAGCAGGGACTTGGTGCCACTGCCGTCGGCGTGGATCACATTGCAGAGATCGGGATCGCCGGTCAGATAATCCTCCGTGATCTTGCAGAAGGCACGGGGGAACAGCCCGGGATCGAGGCTGGCGATGGCCCCGTGTACCTCGACCTTGGTGGCCGATACTCCGCGGGCCTGGTAGCGAGACGCGCCGCTCTTGCCGGCAGCGCTCGGCTTCGGGCCTTTGGCGAGAGGACCGACCACGTGATAGCCGCTGCGCGGCCCCGAGCGCACGACCCCGCGCTTCTCCAGTGCCTTGAACGCCTTGACCACGGTGTTCACCGCGACACCGTGCCGCTCCGAGAGCGTGCGCAGGCTGGCCAAACGCTGACCGGCCGCTACCGCCCCGGTGTTGATGGCAAAGTGTAGCTGATCGATGATCTGCCGGTAGACGGGAAGCTTCGCGTGCGGGTCCAGCTGAAAGTCGAACACTGTATCAGTCCTCTAATACAGGCAGGCTGGCTCCGGCAACGCCCTCGAGCTCGGGCTCCCGTCGCGGAGCTCGTCCAGTTCTCTCCGGGGCCGTCCGTCCGGGGGGCCGCGGCAGCCCTGGGGCACGTGGGCCGCAAAAAGCGGGCGCGTCCGGCCGCCCTGGGCCTGCCATTTCCGGGCAGTGCTGGCGTGCCGTAGCTGCTCTCGTGCCCAGAGCGCCCCTGCCGAGCCAGCCCAAAGCACCTCTGCCCATCAAAGAGTTCGACGACCTCGCGCTGCTGATCCGCGCCCGACACCCGCTGATCAAGGTGGTCGCGGAGGACCCCGAGAGGGTCGACGTGTTGCTCGAATACGTGTGCGGATGCTTCGGCCTTCCGCTCTTTGAGTGGTCGCCGGCGAGCAGTCTGCGCCGACGCGGGCAGCCAGGGGCGGTGTACAATACCCAGAGCTTGCTCGGCGCCCTCGCTCACGTGGATGCCAGCCAGATCCCGGCGCTCTATCATTTCAACCTCGCCGGCGAGTCGCTGGACGATGCGCGTATCATCGCCAAGCTGCTCGAGCTGCGCGAAGCGCTGCGCCAGCAGCAGGAGGCGATCGTGGTATCGGCCAGCGAGGCCTTGCCGGAAAAACTGAGCCGCGCCTTTGCTTACGTCGAGCTGAGCCCGCCGACGCGCGAGGAGTACTACCAATATCTGCGCGAGATCGTGGCCGACGTGCGGCAGCGGCAGCGCGTCACCTTGCGGCTCGACCATGAGCAGGTGCACCAGATGTTGTCCCATTTGCAGGGCCTCACGCTGATGGAGGTGCGGCGCTTGCTCACTTCTTCGCTGGTCGAGCACCAGGCCCTCGACCAGCGGGCGATCGACCGCGTCGTGGAGGCCAAGGGCAAGAGCGTCGCGCAGAGCAGCGTGCTCGAGTATTTTCCCGCCAAATCCGGCTTCGAGGGCCTGGCCGGCATGGCCACGCTCAAGACCTGGCTCGAGCGCCGCGCGCCTGTGTTTCGCGATCCCCAGCGCGCACAGGAGTTTGGCCTGCCTGCGCCGCGCGGCGTGCTGTTGCTCGGCGTACAGGGTTGCGGCAAGAGCCACACCGCGCAGGCGGTGGCGGCGAGCTGGCGGCTGCCGATGCTGCGGCTCGACGCAGGGCGCCTGTACGAGAAATTCGTGGGCGCGACCGAGCACAACCTGCGCAAGGCGCTCGACACGGCGGAGCGCCTGGCTCCTGTCGTGCTCTGGGTGGACGAGATCGAAAAGGCGCTGGCCTCGGGGGGAGACGGGGACGGCGGCGTGTCGCAGCGGGTACTCGGAACGTTTCTGACCTGGCTCGCCGAACGCAAGGGCAGCGTATTTGTCGTGGCCACCGCCAACGATATTTCCCGGTTGCCCCCCGAGCTTTTGCGTAAAGGCCGCTTCGACGAGATCTTCTTCGTCGATCTGCCGTCCTCTGAAGTACGCGAGCGGATCCTGGAGTTGCATCTCCGGCAACGGGGCCGCGAGCCGTCGGACTTCGACTTGCCCCGGCTGGCTCAGGCGGCGCAGGGCTTCAGTGGCAGCGAGCTGAGCCAGGCGGTCACTGCCGCGCTGTTTTCAGCATTTCATGGCAGTGGCGTATTGAACACGAACCTGCTCGAAGCCGAGATCCGCGGTACCAAGCCGCTGAGCGTCATGCTCGCCGAAAAGGTAGAGGCGCTGCGCGATTGGGCGCGCGATCGTACCGTTTCGGCGGACTGACGGAGTGTCCCGAAGCAGCCCCCGTGCTGTGCCCGTGCCCGAAAGGCACCCTGGAACTTTCCGCAGGCATAGCTCTACTCCGCCGTCGTTCCTTTGAGCACGGCCACGGGGGAGGGAAGACTCTGGTGCGTGGCGCTATCCGGAATGCCCCAAGATGCCCCCTTGCTCGTGGGTCGGGCGCAGCCTAATACCCAGTCCATGCGCCACCGTCTCTCGGCCGCTCCGCCCCCAGGCGCCGTGCCGCGCTTCGCCCGGCAAGGGCTTTTGCTTTCGCTTCTGGTCGTGGTCCCCCAAGGGTTGCTGGCCTGCGGGGAAATGACGGAGCCGAGCGAGCCCTCGCAGGGAGGCTCGGGCACGGCTGCCAGCGGCGGCATGGCCGGCGCAGGGATGAGCTTGGGCGGCACGGCTGGCTCCAGTGCGGGCACGGGCGGCACGCGCAACGTCGTCGCCGACGCGGGTCCGGACGGCGGCGGCACTTCACCCGCGCCGGCGTTTAGCTACCCCGCCGGCTGCCCCGTGCCTGCGCCGACAGCGGCGCCGGAGGCGCTCATCCCGCAAAAGGTCGCGATTCAAAGCATCAATTTCATCACCCGCCAGATCGTGATCAAGAACATCTCGACCAGCCCGGTGATCATCACGGGCAACCCCGAACGCTCGGGCTGGCAGTGGTGCAACTTCCCCGCCTACTGGTACATCACGGAAACCGACGTGACGCTGCTGCCGGGTCAGACGTACAAGTTTTTTCCCGACTACAATCAAGACGGGGTGCGCGAGTTCTATCCAGATCAAGGCGAGATCGGCATCTACAGCACGTCCGGCAGCTTCGATGAGGCGGATCTCATGTTGGCCTTCGTGAGCTGGGGCGCCCGCTTGACGGGCGGTCGAGAGAACGTCGCGACCTTGGCCAAAATCTGGACGTTCGACGAGCACGTCGCCCTCACCGAGACGGCCGCAGGCTTCGTCGCCACAGGTCCGGCGGATCGCGCCTCGAGCTACGTGGAAGTCCCGGCGCGTTGCCTGGTGGCGCCGCCCAATCCCCCCGTCGTTCAATAGCCGCTCGCCCTCCGTGGGGCGCAGGCCCCGCTCGGCTGCTCGTGCGGGCTCAGCCCGCCTTGGGCACGAACAGTTCTTGGTGCGCCTCGCGCAGCATCTCGATCACGGGCACCCCTGGCGGGATGCGCGAGCGATCCACCTTCTCCAGGTTCTCTTCCGTGGCGAGCTTGCCCCAGAACCATTCGCTGTCCGGCGTGAACATGTTGTAGCGATACTTGCCGAAGGTGCGCATGTCGTAGCATTTGAGCATGCGGCGAAAGCGCAGCACCTCGGCGATGTTGATGCCGCTCGGGTCGCCGTCGAACTCGTAGCCTTCGTAGCTACTCACCGGATCGACCTGCGCATCCAGCCGCTGTAAGATGGCGTGATCGGCTGCGGATAGGGGCACGCTCACCGGCAGCGAGCCTTGCATCTCGCGCACGTGCTCGGGCTCCGTCATGCCGAAGCTGAGCGTGTGCACGTGTGGGGTGCGCAGGCAGAAGCGCGCATTGAACTGGATCGGCGTGAGCGGCGCGGTCAGCTCGCGCAGCCGGGGTGGCGCGTGAAAGAGCTGGCCCCCCTTGTCGTTGGGCGAAATGATGAAGACGCCCATGTCGTGCGCGGCGGCCTGCAGCACTGCACCCCAGTTGCGCTGCCAGAAGTAGTAGTAGTGCACATTGACGAAGTCGAAGAGATCGGTCGCGATCGCGTCCGTGATCGTGCGCACCGAGCCGTGGGTGCTGAAGCCGACGCTGCCGATCACGCCCTGCTCCTGGTAGCGCTTCAGCACCTCGACCGGGCCACCCTTGGCCACGGCCACTTCGTAGCGGCGCGGTGTGTTGATGCCGTGCCAGGCGTACAGATCGATGTGATCCATGCGCAACGCCTCGAGCTGCGCCTCCAGCTCGCGATGCATGTCGTCGCCGGTCTCGGGTGCGCCCTTGGTCATGAAGTAGTAGCTGTCGCGCGGTACGCGCAGCTCCTCGTTCAGGACCCGGCCGTAGCAATGTTCACTCTTGCCGTAGCCCTTGGCGGTCTCGATGTGATTGATGCCGGCATCCAGGCTCAGCCGCACCAACTCCGAGCATTGCTCGATCATGCGCTTGGATGGCTCGTTTGCCGGTTGCCCCCAGCCGTCGTGGTAGCGCATGCCACCGAGCGTGATCACGCTCAACTGCAGGTTGGTCTTGCCGAAGCGGCGATATTGCATGCCGGGGCGCTGGTTGCGGGGCGCGGGGGGCGAAGCGGCTCGAGTCATCGGGCCGCACGGTGACACAGAGCCCGGCACGAGGCGAGACCTGGTCGCCGCAGGGCGAGGTGCCGTTCTGCCCATTGGCCAACGGCCCGGGAGCAGCCGCGCCGGTAGCCTGAAGTCCGGAGCCTGAATTAGGGTTGCGCAATGAGTGGCTCCCCCGCACCCAACGTGATCTGGAAAGCAGCCGGTCTGACGCGGGCCGTGCAGCGCTTGGTCCAAAAGGCAGGTTCGCTGCCAGGCGAAGCCGAGCTCGTGGCGCAGAACCTCGTGCTCGCCAACGCCAGCGGCCACGATTCGCACGGCGTGGGCATGCTGCCGCGCTACGTGGATGCGCTGCTCGAGGGAGGGCTACGCCCCAACCAGCACGCCGAGATCCAGCTCGACACAGGCTCGCTGCTGCGGCTGGACGGCGGCGCTGGCTACGGCCAGGTCGTGGGGAGAGAAGCGATGGCGCTGGGCAGCGAGCGTGCGCTCCGGCACGGCGTCTGCGTCGTGGCACTGGCCAACGCGCACCACCTCGGGCGCATCGGGCACTGGGCAGAGCAGTGCCTGGAGCAGGGGTTGATCTCGCTGCACTTCGTCAACGTGGTGACTCGACCGATCGTCGCGCCGTTCGGCGGCCTCGACGCGCGCACCGGCACCAACCCGGTCTGCGTCGGCATCCCGCGCGCGGGACACGAGCCGATCGTGCTCGATTTTGCCACCAGCCGCATCGCCCAGGGCAAGGCCCGCATCGCGCACCATCGCGGGCAGCCCGTGGCGGAGGACACTCTGCTCGACGACCGCGGCGCGCCGTCTCGCGACCCGCGCTACGCCGTCGTCCCGCCCTTTGGCGCCTTGCTTCCGTTCGGGGAGCACAAGGGCTTCGGTCTCAGCCTGGTCGCCGAGTTGCTGGGGGGCGCGCTCACGGGGGGCCTGACCTGCCGGCAACCGTACGACGGACGGCGGCGCATTCTGAACGGCATGTTTTCGGTGCTGCTCGATCCGGCGCAGCTGGGCACCGCTGAGCATTTTGCTGCCGAGACGCAGGCGTATCTCGAGTGGCTCGGACGCTCTCGTGCGGCCGAGGGGGAACACGGCATTACCCTGGCGGGCCAACCCGAACGAGCCGCTCGCCAGCGCGCCGAGCGCGAGGGGATCGGCGTGGATCCGGCGACCTGGGCAGAGATCGCCGACGCGGGCGAGAAGCTCGGCCTGGGTCGCGCCGAGCTCGAGCAACTCGCTGCTTGCTCCGACTAGAGGTGGCACTGGCTCTGCGCTGGTCCTTGCCGCCGGGCCCCTCGCTCGGGTGCTTACTGGTACAGCTCGAACACGCTCGTGCCGTCGTGGATGGCTTCGATCGCGCGGGCAAACAGCGCCGTCACGGAGACTTGATCGATCTTGTCGACGTTGCCCGCGGTTGCGGCCAAAGGCAGGGAGTCGGTGGTCAATACCGATTGGATCGGCGAGGAAGCGATGCGTTGCAGTGCTGGTGCCGAAAAAACGCCATGTACGGCAGCTGCGCGCACCGCCTTCGCGCCCCGCGCCAGGCAATAGTCCGCGGCTTCGAGCAACGTGCCGCCACTGGCGATCTCGTCGTCGATGATGAGGGCGGTCTTGCCCTGCACGTCACCCACCAGCTGGCGAGCGACGGGCTTGCTATGGTCGGCGTAACGGCGCTTGTCGATGATGGCCACCGGTAGATCCAGCCGGCTCGCGTAGCGCTCGATGTCTTTCGCTTCACCAATGTCGGACGCCACGACCACGTGGTCGCTGAGCGAGCTCTGAGCGAGGCGCTGACACAAGAGCGGTGCAGCGATCAACTGATCGACGGGGATCCGGAAGAACCCCTGGATCTGCGGGGCGTGCAGGTCGAGCGTCAAAACCCGGTCGGCGCCGGCGCTTTCGATCAGATCAGCCATCAGGCGCGCGGTGATCGAGACGCGCGGACGGTCCTTCTTGTCCGAGCGCGAGTACGGGAAATACGGGATGACGGCCGTGATGCGACCGGCGGAGGCGTGTTTCAGCGCGTCGATCGCGATCAGCATCTCCAAGATGCCGTCGGAGACCGGGGGGCAGGAAGGCTGGATGAAGAACACGTCAGCCTCACGTACGTTTTCTTCGATCTGCACCAGCATGTTCTGGTTGGGGAAGCGCACCAACTTGGAGTGCCCGAGGGGCAGCCCCAGGTGCTCGCAGATGCGGCGGGAGAACTCGGGGTGCGCCGAACCGGAAAAGACCTTGATGTTGCCCTGCATGAAGCGTCGCTTAAACAAGAGATCGCCGTGGCGCAAGCCCCGTCGTGGCGCGCTGCGTCGGCCACGGCCCCCCAGGAGCCAGCGTTCACGCCCAAAGATGACGGGGCCGTGACGGACCGACCGGGCCTGCCCAGCTACAAAAAAGGGCATGCATCGCTCGTTGCACCCCACGCAGACGCGTCCGGGAAGGCCTGCCTCGTTGCCCTTTCTTTTCGTTCACCTGGCTCCGCTCGCCCTGTTTTGGACGGGCGTGCGTCCGATCGACTGGGTGGTGTGTGGGGCGCTGTATTTCGCGCGCATGTTCTTCATCACCGGCGGGTACCACCGCTATTTTGCCCACCGCACCTACAAGATGGGCCGGGTGATGCAGTTTCTGATGGCTCTGGGCGGGACGACTGCCGTGCAAAAGGGGGTGCTGTGGTGGGCGGCGCACCACCGCAAGCATCACAAATTCTCCGACCAGGTCGGCGACGTCCATTCGCCCAAGGACGGCCTCGGCTGGGCACATGTCGGTTGGATCCTGAGCCACGAGCACGACGAGACCGAGTGGAAGTGGATCCGGGATTTCGAAAAGTACCCGGAGCTGGTTTGGCTCAACACCTACCACGTGGTGCCGCCGATTCTGCTGGCCCTCACGCTCTGGCTGCTCGGTGGCTGGAGCATGCTCTGGTGCGGCTTTTTCCTATCGACCGCGCTCCTGTATCACGGCACGTTCACCATCAACTCGCTCGCCCACCTCTGGGGACGCCGCCGCTACGCCACCAAGGACACCAGCCGTAACAACTTCGCGCTGGCGCTCCTCACCCTGGGCGAGGGCTGGCACAACAATCACCACTACTACCAGTCGTCGACCAACCAGGGCTTCTTCTGGTGGGAGGTGGACATCACGTACTACGTGATCCGCGCTCTGAGCTGGGTGGGGCTGACCTGGGACTTGCGCAAGCCGCCGCGCAGTGTGCTGGAGGACCGCCTGGTTCGCGACCACGAAGACATCGGCATGCGGCCTGTTGCTGCCGGAGTCGTTGCTACCGGAGTTGCAGCTGCAGGCGTGCCTGCCGCCGACCCCGCCGAGTAGGTGCCCGCCGTCCTACGCCTTGCCGCCACCGGGTCCGCGCCGGCGCTGGCGAGTTTC
>Ga0164241_10004245_pt1 | contig 13970 bp, 11 predicted proteins | sample OricomyardsoilBY_FD_108780 | JGI IMG/M metagenome (GOLD analysis project Ga0164241, IMG submission 108780) | Backyard soil microbial communities from Emeryville, California, USA - Original compost - Back yard soil (BY) | ecosystem: Environmental > Terrestrial > Soil > Unclassified | place: USA...
TATACGTTGTGGCTGGTGAAGCGCGTGATCTTCGGTGAAGTGGCCAACCATCACGTGGCCGAGATGCAGGACCTGAACGGCCGCGAATTCTTCAACCTGGGATTGCTGGCCATCGGCGTGTTGCTGCTGGGCCTGTGGCCCGCGCCGCTGACCGATGTCATGGAGACCACGATCCAGCATCTCGTCCAGCAGATTTCCGCGAGCAAGTTGCCCCTATGAACGTTGTAGCTCCTTTCACCTGGGCCAGCCTGCAACCGGCACTGCCGGAGATCTACCTGACGGCCGCGATCTGCGTCCTGCTGCTGGCCGACGTGTTCGCCGGCGACAAGCGCCGCAACCTCGCGCCCACGCTGACGCTGCTGATCCTGGCGGGCGGCGCGGCCATCACCGCGTACTACGCCAACGTCGACACGCGCATCCTGTTGTTTGCCGACAGCTACGTCACCGATCCGCTGGCGGTGCTGCTCAAACTATTCGGTTTCATGGTCATGGCCGTGGCGCTGCTGTACTCGCGCGAATACCTCGAGCGGCGCGGCATGATGCGCGGCGAGTACTACGTGCTGTCGCTGACTTCGCTGCTGGGCATCTTCGTCATGGTGTCGGCCAACAGCCTGCTGACCGTGTACATCGGCGTCGAGATCATGTCGCTGTCTCTGTACGCCATGGTGGCCTTCGATCGCGAATCCGGCATCGCCGCCGAATCGGCGATGAAGTACTTCGTGCTCGGTGCCATCGCCTCGGGAATGCTGTTGTACGGCATGTCGCTGATCTACGGCTTGAACGGCACGTTGAACCTCGATGATCTCGCCGCCAAGGCCACGGGCACGCCCAGCCTTGGCGTGATCCTGGGCCTCGTGTTCATAGTAGTGGCCATCGCGTTCAAGTTCGGCGCCGTGCCGTTCCACATGTGGGTGCCCGACGTGTACACCGGCGCGCCCACCGGCGTGACCCTGTTCCTGTCCACCGTGCCGAAGATCGCGTCCTTCGCGTTCGCGTTCCGCCTGCTGGCGCACGGCATGGGCAGCGTCGGCGACGCCTGGCAGGACATGCTGGCGCCGCTCGCGGTGTTGTCCATGGTGTTCGGCAACATCATCGCCATCGCGCAGTCGAGCCTGAAGCGCATGCTGGCGTACTCGGCAATCGGCAACGTGGGTTTCATCCTGCTCGGCTTCGTGGCCGGCACCGCCGAAGGTTACGAAGCCGCGCTGTATTACACCGTGGCCTACGTGATCATGACGCTCGGTTCCTTCGGCGTACTCACGCTGGCCAGCCGCGCGGGCTTCGAAGCCGAGGACCTCGATCACTTCAAGGGACTGCACAAGCGCGATCCGCTGCTGGCGCTGGTCATGATGTGCCTGATGTTCTCGACCGCCGGCGTGCCGCCGTTCATCGGCTTCTGGGCGAAGTTCAATATCTTCCAGGCGCTGTGGCTCACCGGCCATTACTGGCTGATCATCATCGCCGCCGCGATGTCGGTGATCGGCGTGTTCTATTACCTGCGCGTGGTGAAGCTCATGTACTTCGACGCGCCGGGCGATCTGCCGCAGGGCTCCTCCAGCACGCTGGCCGTGCGCGCCGTGCTGGCGCTCAATGGAGCCGCCGTGCTGGTGCTGGGCATCGCGCCCAACGCCTTGATTCAGCTCTGCGCGCGCGTCATCGGTTAAGAAGGTTTGCAAAGCGGCCGCGCTTCCACCAGAATGCGCGCCCCTCGATCGAGGGGATCGGTTGCGGGGTGGAGCAGTCTGGCAGCTCGTCGGGCTCATAACCCGAAGGTCGCAGGTTCAAATCCTGCCCCCGCTACCAACTCTTTCCCCACCTGCATCTGCTCGCAGGTCGATCCTTCGGCCGAACGTTGCCGCTCTCGGAAGATGCCGGATGCATCACTTGCCTATGTCGTTTAGCGCGAGTGCTTCCTCGTTTCCAAACGGCTCTGCCATAGGCCGTTCAGCCGCTGACTACGCAAGTGAAGAAGGAATCGATTGCTCGCATGCGATCCACGTTGGGTAGACGGCGAGCACTTGAATCCCGATCAAAGACCATCGCGTCGGAAGCGTCATCCGAGAAAGCCGGCCAGATTGGCAGGCCTGGCCCATTGGGATCGGTGCTCTTGGCAAAATTGATCCAGTAGCGGCGCATCAGCTGGGAGACCTGTGCATCTTCCATGCGAGTGGCAGCGCTGGGCCGACCGAAGACGTATTGCGTCTCCGCACCGTGATACGCGCCCGAGGTGGAATCCGGTGGGCTCACATCGAAGTAGTACAGGAACGCCTTACTGTGGCCGTAGCGCGCATGCAACCGCGCCCAGGTCCAGTTATTCCAGCCAGTGCCCGAATCGCGTGACAGATCCTCGTACGACCTCACGGCGACCGCGTCCGTTTCGTGCGGGTAAAGCGCCAACACTGCCGCGATCTTTGGCGCACACGCCGCCGGCACGTCCTTGCCAATCTCCGAAAATGATTTGGCGGTCGTATTGGGCGGAGCATGGCCTGCGCCCTCGCCTGAGTTGGAGCCTATCAAGATGGGGACGTCGTTAAATCTACCGGCGCGGTACGCATCCGCATTTGGCGCGCGCAACAATTTCCCGTCGAGCACCGGCCAGAATTTGAGTCCGTTCTCTTCTGAGGCCGCTTTGAGGACCTTTCCGGTAGGAATGAGCCGCGCAGCCTGGATGTCTGCCGCGCCTAGCTTCCTGAGAAGGGTTGTCCCCGCATTTTCCGCATACTCGAGGGACAGCAACGGGTCCTTCGTGGGCGGACCGAAAGCCCCGCCGCTTTCGGAAATCGCCCGCTGGAAGAGTCCGTGAGCAGCGGACGAGCCGGCGAGCAGGCTTATTGCGATACCACCGGCAGATACGCCAAAGACCGTGACGCGCTCTGGATCGCCGCCGAAGCGATGAATATTGCGCTTGACCCACTGAAGCGCCGCGATCTGATCCTCGAGGCCATAAGCACCGGAGCTTTTGCCACTCTCCTGGCGCAATTCGGAATGGGCGAGAAACCCGAAGGCGCCAAGTCGATAGGCAATGCTGACCAGGACGACACCATCCTGAGCGAATCGTGTGCCATCGAAGACTTCTGAGGAGGTGGCTCCGTGGTCGAAGCCACCGCCATGAATCCAGACCATCACGGGGCGCTTCTCGCCATCAGAAGCGGCTGAAGTCCAAATATTGAGATAGAGGCAGTCCTCGCTCGATTCCGCGGCCGCGCCTGAGTCCTGGGCGCAGGGAAGTGCGAACGCGGATGTTTGTCTGATGCCGCTCCAGGGAACGACGGGTTGGGGCGCTTGCCAGCGCAGACTGCCAACGGGAGGTGCGGCGAACGGAATACCCTTGAAGGCAGCGACACCGTTATCAACCATGCCACGCACCGTGCCGCCCGTGACATCCGCTTGCTCGACTACCGCGGTCGCGGGCGCGGGCGCGGCAAGGCAGACGCACAAAGTTGCAAGCCAGCTTATTTTCATTGGCGAATGGTCGCAGGTGCCGCGCTGCGTGAGATTCAGCCCGAAGTATATCGGGACGCATGTCGTGGGGGCGTGGGAAGCTCGATGCCTTTTCTGGATCGATGCCTACTCGCCGGCCACCATTCTCCAAGTGATTCCGTCGGAGCGCTCAGCGCCCCTCGCGCTTGATCTCATGGACTCGCGGCGGAACTTGATGTGCCTGGAACTCACCCCTATATCCGCATTCCTCACTCGCCCTCGGATCTCGCCATGGCCGCCAAACTCAAGATCGACTTCGTTTCCGATGTATCCTGCCCCTGGTGCGTGGTCGGGTTGAAGTCGCTGGAGCAGGCGCTGGCCCGGATGGGAGAGGACGCCCAGGCTGAGTTGCATTTCCAGCCGTTCGAGTTGAACCCGCAGATGCCCCCGGAAGGCCAGGACATCATCGAGCACATCACGCAAAAGTACGGCTCGACACCCGAGCAGATCGCGCTCAATCAGCAAGGCATCGAGGCGCGGGGCAGGGAGCTTGGCTTCACCTTCGACATGGGCAAACGCACGCGGACCTACAACACGTTCGATGCCCACCGACTGCTGCATTGGGCCGGGATCGAGGGTCGTCAGCTGCAGTTGAAGCAGGCGCTCTTTGATGCGTACTTCACCGAAGGTCGCAATCCCAGCGATCACGACGTGCTGGTGGACGTGGCGGCCAAGGCCGGACTCGATCCACAGCAGGCGAGGGAGATTCTGACGTCGACCCGCTATGCGAATGAAGTCCGGCAGCGCGAACAGCTGTACGCGGAACGCGGCATCCGCGCCGTGCCGTCGGTCATCGTCAATGAGAGATACCTGATACAGGGCGGCCAGCCAGTGGAAGTATTCGAGCAGGCCCTGCGCAAGATCGCGGCGGAGTCGGCGCAAGCTGCGTGAGTTGAGACCTGTGGGGACGGTAGCGACGGTGCAAAGTGGGCCCCGCTACCACTTCCCTCTGACCACCGTCCCCACGTCATTCGCCTGGCGCGTTACGCTCGTAGCGCCAATCTCATACCGGGTGTAGTTGGGAGCTCGCATGCGCCACTTTTCGATCGCACTTTTGCTCGTGGCCTCGACCGCCAGCGCGGCTGACTGGCAGTCGGTCGCCAATCTCGACTCCAACGGCGGCGTCATGTTCGTCGACGCCGCAGCCATCACCGAAGTGAAGGGATTCCGCAAGGCATGGTTCAAGTCCGTCTATACCTCTGACCAACCTATTCCCGAGGAGTACCAGGCGGCAGTGCGCAATGCCCGGACCTATCGCTGGGTGCAGAGCTTGGGCCTTTTCAATTGCGCGGAAAGAACCAGTTCGGTCGCGCAGTTCAGCTGGAACAGCGCCGATGACAAAAATGTCGGAAGCTATCGCCATGAGCTCCTGACTTTTCGCCAGGTTGCAGCTGGGACGCCCGACGAGAAGCTGCTCGATACCGTTTGCAAGGCGGAAAAAGTCGAGCCGGAAGTGCCCTTCGAGGAACTTGCGAAGATGAAGCGCCCGGCGAACCCGGATGACTTCTATCCGCCCGAATCCCGTCACCGCAAAGAGCAGGGTTCGCCCATCGTGCAGGTCTGCGTCGGCCCGTCCGGCAAGCTGTTGCGCGACCCCGTGGTCACGGATACATCCGGCTTCCCTGCTCTGGATGGCGCCGCCATCAAGGTCGCGAGGGCTACGCAATATGCAGCGGGCAAGAAGAACGGCACGGCACTCCCGGAGTCGTGCATGAAATTCAAGATCAAGTTCGTTGCGAGGTAACCGGCCTCGGCTACGTCTGAGCTCCATGGCACCTTCGGGCAATACCGCTCCCGCGGCGCACTCCTAATATCCGTGCATGAAGTTCGCGCTGGCCTTGTCCGCCCTCGTGCTCGCCGGCTGCGCGAGCGTGGGTCCATCCACCGTGGCGCGCGACCGCTTCGACTACGTCGAAGCCATCTCCGACTCCTGGAAACGCCAGATGATGCTGAACCTGGTGAAGGTGCGGTATGCGGACGCGCCCGTGTTCCTGGACATCACCTCGGTCATCAGTTCGTACGAGTTCCGCGGCCAGGCCGGCATCTTTGGCCAGGAAGCACCCGAGGGCAGGGCAGGCGATTCGTTCATCGGCGCCAACGTCAACGGCTCGTTCACCGACCGGCCGACGATCACCTACGCACCGCTGTCGAGCGACAAGTTCGCCAAGAGCCTGATGGCGCCGATCCCGATCACCGGCATCGTGCTGCTGCTGCAGGCCGGTTACCCGGCCGACATCGTGCTGCGCGTGTGTACGAACTCGATCAACGGCCTTGCCAACAGCTACGGTGGGCGCGGCGCGCGCCGCGGCGACCCGCGCTTCCAGGAACTATTGTCGTTGCTGCGCAGGCAGCAGGAAGAGGGGCTGCTCGGCATGTACTCGAAGCGCGAGCAGGACCAGCAGGTGGTCAAGATGTCGCTGCGCGAGTCGGAACACGCCGCCTCCGGCGTCCGCCTGGCGCGTATCCGCGAGTTGTTAGGCGTGGACGCGGGCGTGCACGAGTTCACGGTGGTGTATGGCGCGCAGCCGACTGCCGGGGACGAGATCGCCATCCAGAGCCGCTCGATGATGCAGGTGCTGGTGGACGTCGGGTCCTACGTCGAGGTGCCGGCGCAGGACCGCGACGAGGGGCGGGTCTACATGCCACAGCGCGACCAGGAGATCGAAACACTGTTTCCCGCGCTGCTGCGGGTGCGCTGGTCGGAGAAGCAGCCGGATGACGCGCACGTCGCCGTCAAATATCGCGGCGGCTGGTTCTGGATCGACGATCGCGACCACACCTCGAAGTCCGCCTTCAATTTCCTGATGCTGCTGTTCTCGCTGACCGAGACCGGCTCGACGCAGGCGGCCCCCATCGTGACGGTGCCGGCGCGATGACCGACTAACCACTCGCTGCGCTGCGTCGAGACTTAAGGGATTTCTCCTACAGCGCAACAACGTGGCCCTAAGGTCCAATGGAGGCGACGAGAACGCGCGATCTAACTTCGCCATTCTCGCCCCCGTTGCGCCGTTGCCAAGGAGAGGCCCGTCATGCCGAAGTCCACTCGCCCGATTTTCGAGTTGTCCGTGCTCGCCGCCGCTGTCGCGTTCGCCACACAGGCGCCGGCCGCCGACGAAACCGACATGTGGTACATCAACCCGCAAGCGGGTTACTCCATCCTCGACAATTCGCGCAACGTCGACGACGACTTTCACTATGGATTCGGCTTCGGTTACCACGCGGCGCGCAACTTCAGCCTCGAGTTCAACGGCCTGTTCGGCGACTTCGAGGGCGACGCCGGCCGCACCTTGCACCAGAGCGCGTATTCGCTCGACGGCCTGTTCGTGTTCAATCGCGAGAGCAACATCTCGCCATACGTCAGCCTGGGCGCCGGCTACCTGCAGAACAATTTCAGCGGCAATGACGACTGGGCGGGGCCGATGGCCCAGGTCGGACTGGGCGTGATGCTGGACGCCGGCGGCGACGACTTCGTATTCCAGTTCCGGCCCGAAGTGAAGTACCGCATGGATTGGCCCAATAGCCCGCACGGCGAGTCCGATGCCGGCGACATCCTTTTGAACCTCGGCTTCGTGTTCAACTTCGGCGAAGCCAGGGCGAAGCCGATGCCCGTCGCGCAGACGCCGCCACCGGCGCCAGCTCCGGCTCCGCCACCGCCGCCACCCCCGCCGGTCGATTCCGATGGCGACGGTGTGCCGGATTCCGCGGATCGTTGTCCGGATACACCGCGCGGCGTGGCCGTCGACGCGCAGGGTTGTCCGCGCGATCCGGTCGTGCTGCGCGGGGTGGAGTTCGCCACCAGCTCGGCCACATTGACCGAAGGCTCGCGCCCCATCCTCAATGCAGTGGCCGAGGACCTGAGGCTGCACCCGCAGGTCAGGGTGGAGTTGCAGGGGCACACGGACAGCCGCGGTGCCGATGCCTTCAACCTCGATCTGTCCCAGCGCCGCTCCGAGTCGGTGCGCGATTACCTGATTGCCCAGGGCGTGAATGCCACGCGACTGGAGGCGAAAGGGTATGGCGAGACTCAACCCATTGCGGACAACGCCACCAAGGCAGGCCAGGCGGAGAACCGGCGCGTATCCATGAAGGCGATCGCGAATCCGAACAACGCGGAGATCAAGAACGAATCGCCCTGACAGGATCGGCGCAGCTTTATTCCATCAATTGCGAACGATGCGTCGCAGGAAGGCGCGCAGCTCCGCGACTTCCTCTTCGCACAGCGCATGAGGCATCGGGTAGCCATGCCACTCGATCCGGAATCCCGCGCCCTCGAGCAGCTGGCGTGATTCGTCGCCGAGCATGTAGGGCACCACCGGGTCCTGCGTGCCGTGCGCCATGAAAATGGGCGTCGACTGGTTGGCGCCATTACGCGTCCTGGCGAGCTCGCGCGACAGCGGTAGATAGCAGGACAGGGCGATCACGCCGGCGAAGGTGTCCGGGTGGCGCGTCGCGAGGTGCAGCGCCATGGCGCCGCCCTGCGAGAAACCGGCCAACAGGATGTGGTCACTGTTGATGCCGCGCGCATGCTCGCGGTGGATCAGGCCACCGATGGAATCGGCCGACTCGCCGATGCCCTTGAAGTCCTCGGTGGAACGACGGTCGATGCCGATGATGTCGTACCAGGCACGCATCTGGTAACCGTTGTTGATGGTGACCGGGCGCACCGGTGCGTGCGGGAATACGAAACGCAGCGCCGGCATGCCTTCTTCCAGCAGCTCGGGCACCAGCGGCTCGAAGTCGTGGCCGTCGGCGCCGAGGCCGTGCATCCAGATGATGGTGTGAGTGGGATTGGGTCCGGTTTCGACCGTGACCGTTTCCAGCGCTTTCAAACAATCGTCTCCGTGATGGTGGACACCGTGAGATTCGCGGCCCACATCAGCGAATCGACCACTTCGCGCACGCCGGGAAAGTAGGTGTACGACACCCAGAACAGCAGCGCCACGAAGCCGATCCACAGGAGACCGTGGAATGCGCCCCAGCCGGGGTGATAGCCGGCCGACTGCTGGCCGCCGTGGCGGATCATGCGCACCGGCGTGGAGATCGCGATGTACAGCATCACCAGCGCAACGATGCCCACCCACAGCGGGATGCCATGCGGCAGCGCCCAGCCGAACACGGTGTGCGACGTGACCAGTGAGAACAACGACAGGATGAACGCCACCACCAGTGCCGCGCTGAGCAGGGCCGCGATGGGCAGGAACACCATGCCGATGCCGCGCGCCGAGTTGTGGATGAAGGGTTGAACGTTCGCCGTGGCCACGCGCATCTGCTCATTCATGTGGCGGAACTGGCGGTTGAAGTGCCGCTGCTGGCGGCGCCATTCACGCCGCCAGCGGTACTTGTCGCCGAACTCCTCAAAGTTTTTTTTTGCGCGACTGATGAGCTCTTCGGTGTTGAACGGCATGCCGAAGGCCGCGGCCCGATCTTCCGGCGTGTGCGCCACCGGCACCACGAACATGAGCACCAGGTAGGTCACGAACCACAGGCCGGAGCTGAAGATGGTCAGCAGCACGAAGGCGAGGCGAATCCAGGTCACGTCGACATTGAGGTACGCGGCGATGCCATTGCAGACGCCCATCCACATCGCGCCCTCGCGGATCTGGAACAGGCGCTTGCGCGGCGGCGGCCCGCTCGACTGGGCACCCGCGCCCATACCCGCGGCGGCGTCACCGGTCGCGCCGGCCGCCTTTTCCTTCTCATCGGCGGATTCGACCGGGCCCATCTCCATGATGATGCGGTCGACTTCTGCGCTGTTGACCACGGTCTTGTGCGGGCCGAGCACGGCGCGGCACTTCTCGCCGACGGCCTGCTCGAGGTCCGCCATGACTTCGTTGCGGTCCGGGCTGTCCTGCAGGCGCGATTCGGCGCGTTCCAGGTAAGTCCGCAGCTGGTTGTACCCCGGCTCTTCGAGCTGGTAGGCGATGCCGTTGAGGCTGATGGTGACGACTTTCTGCATGGCTTAATTCCCTAAATCGGCGAGAGTTTTGTTCAGGTTTTTCCAGTAATCGTTCAACGTCGACAATTGCGTGCGGCCCTTCGGCGTGAGCTTGTAGTACTTGCGGGGCGGGCCGGCTTCCGACTCCTGCCACTCGTAGTCCACCAGTTCCTCGCGCCGCAGCTTGCTGAGCAAGGGATACAACGTCCCTTCCTGGGTCGCGAACTCGGTGGGCCCCAGCAACTTGAGCATGTCGGCGACATAGACCTTGTCGCCCGCCACGATCTTGAGGATCACGAATTCGAGCAGGCCTTTGCGGATGGGTGAAAGCTTTTCGGTGATTTCCATGGTTTAAACAGCTACCTTGGGCACGCAAGGTACTCGGGTGAGACATGGCTGTCAACACTCAATTTCCTGCCGTACAATCCGCGCCCTCGGATGGGTAGGGCGGTTTGGCCGCGGATTCCCCGACGTGATGTTGAAGCCCCGCTGGGGCTTTAGTTTTTTTGGGGCTGGCCTCATTTATGGGCGCCGGCGGACGTTACGGAGGGCCTTTGGGGCCCTTTTTTGTTGGAGGGCGAGTGGATACGGCAGTGCACGACCGTCTCATCGCCCGATTCGAGCCGGAATTGCACGGACTGGGTTATGAACTCGTGGACGTGGAGTTCGAGCCGGGTCCAGGTGGCGGGACATTGCGCTTCTACATCGATCTGCCGCCGGAAACGGAAAAGGGCATCGATGCCGAGGATTGCGCGAAGGCCAGCCACGCGTTGTTGGATTCGATCGAAGCGGATGATCCGCTCCCGGGTGATTACTCGATCGAAGTGTCTTCGCCGGGGCTCGATCGCGTGTTGCGCACGCGGGAGCATTTCGCGCGTTTCGTCGACCACCGCGTGAAGGTGGAGCTGGCGGCGGCGCGCGACGGCCGCAAGCGATTTACGGGGATGTTGCGCCGTACGGACGGCGAGAGCATCGAGATGGACGTGGACAATTTCTCCGTGAGCATCAGGCTCGCGGAGATTCAGAGGGCGCGATTGGCGCCATTGTGATGAAGGTAGTTAGCAAGTTTTGGGCTGCACGTACGACGTCCGCGAAGCGGACGGCGATTGTTCAGGAGCCGCAGGCTCCGCGTGTTGGCCGGAGGCCATGAAGTGAACAAAGAAATCCTGTTGGTAGTGGATGCCGTGTCGAACGAGAAGAGCGTCGACAAGGAAATCATCTTCGGCGCGCTCGAAGCGGCGCTGGCGTCGGCTACCCGCAAGAAACACGGCGAGGAATGGGACGTGCGCGTCTCCATCAACCGCAAGACCGGCGACTACGACACGTTCCGCCGCTGGAAGGTGTTCGCCGACGATTCGCGCGAGATGGAAGTGCCGCAGCGCGAACTGCGCCTCGAGGACGCGCTCGACCTCAACAAGGAAGCCGAAGTCGGCGGTTTCGTCGAGGAACCGATGGAGTCGGTGGCCTTCGGCCGCATCGCCGCGCAGCAGGCCAAGCAGGTCATCGTGCAGAAGGTGCGCGAGGCCGAACGTTCACAGGTGGTCGAGGCGTATAAAGATCGCGTCGGCCAGCTGGTCTCGGGCGTGGTCAAGCGCGTCGACCGCAACGGCATCTACGTCGACCTCGGCGGCAATGCCGAGGGCTTCGTGCCGCGCACCGACATGATTCCGCGCGAGATCGTGAAGAGCCAGGACCGCATCAAGGCGCTGCTCAAGGAAGTGAAGAGCGCGATCGACACGCAGCGTGGCCCGCTGCTGTTCCTGTCGCGCACCGATCGCAGCTTCCTCATCGAGCTGTTCAAGCTCGAAGTTCCGGAAGTGGGCCAGGGCCTGATCCAGATCCTCGGCGCCGCCCGCGATCCGGGCGTGCGCGCCAAGATCGCGGTCAAGAGCCTCGAGCCGCGCGTCGATCCGGTCGGCGCGTGCGTGGGCATGCGTGGTTCGCGCGTGCAGGCGGTGTCGAATGAAATCGCCGGCGAACGCGTCGACATCATTCCGCACGACGACAACGCCGCGCAGTTCGTCATCAACTCCATGTCGCCCGCCGAGGTGCTGTCCATCGTGGTCGACGAGGATTCGCACTCGATGGACATCGCGGTGGCCGAGGACAAGCTGTCGCAGGCCATCGGCCGCGGCGGTCAGAACATCCGCCTCGCCAGCCAGCTCACCGGCTGGGACCTGAACGTGATGACGGAGTCGGACGCGGAAGCGAAGAGCGAGACCGAGGCCAAGACCCTGGTCGAGGCCTTCATGAAGCAGCTCGACGTGGACGAGGACGTGGCCACCATCCTGGTGCAGGAAGGTTTTTCGACGGTGGAGGAAGTTGCCTATCTACCGCAGTCCGAACTCGCCAACATCGAGGAGTTCGACGACGAGATGGTCAAGGAGCTGCGCAACCGCGCGCGCGACGTGCTGCTGACGCAGGCCATCGCGAGCGAAGAGACGCTCGAGGCCGGCATGCCGGCCGACGACCTGCTGCTGCTCGAGGGCATGAAGCCTGACCTGGCGCTGGCGCTGGCGCGCCGCGGCGTGCGTACGCGCGAGGACCTGGCCGACCAGGCGGTCGATGATTTGCTGGATATCGAGGGTTTGTCGTCCGAAGAGGCCGGCAAGCTCATCATGAAGGCGCGCGAGATCTGGTTCGAGGCCGGACGCGCTTGAGGAGTCTTAATGTCTGACGTCACTGTTGCCCAATTTGCGGAAGTCCTGAAGGTCCCGGTCGACCGGCTGCTGGTGCAGCTGGAGTCCGCCGGAATCCAGGTTGCGGGGCCCCAGGCGCTCATCAGCGACGAGGCCAAGCTCGAGCTGCTCACCCACCTGCGCCGCGCGCATGGTGGCAGTGAACCCACCAGCAAGAGCCAGCTGGGCGTGTCCGCGCCGCGCAAGATCACGCTGGCGCGCAAGACGCAGAGTGAACTCAAGCAGGCGAGCACCCAGGGTCGCGCCCGCATGGTCAATGTCGAGGTGCGCCACAAGAAGACCTACATCAAGCGCGACGTCCTCGAAGAGCAGAACAAGCAGCTGCAGGACGAGGTCGATTCCAAGCGCAAGGAACAGGAAGCCGCCGAGCAGGCCGAGCGCGACCGCGCGGAAGCCGCGCGCCGCGAGAGCGAGCGCATGGAGGCGGAGAACCGCCGCCGCATCGAAGACGAGGTCAGCAAGAAAAAGCAGGCCGAAGAGGCCCGCAAGGCGCAGGAAGAAGCGCGCGTCAAGCAGGAGCAGGACGCGCAACGTCGCGCCGCGGCCGAAGCCGCCGCCGCCCACGCGCAGCCGGCGCGCCCCGAGCGCCACGCCCCGCAGAAGGCGGCCGTGGCGCCGGTGGTGGATGCGTCCAAGGACACGCGTTACGGCCGCCAGGAGTTGCACGTCGCCAGCGGCGCGAGTGCGCGCAACAAGAAGAAAAAGCGCGTGCGCGAGCGCACCGGCAGCAGCAGCGTGAGTTCGGAGACCAAGCACGCCTTCGAAATGCCTACCGCCCCGGTAAAGCGCGAGGTCACCATCGGCGAGACCATCACGCCGCAGGAGATCGCGCAGAAGATGGCGGTGAAGGCCACCGAGGTCATCAAGACCATGATGAACATGGGTGTGATGGCCACGATCAACCAGCCCATCGACCAGGACACCGCGATCCTGATCGTCGAAGAAATGGGTCACACCGCGAAGGCTCTCAAGGCCGACCAGGTCGAAGAGGATCTGCAGGGCGAATCGGCGCCCGAGACCGAGACGTCGCGTCCGCCCGTGGTCACCGTCATGGGCCACGTCGACCATGGCAAGACTTCGCTGCTCGACTACATCCGCCGCGCCAAGGTGGCGGCGGGCGAGGCCGGCGGCATCACGCAGCACATCGGCGCGTACCACGTGGAAACGCCGAAGGGCATGATCACCTTCCTCGACACCCCGGGCCACGCGGCCTTCACGGCGATGCGTGCGCGCGGCGCCAAGGCCACCGACGTGGTGGTGCTGGTGGTCGCGGCCGACGACGGCGTCATGCCGCAGACCATCGAGGCCATCCAGCACGCCAAGGCGGCTGGAGTGCCGATTGTCGTCGCGGTGAACAAGATCGACAAAGGCGACGCGGACCCGGATCGCGTGCGCACCGAATTGTCCAAGCACGAAGTGATCGCGGAAGAGTGGGGCGGCAACAACATGTTCGTGCCGGTGTCGGCCAAGACCGGCCAGGGCATCGACAAGCTGCTCGACGCCATCCTGCTGCAATCCGAAGTGCTCGAGCTCACGGCCGCGGCCGATGGCCTGGCCACCGGCTTCGTCATCGAAGCGTCGATCGAGAAGGGCCGCGGCGCGGTGGCCACGGTGCTCGTCAAGAAGGGTACCTTGAAGCTCGGCGACCCGATCATTGCCGGCCACGAATTCGGCCGCGTGCGCGCCATGTTCGACGAGAACGGCAAGCCGGTGGAAAGCGCCGCTCCGTCCATGCCCGTCCAGGTGCTGGGATTGCAGGGCACGCCGAACGCGGGTGATGAAATCCTCGCGGTCGAGAACGAACGCAAGGCGCGTGAAGTCGCGCTGTATCGCCAGGGCAAGTTCCGCGACGTGAA
>Ga0164241_10004246_pt1 | contig 13969 bp, 9 predicted proteins | sample OricomyardsoilBY_FD_108780 | JGI IMG/M metagenome (GOLD analysis project Ga0164241, IMG submission 108780) | Backyard soil microbial communities from Emeryville, California, USA - Original compost - Back yard soil (BY) | ecosystem: Environmental > Terrestrial > Soil > Unclassified | place: USA...
ACGGAAGACGGTAGTGATCTTTGGCAGCGCAATGGTGTCTGAACCGAAACGGTCCCGCAGGGCCAGGTTCAGGTCGGGCAGAAGGAGGTTCACCGCGTCAGCGTATTTACGGTCCCGGAAAAGAAAATAGGCCTGGAGGCAATTTTCTGCACTGCGAATCGCCGCTGCTCTGTCAAACTGCCCCGCCAACGCGTCTGCCAGCGGTTCCAGTTCTATGTGCAGGTCTTTGGCGACATCACTGATATCAGCATAATTAAGGACATGGAAGCCAAAATGCATACCGCCGAACTGGATATCTCCGTACCCGTCATTCACCGTTATTTTCGCGTCAGGCAGGGCCGGTGTAGCCGCGTCGGAAACCAAAAGGGTGACATTTTTGCCCTCCCTTTTCAAGTTTAGCGTGTATGCATGTCCCTGGATGGTTTTCGTGAGGTTTTGCTCCTTCCCGCTGAACATGGTTTCGAACCGCGCCAAGGTGGACGCTATAGGTTCAAGCAGAAAATCCAGGATTTTAGTCGGATCATTGATATCTTCCGGACGCACGATACCAAAACGGTAGGTCATCCCGGAGATATTAAGTTCCAATTTTCCATTCGTTACATCTTTTGCCTCAGCGATGATAATACCCGGTGCCGCTGAATCTTCTACAGTTAGTGACACCCCAGAAGTTCCGCGTGTAAATTTTAGCAAATACTCCTGCCCGTTCAGTGTAAAAGGCAAGCCTTGCCCATAACGACTAATCTTTTCTTTCAGGCTGGTAAATGCCGCCAGCACCGGGGCGTCATCAAATTTCATGAGTTCCATAACCGGTGAACCGGCCAGCATGAGTTCGCTGATCCGTGACAGGATCTTGTTCAGCGCCTCGAACTGATTGGCCTGGTATTCTAGGATATTGCCGGTTGCCGGGGCTTTCAGCGTAGGTTGGTAATTTGCTATAGCCTGCTTCAGATCGATATATTTTAGGTAAACATTGTTGATGACCGGGCCCATCTTTTCGATCTGGTGTATAGATGCTATATATTTACTATCCACGGAAAGCAAAGCCACCAATTTGGTCAGTTTATCCGGCTGCTGGTCAACGTAGATCCCCGACAGATCATGATTCTTCAGGTAACTGACCAGCCTTGCTGTGAAAAGAAGGCTCTGTTCGATGCGGGAAACCGTGGTAAGTCCACCAGAATAGTTGACCGTGGTCGCCGCTTTGGCAAGTTGTTTTTCAATATCCGCCGCCAGCAGGCTGAACGACTGCTCCAAAGAATTGGTTTGACGGATATGACTGTATAGCAAATAAAAATAGCGCAAGGCGACCAAACCCTCCGAGCGGCCGAACAGTTCTGGATGGGCAGCCAGATTATCAGGTAGCGCGCCCACATCTTTAAGTAAGGCTGTTCGGATGGCGTTAATATCCGTGTAATTGGCCGGGCTGCGGATAACCTCCTTCGTATTAGGGAGTAGGAACATTCCGATCTCGCGGATCTTATATTTGGCGTTTAGCGATTCCACATTGATCTCTTCAATGAAATAATAGGCGATCTCCTGTTTGACGCGGTTGATCAGGTATTTGGCGATACCGTTAAGCATCTTGGCCTCTAGACTTTCGCTATTGTCGTTTTTTACCGCAGTGATATCTGCCTTGACCGCGGGAAAGTTTGCCGTGTTGAGCATCTGGTCGCCGGTCAGACTGAGTTCAACGCCGGAATCACTGGCCACTTTCTGTTGAAGTTCCCTTAAGACTTCCGGGCTGCCTGACAGTTGGCGGATGGCGTCCTGCAGCGTTTTTATTTCGTCTTTCGTGTAATTATCCTTACCGGCGAGCGTGATCACCTCAAGTAAAGATTTTTTTAACAAACCGGGTTCATTAGGTAGGGCTTTTGCCGCCAGGGCCACCGGGAACAGCTCATTGATCAATCTCGTGACTTTTTCTGGGGTCATGGTGCCGACCATGGTCAGTAGCTGGTCCAGTTTGATGGAAGTTGCGATGGTATCTTTTTTTGCTGGCAACTGGTTGGCCGTCACAATAGCCAGGTTGGCTTTATTGATGAATTTATCAAAGGCCGCTGCCACTATTTGACTGGTATCTGCTTTCCAGTCATTCAACAACCAGAACCAATTCTGCGTTACCTGCAACGTTTTGTCGACATTCGGGTATTTGCTGGTGTCCGGGATCATCGCGTAGCTGTTCTGTGGCCGCACGTAAGACTGGATGAGGAAGACCGGTTTATGCAGCGCCTGTTGTATATAAGCGATACTCTGGTTGACCCTGGCCAGGTAATGTTGCAGGTCCATTCTGAGCGCGGCGGTATCCAGGTCTTGCTCACCGATGATTCCATCGCTAAAGATAAATACCCCGCCGGCGGTCTTTGCCCGCGCAGCCACGGCCTTTTCGCTTTTATCGCTGATCTGGTCCAGGGCCGTGTGCAGATAGGTATATTGCTGGTGCCGGCTACTGTCTGTTTGTTTTTTGATTGCCGCAATGATCTTCGCCGCCAGGTTAGGATCACCCGACTGCACAGTCAGGAAGGCTTGTTTGTCAAGGACGCTGTCCCGTCTGCCACCAATAAAATACAAGTGAAAGTCCGCATAAGAACCAATCTTGTTGCCGCCTGCGATCTTTAGCATACGGTTCAGTAAAAAGCGTAAATTATTATTTGGGTCGAATATCGGCACGCTTCCCGAAACGTCATAGACGATATCATAGGTGATGTGGTCGGCGGTTTGCGCGCGTGTGGCCTGGGCACCCAGTACAAAGAGTGCGGTCAGTACAAATGGTAAAAGCTTCTTCATGACAAGTGAGGTAAGGTGAGTGATAGAAATTACGAGGATGAGCTGGACCAGATCGCTGCCCGGAAGCGGCGCACCACATCCCGGATAACGGCAGCCTGCTGGCGGGAAAACATCACCCGGCAGCCCGAATAGTCCATGAAATTGTTAAAGTTCGAATGGCTGAACCCGGGCGTCCGGACCAGCCGGTCAGGGTAACCTGGCTCCCCAGCGCAATGGTCACAATCCATATCCGTATACCGATGCTGTAAGGGGATATCGGTAACGTGCGTGCGCGATAACTGTGAACGGTCCCAAGTATGCCATAGTCCGAGCCAGTGGCCGACCTCATGGGTCAGCAAGCGGTAGTGCCAGCCAGTCCATTGCCAGCTGATATTTACCGCGTCATCGGTCTGGTTTGTAGAAGCATTGACCCTCACCGGGCTGACCCCGGCGGTCTGCTGCCTATTATAGTAAATATCGCCGGTGTACACATTCAGGAAATGGGCCGGGTCTACGACCGGACTTTGCTGGTGGATAAAAGAAATATTGTTGTCATCACGCGGGTTAGCTTTCCAGCGGGCGACCGGCACATAAATGACCTGCTGGATAAAAAAATGAATATTTGGGTTACCCGTTACGTCCGTGTATTCGGGTATGGCGGTAGCAATATCTGTATTATGTTGCTGCATATCCGCATCCAGATCAGCCAGTTCGTTGTTCAGTATGGTACGGGTGAGATAATAAGATTGGTTGCCTGCCGCACGGCTGTCATGGAACTGCGTCGTGTCTGGCACCGGTCCAATATAGAGCACATGAAAGATCACCGGAATACGGATCTTCCTGCCGTCATCCTGACCGAAAACCAGGCCGCAGGCCATTAACATCAAGAGGGTAAATAGAGTTTTCATGATAAGGTATTATTTGGCTAAATATAATAATATTTTCATATAAAATATACTTTATATATCTTTAAGGCAACGACTTAAGACTCCGTATCACATGAAATTAAAACGCCTGTTGCCCGCTTTTTTATTATTTTATTTCCTGCCCGCCTTTGCTTATAAAAAAGAAGGGCACGAAGCGATTGAAAAAAGGGCCTATCAGCTGCTGGATTCCCCGCCGGCCCAGGACGGGTTGCCTAGTGGCAAGGTGATGCTGCAATATCTTCGCGATTCGGGTTACCTGGATACAGACGGACTGGTCCATAGCGCCTACCCCGATATTTCTTTTGAGAGGCAGTTTGCTCAAAACCGGCAGATGTACCATTTCATGGCGGCCGATGCCAATGTGATCAAGGCCAGCGCAGACGCGCCTGTAGACGTACAACGCCACAGGTTGCTGGTACCTTCGCTGAACGACTGTTTGCAAATGATGTATTTTTTTGCGAAAGAAACTCTGGATAACCCGGTAGGCGCCAGTCAGGCCGGCCGCGGCACTTACGTTCTCATGCATATCGTCGAAGATTCCTATTCCAGCGAACACGCTGACCGAGATGCCGATGCTGAAAAGCTACTTACCATCAAAGGCTGGGAACTATCCCGCAGGGATTGGCCAGACAGTGCCAAAGCGTTAAATACCGACAGATCTATGCGCATGCTTCACCATGCCTTTAATTCGCCGGGCGACGAGGCATGGACCGGGAACTATCACGGCCTGTCTAAACTCGCAGATGCCGCCGCACGGAATGTCGCTGACCTCCTGGTTACACTTTATATAGCGGCCCATGACCAAGACAAGGCCGATGACTTGCTAAAAGATTACCTAGCCAAGTGGTATGCGCCAGCAGGCGGGATTCGTGGCCCACATTATTTTACCTTTACGGGCAACAGCGATAGTGTACGGTACGATTACAGCGGTGAATATGAATTACACCCTGCCTTTGTCGCTTTCGCCTATGACCGCTCGCCCTTTTTTTCCTTGATGGCAACAGGCTCTACCGGCTTTCAAAATGCACACCCGCTGTCAGCATACGGCCTGGAGTTTCAATGGTTCTTTCGCCTGCCCGGTCCTGCCGATAACAAAAAGGTATTTTTTGAGCGTCTGCCTCTGGTGGCGGGGCTGTCGCTTAACTCAGTGCAGCGCGGCAATTATAGTTATGCTGACAATTTGCTTCTGAAAGGTTTTCTGAAAACGGGGCTCATGGCACCCATTATTAACAAGACCATCGAACCCTTCGTCGGGGTCAGCGCTTTTCCGGGACCCCAAGCCCATCACCTCAACACTATCGCGGGCTTAGACCTTAGCTGGAACCTGGGCAAGGATTGGACCGTGCACGGGAATCATTCAGCGGTCCGGTTATGTTTTGGTTACGAATTGGATTTTTCCGGCTACCCCGCCACTCACAACCTCGTGCTAAAACTTGGTTTCAATACATTTGGCTCCCGCGTGGTCAATAAACATAACCGGAAAGTAAAGAACCCCAAAAAATAAAAACTAATAAATCCACAGTTCCTTAATACCATATTTACAATTGTTAATTCGACTTGACCAATTTATTAGGTAAATATTTTTAGCATCAACAAAATGGCAGCCTATACCGACCATGAGCAGGCCGCACTTTTAAAAGCGGGGTGACCAATGGGCTTTTGTCGAAATTTTTGAGCGTTTTGTGATTTCGTGAAATTCCTTAAAGGTTAAAACACTCTAAATCAACGATTTAGAGTGTTTTAACGATTTTGATAACTAACAGTACCCAGCGCCGGAGTCGAACCGGCACGGTTTCCCACAGGTGTTTGAGACCAGCGCGTCTACCAATTCCGCCAGCTGGGCGTGCTGTTGAGGGTGGATTTAAGTCCTCAGAAGCGGGATGCAAATGTATTTAAACTCTCCTTAATTCGCAACAGATATTTTTGCCTGAAATAAATATTTGCGATATCGTTCAAACGAGCTTCTTTAGCCTTGTCATCCAACTGCTCATAACCTGCTGTAAGCGTGTTTAATTCCTCATTCAGGTCGCCTTCAATAGCCAAAACTTCATTGGTCAAATGGGCCAGCTCATCTTTATTCTCTACTTCCATCAACCGCTCGTTAATGTCCATCATCTCCATCAAAAAGTCCCCGGGAAGCTGTGGTTTTGCGCCATCGCTTACCAGATCATGTTCGCGCAGAATATATTCCAGTCTTTTATTAGGATCAGATAAAGTTTGGTATGCCTTGTTGTTGATGGTAGATAACTCCAGTATTTCCTGCTGTTTTTCCTCGTTTTCATTAGCATAAAAATCGGGGTGATATTCTTTGCTCAACTCGTAAAACTTCTTCTTTAAAAAAGCTGCGTCCGGCTTAAAGCTTTCCGGTATGGCGTAAAAATCAAAATAGTTGATCATGCAACAAAGTTATAGGTTTTAGATGGTACGCGTTAAGTAAAAGCGTAAAACTTACAAGGTATTACATACAACCTATAAAAAATCTATCTTTGCTCAAAATAAACCTGTATGTTGTTTGAACAGATGCGGCAAAAGCCGTTTTTTATATTAGGCCCATGCCAAATGGAAAGCCAGGACCTTTTATACACCGTGGCTGAAAAGGTTGCCTATATAGGGCAAAAGTATAATGTGCCCGTTGTATTCAAATCATCATTTGATAAAGCTAACCGTACTTCCATCCACTCGCAACGCGGACCGGGCCTTGAAAAAGGTATGGAGATGCTGCAAAAGGTAAAAGAGCAGTTTGGCTTACCGGTTACTACTGATATTCATGAGCCTTTTCACGCTGCTATTGCAGCCGAGGTGGTTGATATACTACAGATTCCCGCTTTTTTATGCCGCCAAACAGATCTGTTGGTTGCTGCTGCTAATACAGGAAAGATAGTGAACGTTAAAAAAGCTCAGTTCCTTTCGGGTCAGGATATGTTTTACCCTGCCCAAAAGGTGATTGAGGCAGGCAACGAGCAGGTGATATTGACCGAGCGGGGCAACATGTATGGTTATAACAACCTGGTGGTTGATTTCAGGAATATATATGATATGAAGGGTTTTGGTTACCCGGTTTGTATGGATTGCACACACAGCGTTCAACGCCCGGGTGGTGCAGGCGGCAAAACCGGTGGCGACCGTACCTTTGTACCCATGATGGCCTTAGCAGCTAAAGCATTTGGCGCTGATGGCTACTTTATGGAAGCGCATCCTGACCCTGATAATGCATTGAGTGACGGCCCTAATATGGTTAAGCTGCACCTGTTGGAAGAAGTTATTAAACCACTGCTGTAAGCATGAAAGCTATAGCCAAACGTGTATTTGATATTGAGATTGAGAGCCTGCAAAAGGTAGCTGGTTCGCTGGATGATACTTTTACCGATGTTGTACAAGCCATACTGCAATGCAGCGGAAAAGTTATTGTGGCTGGCGTTGGTAAATCGGGGATTGTGGGTAAGAAGATATCGGCCACGCTGGCAAGTACGGGTACGCCCAGCTTTTTCCTGCATCCCGGTGACGCTTTTCATGGCGACCTGGGGATAGTAGGGGTCAGTGATGCTGTTCTGTTGATCTCTTACTCAGGCGAGACCGACGAGTTGCTGCGCATCATCCCATTTTTAAAGTGGAACAACAACCTTATTATCAGCATAACAGGTAATGCAGCGTCAACCATAGCCAAAAACAGTAATTACCATTTAAATGGTGCGGTAACACGAGAGGCCTGCCCGCTGGCCCTTGCGCCTACATCATCAACCACGGCTGCTTTGGTTATGGGCGATGCCTTGGCAGTTGCCCTGATGGAGCAGCGCGGCTTTAAGGAGGAGGACTTCGCACGCTTTCATCCCGGTGGTAGTTTGGGGCGTAAGCTGCTTACCAAAGTTAAGGACCTGATGCGCACCGATGATCTGCCATTTATAGCAACGGACGCGACTTTTACCGATGTTTTAATGCGCATGTCTACCGGCAGGCTTGGCCTGGTGATTGTTGGCAGTGCCGATGGGGTGGAAGGTGTTATTACCGACGGCGACCTGCGCCGTGCTTTGCTTAAAAACCCTGACACTTCAAAACTTACCGTTACAGATATGATGACCGCCAACCCGGTTATTGTTAATGATGACGAGTTCATCAGCAATGCTGAGCAGGTGATGATGGAAAAGAAGATTACCACCCTGTTGGTAGGCTCGGCCGAAGGCCGCAGCGTAAGCGGTGTTTACCAGATATACAACACTGCACAGTAGCGTTTGTTCCGTTCCGGAACAGGCGGAACACAGCGGAACAGTTAAAAATATAAACTATTTATTTTCAGATAGTTGACTTTTAAGGCGGAACAAAGCGAAACAACTTATTCGTCAGGAAATTTAGCTGTAAAATACTATTAAGTATTTCATTATCAGGTAATTGAAAAAAACGTTAATTTTGGCGGAAATACAGCCACAAGCGGAACAAAAATAATCTCCAGATCTTACGCTTTTTCGCGGGCAATAGCTTAACTGTCTGCCTGCTAGGGTACCAATATATAGTACACTAACCAACATATGGTTCCGCCTAATATAGCTATCAGCAGGCCACTTATTTTTCTCTTCTTTAAAAACAAAAGCATCACCAGGCCACTAAGCGAAACTAACACAAGAAATACCGCCGATACATCAATCAGCCAGCTCCAGCCTTTGCCGCTGTCGCGGCCCTTGTGCAGGTCGTTCAGTACAGCGCCGAGTCCTAATTTAAGTTCGGTAAGCTCAAATTTTCCCTCTTTTCGCTCAATAAACGCATCGGCACTGTAACCGGGCCCTTTAAAAGAGATGGAACATTGGTCGTCCTGGATCAAAAAATCGCTTACATAGCCCTTAATGCCATAGTTTTTTCTCAGCAGTTCCACAATCTCCAGCTTTTTTATCTGGGTAGTGTCGGCAACGTTTACCCACGCAATGGGTACATTACCGCTATATTTTTGCTCAACCTGTTTGCCGTCAAACCACCCGGCATGGTTAAGGGTAAGCCCCGTTACCGAAAAGAAAAGCACCACCACAAAACTGATCATGGACAGGTAAATGTGCAGCCAGCGCGAAAAAGCAGCCGTTTTTTTCTCTAAAACGCTCTTTGGCTGTTTAGTTGTAGTGTTTGCAATCCGCTTACTCATCTGTTTTTTTACGAAGATCTAATGATGCCGAACTCACCTCAACATTACCACCCAAATCAAAGTGCTGCGGTTGTAGTTGTTTGCTAACTGCTATATCCTGTTTCATCAACTGGTGGGTGCCATGTTCGCGGGCAGCCTCAATGTACAACGTGTAAGTTCCCTGCTTAACTAAATTGCCCTTATCATCTTTGCCGTCCCATTTAAGCGTGTATTTACCTGCCGCACGGGTCGCGCTGGTGGTAGAGCTAACCGACGGCGCACCGGCCGTTAGTTCGGCACTGTACGCGCTATACCATGATCGCAGATCCCAGACATATTTTTCCTTATTTGCACGCATCCAAAGTGCTATTTGGCGTACGGGCTTTTTATCGCCATCTACAACCCATACTGCAACATAAGGGCGATTGATGCGAAAACCCTGTAGGGTGGCCAGTTCCAGGTTTATAGCTAACTCATAATTCGGGTCCCAGCTTTGCTGTAAAGCAGTTGCAGGTGGTGTTATCGTTTTAGTTTTTTCTCCAGGCATTTCCAGTTTTTTCCAGCCCGCGCTTTCCACACGTTTGCCGTCTGCGGTTATTAGCATAAACTCGGCGCCCGGTACGGTTGCCACCAGTTGTTCGCCTTCTGCCGGGCTCAAAACATTCAGCGCGGTAGCCAGCGCGCCTGCATCGGTTGCATTGGCGGTTACCACAGTAGCGCTTATAACTTGGCCTGCAGGTTGACCCGTACGCGGATCAATAATATGCGAATACCAAACGCCGTTGATCTCTTCGCCGCGGCGGTAGTTACCGCTGGTGGCCACTGTTTGGCCGGAAACCTTAAGCTGCGCGATGGGTGCAGCGTTTTCGTAATCGGCTTTGGGGTTGCTAACGTTGATCTGCTCGGTATGTTCGCCGCGTATCAATATATCGCCGCCAATGTTTACCACCAGGCCCTTAACACCGCTTACGGCCATTGCAGCTGCGGCAGCCTTGTTCATGATATAACTTTTGGTGAACGAGTTCAGCATCAGTGGCGCATTGCCGGTGCGCTCCGCGGTGTGGGTAGCGGCGTTTAATATATACTGCTGCTGCTGTACTTGTGCCACTGCTGTAGTTAATGCATCAGCAGACGGAAGACTGTTTTTGGCGGCAGCGTCGCGCCATACTTTATTAATGGTTTCGGCCGAAGGATTGAGCGCGCCGCCCGATCTCTCCCGCCATGTGTCAAACAGGGCCAGTACCTCGTATAATTCGGTTGATACCTTTAACGGTTTTTGTGGAGCGCGCATCCAGCGGCTAAACTCGCTGCTGGCATCGTACCCGCTTAAAATTTTATTCAGGCGGTCAATTTCTGCCAAAGCCGCTGCCTCGGCCTTTTGGGCTCCGGCATCGGTTAGGGCGTTTATCTTTATCTCGAATGATGTACCCAGCACATTCTCGTAATTAGCTATGTATAGCTTTTTTTTAGGGGGAGTATTAACGGGCGTAGCCGATGTAAGCATTATACATGCTGCCAAGGCAATAAAAGGTATTTTCATATTCATTTAAGTTCGACTTAAAAGTATATAAAAAGTATAAATGCACACGATTAAAGTAGACCAATGCCCCGATAGGTGAGACGAAACGGGCGGTACGCCTTCGACAAGTGCGTTACCCGCTACATACGAAGCGCTAAAAAAGTTAAATTACTTTTTCTATTCTGTTAAATAAAACTATCTTTGCCACTCATTAAAAATCCTAATGCGGAAGTGGCGTAATTGGTAGCCGCACCAGACTTAGGATCTGGCGCTTCACGGCGTGGGGGTTCGAGTCCCTTCTTCCGCACTTAATGAAAGAAAACCCGGTCAGTGATGGCTGGGTTTTTTGTTTGTATGGTGCGTTGACACCCATGATAGTTAATAATTAATGGCTTTTTTTATTCTGACGTTAAATTTGCGATATTCATCGTGAGATAAAATAATTATAAATGCAATCACTCGCCGGCTTTCTTGACATTGTTATTCTGTTCGGTACCGTACAGGGTTTAATTGTTAGCCTGTTACTTTATTTTTCCAATAACAATAAAACAGTTAACCGGCTGCTTGCCCTACTTATATTTTTATTAACGTTAGCAAGCCTTAATATCTGGCTGTTGAACCAGCCCTGGTACCAAACTCCATTTTTCCAGGTTGTCAGCGCGATATTGCCTATGGTGGTAATTATGCCGGTAGGGCCATTATTATATCTTTATACGCGGAAAACGCTTGATCCCGAGTTTGCAATTGGCAAATGTACACGCGTTCATTTTTATACAGTGGCTATTGATCTGCTGCCACACATTTTGGCCTTGTGTTATATTGTTGGTGTATTTATGGGTGCTTTAAAAAATAATCCTCAACCTATTGCGGCTTTTATAGACGATTACAACGTATATGCTGATATACCGAGGTGGTTATCGCTTACGCTTTACCTGGCATTCGCTTTTAAACACCTGCTTGCTTACAAAAAAACAGCGATTGATAATACATCCAGAAAAGCGCGATGGTTACAACAGCTGCATATCGCGCTTGGTACGTTTCAATTGATCTGGCTGATCTATCTTATTCCGTACGTTGTTCCGTCGCTAACTGATAAAATGCTGCTTCTGCTCAATTGGTATCCCATCTACGTGCCATTATCAGTTTTGATCTATTGGCTGGGGTTTAAGGGATATATAATGCAACAGCATCAAAGCCTCATGACTGTTAAATCAAATAAGCCTTTAATAGAACTTGAGTCGGCAACAGTAAATGAGATTTCAGCCTCTTTGCTCCGAGCTATGGAAGAACAACAATATTATCTCAACTCCAACCTTTCCCTAAATTTGCTGGCGGCCCATATGGCCGTGTCGCCAAAAAATATTTCAATAGTCCTTAATCAACATCTAAAAACAAATTTTAACGACTTTGTAAATGCCTATCGCATTGGTGCATTCAAAGAAAAATATGGACAACCACAGTACGCAAATTATACTATTATAGGTATAGCTTTTGAATGTGGTTTTAAATCTCAGCCGACTTTTCAGCGGGCCTTTAAACAATTTACCGGCTGTGCTCCAACTGATTTTAATTTTTCAGGTATGTAAGGCTCATATACTATTCATATCCTGATTTGAATAGTATCGTTTTTTAGAAAACCATAGAATTGTATCAGTTTTGGAAAAATAATTCTATGAAACGCTATTTTATCTTTTTGATATTTTGCCTCTGCTGTGCAGAAAAACCTAGGGCTCAGAATCCTGAAAATCGTGTACTAACACCCACGGCTATGCAACAGGACTTTACCTATCTCCGAAAAATATTGGAAGATACTCACCCCGGCCTGTATGCTCATCAGTCAAAAGATGGGATGCAATATAAAATGGATAGTCTGTATGCCTTGTTAAATGCGCCTATGTCTTTCTATAAGTTTTATGGCATAATTGCTAACTTGATATCAGAGATACAATGCGAGCACACTTCCTGTAGCCCCTATAAGGATGAGGTATTTCAGACCCAGGTTCGGCAATACAAACTCATCCCTTTTATATTGCATTTCAGCAATTATAAGGCATACGTAGCCATTAACCGAACCAAAGATGCGACTATCCATGCAGGAGACCAGATAGTGAGCATTAATAGACACCCGATTGACAGTATAGAAAAGGCGCTTTTTAAATATATCCCTGCAGAAGCAGGAATAATAACCAGTCGCGAGCGTATGCTGTCAAACGGTATGGCATTTAATATTTTGTATTATCTGTTTATAGAACGGCCGGAGTACTTTAATATCGTATTCAAATCTGCCAACGGCGAACTAAAGGAAAGGCGTTTTGCTAATGAACTTACTTTAAAAGAAAACGATAAAAACATATTCGGCAACGCCGCTAATAAAAAAGTTTTAGCAGTTATTACAAATAATGAAAAGGAAGCGAAAAATCCGTGGAGCTTAAGGCTGATCAAAGATAAACAAACAGCTGTTTTAACTGTACGGGAATTTTCAGGCAATAAAAAGAAAATGTATGACACCTTCGCCCAGGCTTTCGCCATTTTAAAAAAAGAAAATATAGCCAACCTGATCATTGATCTGGCGTATAATCCTGGTGGTGATGAGGCCTGCGCAGCAGAGTTATTTAGCTATCTGATTAATAAGCCCACCAAATTCATGATGGCTGAATATACAATTACCGATAACGATGACTACTTTAAAATGTCTGATTTGCCCTCTGAAGTATTGACTAACAAAGCTCGTTTTTTGGAACCTGAAAAAAATGGAAAATTTATGGTAAGAGAAAAAACACAAGGCGAATTGCCGATTGTGGAGCCAAAGGCAACACGTTTTACTGGGAAAATTTATTTCTGCATTAATGGAGGTACCGCATCCGCAGCTTCAACTTTGGCTGCGGTAGCAAAGAGCAATAATTTAGGAACCTTCGTTGGCGAAGAGAGCGGTGGCTCTTTTTTTGGAGGCGGTAGTTCTGTAGGCCTTAACCTTATCTTACCTAATTCAGGCATTACTGCGCATACTTCTATTGTTTATAGTGTGTTTGCAACACAGGGTGACTATGATAAAAACAGAGGGGTTTTACCCGACTACCAATTTACGCCAACCTTCGATGAACTTTTATCAGGAAATAAAAGTGGAATTAATTTTACACTAAAGCTGATTGAGAAAAAGTAATTGGCACGCACTTAATGAAAGAAAACCCGGTCAGTGATGGCTGGGTTTTTTGTTTGTATGGTGCGTTGACAGCACCGACCATAGCGTGAGTTATTTAGATTTAATTTACTAACCGACCATTATACCATACAATATCACCTGCGTTTAAACCTGCCTCCGCTCAAACTAATACTGGCTTGCTATTTGTCTGTCTTCTGAAAAATAAGATCCAGATACCATATGAAAAAGCTAATTGTATATTCCGGAATTGTAGCCTCGTTGTTGTTTACAACAGGCAACTTAGCAAAAGCACAAGTAAGCGACCAGGGTAAGGGCGCAATAATTGGTGGCGCAGCCGGCGCAGTTGTAGGCGGCATTGCCGGTAAAAATGTGGGCAGCGCTGTAATTGGCGGGGCCATTGGAGCAGGCGGCGGTTACATTGTAGGTAACGAAACCCGCAAGGCCCGCGAGAAAAGACAACGTGCAGCTTATCGCAAAGCATACTATAAAAAACATGGCCA
>Ga0164241_10004247_pt1 | contig 13969 bp, 15 predicted proteins | sample OricomyardsoilBY_FD_108780 | JGI IMG/M metagenome (GOLD analysis project Ga0164241, IMG submission 108780) | Backyard soil microbial communities from Emeryville, California, USA - Original compost - Back yard soil (BY) | ecosystem: Environmental > Terrestrial > Soil > Unclassified | place: USA...
CCGACCTCCGGCTCGATGGTCGACGTCATCAGTTACCGCCTCCCACCACGCTGGACTTGGCGACCTGCTCCGCCTCGGGGCCGGCACCGCCTTGCATCTGGCTCGCCGCGTCGCGCACCGCACGGACGATGTTCTGGTAGCCGGTGCAGCGGCAGAGGTTGCCCTCGAGGCCTTCGCGCACGGCCTTCTCGTCCGGGTCGGGGTTGTCGGCCAGGAGGTCGATCGACTGCATGATCATGCCCGGCGTGCAGAAGCCGCACTGGAGGGCGTGGTTGTCGTGGAAGGCCTGCTGCACGGGATGCAGCCGGCCGTCGCGGGCGAGCCCCTCGATGGTGGTGACCTCGCAGCCGTCGGCCTGCACGGCCAGCACAGAGCAGGACTTCACGCTCTGCCCGTCGAGATGGACGGTGCACGCACCGCAGTTGCTGGTGTCGCAGCCCACGACGGTGCCGACCTTGCCGAGCCGTTCGCGCAGATAGTGCACGAGCAGCTGACGAGGTTCGACGTCGTCGGTGAACTTGGTTCCGTCAACGGTCACGGTGATGCGCATGGGGCCTCCAATACGACACAGACGGCCGCGCTGATGTCGGTTCGGGCGTGCGTGAGCTGGGCCACACACCCCACCGAGCCTGCCCCCGCGGAACCGTTCGGACAAGTCCAGCCGGGAAAAAGTGGATCTGTGCGCGAAACATTGCCCGGAGGGGTTTGTCCGGCGGCTTCGAGTGGCGCGACCCTGATCCCGTGCGCTATCGGACAGGAAGGTCGTTCGCCACGCTTACGATCGACTCGTGGCCCCTTCCGTCGCAGGTAGGAGCGCTGTCACCAGCGCTTTCCCGGAGTATCGGCGGGGCGTCACGCTGGGCGTCACGGCGTACACGCTGTGGGGTCTCTTCCGCTCTCTGGACCCTGCTGTCGGCGGCCGGCGCGCTCGAGGCGCTGGCGCACCGGATGCTCTGGTCGCTCGTCGTCATGGCCATCGTGCTGGCGGCGATCGGGCGGCTGGCGTCGGCCAGGGCGGTGCTGGCGTCGCTGCTGGCCTTCGGCGGCGCGGCGGTGCGCATCCCGATCGGCGGCCTGCGTGCGGCCCGCACGCAGGCGGCCATTCCTGCTGTGGGTTAGCTCGGCCGGGTGATCACGGCTCGCGGTGGATGCGGCCGGTGACCTCGGTCAGGCGGCTGCCTTCGCCGCCCCAGCGCAGGGAGATGACCTCCGCCGCGATGGACACCGCGGTCTCCTCCGGGGTGCGCGCGCCGAGGTCCAGCCCGATCGGCGAGGAGAGGCGGGACAGCTCCTCCTCGGTCAGGCCCGCCTCGCGCAGCCGCGCCATCCGGTCGTCGTGCGTGCGCCGCGAGCCCATCGCGCCCACGTAGCCCACCTCGCAGCGCAGCGCCACCTCGAGCACCGGCACGTCGAACTTCGGGTCGTGGGTCAGCACCGCGATCACCGTGCGGCGGTCGATCCGCCCGGCCTCCGCCTCGGCCGCGAGGTAGCGGTGCGGCCAGTCGACGACGACCTCGTCGGCGTGCGGGAAGCGGCTCTTCGTCGCGAACACCGGGCGCGCGTCGCACACCGTGACGCGGTAGCCGAGGAACGAGCCGAGCCGGGCCATCGCCGCGGCGAAGTCGATCGCGCCGAACACCAGCAGCCGCGGCGGCGGCTCGAACGAGCTGACGAACACCGACATGCCCTCGCCGCGCCGCTGGCCCTCCGCGCCGTAGTGCAGCGTGCCGGTGCGCCCGCTCGCGAGCATGCCGCGCGCGTCGTCGGCCACCGCGTCGTTGATGCGGGCCGTGCCGAGGTCGCCGACGGTCCGGGCCGGCCACACGACCAGCCGCCTGCCCAGCAGCGACTCGTCGGGGTGGGCCACGACGGTCGCCAGCGCCACCGGCTCCTCGCCCTGGATCGACTTGGCCAGGTCGACGAACTCCGGGAAGTCGGCCGCCGAGATCCGCTCGGTGTAGATGTCGATGATCCCGCCGCAGGTCAGGCCGACCGCGAACGCGTCGTCGTCGCTCACGCCGTAGCGCTGCAGCACGGGTGTGCCGTCGTCGAGGACCTGGCGGCCCAGCTCGTACACCGCGCCCTCGACGCAGCCGCCGGACACGCTGCCCGACACCGTCTCGTCCGCGGCCACCAGCATCGCGGCCCCGGGCGAGCGGGGTGCCGAGGAGAACGTGGCCACCACGGTCCCCAGCGCCACCGGCTCGCCGGCCGAGTAGCGGCGCAGCAGCTCGTCCAGCACGTCACGCACGGCGCACCTCCGTCAACAGTTCCTCGAGCGTAGCCAGGCTGTGCCCGGCCAGCAGCCGGTCGAGATGCGGCAGGGCGGCCGCGATGCCGGACTGGACCGGCGCGTACCCGTCCCGCCCGGCGTGCGGGTTCACCCACAGCACCGCGTGCGCGAGCCGCCGCAGGCGGGCCAGCTGCTCGCCGAGCAGGGACGCGTCGCCGCGTTCCCACCCGTCGGAGAACAGAACGACCACGGCACGCCGCGCCATTCCCCGCTGCCCCCACCGGTCGAGGAACGCCCGCAGCGTCTCCCCCAGCCGGGTGCCGCCCGCGAAGTCGGGCACCGCCCGTGACGCCGCGGCCAGCGCCTCCTGCGGGTCGCGCTTGCGCAGCTGGCGCGACAGCCTGGTCAGCCGGGTGCCGACGGTGAACACCTCGGTCGTGGCCGGCGCCGCGCGGGTCACCGCGTGCGCGAACCGCAGCAGCGCGTCGGCGTACGGGGTCATCGAGCCGGACACGTCGACCAGCAGCACGACCCGGCGGGGCCGGCGACCGCGACCGCGGTAGGCCAGCCGGATCGGCTCGCCGCCCGCGGCCCGCATCGCCCGCAGCACCTTCGGCACGTCCAGGCGGCCCGAACGCATCGGGCGGAAGCGCATCGAACGGCGCTGCGGCGGGTCCAGCCGCAGCGTCGCGATCAGCTCGCGCAGGTGCTCGCGCTCGGCCACGGTCAGGTCGGAGATGTCGCGGTGGCGCAACACTTCGGTGTCGCTCGCCGCGACCTTCAGCTCGTCGGTCTCCCGCGCGGCGGACGAGCCGTTGCCGGTGACCTCGGTCAGCGCGGCCATCGTGGTCTGCCGCTGCCGGGGCGGCCCGGGTGGGCGGCGCTTGCGCGGCGGGCGCGCGGTGAACCACGCGGCGAACGCCTCGTCGTAGCGCGGCAGGTCGTCCGGCTCGGCGCACAGGGTCAGCCGGCCCGCCCAGTACAGCTGGTCCGGTTCGGAGATGTCGATCTCCCGTACGGCGCCCAGGTACGCCTGCACGCGCTGGGCGTCGGCGGGCAGCCCCGCCTCCCGCAGCGCGGCGGCGAAACCGACGAGCCCCGGCAGCGGGTCGAGCGTGTCGGACGAGCGCACCCTCTTATTGTTACTCGTTCAACGAGTTACTTTCAGGTTTCACCCCACCACGGACAGCACAGGATGCCAGCGGAAACCACGCTCACCGAGGAGCTCAAGCGGCTGCGCAAGGGCCGCGGCGTCCACGCGTCCAACATCGGCGAGCGGGCGGGCCCGGCGCTGCGCAGGCTCTGCGGGATCCGCCCGGACGACGGCCCGGCCGCCATCCGCGACCGGCTCACCACCACGCTCACCGAGCTCGCCGCCCGGCTGCCCGACGACCTGCGACTGGCCCTGCTCGTGGAGCTCGGCCTGCACGCGGTCGCGACCGCGCCGAAGCTGGGCGAGCGGCTGGACTGGCTCGCCGGGCAGCTCGCCCGCGACGCGCGGACGGCGCGGCGGCGCGCGGACCTGGCGTGCGAGCGGTTCACCGAGGCGGTGGGCGAGCTGCCCGACGCCCAACCGAACGGCCGGCCCGAGGAGGACGACGGCTGGTACGTGCGGCGGTTCACCGCGCTGGTGAAGCTGGACGGCAAGGCGCCGGAGGTGACCGAGACGCGCATGGTCGTCGCCACCCGGGACGGGATCGGCGAGCTGGACACCGAGTTCAGCCTGCCCCGCCATCCCGGCGACCGGCGCCCGAACCACGACCTGGGTGTCTCGCTGCTCTACGGCGGGCGGCTGGTGCGCAGGCGGCGGCGTTCGGAGAGCCACTTCTCGTTCTCCGTGGAGCTGCCCGCGGTGCTCGGCACGGGCCAGCATCACGAGTACGCGCTGCAGCTGCGGGTGCCCGACGGGCAGCCGGTGCGCCAGCACTACGTGTTCATCCCGCACCGCCGGTGCGATCTGTTCGAGATGCGGCTGCGGTTCGACCCGCGGCGGATGCCGCGGCGGCTGTGGCGGGTCACCGAGTCGCCGCTGCGGGTCGTGGACGACGGGGTGCCGAGCGGGGAACTGCTGCGGCCGGACGCGGCGGGCGAGGTGCACGAGATCTTTCCCGGCCCGCGCCAGGGTTTCGCCTACGGAGTGCAGTGGAACGGCTGGTGACAAGAGTGGGCCGGCCGGGAAGATCCCGGCCGGCCGACCCTACCCCCAGTCTCGAAAGGTCTCAGCCGATCACAGGCCGGACGTGCTCAGCCACAGACCGGCGATCATTCCCATGACGAGGCAGAACAACGCGAGTTTGAGTGCGAACGACACCGGGCAATAGGCACGCACTTCCCGCCCCCCTTTGTTTCCCGACGGACCCAGACGAATTCGAGGTTCGCACGGGCGGAGGAGCAGATCTGCGTCACGTGACACACAGCTGTGAAATTGTCCGTTACCGACCTTGCGGTCGGTGATCGATGGTTCAGCGTCGCCGCATACAGCCGATCAGACCATAGCGCAGCTGGGAAATCACCCGACCGGCCCACTGCGTCCGGTTGGGAAGGTGACATTTGGACAGATTTGTGTCCAGTGCGGCCGAAATGGAAATGAGATGAATCTGCTTGGATTTATCTCGAAAGCACGGTACGTGTCAGGACCGGACCCTGTGCCGGCCGGATCGTCGGCCGGCACAGGGCGGGACTCCCCGCCGCGACCCATGGCCAGGTAGCGAAAGCCGGGCGCGGGGAGTCGGCGAGAGGTCAGCGGGGAGCCGTCCGCTTCGGAGCGGAAGGGACGGCTCCCGGCATCCGGACGGCGATCGTCGCGGGCGAGCACCGCGACAGGCTCGCGACGACGCGACGACGCCGTCCGGCAGGGACACCGGAGCTACCGTTCACTCCCCCGAGTCACGATGCTCATGGTGTCCTCCTGTGGGTTCGGCGCGCGCCGGGCACAACTATGCGGCATGCCAACACAAGGACGCGACCGATTTACCGCCCGGTCACCAAACCGGTCTGTTAGCCGGGGTTCAGCCGGCGAGGATCTGGTCCAGCCCGGCCACCACGACCCGCTGCGCGTCCTCGCGGTACTTGAGCACCGCGCCCAGCGTGGCCGCCGCGGCGGCCGCGTCCAGCTCGGTGCGGCCCAGCGCGCCGAGCGCCTCCGCCCAGTCGATCGACTCCGCCACGCCGGGCGGCTTGAGCAGCTCCACCTCGCGCAGCCGCCGCACCGCGGTCGCCACCTGGGTGGCCAGCTCCGCGGACAGCCCCGGCAGCCGGCGGCGCAGTATCGCGACCTCGCGGCCGAGCGCCGGGTGCTCGAGCCAGTGGTAGAGGCAGCGCCGCTTCAGCGCGTCGTGCACCTCGCGCGTCCGGTTCGAGGTGAGGATCACCAGCGGCGGCACCTCGGCGCGCACCTCACCCAGCTCCGGCACGGTCACCGCGCTCTCGCCGAGCACCTCCAGCAGGAACGCCTCGAACTCGTCGTCGGCCCGGTCGACCTCGTCGACCAGCAGCACGCACGGCGACTCCTCCAGCGCCCGCAACAGCGGCCGCGCCACCAGGAACCGCCTGCTGTAGAGCGACCGCTCCGCCTCGTCGGAATCCAGCTCGCCGGGCGAGGCGGCCTCCAGCGCGCGCAGGTGCAGCAGCTGGCGGGGGAAGTCCCAGTCGTACAGGGCCTGGGTGAAGTCGATGCCCTCGTGGCACTGCAGCTTGATCAACTGCACGCCGAGCGCCTCGGCGAGCGCGGTCGCGAGCGACGTCTTGCCCGTGCCCGGCTCGCCCTCGCAGAACAGCGGCCTGCCCAGCCGCAGCGCGAGGAAAGCCGCCGTGGCGACCCCCTCGTCGGCCAGGTAGCCGACCCGATCGAGCGAGCCGGCCAGTTCCTCCGGCGAGTCCACCGGCGACCACGACGCGTTGACCACACCCCGAGCCTACGGGTAGGGGAGGCTCCGGACCCGAAACCAGGGTCGGTCCCGGATGTCCCGCGGCGCCGCGGGAGCGAGGCTGGACGTATGAACGAGACCGACTCCGAAACCCGTCCCACCCGCCTCTTCCGCAGCCGCGACGACCGCATGATCGCCGGCGTCTGCGGCGGCATCGCCGAGATGTTCGGCATCGACGCCGCCCTCGTCCGCATCGGCCTGGTCGCCGCGACCGTGCTGGGCTTCGGCGCCGGCGCCGTCATCTACCTGGCCTGCTGGATGATCGTGCCCGAGAAGTAACACCTCGACAGGCAACACCTACAGTGACGGCCGTGACCGAGGAGCAGGACCGGCGAACCGTCTCCCGCCTCGGCACGGCCCGCGCGCTCGTGCTGCTGGCCGCCGTGCTGGTGTTCGTCGCGAGCGCGCTGCTCCTGCTGACCGTCGTCGTGCTGGGGCCGGGCGTCCTCAAGGGAGTCGCCGGCTCGGCGATCCTGGGCGCCGGGGTGTGCTGCGTCGTGGTGCTGGCCGCCGCGATCGCCGCGAGCCTGCTCGCGGTCCGTGCCCGCACCGTGCGTGCCGTGCTCGCCCGCGGTTTCGGCGTGCTGGTCGCCGGCGGCGTGCTCGGTCTGGCCGCCCTGCTGCTCCTGTTCTCCGCGACGTGAGCACCGGCCTGAGAGCCGCCATGAGAGCCGACGTGAGCGCCGACACCGGGAAAACCCGCCGGTAACCCCCGAATGGCCGGTATCTGGCCACACAGCTCACGCTCTTGACTACCGAGACGATCTATCGATTGAGTAGCCCGGACGAGCGACGAGAATACGAACGAGACGCGAAGGCCTGGGGGTTGGCACGATGGACCTGGAGCCATCAGGAACACAACCCACGGAGCGGGGTGGGAAGCGGTGACCGAACTGCAGACCGCAAGCGTGGCCAAGCCCTGGGAGGGGCTGGAGGGCCGGGACCGGCACGCGGCGTGCATGATCGCCGCGCAGGCCGGGGACCGGTCGGCGTTCGACATTCTGGTCGCCGAGCTCTCGCCACTCGTGTGGCACGTGGCGCGGAGCAACGGGCTGGACCGGACCAGTGCGGAGGATGTCGTGCAGACGGTGTGGCTGGCGCTGCTGCGTCACCTGGACCGTCTCTCCGAACCGCGGGCACTGGCCGGCTGGCTGATCACGACCACCCGCCGCGAGGCGCAGCGGGTGTCGCACCGGGGAGCCGGACAGGTCGAACTGTCCAGCGAGGTCGCCGAGCAACTGCCGACCACCGACCCGTCGCCGGAGCACGAGGTGCTTCGTGACGAGCGGGACCGGCAGCTGTGGTCCGCCTTCCACAACCTGACGCAGCGCTGCCAGGAGCTGCTGCGGCTGACCGTCCTCGCCGGGCGCGCGGAGTACCGCGCCGTCGCCGAGGCACTGCACATGCCGCACGGAAGTATCGGACCGACCAGAGGGCGCTGCTTGAACAACTTGCGGGCCCTTTACCACGGGGACAGTGGATCATGAGAACGAATCACCCGGACGAAGAGCTGATGACCCAGGTGGCGCGGCTGGTGAACGAGCTCGATCCCATGCCGGCCGGCCTGGTGGAGCGCACGCAGTTCGCCGTTGCCATCGACGACATCGACGACATCGACCTCGAGGTCGCCCGGTGGGCCGACAACCGCACGCTGGCCGGCGTGCGCGGGGGCCTGCCCGGCACGATCACCTTCTTCGTCGGCGACCTGACCGTCATGGTCAACGTCACCCGCACCGGCGAACGGCAGCGCATCGACGGGTGGCTGGTGCCCGCCGGCGCGCACGGGGTCGAGGTCCGGGTCGCCGACCACGGATCGTCGACAACCACCGCCGACGAGGGCGGCCGTTTCGTGCTCACCGAGGTGCCGCGCGGCACCACTCAGCTGCTCGTACGCATGCACGCCGAGCAGTCACGCACAGTCGTCACACCAACTGTCGACTTGTAACCCGAACAGCCCCATTCACCCTTTCGGCAGATATTCTCTGTATCTCGCTGCGTCCGCTTGCCTCTTGTCATGGTGGAAACGCAGCAATGTGCACTGCTGAAAGGGGAGTAAGGCAATGACCGAGCAGTCCGCGACGACGGACCCGAAGCCCCCGACCGACCCGCGCCCACCGTGCGCGACGTGCGGCTCGACCGACCACACCACCGGCTATCACGACGGTGGCGTGGCGCCGGAGGACGGCCAGATGTCGCCGATGGGCTACCACGACGGCGGTATCGCAGCCGAGAACCTCGGCAAGGACGCAGGCAAGAACGCCGGCACCGACGGGTACCACGACAACTAGGAGTTCCGCGCAACTCGCCCGCACACCGCGTATTGCCCTCACCTGCTGGACAGGTGGGGGCCGCGGTGTGCTGCCATTGACCCATGCCCTCCGAGCGCAACCGCCGTGCTCCGCTGACGCCGGACCGAGCCGTGTCGCGCAACGGCGCCACGGCCGCCGCGAACGTCGAGGCGGCCGCCGCGTTACGCCGCGAGGCCGTCGAGGTCGCGTCCGCCGCCCGGCCCGCCGAGGCGATCAAGCTGCTGCGCCGCGCGTTGCGGATGCTGCCCGTCGACGCCGGTGACCTGGACGCGATCACGGTCCGCACGAGGATCCTGCTGTCGCTCGCGTACGTGCAGGCCGAGACCGGGCCGATCACCGACGGGCTGGTGCACCTGGGCACCGCCCGCAGCCTCGTGGGCGGCATGCCCGACGGCCCGCACAAGGAGGCGCTGCTGGGCTTCGCGAACCAGCAGCACGCCCTGATCCTGCTGCGCGCGGGCCACGTCGCCGAGGCGATCGACCTGTTCGACCAGGCGATCCCCCAGCTCGAGCGGAGCCTCGACGGTCCGGCGGGCGATCCGGAGATGCTCGCCAGGACGTTCCTCAACCGCAGCCTCGCGCACATCTCCGCCGGCCGGCCCGGTCCGGCCGAACAGGACGCGCGGCGCAGCATGACGCTGTCCGCCGAGCAGGGCCTGCCGCTGATGGCGGCGAAGGCGGAGGGCAACCTGGGCGAGATCGCCCAGCTCGGCGGCGCGATCCCGGACGCGCTGCGCTACTTCGAGGGCGCCGAGCGCGCCTTCCGCGACCTCGCCCCCGGCCTCGTGCCCCGCACCAAGATTGACCAGGCCCGGTCCCTGCTCGCCGCGGGCCTGGCCGACGAGGCCGCCCGCCACCTCGACGAGGCGCTGCCGGAGCTGCGCGAGCACCGCATCGGCCAGGACCTCGCGGAAGCCGAGGTGGCGCGGGCCGCGGCCGCGCTGTTGCAGGGTGACCTGACGCTGGCCCGCCAGCTCGCCGCGTCCGCGCGCAGCCACTTCGTCAAGCGCGGCAGCGAGCCGTGGGCCGAGGTCGCCGCGCTCACCCGGCTGCGTGCCGACGTGGAGGCCGCGCTCGCCGACGAGGCGAGCACCGCCACGCCTGCGCGGGCGGTCGCGCTGGCGCAGCGGCTGGCCGCGGCGGGCCTGGCCGACGAGGCCGCGATGGCGACGATGCTCGCGGTCCGCCTCGCGCTGCGCCGCCGCGGTGTCGACGCGGCGGAGGAGCTGCTCGATCAGGTGCCGGCACCGAGCAAGATCGCGCCGATGGACCACCGGATGCTGCTGCGGCTGTGCCGCGCGGAGGTGGCGCTCGCGCGCGGTGAGACCCGACGGATGCTCGCGCAGGCGAAGGCCGGGCTGACCGAGCTGGGCGCGGCCCGGGACCGGATGGGCGGGCTGGACCTGGTGTGCGGCACCGCGATCCACGGCTTCGAGCTCGGTCGCCTCGCGGTGGCGCAGGTGCTGGACAACGCGCGGACCGACGCGGACGGGCGGCGGCTGCTGGACTGGCAGGAGCGCACCCGCGCGCAGGTGTACCGGTACGAGCCGCAGCCGGCGATCGACGACCCGGAGCTGGCGACCGCGGTGGCGGAGCTGCGCACGGTGACCCGGACCGTCCAGCAATTCCGGCTGGAGCGGCGGTCGACCGCGCACCTGGAGCGGCGGATCACCGGGCTGCAGCGGGAGGTCAGCCGCCTGGGCTGGCACACGAGCCACTGGGGCAAGCCGCGGCCGGTGTGCTCGGCGGCGGAGGTGATCGAGCGGCTCGGCGACCGGACGCTGATCAGCTTCGCGGGCCCCGGCGAGGACCTCGCGGCCGTCGTGGTCAGCGGCGGGCGCACCCGGCTGTTCCGCCTCGGCCGCCGCGAACAGGTCCTGGAGGTGGCCCGCCAGCTGCACGCCGACCTCGACGCGCTGGCCCCGGACGACCTGATCGCGCCGCTGGTCAACGCGGTGTCGCAGTCCGCGCGCAGCCGCCTCGAGACGCTGGACCGGCAGCTTTTCGGCCCGGACGGCATCCCGGTGGAGCTGCTCGCCGACCGTGACCTGGTGATCGTGCCGTTCGGCGGGCTGTACTCGGTGCCGTGGGAGTCGCTGCCGACGCTGCGCGGCCGGGCGGTGTCGGTGGCGCCGTCGGCGACCGCGTGGGTGGGCGCCGCCGAGGGGGCCTCGTCGAACGGCGACGGGCGGATCGTGCTGGTGTGCGGGCCGGATTTGCCGGAGTCGGTGTCCGAGCTGGACCAGCTGACCCAGGTGTACCCGGACGCGACGGTGCTGGAGGGCGAGAAGGCGACCACCGCGGCGGTCCTGGCCGCCATGGACGGCGCGAAGCTCGTGCACATCGCCGCGCACGGCACGCACGAGCCGGCAAACGAGATGTTCTCCCGGCTGGAGCTGGCCGACGGCGGCCTGCTGGCACACGAGGTGGCCCGGCTGCACCGGCCGCCGGAGCACATCGTGCTGGCCGCGTGCGAGCTGGCGCTGTCGCACATCCGGCCGGGCGACGAGCCGCTCGGGTTCGCCGGCGCGATGCTGGCGAGCGGCTCGCGCACGGTGGTGGCGGCGGTGAACCGCGTCGGGCACCGGTCGGCCGCGCTCACGATGACCGACTACCACCGGCGGCTGGCCACGAGCGCCGCGGTCGATGCCGCCATCGACATCGCCGAGACGATGGCGGACTACCACCGCAGGCTGGCCTCGGGCACCCACCCGGCCCGCGCCCTCGCCGAGGCGACCGCCGCCGACCCGCTGCGCAGGCCGTTCATCCTGCTCGGCGCCGGGTGACCAGGGGTTTGCGCAAAGATCGCCGGGAGATGACCATGGACACATGGACCTGGCGGTGCAGTGGAGTGATCCGCACTTCCTGACGTCGCTGATCTCGGTGCCCCTGTTCACCGGCGTGATCGGCTACATCACGAACTGGACCGGCGTGCTCATGCTGTTCGCGCCGATGCGTTTCCACGGCGTGCGGATCCCCGGCCTGCGGTTCATGTACTCCTACCTGCCGCGCCGGGTGCAGGTGATCCCGGCGATCACGCACGACGGCCGGTTCGGCTGGCAGGGCATCATCCCGTCGCGGGTGTCCAAGATGGCCAGCATCTCGGTGGACAAGGCGCTGCTGAAGGTCGGCAGCATCGGCGACTTCTACCGCGAGTTCGAGCCGGACAAGATCGCCGACCACATCGCGGCGACCGCCCGCGACGAGATCCGCGGCGTCGTCGAGCGGATCATGGAGCGCGAGCATCCGCAGCTGTGGCACGACCTGCCGCCGGTGGTGCGCGAGGCGGTGCACGCGCGGATCCAGGAGCGGCTGCCCTCGATCGTGCGCGGGCTGACCGACGAGCTCGGCGAGCACATCGAGGACCTCATCGACGCGAAGCTGCTGGTGATCCGGCACTTCGAGGAGCACCCGGAGCTGATGAACGACATGCTCCGCGAGGTGGGCCGCAAGGAGCTGCGGTTCATGCAGAACTTCGGCTTCTACTTCGGTTTCCCGATGGGCATCGTGCTGGTGTTCATCCTCCAGGCGGCGCCGTACTGGTGGGTGCTGCCGGTCGGCGGCGCGGTGATCGGCTGGGTGGTCAACTGGATCGGCATCAAGCTGATCTTCGAGCCGGTGTTCCCGCGCCGGGTCGGCCCGTTCACCTTCCACGGCCTGTTCCTGCGCCGCCAGCCCGAGGTGAGCGACGTGATGGCGAAGATCATCGCCGAGGACATCATCAACATGCGCAACATCGGCGACGAGCTGCTGTTCGGCCCGCGCTCGGACCGCACGAGGCAGATGCTGGAGACCTCGCTGCGCCCGGCCGTGGACAACGCCGTCGGCTTCGCCCGCTCGGCGGTGCGCGTGGGCATGGGCACGAAGCGCTACGACCGCATCCGCGACGCGGTGGCCAGCGAGGCCGTCGAGTTCGCCTCGGCGTTCGGCGACGACGAGTTCGGCAAGCAGCAGTCGGTGAAGATCAACCGTTTCGTGGCGCGGCAGATGCGCCAGCTGCGCTACGACGAGTTCAACGAGCTGCTGCGCTCGGCGATCAAGCAGGACGAGTGGCTGCTGTTCGTCCACGGCGGCGTGCTCGGCGTCGGCGCCGGCCTCATTCATCTAGCGATCTTCGGAGTGTGAGATGCCTTTGCAAGAAGGCGCCGGCCTGCTGCGCATCGCCGCGAACGCCTCCCTGTCCACTGCCCAGTGGGTGTTCTCCACAACCGTCCACACAGGATCCCGCGTAGTGCGTGGCCTGGCCGCGGGCGAGTCTCCGGTCGCGATCGTGTCGTCGCTCGGCGCCGACCTGCGCACGGCGGCGTCGGCGGCGCTGGGCCCGCCCCCCGCCCCGGTCCCTGTGGAGACGTCACACCACTCGACCGCGGCCGAACTCCGGGCGCGCGGAGCGGAGCTGCTGCGCCGGTCGGCGGACGTGAACTTCGTCGAGGACATGCACCCGGCGTACGAGCGAATCCTGGGCGAGCTTTCCCCGGACGAGGCCCGGATCCTGCGTTTCCTGGCAAAGGAGGGCCCGCAGCCCACCGTGGACGTGCGGACCAACCGTCCACTCGGGATCGGCTCGGAGCTGATCGAGGCGGGCCTGTCGATGATCGGCAGGCAGGCGGGGGTCCGGCACATGGCCCGCACGAACGCGTACCTGAACAACCTGTTCCGGCTGGGCCTGATCTGGTTCTCCCGCGAGGAGGTCGACCCGTCCCGCTACCAGGTGGTGGAGGTACAACCGGAGGTACAGGCCGCCATGGCAAAGGCTGGCCGGGCCCCGAAGACCATCCGCCGGTCCATCCACATGACCCCGTTCGGCACCGACTTCTGCGACACCTGCCTGCCCCTGGAGTGAGCCGTCAGCCGATGAGCGTGTCGATGCCGTCGCGGCTGGACCGGCCGTCCCCCGGATCGATCGACCCGAGGATCATCAGCATGACGCCCTCGGCGAGCAACGGCCTGCCGTCCGGGTCCCTCGTGAAGTCGTCGTCGTCGAGGTCGGCGGCGACCGTGACGATTCCGTTGGCCAGGCAGCTGAAGAGCTTCGCCAGGACGTCGACGTCGACGCCCGGACGCAGCGCGAGCCCCAGCTTGTCCAGCGCCTCGCGGTAGGCGACGACCCAGCTGACGGAGTAGGCCTCGAAGAACTGGGCGTGCGCCTTCTGCGCGAGCCGGCGGTGGTCGTCGTCCACGGCCATGGACAGCTGGAAGATGACGTACCGGGCGAACCGCAGGCGAACCGCCATGTCCTTGTCCGCCACGCCAAGGATCAGGTCCGAGAACGGCGCCCGGCCCGCCGCCACGTCGTCGAGACCGGCGAGCAGCTCCATCCGGGCGAGCTCGAGCGCGTCCCGCCACCGCGTCGAGTGCAACGCGTACGTCACGAGGTCCTGGAGGTAGTCAGCGGTCCGCGCCCACCGTTCCCGGAACGCACCAGGCGTGGGCCTGGCGGCGCCCAGCCCGAGCTCGGCTCCGCGTTCGTCGGCGAGCCTGGTCGCGGCGCGCACCACACC
>Ga0164241_10004248_pt1 | contig 13969 bp, 9 predicted proteins | sample OricomyardsoilBY_FD_108780 | JGI IMG/M metagenome (GOLD analysis project Ga0164241, IMG submission 108780) | Backyard soil microbial communities from Emeryville, California, USA - Original compost - Back yard soil (BY) | ecosystem: Environmental > Terrestrial > Soil > Unclassified | place: USA...
CGGCGCACTTTGGAGGTGAATTTCTGGGACTTCTCTTCTTCGGCCATGTCGACTCCTGATCAACCGATCTCTATAGCGGGCCGAAACATAGCGCGGCTAACGATATCTGGCCAGAACTTTCGTCAGAGCGGCCGATCCGGGCGAAAGTGCTTTGAAGGGAATCTGGTTCAACGGAATGGACGGTGTCTCATTGACATCGTGGAACTCCTTTCCGGCGGGGTCGACATATAGAAGACCTGTGAGGAATTCACCTTTTTTCAACCTTTCCGAGATGGCAGCGGTCGCAGCTTCCCGGCTGGTGGGATCGTAACCCGCGTCCAGTTTTCGCAGCAGTATCCGGCTGCCGTCGTGCAACACGACGGGCAGGACATCACCCGCTGCATAGTCCGCGGAAATCTCCCGCTGGAACGGCACGAAGTCCGCTTGCACAGCGGCGTCGTAATGCTCCCGCGTGTACTCATAACTCTTGGTAGACCCTTCGTGATCGTTGAATGTCACACAGGGTGACAACACGTCAATCAGCGCAAACCCCTTGTGTTTGAGGGCGGCCTGGATGAGCGGCACCAATTGTTGTTTGTCGCCCGAGAAGCTCCGGGCCACGAACGTGGCGCCCAGCGTCAGGGCGAGCAACACCGGGTCGATCGGCGGCTGCTGGTTCACCTCGCCTTTCTTCGCCTTGGTGCCCACGTCCGCGGACGCCGAGAACTGCCCCTTGGTCAGGCCGTACACACCGTTGTTTTCAATGATGTACGCCATGTTGAGATTGCGGCGGATGGCGTGGCAGAACTGCCCGAGCCCGATGGACAGCGTGTCGCCGTCACCGGAAACGCCGATGTACGTGAGGTCGCGGTTCGCGGCGTTCGCGCCCATGGCAATGGATGGCATGCGGCCGTGCACGGAATTGAAGCCGTGACCGCCGCTCACGAAATAGGCCGTGGTTTTCGATGAACAGCCGATGCCCGACAGCTTGACCATGTTCTGCGGCTCGATGTCGATGCCCCAGGACGCTTCGATGATCGCGGCGGTGATGGAGTCGTGTCCGCAACCGGCACAGAGGGTGGACAGGCCTCCCTCGTAGTCGCGGCGCGTGAGCCCGAGCGAGTTCTTCGGCAGCGATGGATGGCGGACTTTCGGCTTCGGCAGGAACGTCATGCGACACCTTCGAGCTTGCGGGGCTTGGGCTGCACTTCGGCCAGCACGCCCTTGACGATGAACTCCGAGGAGATAGGCAGGCCGCTGTAATGCAGCAGCGACCGCAGCTTCGACTTCTCCACGCGGGTTTCCAGCGTGAGCAGCGAGCGCATCTGCGCGTCGCGGTTCTGCTCGATGACGAACACCAGCTTCTGCTGCTCGAGGAACTTGTCCACTTCCTCGCCGAACGGGAATGCACGCAGGCGCATGTAGTTAGTTTTGATGCCGTGCACGGCCAGGATGTCGAGCGCCTCGCGCACCGCGCCGTCGGAGCTGCCGTAGGCCACAATGGCAATATCGATGTGCGCGTCCTGCTCGATCACGGGCTTCGGCACCAGGCGCTTCGCCGTGGCGAACTTGCGCGTGAGGCGATCGAGCACGACCTGGTATTCCGCGGAATCCTCGGTGTACACGCCGTACTGCGTGTGCCCGGAGCCGCGCGTGAAGTACGCGCCCTTCGGATGCACGCCGGGCAGCGTGCGGTACGGGATGCCGTCGCCGTCCACGTCGAGATAGCGGTGGAATTTCTCGAGCTTCGCGATCTCGTCCTGGTTGTAGACCTTGCCGCGGTCGGGCACGTAGCTGTCGTCCCATTTCAATTCGGGACACATCCAGTCATTCATGCCGATGTCGAGGTCCGACATCACCATGATCGGCGTCTGCAGCCGCTCGGCAAGATCGAACGCATCGCGCGTGAAGTAGAAGCACTCCTCCGGATCGCGCGGGAACACGCAGACGTGTTTGGTGTCGCCGTGCGAGGCGAAAGCCGCTTCAAGGATGTCGCATTGCTGGGTGCGCGTCGGCATGCCGGTGGACGGCCCGACGCGCTGGATATCGAACAACACCGCGGGAATCTCCGCGTAGTACGCGAGACCCAGGAATTCGTTCATGAGGGACAGGCCGGGGCCGGAGGTCGCCGTGAAGGCGCGCGCGCCATTCCAGTTCGCACCGAGCACCATGCCGATGGCCGCGAGTTCGTCTTCGGCCTGGATGAAGGCGAAGTTTTTCTTGCCGGTGGCCGGATCGGTGCGCAGCTTGTCCGCAAAACCCTTGTACGCGTCCATGACCGACGTCGACGGGGTGATCGGATACCACGCGGCCACCGTCGCACCCGCGAATACGCAGCCGAGCCCCGCCGCGGTATTGCCGTCGATGAGGAGGTGGCCCGCCGTCTTCGAGCCGCCGAGCAGGCCTGGCGCCACGTGCATCGGCAGCGGGCACTGGAAATTCTCGCGCGTGTACTGGTAGCCGAGCTCGATGGCCTTCATGTTCGAGTCCACGAGCGCAGGCTTCTTGGCATAGGTCTCCGCGAGCAGTTCGCGGATCTTCGCCACGTCGAGATCGAGCAGCGCCGCGAGCACGCCGGCGTAGCAGATGTTCTTCATCAGGATGCGCGTGCGCACGCCGTTGAAGTTTTCGTTGCACATCTTCGCCAGCGGCACGCCGAGCACGGTGATGTCGTCGCGCGCCAGCAGCGCGGGGCGTGGCCACGTGGAGTCGTAGATGAGGTAGCCGCCGGAAGCGACTTCGCGAACATCCTTGGTGTAGGTTTCGGCGTTCATTGCGACCATGAGGTCGACTTTCCCCGAACGCGCGACGTACGAATCTTTGGTGACGCGGATTTCATACCAGGTGGGCAGGCCCTGGATGTTCGACGGGAAGTAGTTCTTGCCCATGACGGGCACGCCGCTTCGGAAGATGGACTTCATGAGCAGCGTGTTGGCGCTTGCCGAACCGGTGCCGTTTACCGTCGCGATCTTGATCGCGAAGTCATTCACTCTGTCTTGGGTCATCTCGGGCGGCCGTTCTTCATGCAGTAAGGGCAATTTTCGCAGCCTCGGCGGCCGCTTCGTCTTTGGCGTATGGCCACCGGATACGGGACTTCTGCATGTCCCAGGCCGCCGTGGGGCAACGTTCCGCGCACAGGCCGCAATGCACGCACAGGTCTTCGTCTTTGACCATGACCCGCGCCGTGTGTTTCAGCGGCGAGGATACGTACAAGGCCTGAGTGACATTCTTCGCGGGCGCCTTGAGCCGCGAGCGCAGGTCGGCTTCCTCGCCGTTGTGCGTAATCGTGAGGCAGTCGACCGGGCAGATGTCGATGCAGGCATCACACTCGATGCACAACTTCGTTTCGAACACCGTCTGCACGTCGCAGTTGAGACAACGCTGCACTTCCTTCTCGATCTGCTCGACGGTGAAGCCGAGCTCCACTTCGATGTCGAGTTTCTTGAAGCGCTCCTTCAACGAGACGTGCGGCATCAAGCGCCGCTCGGCCGGGTTGTAGTCGTTCGCGTAGGCCCACTCGTGCATGCCCATCTTCGTGGACTGCAGGTTCACGCCCGGCGGCAGCCGCTCGGCCACGGACTTGCCCTGGCAGTGGTTGTGGATGGAGATGGCCGCCTGGTGGCCGTGCTCGACGGCCCAGATGATGTTCTTTGGCCCGAACGCGGCATCGCCACCGAAGAAGACGCCCGCGCGCGACGACTCGAACGTCTTCGCATCGACCTTGGGCACGTCCCACTTGTCGAACTCGATGCCGAGATCGCGCTCGATCCACGGGAACGCGTTTTCCTGGCCGATGGCGAGGATCACGTCGTCGGCTTCGATGAATTCCTCACCCACGATGCGCTCGGCGGTGATGGCGCCCTTCGCATCGAGGTCGTACTCGATGACGTCGAACGTCATGCCCTTGAGCTTGCCGTTCTCCACCACGAAGTTCTTTGGCGAGCGGTTGATGATGATCTTGACGTGTTCTTCCTCGGCGTCTTCGAGCTCCCAGGCGGAAGCCTTGAAGAACTGGCGCGGCTTGCGCGCCATCACTTTCACATCCTTCGCGCCCAGACGCAGCGAGGTGCGGCAGCAATCCATGGCGGTGTTGCCGACGCCGATGATGAGCACCTTCTCGCCGATGCCTTTTACATGTCCAAAGGCCACCGATTCGAGCCACGTGATGCCGATGTGGATGTTGGCGGCGCCTTCCGCCCGGCCCGGCAGCTTCAGTTCCTTGCCCTTCGGCGCACCCGCGCCCACGAACACGGCATCGAAGCCGCCCGTCGTCAGCAATTCCTTCATCGACTTGATGGGGTGGTTGAGCTTGAGCTCGACCCCCATGTCGACGATCTGCGCGATTTCGTCGTTGAGCACTTCCGCGGGCAGGCGGAACGACGGGATATTGGTGCGCATGAGCCCGCCTGGCACGGCGAACTGTTCGAAGAGGGTGACTGAGTAGCCGAGCGGCATAAGGTCGTTGGCCACGGTGAGCGACGCGCAACCCGCGCCGATCAGGGCCACCTTCCTGCCGTTCTTCAGCTTCGGGATTTTCGGCAGCCGCGAGCGGATGTCGTCGTCCCGATGATCGGCGGCGACGCGCTTGAGCCGGCAGATGGCCACCGGCTTCTCTTCGACGCGGCCGCGCCGGCAGGCCGGCTCACAGGGCCGATCGCAGACGCGTCCCAGAATTCCCGGAAAGACGTTCGAATGGCGGTTCACCATATAGGCGTCGGTGAAGCGCCCTTGAGCGATGAGTCGGATGTATTCGGGGACGTCGGTGTGTGCAGGGCAAGCCCATTGGCAATCCACGACCTTGTGAAAGTAGTCGGGTTGCGCGGTGTCCGTCGGTTGCATATCCCCCCGGGTGCAAAAACGCCGGTTTTCCCCCTCCGGCGCGTGACCGAGTATAGGCTTCGCGCCCACACATGACGAATTCAAACTCTTTGCTGGCAACCGAAATCAAGGTCCGGACGCGCTCTCGCGTGCTGGAAGTCGCGTTCGACGACGGCGCGCGTTTCCTGTTGCCTTTCGAATACCTGCGCGTGCACTCCCCGTCGGCCGAAGTGAAGGGCCACGGCCCCGGGCAGGAGGTGCTGGTGCTGGGAAAGCAGAACGTAGGAATCAGCGCCATCGAGCCCGTCGGCCAATACGCCGTGAAGCTGGTATTCGACGACGGCCATGATTCGGGGCTGTATTCGTGGAAGTACCTGCGGGAGTTGGGTGACAACCAGCAGGCGAACTGGGCCCGGTACCAGGCAAGGGTGCACGCGGCCCAGCAGTGACGCAGCCGGCCTTTGGCGCCATAAAAAAGGCCGGCGACCATTGGTTGCCGGCCTTTGCAAGACCCCCGCTCGAATAGTTGGGCTTTGTAGCGAAAGCACGACCGAAAATCCAGCGCTTTCGAGCCGCCTTTGCGACTCCGTCTATACTGGCCGCCCGTGACCGAACATAAAAAGAACGCCGACACCGATTTCGGCTACCAGCGCGTTCCCTGGAACGAAAAGCAGCGCCGCGTTCGCGGGGTGTTCGATTCGGTTGCGGGCAACTACGACCTCATGAACGACCTCATGTCCGGCGGCGCACATCGCCTCTGGAAGGAGTTCACGCTGTCGCTGACCAGCCTTCGTGCCGGCCAACGCGCGCTTGACGTCGCCGGCGGCACGGGAGATCTGACTACCGGACTTGCGAAGCAGGTCGGCAAGACCGGCATGGTGATCCTCTCGGACATCAACGCCGCGATGCTCGGCGAAGGGCGCGACCGGCTGCTCGATGCCGGCCTGGTCGGCAATGTGTCCTGCGTACTCGCGAATGCCGAAAAACTGCCGTTCGCGGACGCCATGTTCGACTGCGTGACCATCGGTTTCGGCCTGCGAAACGTCACCGACAAGCCCGCGGCGTTGAACGAGCTTCGTCGCGTGCTCAAGCCCGGCGGGCAACTGCTGGTGCTCGAGTTCTCGCACCCGGTGGTGCCGCTGCTCAAGCCACTCTACGACCTGTATTCATTCCGCGTGCTGCCGCTGATCGGCAAACTGGTCGCGAAGGACGAGGACAGCTACCGCTACCTCGCCGAATCCATCCGCATGCATCCCGACCAGGAGACCTTGTTAGGCATGCTGCGCGACGCGGGCCTCGAGGACTGCCGTTACCACAACCTCTCGGGTGGCATCGTCGCCGTGCATCGCGGCTACCGTTACTGAGCGCGCCGATGCTGACCCAGTCGATCGAGAACCTGCTGAATCGCAATCTGCCGCGCAGTCCGCGCGCGCTCGAACTGTGCGCGGCGCTGGCCGGCAAGCGCGTGCGCGTCGAAGCGCGGGGCCTCGGCTGGGTGCTGCTCATCGAGTGCCTGAGCACGTCGGTGCGGCTCACGAAAAATGCGCCCGCCGACCAGGCCGCGGATGCGGAGATCTCCGGCACCCTGCTCAATCTCGCTGCGCTCGCCGGCTCGCATCCGGAAGAAGTCATCCAGCGCGGTGACGTCAAGATCCACGGCGACGCCGAAGTGGCGCAGCAATTCCGCGAACTCGCGATGCTGCTCAAGCCCGACGTCGAGGAAGAACTCTCGCGGCTCATCGGCGACACGCCCGCGCACCAGGCGCTGCGCCTGGTGCGCATGGCTACCGGGTTCGGCCGCCGTGCCGCGCGCACGGGTGTCCGGAATGTGGCCGAATATTTCGCTCACGAAACCCGCGACCTGGTGCCGCGAGCCGAAGCCGAGGATTTCTACCGGGGCGTCGAAGGCCTGCGTGAAGACCTGGACCGCCTGGAGGCGCGTACGCGCTTGTTGGATGTCGAGGACGAAATACCCCGATGAAGTTGCGCGTCCTCTCCCGGCTCATCGAAATCCAGCGAGTGCTGGTCCGCCATGGGCTCGACGAATTCGTGCGGGCCACGCACCTCTACCGACCGCTGCGTTTCATTTTCCTGCTGTCTCCCTGGACCTGGGCGGTGCGCCGCAGCGACGCGCCGCGCGCCGAACGACTGCGCCTGGCGCTCGAGGAACTGGGGCCCATCTTCGTGAAGTTCGGCCAGGCCCTATCTACCCGCCGCGACCTCCTGCCCGTGGACATCGCCGACGAGCTCGCCAAGCTCCAGGACCGCGTGCCGCCGTTCGACGGCAAGGTGGCGCGGGCAGTCATCGAGGCGGCGTACGGTCGCGCGGCCGAGCAGGTTTTCTCGAAGTTCGACGAAGAGCCGCTCGCGGCGGCTTCCATCGCGCAGGTCCACACGGCCGAACTGCGCCCGGAAGTGCAGCTGAACGGCGCCAAGACACGCGAAGTGGTGGTGAAGGTGCTGCGGCCCGGCATGCACGCCATCATCGCGCGCGACCTCGAGGTGCTGCGCGCGCTCGCCGCCTTCGCCGAGGCCAACTGGGACGGCAGCCAACGGCTCAAGCCCGTGGAAATCGTCGCCGAATACGAAAAAACCATCGTCGACGAGCTCGACCTGATGCGCGAAGCCGGCAACGCGTCGCAGCTGCGCCGCAACTTCGAGAACTCGCCTCTTCTCTATGTGCCGGCGGTGCATTGGGATTTCTGCAGGCCCGGCGTCATGGTCATGGAGCGCATCCGCGGCGTGCAGATCTCCAACATGGCGCGGCTGAGGGAAGCAGGCGCCGATATCCGCAAGCTGGCCGAGAACGGCGTCGAGATCTTCTTCACGCAGGTGTTCCGCCACAACTTCTTCCACGCGGACATGCACCCGGGAAACATCTTCGTGCTCATCGACAACCCGGCACAGCCCAAGTACGCCGCCGTCGATTTCGGCATCGTGGGCACGCTGGATCCGCGCGACCAGTATTACCTCGCCGAAAACTTCCTTGCGGTGTTCGACCGCGATTATCGCAAGGTGGCCACGCTGCACCTGGAATCGGGCTGGGTGCCGGAAGGCTCGCGCGTCGATGAGATGGAATCGGCGATCCGCACGGTGTGCGAACCCATCTTCAACAAACCGCTGAAGGAGATTTCCTTCGGTACGGTGCTGCTGCGGCTGTTCGAGATCTCGCGACGATTCAACGTATCCATCCAGCCCCAGCTCATCCTGTTGCAGAAGACCCTGCTGAACATCGAGGGCCTCGGACGCGACCTGTACCCTGACCTGGACATCTTCAAGACCGCGGGCCCGATCATGCGCGAGTGGGTGCGCGAGAAGATGAGCGGGCGCGCCATTCTCGAGAATGCACGCGCGCAGCTTCCGGAAATCCTGACCAGTCTGCAGACCCTCGCGCCCCTGGTGCGGTCGGCGGTGCAGCGCGCGCAGGACGGCCGGTTGCGCCTCGCGGTGGAAGCACCCGAGATCAACGCGTTGAGGTCCGAAATCCGCCGCACGAATCGCCGCCGCGACAAGGTGACGATTGCCGCCGTTCTGCTCCTCGGTGGCCTGGTGTGGACGGCGCTGGGGCATGAGCCGGTGTGGGCGGGCTGGGCCCTGTCGGCGGCGGGCACCGCCTGGTTGTTAGTTTTGCTGCGCCGCTAGACTCGGTAAATACCTAGTCAGCATCGCCCGGGCCCGGACCACGGGCCGAATTGCGGCACTGCAGGCATCGGAGTAGTTTGACAATTCATGTCCATCTCCGAGAGCCCTGAACCGAGTCGCAATCTCGCGCAGTTCGTCTCCTTCGTTGCAGTGGCCGCGGGGCTGTTCGTCCTCGCCGGATGGGCCTTCGGCATGGAGCAGCTCACGAACATCCTGCCGGCGTGGCCACGCGTGGTGCGGCTCACGGCGCTGGCTTTCATACTCTCGGGTGCCGCGCTGTGGCTCGGCACGATCCAGGCGCGAGTGCCGGCCATCATCGCCGCCGCCCTGCTCACCATCCTCACCGTGCTGGTGCTCCTGAAGAATGCCGTGGGCTGGGATGTCTACCTGGACCAGCTTTCGTTCGCGCAGATGCCACAGATCATCGACAGCAACACGCCACCGCGCATGGCGCTCGCCTCGGCGCTCGCGTTCATGCTGCTCGGCATCTCACTGCTGCTCGCCCAACACCCGCGCGGCGCGCTGATCCACCAGGCGCTGGCGGTGGTGGGGATGTTGATGGGCTGGCTCGGCCTGTCGCGATACCTGTTCGGCGGCGCTCCGCTGTTCGCCTTTGCGGACATGGCGGTTCACACCGCAACACTGTTGTTGCTCTTGACCGGCACTTCACTGACGTTGCGTCCCGACGCTGGCATTGCCCGCCTTCTGTCGAGCCGGGGAGTCGGCGGCGCCATGGCCCGCCGCCTGCTGCCGGCCGCCATCATCGTGCCGCTGCTGGCAGGCTCGCTGACAGTCCATTTCGAGCGCCACGGCACATTGAGCTTCGAAGGCCTGGTGGCGTTCTTCGCGCTGATGAGCGCCCTGGTGTTCGTCGCGTTCGTCTGGATCAACGCGGCGCGAGGTGAACGCGCGGACTCGCTGCGACGTGCCGCCGAGCGCGCGCTGCGACTCTCGGAGGAACGCAACCAGCTGATCGTCGAGACCGCGCTCGATGGCGTGGTCACCATCAACAACAAGGGAATGATCACTGGCTGGAATTCCCAGGCCGAGAAACTCTTCGGCTGGCCGCGCGCGGAAGCGCTCGGCCTCGAGCTCGCCGAGCTCATCATCCCCGAGCGGCTACGTGAACAGCATCGACACGGTCTCAGTCGGTATGTCGAGTCCGGAGTCGCACGCGTGGTGAACAAGCGCATCGAGATGTCGGCGTTGCATCGCGACGGCACGGAATTTCCGGTGGAGCTTGCGATCACGCCCATCGGATTCGGCGAAGACCTCGTGTTCAGCGGCTTCATCCGCGACATCACCGGCCGCGTGCGCGCCGAGGCCGCCTTGCGCGAAAGCGAGCAGCGTTTCCGCACCACGGCGAATGCGGCGCCAGTGCTCATCTGGATGAGCGGCAAGGACAAGCGCTGCACGTGGTTCAACGAGCGCTGGCTCGATTTCGTCGGCCGCGACATGGAACAGGAGCTCGGCGACGGCTGGTGCGACAACCTGCACCCGGCGGACTTCGACCGCGCGCTGGACACTTATCACGCCGCGTTCGACGCGCGCCGGCCCTACGAGATGGAGTACCGCCTCCAGCGCGACGATGGCGCCTGGCGCTGGCTGCTCGAGCGCGGCTGCCCGCATCTCGGTCCCGGCGGAGAGTTCGTGGGTTTCATCGGCACCTGCATCGACATCACCGAACATCGCGAGACCGTGGAGCAGCTGCGCGAGAACCGCGCACGTTTCAAGACCCTGGCCGAGTCCCTGCCCCAGCTGATCTGGACCTGCCTGCGCGACGGCTACTGCGACTATCTCAGCCGCCAATGGCTCGACTACACCGGGCGCAGTGAGTCCCAGCAGGTCGGCAGCGGTTGGCTGGAGCAGGTGCATCCGGATGACCGCGTCAAAGTGCATGCCGAATGGGCTCGCGTCGTGGCGAGCGGGGACACCTACGACATCAGCTTCCGCATCCGCCGTTTCGACGGCGTCTACCGCTGGTTCAAGACGCGCGCGGTTCCGCTGCGCGACCCGGCGGGACGCATCCTCAAGTGGTTCGGCTCGAATACCGACATCGAGGACTTCGTGGTCGCGGAGCGAAAGCTGAAGCTGCAGCTGGAGCGCATGCAGCTGCTCGACCGCACCACGCACGCGATCGGCGCACACCACGAGCTGCGAAAGGTCTTCGAGGTGGTGCTGCAGAGCCTCGAAGACAACCTCGGCATCGATTTCGTGTGCCTGTGCACCTATCAATCCGACCCGGATCTCATCACGGTCAGCTGCGTGGGCGAGCGCAGCACCGCCCTGGCCAGGCAGATGGGCATCGTCGAGCAGGCGCGCATCGACGTGGACGAAAATAGCCTGAAGCGCTGCGTGCATGGAGAGCTGGTCTACGAACCCGACATCGAGCACCTGAAGTTCCCGTTTCCCGCGCGCCTCGCCGGCGCGGGCCTGCGCTCCCTGGTCGCGGCGCCGCTCATGGTGGAGAGCGAGGTGTTCGGCGTGATGCTGGTCGCCAGGCGCCGCGTCGACGCCTTCAGCAGCGACGACTGCGAGTTCTTCCGCCAGCTCGCGAGCCACGTGGCGCTGGCGGCGCACCAGGCCCGGCTGTACGAAGCGCTTCAAGGTGCTTACCAGGATCTGCGCCAGACGCAGCAGACCGTCATGCAGCAGGAGCGCCTGCGCGCGCTCGGCCAGATTGCGAGCGGCATCGCGCACGACATCAACAATGCGTTGTCACCCGCGGGCCTTTATGCGCAATCCATGCTCACGCACGAGCCGGCACTGAGTGCCCGCTCGCGCGAGCAGCTCGCGGTGATCCAGCGCGCCATCGACGACGTCGCGCAGACGGTCCAGCGCATGCGCGCGTTCTACCTGCCGCGCGGCATGGAACACACGCTGACGCCGGTGGACATCAACGCGATCCTCATGCAGGTGATCGACCTGACGCGCGCGCGCTGGAGCAACATGCCGCAGGAACGCGGCATCGTCCTCCGCGTCGAAACCGATCTGGATCCGGACCTGCCGAAAATCCTTGGCGCGGAAAACGACATGCGCGACGGGCTCACCAATCTGCTGCTGAACGCCGTCGACGCCATGCCCGAGGGCGGCACCATCACGCTGCGCACCCGGCAGGTGGCCCGCGATCACCAGGTGGTCGTCGAAGTACAGGACACCGGCATCGGCATGAGCGAGACCACGCGCAGCCGCTGCCTCGAGCCCTTCTTCACCACCAAAGGCGAACGGGGCACGGGACTCGGGCTCACGTCCGTGTTCGGCATGGTCCAGCGTCATGGCGGCGACTTCGAGATCGACAGCGAACTCGGTCGCGGCACCACCATGCGCATGATCTTCGCGCGAGCTCCCACGGGCATGTCGAGCAGCGAGGACCATTTCGTGCCGCCACCACGGCCGCTGCGACTCCTGCTCGTCGATGACGATCCACTGCTGCTCCGCTCGCTGCGCGACACGCTCGAACTCGATGGACACGAAGTGGTGACCGCCGACGGCGGGCAGGCGGGCATCGATGCGTTCTCCCAGGCCATGAAGTCGGGAGCGAGCTTCGACGCGGTCATCACCGACCTCGGCATGCCCTACATCGACGGCCGCAAGGTGGCGGCGCGCGTGCGCCAGCTGTCGGGCCAGGTGCCCATCATCATGCTCACGGGTTGGGGACATCGCCTGATCGCCACGTCCGACCAGCCCGAGCATGTCGATCGCGTGCTCAGCAAGCCGCCGAAAATGGCGGAGATACGCGGTGCACTGACGGAGTTCGTCGGGGCGCGAGACGCGCGGACGCGAGAAGATCCGACGAAGGAAAAGAAGTAGTCAGAGCGGCGCGGGTCTATGCCAGCGCCGGGCGTAGTACCAGCACAGCGAAGCCGTCGACGTCAGCACCAGCGAAGTCCACGCGATCCATTCGAGATGCGGCAGCACTTTCGGCGACACGATGCCGAGCGTGAAGGCCGTGATCAGCAGCGCGACGAAGGATTGCGCCGAGGCCGCCGTGCCGCGCGCGGCCGGGAACAGGTCGAGCATGCGCAGCGTCAGCACCGGGAACGCGAACTGCGCTCCGATGGCCGAGGCGAACAGCAGCGCCTGCTGCAGCGGCACGGGCAGTTGATCGAGCGCCAGGTGCAGGAGCACGCGCACCAGCGCCGCGGAGAACGTGATCGTGAGGCCGAGATGTACCTGGCGCGTGAGGTCCATGCGCCCGGCGATGCGCCGGGAAATCACCGCGCCCAGCATGATGCCGGTGATCACCGGCAGGAACAGCTGCGCGTACGAAGTCTCGCTCATGCCCCAGTGCTTTTCGATGATCGCGGGCGCCGAGCCGATGTAACAGGCGATGGAGCAGAAGTTGATGGCAGCCGCGAGCGCCAGCATCAGGAACTCGGGGTCGCGCAGCACCGTGACCGACGTCGCCACGAGGTTGCGCACGTTGAAGGGGATGCGCGCCTGCGGCGGATGCGTCTCGGGAAGTTTCCACCATGAAGCAGTGGCGAAGACCACACCGCAGATCACCATGACGGCGAATACCGCGCGCCAGCCGAAGGCCACGTGCACCCACCCACCGATGATCGGCGCCACGGCCGGGGCAAGGCCGAAGATCATCGTCGTCAGGTTCATGAGGCGCTGCGCGCTGGCGCCTTCGTAGAGATCACGGATGATGGCGCGCCCGATGACCACCCCGACGCCGGCGGTAGCGCCCTGCAGGACGCGCGAGGCGATCAGTAGCTCGTAGTTCGGCGCGAACGTGCAGGCCACCGAGCCCACGGTGTACAGCACCATGCCCCAGATCATCACCGGCCGCCGCCCCACCGCATCCGACAGCGGGCCGTGCACCAGCGAGGCGAACGCGAACGGCACCATGTATGCCGTGATGACCTGCTGAAGCTGCCAGGCGTTGACGTGCAGCGCGCGCTCCATCGTGTGGAACGCCGGGAAGAACGTGTCGATGGAAAACGGACTGACCATCGACAGCCCGCCGATCAGCACGGCGAGCATCGCGTAGCCTGGGAGCTTGTGCTTCACCCGCGAATTGCTTCCTTACCCATTTCGCAGCGATCTCAGGAATGCCGCGGGATCCTGCCCGTTCTCCAGCACCTCGACCAGCGCCGACCCGACGATGACGCCGGCCACGTGGCCCCGGAGCTGTTCCACCTGCTGGTGGTCACGGATGCCAAAGCCCGCGCACACGGGTAGTTTGGAGTTCGCGGTGACCTGGTCGAGATAACCCCTGACCTCGCCCGGCACCGACGCCGTGCGGCCCGTCGTGCCCGTCATCGTGACGGCGTACACGAACCCCTGCGACGCGGCGCACAGCTTCTTCAGGCGCTCCGGCTGCGTGACGGGCGTGACCATCTGCACGATGGCGAGGCCGTGCGGCGCCAGCGCGGCGCGCAGGTCTTCACCTTCGTCATACGGCAGGTCCGGGATGATGAAGCCGCAGACACCCGCTTTCGCCGACGCCGCCGCCAGTTTGTCGAAGCCGAACGCCAGCAGTGGATTCAGATAACTCATGAGGATGAGCGGCGCTTTCGGCAGC
>Ga0164241_10004249_pt1 | contig 13968 bp, 11 predicted proteins | sample OricomyardsoilBY_FD_108780 | JGI IMG/M metagenome (GOLD analysis project Ga0164241, IMG submission 108780) | Backyard soil microbial communities from Emeryville, California, USA - Original compost - Back yard soil (BY) | ecosystem: Environmental > Terrestrial > Soil > Unclassified | place: USA...
ATACATAGCAGCTATAGTTGTTTCAGTTGCTTTGATAATAACGTATGCCGCTTCAAGAACAGTGGGTGTGCCAATTGTAGGTGTAGAACTCTATGTTGGAAAACTAGACGTGATTTCAAAAATCATGCAGGTTTTGGTGATTGCGCTATCCATTGTAGCTCTGTACAAGATTAAGAGACCGGTGTATAGTTTTACCAAATAGGCATTTAAACATCATGATGATAATTCATAAGAGTGAAGGTCCTGTCATAAATTGATGGATCCAAGCATTTGAAGATACTTTATTTTATCATCCACAATTTGTTGCCAAACACATTCTGTATTCTCAGTAAGAACTGCTATGTATTAGAGAATTCTCTTCTTACTCTAGCAATTACTTCTTTCATCTGCTCCTTGGTCTCTTTATATCCATCTTGTATTAGCTGTCGAATCGTACTTTCCGAAAAGTCAAATGTCTTATTTGAAATAGTATGAGTATCGTTCTTCCGTTCCAAACGAACAACGAAATCAACATCTACCCTACCCTTTAGTAAATCCTTATAACTTACTTGTTCGCCAGTACCAAGATATATAACCCTAGTTTTTTCCTCCAACATTCTTTTTAATACCTCTTTGCTTGCACCCATTTCTTCTGCTAAACTCATTAAAGACTTTGCGAACATAGCAAAATCGGATAAAAGAATTGCGACATTTTCATCAAACAGTGTTCTGTCATGATATATGATATCATTCTTTCTGTCAACAACCCCATCATAGTCAGTAGGAAGATATTCTTGTTTTGCTGGATGAAGATTTATTATACCATATCTGAGTCTGGGAATTTCATGTTCTAATTTCCTAACTCTGATCCAGTAATCTCTGTGAGCCAAGATGGTTTGCCGTAATGGAGTATTAGCTAGTAGTCCACCATCCCAGAAATAACGCAAGTTGGTAGCGCCATTAGAAGTCGGTTGATTATTATCCTCCATGGTTCGGCTGCCATCTGGGCCTTCTTTTACTAACATACGAGTTTCCACATTCAGTTTGGTATAATCATAATTTACTGGGACGGAACAGCTGGCCAAAACGAAATCCGATTGGATACCATCGTCATATCTTATAACGTGTTCAAATGCCCTAATATCTGAATTCTTTGATAAAGAACCATCGGATCTCACTCTACCATATTTTCCGTATTCTGATTTTCTTGTTCCATCTTCCTTCTCGTAACTATCGAAAACCACCGGAGTAGCCTCTTGTACGTCAACAGCAACTAACAAGAGCCTTGGTTCATTATTTTCAAAGCTTGTAGAGATAGGGAATTTGGCAAACTTTTCCAAGCTGTCTTTTAGTGGTTTACTATCATAAAGATACCAAGTATTTGATGGATCAAAAAACCTATTATCTAACGAAGGTGTTTGGGGTACAAATACGTTAGGGACTCCCTTCATAATAAATTCCTTAGTGCTGTAATATCTTCTTGCAGACTCTCCTGAAGCAATTCGTCTATCCAATCTATGCCAAAAATCCCAATAGTCTTTAAAGTGGGGCATATTATCAACCGTTGACTTAGTAGACAGGTATTCCCAAAATTCTATTAGCCTTTCACCAGATCCTTCCCATGTTTTGTTTTCTTTCACATAGCTTACCAATAAAGCAGCGTTTATCGAACCTATCGAGGTCCCAGAAACTATATGAAATAAAGGCTCTTGGCCTCTCCCCTCTCTTTTTAAATATGCTGAAACATCCTCGTTCATAGCCTTGTATGCGCCTGCTTCATAAGCCCCAAGTGAACCTCCTCCTTGAAATATCAAGGCTCTATTTATACTAGACAATAATGTTAGCGCACTACAAGTATATTTATTACATTGCCATTACTATTACTTGAGACTGAACGTAGCTAGATTGCGAGCGAGTAGATATTACTTTCAGATTGATTGTAAATAATGAATAAGGCACTCATAGTGAATCTGATTAAGAGTCAATATCCGTGATTCCAATTGTTACTCCACAGACGATAGATTTTTGATTCTTTATGTATTTATTAAACATCAATTGGAGATGCAACTAAAATTTATATGATATCCGTCTGAAAAAATACCATGGAATTGCTCAACAAAATTGTAACGCTGATCAAAGAGAAAGAACATGAGATGTTGATAAAAAGGACTGGTAGTGAAATCACATTGAATGGTGCAAAGATAGGAATTTCGGACTTAAATATGGGCCTGGCTAACTTCTCTAATAAATTTATTGAATTTGTGAAAACAAATGAAATTGCAACAACTCTTGATAATTGCCAATATCATCTGAGCAAGATAATTTCAAATATGAAAGATAATGATAATTTTAGGCTAGAATGTCAACGGATTAGACTAATGATAATTCTGGCATTTCATCAACTTGGTTCCATTATAGGGACCACGAAAATGACTTCGGATGAGAGTCTAAAAGAACAATTGACAGAGTGGATGAGACATATGAACGACCTAATCAACCATGCCATATCGGTACTGGAACCAGGACCGAAGTTAGTCACTAAAGGCCCGGTCTATGAGCAAATTATGAAGTATCAAGGTTTAACTGAAAAAGATATGCAAGAGGCAATCGATAATTCATGAATTTTGACTTTGACTCAGTGATTCCATTACCTTTCCCAATTAACTTTATTTGTCCCATATTTCCCCTTTCTTCTTGAATTCCATAAATATGGAAGAAGTAGTTACCCGGGTACTTCCACTTTGCTTCAACTATTGATGCATCCCCTGGTGCTACAGAAATGGTTTGGGAATGAATAGGAGGGTTATTCCATAATCCGAAGGAATAAGTGAGGAAATTCCTGAAAATAGTGCTTTCTTGCTAAATATCTTAACGATCCTAACATATTGGATCAAGATCACTAATGCCAAATACCTATTGTTTCTCTGGACCAAAAACATGAATATATTTAATAATGAAATTTATGACGCCATATGACAATACTGAGGCGACTATAGAAGAGATAGTTGTCGCTTCTACTGGTGAATATTCTAATTCTAGGAGCTTAACCATGAGAATGAAACTAGTCACGTTATTTACAATATCAAATACAGAACTAGCAAATAGCATTTTGAGCAAAACTTGCTTTAATTTTTGAAGATTTAATTTTCCCGTTAATCTTTCTGTATATTTTTGTTTGTTATCAAGGTGAAAGAGAACTGCAAAGACTGACTTGTAAGTTAGATAACCAGTTATTACTGTCAAAGCTGAGTTTAGCACAAAATCGACGGAATATTTAGCTGAAATTTGTGCAACGACTAGACTAATTAAGAAGCCCAAAATCCCTGAAATCAATAAGTTCTTATTTAGGGAAAGGGTATTGTAATATTTCAAATAAGTTTTGTGAAGGAACCTGTAAATTTTATCAACTCTCCATTTCACTTATTATCAAGAATATGCAAAATAATATAAAAGTACATGGAATAATTAATGAATTCAAGATATCTTTATCAAAACCATTTTGAACCATACTGCGGAAAAAGACAAGTTTTTTGTGTGACCGTTACTCTAATATTATGAATTAGGGTTTGACTCATAAGATCACGATATCACGGGCTATTGTGTGGCATCCAAGAGCAATAAATAAAATGATGATCATTTCTCTATTGTTTTGGCATTCCTGAGGAATCATACCAAGTAATTTCAAATATTTATTTTCCATGAGTTCTTCATTCTATTATTTGAATTGCAGTTCTAATAGATCAGGAGGATACGTATCTTTTCAATAGTTGTTACATACTCGTCAAGACTTTTTTCACTTTGATAGTCACTATGACTGTAATGATTTATGATTGAATTATTTGCAGGACCCTGTTTGTTGAAAATTCAAAGTTAATAAGATCATGTCAGACTCTTTCTATTCATTATCTATACTATATTAATCCCAAGTGGTAAGACTTCAATTACTTGTGAGGTGACATTTAACATAGTAGTTAGTGTTACCACAATTTATAATATTCTAGTTGTAACTTTATTTTACAAATACATGTAAGTGCACTTGGTGCTATTTAGGCCAGATCCAATCTATGGTGTATTTAGATAATTGCAAGTGCGATCAGGAGTTCTGTTAGCCAGATGTTGTGAAGAATTAAAATTTTTAATGTGAATCAAAATGAATGCTAACTTTCTTTTTTAATGTATATTATCATTTATAAGATATTCTGGAAAGATTAACTATTATGAAATATTTTATGCGTCAAATGGATACAGTAATTAATTTATGCATCTAAAGACGGGATTATCTAAGGAACAACAAACAATAGTTTTTGCTTCTTGGTTTGGATGGGCCCTTGATGGTTATGATCTAGTCTTAATGTTATTTGTAATATCCTCAGTCAATCAACTTTTTTTTTCGGACAATTCCGCGATGAGTCTATTAGCGACGTTTGCTACATATATTATAGCCCTAGTCATGCGACCTATCGGAGGCGCCCTATTTGGAAATTTTGGAGATAAATACGGTAGAAAAAAAACCATGATGGTAACAATAGTGGGATTCTCAATTGTAACATTTGCTACCGGTTTACTTCCAACTTGGCAAACTGTCGGGATAGTGGCACCGATTCTGCTTATTTTTTTGAGATTTGTCCAAGGATTATTCGCCGGTGGCGAATGGGCAAGTGGATCTGTAATTACCATGGAAATGGTTCCAAAAAAGACGCGAGGGTTGCTCTCAGGATTTGTTCAAAGTGGATATTCATTTGGATTTGTACTTGCGTCAGTCATGTACCTTTTAGTGCTAAATATTTTTCCAAACGATGAATTTGTTGAAATCGGATGGCGAATTTTATTTTTTACAGGATTAATTCCTGGATTATTAGCACTAATAATCAGAGTAAAGATGGTTGAATCAGAAGTGTGGCTGGAATCGAAAGAACAAAGAAAAGAGATACACAAGACACCATTGAAAAATATATTATCAGATAGGGTGCAACGAAAACGAATTTTTCTTGCGTTAATAATTATGACTGGTCTCATGTATTCTTATTATACATCCATCGGTTTCATGCCCGTATTTTTAGAAAATTATGTGGAAATTAACAAAAATGATGTTGCAATCATAATGATCGAGGTAACGGTTGCAGCACTATTGGGCACGGTATTTACGGGCCTCGTAAGTCAGATTATAGGAAGGATGAAAATAATAACTATTTTTGCTATTGCATCTATACTACTATCTGTACCATTACTTTATGGTCTGTTTATTTCCACAAATATTCATGAAAAAATATTTTTTGCATCCTTATTGATTTTCTTATCCGCTACGGCATTTGGTCCAATGCCTGCATTCCTATCAGAAAGATTTCCAACTGAGATAAGAAATACTGCCTCAGGTCTTGTTTACAATGGCGGCTTAATAATCGGTTCGTGGTCACCTATTGTTGCAATAAGTCTTTTGTCCAACACGAAATCACTCTCACCGATCCTTATCCCACTGGTGCTTGCCCTGAATATTTCAATAGGTGCAATAATCCTTCTAATAGGATCCAGATTAAATCCAGATACTCGGGAAGTGAACCTTAATTGACATGATTAACCTTAATGAATTCGGGACGTATTAATCATTTCAAAAGGAGTGATTTTATAGAAATTTAATCTCATTAAGATCATTCTGGCTGGTGAAAGGAAGTCAATTACGGCAATAGATATATGTACAAGCCTATTTTTTACACTCATCCCAAGCATTTTGACTTTAAGCCTAGACGCCAAATGCAATAATGTGGGAATAACACAAGAAATCCGAATCACCAGGGTTTCAAATTCGACGTATAAACCTGGAAGTTAAGTTTCATGCAAAACAACAACAAAACTTATATAAAGACTATCAGAATTCTTTTTTTTAAATAATTGTTAAATTATCTTATTTCATCTGATTTTGCTCATCCTATAATGTTTTTGCAATTAAGTTATAAGATACCAAAAGGATAACGAAAACTCTTTTTATTAAATTGCATAATTTGGATCATGAATTTTTCTGATTTGGAATCCAAGAGGATAACGCATCTTCTAGGTGGTGGAAAAGAGAAACTAGAAGAACAAAGAAAAAAGGGTCAATTGACAGCAACTGAAAGAATCAATGCATTATTTGATACAGGCAGTTTTGAGGAAATAGATCCTTTTGTAATTCACAATTGTAATGATTTTGGAATGGAAAATAAAAAAATTCTAGGTGACGGTGTTATAACAGGCTATGGAAGAATAGATTCTCGCTTAGTGTACTCTTTTTGTCATGACTTTACAGTTCTAGGGGGTTCACTCGGTCTTAGTTTTGCGTCAAAGATATGTAAGATAATGGATCATGCATTAAAGCAAGGGGTTCCAATAATAGGTATAAATGATTCTGGAGGCGCAAGAATTCAAGAGGGGGTCGAAAGCCTAGGAGGTTACGCAGACATATTCCACAGAAATGTTAGAGTTTCTGGCATAATTCCTCAAATATCTTTGATAATGGGCCCTTGTGCAGGAGGTGCAGTTTATTCTCCTGCTTTGACTGATTTCATTATAATGACAAAATCAGCATATATGTTTGTCACTGGTCCAGATGTTGTGAGACAGGTCACCAATGAAAATGTTACATCTACAGAACTAGGTGGCGCTTCCATACATAATGAAAAAAGCGGTGTGGCTCATTTTGTTGCAGATGATGAATATGATTGCTTTGAAATATTGAAAAAATTGCTATCATTTATTCCGTCTAACAATCTGGAATCATCACCAAAAGTCAAATCCACAGATAGTTCCAAGCTTCTGGATGAAAGCCTTGATTCAATTCTTCCTTCCGACTCACATATGTCTTATAGTATGGAAAATGTAATTAGAAAAGTAGTTGATAAAGAAGACTTTTTCGAAGTCCAAAAATTATGGGCTAGAAATATCATAATTGGTTTTGCTAGGTTGGATGGTAACGTTGTGGGTATAGTTGCCAATAACCCAGAAATTTTAGCCGGAGTTCTAGATATAGATTCTTGCAACAAGGCAGCAAGATTTGTAAGATTTTGTGACTGCTTTAACATTCCTATAATTACCTTCGTAGATGTTCCAGGTTTTCTTCCTGGTACAGATCAGGAATGGAGGGGAATAATAAGACATGGTGCAAAGCTGTTATTTGCATTCTCGGAAGCTACTGTACCTAGACTCTCAGTAATCACAAGAAAAGCTTATGGTGGAGCATATGACGTAATGAATAGTAAACATATAGGAGGAGATTATAATTTCGCTTGGCCAAATGCTGAGATCGCTGTTATGGGTGCTGAAAGTGCATGTAATATTATATTTAGAAAAGAATTATCTATTTCTGAAAATAAACACAAAAGAAGATCAGAGTTAGTATCAGATTATGAAAAAAAATTTTCAAATCCATACATTGCAGCTTCTAAAGGTTATATTGACAATGTAATAATGCCTCGAGAGACTCGACAGAAACTCATTTCTGCTCTAAATGCTATTAATAGAAAAAGAGAAGACCTACCAAAAAGAAAGCATGGAAACATGCCCATATAAAATCATAGTTTACTATAATTGATCAACCTATTGGTACAAATGCTGTCGCAACGGAGTCATTAGGTAATATACCAAAATTTTTTTGTATAGAATAATTTTAATTTTACTTTGTGACTTAGTTTCAAAATGGAGAGAATACTTTTAGCCAATAGAGGTGAAATTGTGATAAGAGTAGCCAAGACATGCCGTAAACTAGGCTATTCTCCATGCGGAATATATTCTGATGCTGACAAGGATAGTCTGCATATAAAACACTGTGACAGAGTAGAAAATATCGGGGGAAATTTGCCCAATGAGAGCTATTTGAATATGATGAAGATAATTGATGCGGCAAGAAAAATGGATTGTACATTCATACATCCAGGATATGGTTTTCTTGCTGAAAAATCAGAATTTGCTAATTTGTGTAACAAAGAAGGATTGGTGTTTATTGGCCCTTCTGCTGATGTGTTAAAAATTTCGGGAGACAAAGTGTTAGCTAAAGAGATATTATCACAAGTTGCTACTACTGTAGAGGGTAAAGAAGTATCCGATATAAATGAGGCATTGGAATTTGCAAATGAATTAGGGTATCCGGTAATTATAAAAGCTGCAAGGGGAGGAGGAGGAAGGGGACTTCAAATAATAAATACTCCTCACCAATTGACAAAATTATTAAAGTTCTCTATAAGAGAAGCGTTATTAAGCTTTGGTTCAGGCAGAGTATATATTGAAAAATATGTTCAAAATCCAAGACATATAGAGGTACAGATACTGGGTGATCGTTCTAAAGTGATTCATCTAGGAGAAAGAGAATGTACTATTCAGAGGAGACATCAAAAATTGATCGAAGAAACTCCCTCGCCAGCATTAGATAACGCCGCTAGGGAGAGTTTAATAAAAACTGCCGTTGAAATCATGAAAAAAATTCGATATGATAACGCCGGAACGGTCGAATTTCTATTAAAGAATGGTTCATTTTATTTTATGGAGATAAATTCAAGAATACAAGTAGAACATCCTATAACAGAAGTAGTTACTGGAATTGATATAGTAGAACAACAACTCAACATATCATGTAGAAATGGAATGACACTTGAACAAAATGATATAAAAGCCCGTGGGCACGCTATTGAGTGCAGAATAAATGCCGAACATCCTATAAGCTTTACACCATACCCAGGTTTGGTAAAGGATTATACCCCTCCCATTGATTCACGATCGATTAGGATAGATAGCTCGTTATATGCAGGATATAGCATCCCTCCATTTTATGATTCATTAATTGCCAAAGTAATAGTCAGGGCAGAAAATAGAAAAGAAGCAATTGAAAAAATGAAAAATGCTCTATTATCTTTCAGAATTTCTGGTATACCATCAACTATACCTTTTCATTTATCTGCTTTACATGATGATCGATTTCTAACTGGAAATTACGATACTGCCTTTGTTGAAAAATTGAAATCATACTCACAGAAGGATGGAGAAATTGCAGCTTTGGTATTTGAAAATATGTTGAAAAGACGAGGATCGTCAGATGAGTACTTTAAAGAAGACGAATCAAAACAGGATGATGAGCAGAGCCAACAATGGATTTTAAGCAGATATGAAGAATTTCTTAAGTTACAAGGTAATTATAATCTAGAAAATTCTATGAGATGGGTCAAATGAAGCTAGAGGTTAACGGAACAACTTATGAAGTAAAAATACACGGGGATAAGATTCTCATTAATGAAAAAACTATAGATTTGACCAAAATAAAAGAAAATGAAATTGTTATAGATTCAAAGAAGTTTTATCTTGATTTTTATGAGCGAACGGGAATCGGAATGGAGGGTAAACAACAATCTCTCTTAATCATAAATGGCATGGCATACACGATAGCTAAAATAGATACGGACCAAGAAACCATCAAGGAATTGCGTGCACCCATGAGTGGAAACATAATCGATATTTATGTGCAGCTTGGATCATATGTTCAAAGGGGTGAACCTCTTTTAGTTCTTGAAGCAATGAAAATGCACAATGAAATCAAATCCCCCAGAGATGGAAAAATAATAGATATATTGTTCAATAAACAGCAACCTGTAAAAGCAGGAGAAATAATACTAATATTTGATTAGTACTTGCCATCAGAAATTTTGTATTTTTATGACCAGAACCTGCTATGAAGTTTCTTTATATGTGGATTTCAAATAAAAACAAGAAATTATGTCTGAATATAATTTGGTAATCCTAGCAATATAAGAATTACATCAACTATCTTTAATAATCTGGAAAAGGATAGGTTTTCCATTTATGCTTATAACTCGGTCAATCCGAATGGTAGTTTTTTTGTAGATTTCTTCTACTTTCATATTGTGCCGAATTTTGAATGGATCAACTAATCGACATATTACTATTGTTTGTAACAAAGTGATACGTCAAGGGCGTTTGTAGATCGGTCTTGTCGTTATCCACAGTTGTTATCTCAATATCTATATAATAAATCCCCGGTTCTGAAAACAATGGACCATTAATAATGATTTTACCTGATGGATCTGGAACTAAGGCGTTAGTTAGGACATCAAATGTCCCCCCTACCACAATATGAGAATAACCGTTACTTTTTGCCAAAATCACTAATTCTCCCGCATGGGAATGAAAGAATTCAGACATCTTTGTATTGTTCTGATTAGTAATTGCTATTCTGTAAGTAACATGCTGAATTTTTTCATCTGAATTTTGATCAGTTAAATGCATAATTAGCTGCGCATCTTGGCCCGCAATAAGGTTTTTTGGTTCTATGGTAAAATTCATGACTATATTTCGATCTCCAAGCGTAGCTAGTGGAGGTGGAGCTCCATGATGCTGTGCCGATGTGTAATCACATATTGGCACTATGGCTAGAAAGGTGGAAAGGAAGCCAACTAAAATAGCTATTAGTGGTTTACTTAAATTAGCTCTCAAGTCTAATGAGTCTCCTGTTTGGTCAAACTTAATATCGATGTATACAAGTGTCAATTCACTATGACCTTTGCCGTCATCCAAGGATGCAGTGTACAATAATAATTATATTCTCCCTTGGTATCAAATGTGAATTTGTACATACTGTCGTCTCCATTAATTATTCCTGAGTCAAAAATTCCACTTGGACCTTGGTCTGGGTTTCCAGATGTTACAGTATGCGGCATATTTTGGTCAGTATTGATCCAAGTGACTTGCGTTCCCTCTTCTATCTTGATAGATGAAGGGTCATAGAATATCTTATTCTCTGGACTTGATGAACCTGGACTTATTGAAATTGAAAATTTACTGTTACGGTCTGTCTCATTTTTGAGAAATGGAGCCTTTGCATCATCCAACAACTTGACGCCAGACTCGTCACTAGTAGTTAGTTCAGCTTTAGATTCTTTGTCTTGTACATGAAAACTTTCATTTTCTTGTAAGGTTCCATTATTTCCACCTATTTCTTTAGTTGATCCTATATGATCTTCGTCTATTCCTTTGTGTCCACTAGTAGAAATAACTTCTGGAGATTGTAATTTCTTTTGTAATTCATATTGCCAATCAAACATGCTTACACTCCTGGTTAATGGTTCTGAGAAATTTCTAGATTGATTTGAATTAGTTCCTCTAGAAGTGTCATTACTATTTTGAAATTTCGACTTTCCTTCTGCGCTTTCACTACCTTTCCCAACTACCTTTATTTGTCCCATATTTCCCTTTTCTTCCTGAATTCCATGAGTATGAAAGAAGTAATTACCCGGGTACTTCCACTTTGCTTCCACTATTGATGCATCCCCCGGTGCTACCGAAATTGTTTGGGAATGAATAGGAAGGTTATCCCACAAACCTGAGGGATATGTTAAGAATGTAGTGCTATGAAGGTGGAAAGATGCAGGTATCGTAGTGCCCAGATTAATTAAATAGATTCGCATTAAATCATTATGATTAATCTCAAGTGGATGATGCACATACTGATCAGCATAACCGTTTATGAAGTAGTAATCTGCATCAAACCCTACTTGATTTTTGAGGTCATATTCACCCATCACCATAACAAATTCTCTTGCAGGAGCGACTGGTTTATCCTTTGGATCTACTATTAGTGCTCCATACATACCCATTCTAATATGTAAGGAAGTTGGAGGAGCATGACAATGATACATTAGTGCACCTGCGGGTTCGCCGGTAATATTGTACAAATATGTCTGGCCAGGCATTACTTGAGGAAGTACACCATCGTTAATGTCCGCATGATTTCCGTGAAAGTGGATAGTATGTGGTATAGGAGATTTGTTTATGTATTTAATAGTTAAATTCTCCCCTTCAGTTAATCGTATGGTAGGACCTGGAACTGTACCATTATACGTCCATGCTTTAACTCTCTTCCCGGGCGCTATGTCAAGATATACTTCTTCAGTAACAAGAGTTATTTGTCTATGGGATGTGCTTGCTCTATCAGAGGTTAAGGTACTATTTTCTGAATTAATATCTTTCTTAGAATCAGATAAGGGATCCGTTGAATTATTTTCAAAGTTGTTCGTATTCTCTGATAGATGGAATTTAGGTAGCTTAGTTTGGTCATACTCTTGTGCAAATACAAAATTGGTAAAAACCTTGACCACATAAGAAGATGATAGACTTGTTATACTTACAATACAAAGAGAGATTAACAAAAGCAGGAAAATTATGCAAGATTTTTTCCTATATGATTTTTCTTTTTGAAAATTTTTATCATAGGAATGGGGTGAAACATTTGAGATTTTCGACATTATTCAGTTAGATCTCCTTGAAGTTTTATCTACTGTATATCTAGTAGCTTTGGTAGTAGACATTAAAATTTTATGATTGAAGCCAGTATATATTTTTGCCTAATAATGTTATACATTGTATAACAAAAATATTTATACTGTACAGCGTATAGCATCCATCATGATTATAAATAAAGAGAGGGAGTTTAATCATCATGACAAAATTCATTTTCTGACATTATCTCTTCTTGAGGACAGAGCGATACTTAAATACATAAAAAGAGAAATTAACCAAAATCAGGACGAGAAAGAAAATCCTCATCGGCGGTTGATAGGTAAAACATCAAAATATCAGAAAAAAACCTAATGGTTCTTAAGGCGCCATGAAAAAACTGATCACGTCACTTTTGGATCTTCAAGAATAAATTGTCTTCGATCCTAGTTACTGGTACAACTGGAGATATGGGACTCCATCTGGTAAGAATTCTTTCGTTGTATGATTGTGACTTCCACATATCAGTTAAATCTATTAATTGTACAAATAATACTATAAAGAAACAGATAGAGGTTTTTCGAAATCTTGGATTATCAAATTTCATTGAGATGGATCTTGCTGATGTCGATACCATAACCTACCAGAAATTAGATGGTATAGAAAAGATCTTTTTACTAACCCCGATAACATACTCTCTAGAATCTATAAGGAAAATCATAACAGAAGCAAAAAGAGCAAATTCGGTTAAGCACATTATTAAATTATCTTCAATGGCAGCCCCCTTGCACCCACCTACTCCCACAGATGCATTACACAGACAAGCCGAAAAGATAATTGAAGAATCTGGAATAAATTATACTTATCTTAGACCAAATTACTACATGCAAAATTTTATACAGTTAAATGGACTTTCAATAAAAAAGGATAAGAGGTTTTTTCTTCCATTTAGTAATTCAAAGGCAAGTTTTGTAGATGTTAGAGATGTATCTGAGATCGCAGCTAGAATACTTCGGGATACTTCCAATAAACACTACAATACTTCCTATACTATTACCGGTGGTCAATCTTTATCTTGTAATACAATCGCAAAGATTTTTACAATATTACTAGGCGAGCCCATAAAATATATTAACATAACAAAAGAACAGGCCCGGATCCGCATGAAAAAATTAGGAATTCAAAAAAACATTGCCGATAGTTTGTTTGATCTATATGAATTAATTGAAGATGGTCGTTTAAGACGCATTTCTCATACTGTAGAAATGATCCTAGGAAGAAAACCAATAACATTTGAAACCTTTGTACGAGATAATTTAGATGCATTCAAATAAATGTCCAGCACTCATCCGAAATGATTTCTTTACTAGTGTAAATATTTCGTATCATAAATGTTCCAGGATTATGACACCCATCTGTCCCTATCGGAGTTTATTTGATCTCTTTCCAATCTTGGAAATTCGAAAAAACCGTTGTGCATAGAAATGAATAAGATTTGTTTATCAAGCAAAGAACATCTGAATCCAGATAACCAAGTTTTTATTAAAATTGATGAACAAAAATAACAATGCATAATAATGCCTAGCAATGTAAACTACCTATTAGATGTCGAAAAATTCTACCACAAATACAGCCATACGGATCCCGACGGAAATTTATGAGAAAATAGAATTTCAGGCCCTAGCTGAGGATAAAACTGTATCAGGAATAATTAACAATATCCTAAGGAAGTATGTATCATGG
>Ga0164241_10004250_pt1 | contig 13968 bp, 12 predicted proteins | sample OricomyardsoilBY_FD_108780 | JGI IMG/M metagenome (GOLD analysis project Ga0164241, IMG submission 108780) | Backyard soil microbial communities from Emeryville, California, USA - Original compost - Back yard soil (BY) | ecosystem: Environmental > Terrestrial > Soil > Unclassified | place: USA...
CATGCTCTGTACCTATACTACGGCTGTTGTTGTACGGATATCCTGATGCGCCACAATGCCACGCGGTATTAGCTACAGGCACCACCTGATATATCGTTCCATTGTTGGCCACCACAAAATGCGCACTTACCTGCGCCGAGCAATTTTGAAACCACGATACCGCCCCTGCTGCTGTACCTGTTCCTATCCAATGGTTAACCCACGTGTCAATAGTATGGGTGCGGCCTGTGGCATAGTTGCAGGTGGTAAAGCTTGACACCGCAGGGCTGTAATCGCTACTGCGTTGCCCCGTTGTTGGTTGCGGTTGTGCCCCGGTTTTGTAATGCGCATTTATATAATCGAAATCGATATTAGTATGCTTAGCAAGGTTAATGTTCTCGCCCCATAAAGTAGTGCTGTGTGCGCCATCGGCAAGCACCGTGTAATATCTATCGGCTTGCATGGTACGCAATTCATTACTTATTAAGCCTGAATACTTTTTCACTGCATTATACCAATCCTCAATACGTGGGGTGTAGCCGCTTCTAATATTTGCGTACTTACGTAGTAAAGCTGCAGCCCCGCGTATGTTCAAACGTGCATTTTCTTTTAAGTCGTTATCAGTAACATGTAATAGTAAGGCAGCCTCGTGCAGGGTATTACAATAGTTGTTTTGCACTAAGTGCATAATACCCCATCCTTGGTCAATAGATGGCCCCATTTGCGTCCAGTTGTTTTCAACGTAACCTATGGCTTGTAGTATTTCAATAGGCACGCTAAATTCCTGCGATGCATCGCGAAAGTATTTTCCTTCAGTATATACCGAAGGATGTGGTTTCGATAAATAATAAGCCCACTCGGCATGGCTATGCGTTTGTTCATCGGTATTGGTGTGCGAGGCAACTAAGTTTAATTCAGCACTTAAATCTTTATGCAGAAATAATTCACCGTTTACGTAAACGGTATCGCACACACTTTGTGCAGCTATACTTAACGAGATTATGGTTGAAGCCAAGAGTAGAAGTTTCTTCATAAATTGAATTTACGAAAAAGCTTTAATCGGCTTGTTAAAGAAATTGATAGCTAAACGCGATTTTATTGCACGTTAATAGTTAACGGAGTAGTGGTAGCTGTATTGCTCATGTTACCACCTCTGTCAACTATGTATATTGAGTAAGTAGCTGTTTCTGTAGTTTGGTTATCATCCACAAAACCCTGTGGCGATAAATCGAAAGTTAGGTTGCCTTTAATAATAATGTTCGAATTATCAGGCGCTTGCTGTGGTATGCGGAACTGGTAGGTAACATTGTTGCGGCTATCGGTAATAAAAGCATTTTTTACATCGGGGGTATTATCGCCCAAGTCGCCATCGCCATCCGTATATTCTATCGCTATCTGTATAGGGTCGTGATATTTAATGGCGGTAGCAGGCGAAATGGAGATAAACTGAATGGATGGGGTATTGCTTATTTCTTCCTGCTTACTGCACGCTGTAAACTGCAACATGCCAAGCAATATGCCTAATGAAATAAAAAGCCTCGGTATTTTCTTCATCATACAAATATGTTATTGCCGTATAAAGCTCCAGTAAGTTTTGTAAGCGTAAATCTGTTCATCGCGCGGAAACTCGGTATTTTGAGGATGTTGTCCATCATTTACATAATAGCGCATGTACAACGTATCGTTGGCCGGTAATGATGACGCATTGACAGTAGCCACCCATACCTGATTGTTGCCTGCACTTAAATAAGTAGCAGGTAATGTAATGGCGCTGCTAAAATCATCGGCGTTCTGCGATATTTTTAATTTGTTGTATTGCAATTGCGAAATAGCCGTACTGTCATCCGATACCACCACGGCTATATAAAATTGGCTAACACCAATGGGTACTATAAATGGATTATAGTAAATAGAGTCCAGCCTGTTTGTAGAATATTGGGTTTGGTAATCAGTACTCAATCCTATGTATCCTTGTATAAGCGGCTCGTTATTGGGCAGTCGGGCTACAAGGCCAAACATATCGCGCGCGCCATAGTTAATCCAGTCCGTAATTAAGTTAAGGCTGCTATCAGGTAATGGCACACCAATATCATCCTGCGGCATGCGGTCGTTGGTATTTACAAAGCAGCAATTGGTTACCCTTTGGTATAATACCGATTTGGCAGTATTGTAAGGTATAACCCTAAAGGCATATTCGTTTTGGGCATTATTTTTTAATACCGGGGCATATACCAAAGTTGAGAACGATGATTGCGGTGTTCGGAAGTCGGGCTCGAAATTACCAACGTGGCAGCCCGGTAATGCACAACGGGTGCTCAATACCTTTTTATGTAAATAGGTTATAGTAAGCGAATCAACAGGTATGCCGCTGGTAGTTGTATCGTCGCGCACAATATCATCGTATGGGTTATGCGGTTCGGGCGTATCTTTTTTACAGGCATGCAATGTCAATAGCATGAATGTGCCACAGCTTATCAGTAATAACATGGTTTTTCGTTTCCTATTCATCATACTGATATTTTTATACAAATGCTTCGGTTAATGCCCTGCCATCTAAAATACCAAACGGTATATCGTTTTCGAAACCTAATACATGAGCTATAGTTGGTAAAATATCAACGCTTTGGCCTACGGTATTGCTAAATACCTGCCCTTGCTTAACGGCACCCGCAGGTCCCGCTACCAAGCAAAATATTTTGCGGCTCATTTCATCATTATTATGGTCAAGCGCATAGCGTCCGTAAGTATCAATTACGCTATTGGGTTGCAGGTTGCGCCCATGTTCAGGCGCTACAATTAATACCGTATCATTAGCTAAGCCGGGTGTAGTTTGTATAGTTTGCCAAAGTTTGTACAAAGCGTAATCGGCTAAGCGCATGTTATTGGCATAGTCGGTGTATTTAAAGTGCGCCACATCTACACCCTGCATATTTATTACCATTAGCTCAGGCTTAAACTCCTGTAGTATTTTGGTGCCAAAGTATATGTTGTACATATCGTTGTTCATACCGCCAAGCCCCCAAGGGTTATTATGTATGCCAAGCGATACTTCCTGCATGATGTTGCGTAAAAATGTTTGCAGATGTTCAGCATCATCAGGGTTGTTTTTAATACCGTTAGCCAGCAATTCGGTTGAAGTTTTAAACTGCCCGTTCATAAAGCCTTTCATCAAATCGCACTTGGCTTTCTCCGTATTCGATAGTTGTAATGGGTTGCCAAGTATGGAATAGCTTTGCGATGAAAGCAGGTTAGCAGGTTGTATGGCATTGGCGCCATACATAGCTCCGTAGCCGTCGTACGAACTGTAATTTAAATAAGGGTAAGGCCCTAATGCATCGCTAACCCACCAGGCATTTAATGCACTACTACTTGGCGAGGTATGCTTGCGGTAGTATTCGAAAATGGTAGGGTATTTAGGTGGTTCTTTCAATTTTATAGCCTCGTCGGAATACTTGCCCGTAATAGCCGTAGTATGCCCGTTATAGTGCCCGGTGGGGCCGCTAGCGTATCTGAAATCTTTAAACAACGTGCCCATACTTTGCAAAGGCGTAGTTGCTAATTGCGGTAGTGGGGTCATACCCGGTGCTATATCGCTCGATATAGATTCGTTGCCAAGCAGCGTGTTGGTCATTAAGTTGCCCTCGGCTTTTTCAACTGATTCTAAATTGCGTACACCACCTGCAAACAAGCAAAATACTACGTGGTTGGCCTTGCGCGAACCTGTGGCTGCAAACAATCTGCCACTTGGCAATAGGTAAGGTACTACCATACTGCCCGCTGCGGTTAACGCCGCATTTCTTAAAAAGGTTTTACGTTTCATAAGTATAATTACGATTCGGTTTAATAGTATTGGTATTCATCGCCTGTCATTAGCGAATAGTAAACCATTTTGGGCGTTATATCGGTATTCTTTTCAATCAGGTCTTTCACTTTCCATGCTTCAAATTCATTAGGCTTACGGTTATAAAACCTAAGGTAGGCATGCTCTACAAAACTTGGTATATCGCCACGCATATTGGCATCGGTGGGTATTTGCGAGCTGGTGCGTTCAAGCAGGCTTTTTACTATCATATCCTGCAATATGCTTTTATCGCCGAACGATTGCAGCGATACATCAAACTGGTTTAGCTCCTGGTTGGTAATGTTGGTGCCAAATAAATCATTATAGGCAATGGATATAAATTGGGTAGTTGTTTTCAGGGTTCTTTTCTCCGATGCGTTTTGATATAACTCTTGCTCCTGCACCTGATAAATAAAGCGCTTCTCCTTATTACAGGCACTTAGTATACTTACTAATAACAACGCAATGCCGATTGTTTTTTTCATAGCTGATAGTTTATAAACCTGCGTATTCGTTGGTGGCGAAAAACTCTTTCTGCAATTTTTTGTAATCGTTTGTGCTTTTGTAAATATTGGCATAGTAGCCTATCTCTTCAGACAATGGTTCGCGGAAAAGATATTTGCGGAATATGTAACGCACTTGCCCTTCGTAATAATCATCCGAATCGAAAAAAATCCGTAGGTAGTCGTTTTTATTTTGCCCCGTTTGTAAAAACAGGGTTGTATTCAATCCGTCTACCATAGCCTTGCCATAAGCAAGCTCGGCAGTAGTAGGGTAGCGGAAAAGGAAATTTTGAAAAGTAGAAACTACAAAGTTTTCCGTCCCCATATTAATCTGGTCATAAAAATAGTTATCAGTAAAGCGCTTAAGCATTCCCTTATGGTCAAGTGTGCCTGCATTTAGGTCGGGCATTACAGCTTTAAGAGTATTTAATCTGGCAACTTCAGCATTTAACGCATCATAAAACGGCGCATACTGTGGTTGTTGCAACAACAGATTGAACAGGTATATCTGATATTCAATTTCGGTCGAGTCTAAATTTTGCAGGTATTCAATACGTGCTACATTATAAAGGTTGCGGTTGTATTCGGGTTTCGCAAACACTACATCTAAAAACTGCTTACGGTTAGCTTCCGAAAAATTATTCTGCTTTAGTATTTGTAACCCCTCAGGTTTTTCGTTGTTAATAGGTTCACGGCCCAGTATATTAATATACACCTTGTTCAGGTATATTTCTAAGGTCGATGAATCAATGGTATGGTCCGGTGGCGGCACGTTGCCGGGTATTATAACATCCTCTTTTTTAGAGCACGATGCTACAAAAATTATTAAAAGCGCAAATAATGCTTTACGCATACTGTAGGGGTTAAGTAGTTGAATTTGTTATTTGAAAGATATGCAAATCCTTTTAAAAAGATAAATAATCCGTTTTTGCGTTTATTATCTTATTGTTAACGAAACAAACCGCTACTAAGTATATTAAAGGGGCTATCGGTTGGGTAACATAAAAGACATTTGCGTCTCCTTTTAAATTAATAAAAACGTTAAATTGATGTTAGTCATAAATAGTAGAATGACAGTTGGGTAGTTTTAATTCTAATTAAACCCATCATTTTATGACAGTAAAATTTGTAGTGCCGGCCATTGTTTTTGTTGTAATAATCCTCTTCATAAGTTCTTGTTCAAAATCAATAAGTACCGATAAGTATTTTAGTAACGTTAGCTGCACCGAAACGGACGATACATTAAATACCTATAGCGGTAAAATACATACCATACTTAATAACCGTTGTGCTACATCGGGCTGCCACAACGCATCAAGCAGTAGTGCGGGCAAAGACTATAGCAGTTATAATGCCTCAATAAACGGCTTTAGCGGCAGTGCTTTGTGCGCCATTAACCACGATGGCGGTTGTAACCCAATGCCACAAGGCAATGCAAAGTTGTCAGATGCCGATATACACGACCTTACCTGTTGGGCTAAAAACAACTATCCGCAGTAATAAGTTATATCTAAACAAAAGCCCCGCTCATAAGCGGGGCTTTTGTTTTATTGTTTATCAAAATCAAGCACATTGCCGTTCATGCAGTAGCGTAGCCCTGTGGGCTTGGGGCCATCGTTAAATACATGCCCTAAGTGGGCGCCGCAACGTTTACATTCTACTTCGGTTCGTTCACCATCGGCATCCATGTTTTCAGCAACACTGGTTTTGTTCAATGGTTTATAAAAGCTGGGCCAACCTGTATGGCTATCATACTTTGTTTCCGAACTGAATAGTGGATTGCCGCATGCTGCACAATAGTAAGTGCCTTTGGCATGGTTATCCCAGTATTTACCCGTAAAGGCCCTTTCAGTACCTTCCTGGCGGGCAATGTAGTAAACCCCATCAGGCAATATTTTCTTCCACTCGGCATCGCTAACTTTTAACGGTTTAGTATCCGTATGCGAATAATATGGATTTTTTGAATGATCATACTCTACTGCCCCTTGTCGGGCAGCCATGCTTGCTAACAGTACAAATGCAAATACAGGTAATATTATTTTCAGGTAATTCATAGCTAATAGTTTAATGTGTAACATAATTATGTACGTAAAGTTTGTACGCGTGGTTTAACCAATCCTTTCAACCATTAACAATAAAAAAGCCCCTCCATAAATTACGGAACGGCTTAATAAATTTTGTGGACTGTATATTACGCTATTAAATCCTCAACAACAGCGCTCCTAAGTTCCAAACTATCAGTAAATGAACAATCGAACACTTGCGATTGATTAAAAAACTTAAACGCTTCCAACCAGGTATCAAACTCAGGGTACAGTGCCTTTACCATATTTTTATTAAACTTAAAGTTAAAGTTAAGCCCCCAATGCGGCCGTCCGGCAAGTTTGCCCGTCGCATCATCTTCGGTATGCAGGTAATCTTGTAAAAAGTTATAAAGTTCAGCCTCTTTTAACTGCCCTTCAGTAGTATTGTTGTGTATGCATGTTAATTCAAAATAACACCAAAGGTTATATTCCTTGCCTTTGTAATATTTATAATTAGTGGCCATGTATGCTTCCGATGATTTTGCAAAACGTACAGCAATAGGCGAGTTTAAATAATAAGGTGTGCTGCGCTGTGCAAACGCTTTCATAATGTTCAGCACATGGCCCATTACCGTATCAATTGTTTCAATACTGTATGGAAAAGCAAACTCAATGCCCGTACCCATTGTTTTAAGTTCGCCTGCACCGGTATTCCATACTTTGTATGCAATATCAGTATAGCCACCAAATGCTGTATCAACATTATCGTTTATCATTACCAATGCTTTTTCAATAAGGTCGGCACATGGTTGCGCGTTATTATTAACTAAGTTTTGGGTTATTTCAGCAGCGGGGTCAAGCATGGCTAAAAACGAAGGCCAACGCTTCCTGAATTTTGCCTTGCCACTTATCGGTTTATCGGTTTTCACTACAATTTTTTCATTACATGATACTGCATTTACGCCATCGGTTGAATGCGGGTTCAGGTACACATAGTAGTAAAGTTCCTCATCACCCGTTGCCATTTGTTCGGCTTTGGCAATTATCGAATCTCTTAGTGACTGCGTGCCCCATGCATGTTGCCGGTAATACACATCTTCATGCAGGTTACTCATGTCTGTAACTTCCATTATTACCGAAAACACAATACCAAAGCAACCCAGGTTTATTAGGCATGAATAGAAGTACTTATCATTTTGTATTAATTCTTCCTTCTCATCAGCACCTGCATTTTCAAAATGCGCTTTATGTTTTTCGGGGTCTGTAATGCCATTCGTTGGCTCTACCCTTATTATCCTCCCTCCCGATGCTACAATTAGTATAGAACGCACTGCATCGTGGTACGAACTTATTTTACCGCCCGAACCGTGTGTGCCCGTTGCCAACGCACCCGCTACCGATTGCACATCGCCACCGCCCATGTTAAATAAACGTTTCCTCCCAAACCTCGCTTTTTGATGAGGTTTATCGGGGCAAAGTATGGTGTTTAGCATGTGTATTTTTAAACCCGCAGGTACATTAATGTAGTACTCGGGCTTAACAGGCAACTCCGTTTCATCTTTTAATAGATTAATGGGGCTTTGGTCAATTTTATCAACTGTATGGTTATGAAAATTTACATCAAATTCTGAATTTTCATGATAAGGGTGCGCTGCTGAAAGAGATATAATATAAATTCCTTCATCGCCGCATATCTTAGAATAGGAATGTTGCGAACCGGTAGCGCGGATGCGCTTACCATCTTGTTCAGCCCGTAATACGCAATGGCGTACACCCCTAAGCGATGAAGGGGTAAACAGGTAATCCGACTTAAATTGCCAAGTGCGGGTAGTATTGTGCAGTACAAAATTTTTGTCAATTAGGGTATCTATAATTTCCATAAAGTTATAGTTTAGGGGTTAGTGTCTTTAAAACTAATATTTATAAATTACAATCAGAATACCCGAATAAAAAAAGCCGCCCCATATTGGAGCGGCTTTGTATTTTATGCCCTCCCCTTCGGGGAGGATTTAGGGTGGGTTAATCCCAGAAAGCGTAACCGTTTTCGGCAACCAATTTATCGGCTACTGCACGGCGGATTGCTTTGGTATTAATGTTTTCGTACTTAGTGTAACGTTTTAAGCCCATTTGCATCATGCGTAGCTCATCACCATCGGCAAATGCAACTAAAGCCTGGCGGCCGTTGCTGTTAATACGGTCTAATGCATCGAAGAAGAAGCACTTAACCATGTCAACATATATTTGCGACGACTCTAATCCATGCAGGTTAACCAACTTCTCGGCACGTAACATGGCGCTTTCCATGGTAAATATGTCAATCAATACATCAGCTGCATGAATCAATATTTCCTGTTCTTTTTCCAGGTTCATCATTAGCTTTTGTACTGCACTGCCGGCTATTAGTAGGAACGCTTTCTTTGCATTTTTCAACGCTTTCTTTTCAGCGCCAAAAATATCATCTGCATCAGGGGTACTCATATCAGGCACACTCATCAATTCTTTTTGAATAGCCATACCCGGTGTCATTAAATCAATTTTGCCTTTCATAGCAAATTTCAACAATGCACTTATCGAAAGCATACGGTTAATTTCGTTCGTGCCTTCAAATATGCGGTTAATACGCGCATCGCGGTAAGCGCGCGCTATTGGGTATTCTTCGCTAAAGCCGTAGCCACCGTGTATTTGCAATGCTTCGTCAACTACATAGTCAAGTACTTCGCTGCCCAATACTTTTAATAATGCACATTCAATTTGGTATTCTTCCGCACCACCGGTTAGCACTTCAGTAAGCGATTTGCCTGCTGCACTTAAAGCTTCTTCTTCCATGTGCAATAGGTTGCTGGTACGGTAGCTGGCACTTTCGGCAGTCCATAAACGGATAGCCATTTCGCCAAGCTTGTGTTGTATAGCACCAAAGCTGCTGATAGGCGTTTTAAATTGTTGGCGTTCGTTAGCATATTTTACTGCAATGTCAAGTATGCGCTTAGTACCGCCCAATACACCATTACATAATTTGTAACGACCTACGTTCAAAATCTGGAAGGCAATTTTGTGGCCTTTACCAATTTCGCCCAATAGGTTTTCGGCAGGTACTTTTACATCATTAAAAAACACTTGGCGGGTTGATGATGATTTGATACCTAATTTCTTTTCTTCGGCACCAACACTAACACCTTCAAAAGCTTTTTCAACTATAAAGCCGGTAAACTTTTTATCGTCGCCATCAATTTTAGCAAACACGACAAACACATCGGCAAAGCCAGCGTTAGTAATCCACATTTTTTGGCCATTCAAAGTATAGTACTTACCATCTTCGCTTAATACCGCTTTGGTACGTGCGCCCAATGCATCGCTACCGCTCCAAGGTTCAGTTAAGCAGTACGCTGCTTTCAATTCGCCTGTAGCCAATTTTGGTAAGTATTTTTTACGTTGTTCTTTAGTACCGTAATACAAAATAGGTAATGTACCAATACCTGTGTGCGCGCCTTGTGCTACTGCGTAGCCGTGTGCACCACCTATAATTTCGGTAACAAACGATACTGTATTGGTATCCTTACCAAAACCTTCATATTCTTCAGGTATTGATAAAGCTAACAAACCAAGCTCGCCTGCTTTGTCAATTTTTTTGGCACCTAACATGGGGTCCTTTTCCATAGCTTCAAGGTCGGCATCAATTTCTTTAATAACGAAATCGCGGGCCATTTCGCGCATGGCGCGTTGCTCCTCATTAATTTCCTCGGGTATGTAAGTTTCCTCCCAGCTTGTTTCCTTAACCAGGAACTCTCCGCCCCTTAAAACTGCTTTTTTGTTGGTTGTAGTTTCCATTTTGATGGTTTAAAGTTTAGCCTTGCTGTACCTCTAAATAGAGGTGTTTCGAGACTTTTTTAATGGTTAATTTAATAATAATGACCCTTTAGTCCTCCCCAAAGGGGAGGATTTAGGTGGGGCCTAAAAAGGATATTGGTTTTCTTCAATCATTTTATCAGCTACACGGCGGCGTGCTGCAATGGTGTTCATCGGTTCGTATTTAGTGAAACGTTTTAAGCCCATTAGCATAATGCGTAGTGTATCGCCATCGTTAAATGCGGTAATTGCATGCTTGCCCGATAGGTTGATTTTTTCTAAGGCATCGCTTAAGTAGGTTTTAGCCATATCAACTTGTAACGAAACAGCTTCTTCGCCTTTAATACCTACCAGTTTCTCTACCCTTAGCAAAACAGATTCTGCAGCATATAGTTCAATCAACATATCCGCAACGTTCATTATTATTTCCTGTTCTTTTTCCAGGTTTTGCATAAACTTCTGTACTGCCGCACCAGCTGTCATTAGTATAGCTTTTTTAGCGTTCTGTATCGCTTTCTTTTCAGCAGCAAATACATCATCGCTATCGCCTGCGCCAAAATCAGGCACGCTCATTAATTCTTTTTGTACAGCCATAGCAGGGGTAAATAAATCAACCTCGCCTTTCATAGCTTTTTTAATTAACTGGCCTACTGCAAGCAAACGGTTAATTTCGTTAGTGCCTTCAAATATCCTGTTAATGCGCGAATCGCGGTAAGCGCGAGCCACAGGGTATTCTTCGCTAAAACCCGTACCGCCAAAAACTTGTACTGCTTCGTCAACTACATAGTCTAATACTTCGCTACCAAATACTTTAATAATGGCACACTCAATAGAATACTCTTCGGCAGCAATTAATTTAGCCTGTACCTTATCAGTACCCTTAGCTACCAGTTCCTGAATTTTATCGTCAATTAAACCCGCAATACGGTAAGTAACCGATTCAGCTGCATAAGTTTTAATGGCCATTTCAGCCAACTTGTGCTTAATAGCGCCAAACGATGAAATTGGAACATTAAACTGAATTCGCTCGTTAGCATATTTAGTGGCAATAGTTGCAGTTGCTTTGCTACCGCCTAAGGTAAGTACACCTAATTTGTAACGGCCAATGTTTAATACGTTGAACGCAATTTTGTGGCCTTTGCCAATTTCACCTAATACATTTTCAACAGGCACTTTTACGTTATTAAAAAATACCTGACGGGTTGAAGAACCTTTAATACCTAACTTATCTTCTTCGCTGCCTAACGAAATGCCTTCGCTTTTTGCATCAACAATAAAGCCGGTAAATTTCTCGCCATCAATTTTTGCGAACACCGTAAAAATATCGGCAAAACCACCGTTGGTAATCCACATCTTTTGGCCATTCAATACATAGTATTTTCCGTCTTCGCTTAATACCGCTTTGGTTTTTGCACCAAGGGCATCGCTACCGCTACCGGGTTCAGTTAAACAGTAAGCTGCCTTTAACTCGCTCGATGCAAGCAATGGCAAATACTTTTGCTTTTGCGCTTCGGTACCAAAGTACAGTATGGGCAATGTGCCAATACCTGTGTGTGCTGCAAATGCAGCCGTAAAGCTATGGCCACGGCCAAGCTCTTCGTTTATTACTGTATCGGTTGCTAAGTCGGCACCCATACCACCGTACTCTTCGGGCACGGCAGCACCTAACAAACCTAAGTCGGCGCTTTCTTTTAATAAACCAAGCACTAAGCTTTGTTCGCCTTTGTCAATTGCTTTAACATTAGGCGCTACACGTTGGTCAACAAAGTCGGCCGCAGTTTGCAAGAACATTTTTTGCTCTTCGCTTAGCTCATCTTTAATAAACACAGTATTAGCAGGCGTTTCTTTTATTAAGAACTCACCGCCCTTTAGTGTTGTTTTGTTTTCGGTTGCTTCCATATTTTTTGGTTTTTATTGTCATTGCGAGAAGAATTCATTAATAATTATTAGATGATTCTTCGTGGCAATCTTTTAGATATTAGTAACTGATTTTGATTAAATAATAATTGATTAAAAAGGAAGATTGCTTCGCCTGCTTACGCATGGCTCGCAATGACACCTCTTTTTTTTACAACCTTTCAAAAATGCCGGCCACACCTTGTCCGCCACCAACGCAAGCCGAAACCATACCATACCTTTTGTTTTGGCGTTTCAACTCACCGTTTAGTTTTTGGAACAAGTAAGTACCCGAAGCACCAAGTGGGTGGCCTAATGCTACTGCACCACCGTTAACGTTAATAATTTCAGGGTTCAGTTTAGCTTCCTGTATTACTGCTAACGACTGTGCTGCAAAGGCCTCGTTCAATTCTATTAAATCAATATCGTTTAATGTTAAGCCTGCTTGTTTTAATGCTTTTGGTATAGCAGTAACAGGGCCTATGCCCATAAGCGTAGGGTCAACACCTACCGATGCGTAATTAACCAAACGTGCTATTGGTTGTAGGTTGTGTTCTTTTACAAAACGCTCGCTTACTACTAATACAAACGCAGCTGCATCACTTGTTTGCGATGAATTACCTGCAGTAACCTGGCCACCTGCTTTAAATACAGGTTTTAATTTAGCTAAGCCTTCTAAGGTTGTGTCTTTACGCGGACCTTCATCTTGCGATACGGTAAATTTACGGCTTTTCTTTTTGCCACCTTCAAAGTAAACTTCTTCTACTTCAACAGGTACAATGTCTTCCTGAAACTTACCGGCATCTAAAGCAGCCATTGCTTTTTGGTGGCTGTTGTACGAAAACAAGTCAGCAGCCTCGCGTGTAATACCATATTTGCTTGCTACGTTTTCTGCAGTTAAGCCCATGCCTATGTAATAGTCTGGGTGGTCTTTAGCTACTTCGTAGTTAGGTACAGTTTTGTAACCTACGGTTGGTACTAAGCTCATACTTTCGGTACCGCCTGCAATAATTACATCTGCCATACCTGCACGTATTTTGGCGGTAGCCATAGCAATGGTTTCAACACCACTGCCACAGTAGCGGTTAACACTAACGCCGGGTACCTCAATGGGTAGCGAACGTACAGCTACCCAACGGGCCATTTGTAAGCCTTGTTCGGCTTCAGGCACCGCGTTGCCAACTATTACGTCGTCAACCAACTTAGGGTCAAGGTTGGGTACTTTTTTCAGTAAATCAGTAATAGCGTAGTACGCTAAATCAACAGGCGTAGTAAAACGGAACCCGCCTTTTTTTGCTTTGCCAATTGCAGTTCTTGAACCGGCTATGATATATGCTTCTTGCATTGTTAGAGATTTAGAGCCAAGAACCAAGAATAAAGACTTGGGTTGGCAGGGTTTATTAATTTATAATTTTTAATGTTTTCTTAAAACCGAAAATCAAACGTTGAACCTCTGTAACAGATTCACATATTAATTCAAACTCCGCTTCTAAAATGTATTGCAAATCGAAACTTAGAATTAATTGTGTTTCTACTTCAAAAGCCGACCCGATGGCTATATCAAGAAACCTCGAAAACTCTTTATCAGAATTTCTGCCTGAACCTTCAGCAATGTTAGAAGGTATAGAAATGGCAGCCCTGCGTACTTGAGCGGTTAAACCGTATAACTCCTCGCGTGGAAATTTTTGCGTAAGGATGTATACATCCTTTGCAAGCATCCTTGCTTTTTGCCACGCTATTATGTTTTTGAAGTTATGCATGTTCAATTTCTTGTCTCTTGATTCTTGCCTCTCGTATCTTAATTGCGAAGTGGTTTTCCTGTTGTCAATATGCTCTGAATCCTTTCCAACGTTTTCTTTTCACCAGTTAACGATAAGAAAGC
>Ga0164241_10004251_pt1 | contig 13967 bp, 16 predicted proteins | sample OricomyardsoilBY_FD_108780 | JGI IMG/M metagenome (GOLD analysis project Ga0164241, IMG submission 108780) | Backyard soil microbial communities from Emeryville, California, USA - Original compost - Back yard soil (BY) | ecosystem: Environmental > Terrestrial > Soil > Unclassified | place: USA...
GTGAATATGCTAAATTCGCATACGAACCTAATATCCAACTAGCTGTTAATACTAATGCAATTAACAATATAAAGCGCTCTTTACAAGTTCTAATTGTCATACACTTTCTTATCAACTCATATGGATATATAAAATAATTTCATCAACTGATCTTATGTTATAGAAAAAGCCTTTATAGCAATGGAAGTAGAATCAAAATATGACAATGGTAAATAAAAAATCTCTGATTTTTCAGTTTCTTGTTTTTACTGCTTTATTGGTTACTCTTTCAACAACTTTAATTAATTTAGACTTGGATAATAAACTTCAGAAAATTTTCGCTCAAGATGAGGAGGAAAATTCTTTTATAAAGGACAAATCGATATTAGAAAAGCCTAATGATGACATGGTGATAGTCAAAGAGCCAAACGAAGGGGAACAGAGTCCCTTCGTAAAGGACAAATCGATATTAGAAAAGCCTAATGATGACATGGTGATAGTCAAAGAACCGCTTCCTGATGAAGACTTTGTAGAAAGTGGAGATGCTTACTTGACTATTTCTACCATCTTTAAAGGCATTAATGATGATAATTATCGATATATACAAAACGTTGGTGTTTGTGTAGGGTCTGAATTGATAGTAAGCAATAAAGAAATATCTGCTGTTCCTGCTTGTGCAAAACACTCTGAAAATGGTGTAAAATATACCGTCCAGGCACCAGGTAAAATATATGTATATTTATCCTACTTGCTTGAGAATTATGCCATGGATTTAGGCTCCTCATCATGTGAAAATAGGATATTTCCAGGAGAATCTCAGTCGTGTACTCTAACTGTCACACTCAAGCCATTACCCTTTAAATAATCTCTCTTTTTTAGAGCCTAGAATCACTTCTATAAATAGTTCAGCGGACCAATGACAGAGTAAATGGAATGAGTGTTTCTTGATATGGACAATCATCATAAGGTTTGTGGGCCAACATATGGTACATGATTTTATGAAAAAATTACAGCAATATCAACATAGATGCACTAGTCATTAATAAATAAAAATTAAGAGATTTAGAAAATCGAATACGAGTCATAACATTTTTCAGGCTATCGTTAGCTATTGCACATAATCATTCACAGTTGGTGTACTATTATCCTTCGCAACCAACACCATCGCCATCAGCATCAAGGTTATTCGGGTCATTACCTCCAACCGGGATGTTTTTCTCACCAAAGTCTTTACAATCTAAATCCTTACCATTATTATCCAATTGATTATTATTGATACCACTAGACTCTACCTTGTCCTCATTATCTTTATTACTATTGTTTGATGAACAGCCATGCTCTTGTGCCCAATTTGAATCTGCAAATTCAGATACATCACAGAAATCTTGATAAACATCAGCAAAACCATTATCAAGTATCGCTTCATTAACGTTAACACCGTCACAATATACAACTGCAACTGTTCGACCATAGGTAAGTCCTTGATTATTATCTGGATCTACCTCTGAATTCTTATCCAAACATTGTTCTGTCATGAAATTTTTTGCTTCATCAAATCCAGATTCATCTGTTTCTGGTGCATCTATTAATGCTAGTCTTACTGTTATTGTTTCTCCCTCTATTGTCGTTACATCAAGAGTGTCTCCATCTATGACTTTTGTTACTGTTCCACTAAAGTTTGATGAAGTGGTAACTAAATCAGAATTTAAGGAAGTCGCCCAGACTTGATTTGAAAAGATAGTTGTTCCCAAAAAAACTAGAAATATAAATATTGTCTCATAAAATAAAAAATGACGCAATACTGATTATTATTATATTCGATATATAAATATACAAAAAATAGGTAGGATTATTATACAACATCTACTTGTCTAGTTTAGTTTACTTTTATATCGATGGTTTTTGTCACGGAGAATTATTGATAAATAATCATAAATCATTAAACTATTCGTTATAAGTCTCCTATAATGAAAATGTGGTAGCCCGGATTAAGTAATCTCTAAAGAATTAATGAAATATAAAAAGGATGATTTTTCATTCTTAGTGATGTATTTAGAACAAATTTCTGCGTTCGCTCCTTTGCCTGTAAGAATAATAGCTGGAATTGCTTTTATACTCCATGGATTACCAAAATTTGAAAATTTACAAGGCACACAAGGCTTCTTTGCTTCCGTTGGCATTCCTGCAGATTTAGCTCTCTTAATAGGACTACTAGAAGTAATAGGAGGAGTATTATTGATTGTCGGATTACTTACAAGAATAACCTCGATTCTTTTTACTATAGAAATGATTTGTGCTGTCCTTATAGTGAAAGCAGACAATAGTTTTATGGGACAAGGTGGTTTCGAAGTCGATTTGTTATTGATGTTTATTTCAATTAGTTTGTTATTATCGGGACCTGGCAGAGTATCTATCGAAAGAGATTTACTAAAACGAGAGATTTTCCCAAAAATTTCGTACAAAAAAAATGACAGTTCAGACAAAAGGTGAAGTAGTTACTTTGGATAATACTCTGATTTCCTAAAGAGTAGGTGGCATATATGAGAAATAGCTAGATATGGAAACTTCTGTTTCCATTAAAAGGTTGGTGTTCTATTATCTTTTTTTCTTGGAAGATTAAGAACTTGAAAATTCTATAGAAATAAGAATCTATTTGGACCAAATGTAGAAATAGTGTTCATTTATGGATTACAGCGTAAAAGTTCCGTCATTTTCAAAAATATATATCTATTAATCCTCTTGAGTTCTACAGACTATAAAATTTTCTGAACCTAACTGTAAGATTTTGAAATTATTTAAATATTCATGTTCTCAAATAAGTAAATGATGGTTGATGTGCGATAAAAAGGATATCGAAGTCTTTTCCCAAGACTATGATAAATTAAATAGGCAATACAACCTTGATGGAATAATCTACAAAATTCTTGTTTCTGGTGATCAAACTGAGAATAAATACTCCATAGTAGAAATTACTTTTCCTCAAGGTGAAGAGTCAGAAATACCATTACACAAACACGGAAATGAAGCATTGATAATACATGTGATTGAAGGCAATTTTCTCTTCAAATACGGAAAAGAAACCTTAAAAGGAAACAAAGATACGGTATTAAGGTTTGAAAAAGATAAAAGTCATTCTTATAGAAAAATTGGAAAAGATCAGGGCAAACTACTTGTAACATATACTCCAGGAGGATTTGAAAACTTTTTTAGAGAATTGGGACTTTCCAAGATGGATGATATTAGAAAGTCTATAGAGTTTGATCCAATCATAGTTAACTTATTAGAAAGCAATTACAACTGGAGATTTATTTTTGATTAAGTTTCTCTATTTACAAAAAGGAAAATAGATAGGGCTAAGACTCGAATCTGCGTCTTTCGGACATGGATTCCATTAATGTTGTCTATTGAAATCTGTTACATTTTGAAAATGAAAATTTGTGTATGGAAATATTATGAATCTCAACTAACGAGTAATCTTATAAAATGCGAGTATCTTTATCTAATAGCAAATCCCTTTTCCATAAATTTAAATAATACCTTTCATTATTATACTATAATGAGATTGGTAAACAATCCCAAAAACCGTCCAAAAGAACTATTAGAAACAATCGAGTTACTGAAGATTCATTACCAACGTTCTACTAAAATATTCTGTATGGTATTCGAACATATACGTAATAATTCCGTTGGAATCTTTTGAAATGAATAAATATTCAAGTATTGATTCTCTTTCAGTAGAAAGCAATCGAATGTCTGCTAAGAGGTCATTTAGTGATGATCAAAAAATAACCACTGATAGGGTCGAAACACATACCCGTTCAGTATTAGATCAAGTGAATACAGATAAGTTAAGACAAAACCTGACCAGCTTATCTAAATTTCATACTAGACATTCAAAATCACCTCTCTTGAATGATGTTGGTGATCGGATAATGAACCAACTTAGAGGGTTAGGTTACAAGAATTGTTTTTATCATTTCTTTAATTCGACCATTGATGATAAAGAGTATATTCTTAGAAACATAATATGCAATAAGGAGGGTTTTAATAAAAAATTGATTATCATTTGCGCTCATTATGATTGTATCATGGAGAATAAGGGGGATTCAAATAGTCGTGCTCCGGGAGCAAATGATAATGCTAGTGGTGTAAGTGCCATCATCGAAATAGCAAGAGTGTTATCAAATGAGAACCTTCAACATTCGATCCAATTTGTTCTTTTCTCTGGAGAAGAACAAGGACTATTAGGATCCAAAAGTTATGCGAAATACATAGAGGATAACAAGATGGATTTGTATAAGCTAATTAACCTTGACATGATTGGGTATCCATTTTTTGCAGATAATACTATAATCATTGAAAGGGATAATAATATGGATCTGAATCACAACCAGGTTAGAGAAAACGATCTTCAATCTATAGTGTTTGGAGAAGTTATGAAAGATTTAGCCTCAGAGGTTAATCTTAAATTCCATTTGGATTCCATTTATGATAGTGACTATGAACCTTTCGAAGCCAATGGACATGTAGTAATAGGTGCTTATGACGGATCTGCAGATCCGAAAAAAAATTTACACTATCATTCATCCTCAGACCTGCCGGAATTTATAAATTGGAACTATTTGACTGCAGTTACTAAGTTGGTAATAGCAACGGTCCTAAAGATAGATTCTATCAATAGTCACTAATACAAATTTCAACAATAGTTTCAAATTTCTATGATAAATGGACCCGATGACGTTAGGACTCAAATCTCCATACTTCAGGTGTAGGTTACAATAAAAAAGATCATTTAACTTCTGAATTTAGGAAATAGATATGATGGTCAAGGCAACTTACAGTCACTACAATATCAATTTTCCTTAGAGACTCAAAGATCTAGCCATAGAATATACAGCTCTTGAAAGGTTGGAAGCCGTTCTGAACCATCGTATATTAAGTTAATAAAAAATTTATACATAGTTCAATCATAGTTAGACAATGATCTTTCCTTTAGATTTTTTCGACCTTTACCATCAAAACTTTCACCCGTATATCGGTAATTTTCAACCCCGAAATACAATAGCACCGAAGTTAAAAATGATTTTGTATTAAATTTAACGTTATTGGCATTTATTAGAAATATATATTAATGACTTTCATATAAGTTTTAACATGGTATCAATATTGCCACTTCAGGTTAAACTTATGTTGGCTTTAAGAGAACATATAATGCATCATTTGATATGGCATAGTGTGAGAGATAACTGGGAAAGAATTGATGATGAATCCTTGAGAGATGGAATTAGAGCCATGGGTTGGAAGCCTCGTCAGGGTGAATAGCTAACTGACTCGGGTTGTGTATTCTTATACTAGGGTATTGTATATTGATGTTACTAAGATATAGATATATTCCATCTACCATAAAATAAGCAATGCAATAAAGGGCTAATGATATCCATATTCAATTAAATAGAATAACAGTTTATTAGCATCAGGTGCTTTTGTTATGGATGTATGAAATGTCGCATTTGTAATCATCCAATTGTAGTTAGTAGACTTAAAAGACAGAGGCTTGATAACAAGAAGGACATTTTCTATGACATAGTATTTGATATTTGCGATTATTGTAATGGACCTATCATAGCCGTCAGAAGATATGATAGACAAGATCCCACCGCATTTTATGATGAAAATCCAAACGAGATATCAGAAGATAAAATGGAGTTTTATACAAAGAACAATAAAACATAGAACTCTTAATCCTCAACTTAAAAAAACTAATTTATTAAAAGACATATATTAAATATCAGTGTTTTCCGTTCACTACTCTTATTTCTTGCCTCTTTTTTCCTTTGATGCATTACATAGGACACGGAATTTGAATAAAAGTTGAATGAACAGGCTAGTTAATCAATGTCAAAATACATGAAAATAAAAAAAGTTATGGGGGGCCACTAGTTTTTTCATTACATGCAAAATAGCTCCCTCCTCCTGATGATATGCAACCTTGAATAAAGCCCTGGTAGTATGCATGAGCGTAATGTTCTCCACTTATACCGCAATCACTTTGTTGAGTTTGATTGTACGAACCACCTTGTCCAGCTTCAAAGCCAGCATGATAACATTTCTGATTCTCACTATCATTGCTGTCATCATCATCATCATCACTACTACTATATGCCAAATAGCTTCCGATTGACATAGGTACCATGAGGGCACTTAGAAGGATCATTGCTAATATGTACGATTGTAATTTCATCGTATTTTAGCAGTAACCGAACTAGTATTTAAATTAGTAGCTGTTTCATTGACTCTGTTCCTTTAGAAGGCTTTTAATTCCTTGAAGTGAAATCTTATAAACAGTTAGTCAATAATGCATGCTCTAGTACATGTGAGAATTTACAAGGCTTGGAATTTCCGGTTCAAAATTACCACTCACTTTATCATAAGCCTTTGGATTACCACATAATTACAAAGTTATACTAATAGATAAAGCGTCATAGTCGTTTTCCGGAGTTTAAGGATGTTCTGGAAGGTGAACTTTGGATTTGAACCCGTTTCTTGAATTCACGGGTTTATACCGTGATAGATGGAGATATGTTTATACTTCAATTTTGAGGCGCCGGGAGTGGGACTCGAATCCATACCGTATAATCGTGGAGTCATACATAAAAGATTATATCATAATCTCAATTTTGCCAATAATCTGTAGTACTGAAAGTGGGGATTTAAATAGAAGTTTTTTGGACGTGGGTTCCCACTAAAATAGCGATTCTCTAACACTACGTTCGAGTCTGAGTCACACAAATTTCCATTGTTAATAGTTGCAATAATATATACTATGATAAAAAAAGAAACTCATTGGTTTGCGCCGGGTCGGGTTTATATTGTTAACGGTACGATTTTTGGGTTCTGAAATTAACTACTACTGAGTGATTAAATAGTGAATTTAATTAAGAATTTGATATTATTTCGATGACCTAATTAGATTTGCAACTTTCTAAGTAATTCACATGAACTAGCCTTGCTAGTGACTACTATCTATATTCAACTATCTGAATTCGGTACATCCTAGAAACATAAATTACTGTTGGTGGTGGTACTGTATTGCTTTTTCAGCATCAAGTCCCAAAGAAATAGCCACCTCTAGGGGGTTCTTTCCTTGAGGGTAAAGTTCAAAGACCCTAGCGCAACCGCTGACAGATAATAAATCATTTTATCAGTGCTAACTTCCTCCCTATACGACTAGTAACATTGCCTTAACACTATAAGCTGCTTGTATTAAATCACCGTTTGTACCGTGTTTCTTTACATTGGTAATAAATAAATCAAGCTGCAAGATTGCATCTTGAATATCTTGTGATATCATTACTTATTTTGCAAAGTCCTTCTTGCGTCGTTCTTTCCCTGTTCAAACAAATTTGATACAGTTCCTAAAGAAAAGTCACACCATTTATTTGCAATATCATTTTCATCAGCACTACGCTCGATCCTTATTATTTTAGTTATATCAAATCTATCCTCAAGTAAACTCCTGTATGGTCTAGATTTTCCATCACGATGTAGACTTTTTCCATTATCATTCAAAATTTCGTCTATTTTTTCTTGGGGTATGTTGTTATCTTTTGCTAGTTTTAACAGTCTATTGGTCAAGTTATAGTAGTCTGATACCATAGTGGCTACTTTTTCATCATATGGTGTCTTGTCCTGATACGTCAACTCATTTTTTAAATCTCTTATGCCATCTAAATCCGAAGGAACTGGATAATCCGCAACTGACGGCCATACGTCGATGATATAAACCTCTAAATCTGGAATATTGTTGTCCGTATCTGTTCCTGTTTTTTTTTCTACAGGTTTCTTCCAGTAATCTTGATGCGATGTTATTAGTTCTCTTAAAGGGGTGTTACTTAATATACCACCATCCCAAAATCTACTGTAATTTTTAGGATTGTAGTTTAGTATATCCGCTAATTTTTCTTCTTCGGTCTTTGTATAATCGTACTCCTTTGGAACTAAGGTGTAATCATAATGTTCTGGTACAGATGCACTTGCCAGTATATGTTCTACCATGATGCCTTTGTCATATTTTATTGTTCGTTCATATGTACCCTCATTTCCGTCAGGTCCGGGTGAGTCACCATACTCTGACTTTCTAGTACTTTTACCTTTATCTTTTCCGTAGCTATCAAAGGTTACAGTTTCACCCTCCTCAACGTCTACACTTATTACAAGAAGCCTTGGCTCCTCATCATCAAAGCTTGTTCCTATTGGAAATCTTATGGCTTCATTTAGAGACCCTCTTAACCTGCTATTATCATAGCGATACCAAATATTTGGTACGATAAAATTATCAAAGAATTTTGAATCAATTGTCGGTGTTAGATTAAGCGCAAATACATTTGGTGCTCCTCTTATTATAGATTCTTTTGCAGAATAATATCTCCTTGCAGCCTCCGCTGTAGCAATAGAAGAATTAGTTCTATATAGCGTTTCCCATCCTAAAGTCCAAGATTTTTCATCCCACGAAAAGGGCCACCATTTATTTAAATTAACATTTGAAGCCAATCCAGACTTCCAAAATTCTTCGAGTGCTTCAGCAGAACCCTCCCAACTCTCACTAATGGTCTTGTTCTCTTCCCTCCTCCTCCTTTTTATTACATAGCTTACCAAAAATGCAGCATTTATTGCACCTATAGAGGTACCTGCTACTATATCAAACACATTCTGGTCATCAGGAATATCTTTTTTGATCCAATTATACAAAACTCTAAAAACTCCTGCCTCATAAGCACCTAATGCTCCTCCCCCTTGAAGAACCAAGGCTCTTTGAGTATCTTTTTTTACCATTGTAATAGTATTAAACATTGTCTTATTTTTAAGAGTTTTGGCAAAGAATAGCATAATCATAACTGATTCCTGATCTCCTTGAACATCTTCTCACCCAAATAAGCCCGTTATTGTCTCATGATATTTCAACGAAATATTTTACGACCCGGAGCATATCTGAGATTGGTGTAGATTTGATCGTTAGTTGTCTGGGGTTTATACTTTACGAGTCAGAACGTGCATAGAGGGACTGGAGGCCTTGCTATAAAAACAGGGAATTTATTTCTTTTATACAACCCCTATCAAAAGGAGGGAAAGGGATTTGGAACTCCGTAGGAATACTTGAAGAGATAAAATAACTACACACATTGAATCGTGACTACTATATCGTAATCTTAATAAAAAGCCTTGAATTTTTTCCTAAGGCATGTCAATTAATCAATACTTGGCTCGAATCGAATGGATATGCAGCAAAAAACAACATGGAACTATTATAGTATATTAATTGTTCAGGACAGGTTCAGTGGCCAGTCTCTTTGAGTGTCGAGAAGTATGCGAAACAAAAATGAATAAATGAAAAAGGGAATACATTCTATGAAAGTGGGCTTTTTGAAATGTTGGGCTACTCAATAGAGAAATAATACAAATCCGCCAAATGTCTCAAGTATCCAACTGTAGCTTTATCTAAGCCATAACCATAATAGATATCTTCCCCCTATTTCACAGAGACCGCCAGAAAGAAGAAAAATAATGAGTATACAACTTCTTTATACTTTACCAATAAAATGGAAAATCCCAATAGTGTTAATATTGATTGTTAAATATCATATATTAACTACCAAACTTTTTTTATGATTTTACTTTATCGTTAGAGTCATCCTTATCAACAATACAACTACCGGTGATTTTCTTGTTGATTGCATATAAAGCGTATATCATTATACCAATGGAGAGTACTCGTAATGGTATTTGATAATTTGTAAGAAACGCTGTAGCCACCATACCTGCTCCACCGAAGGTTGAAATGATTATAAATCCAATAGATGAGCAACTAGCACAAGCGCTAGTTACTATTCCTAAAAATGAACCTGAAATCAATGATTTACCGATTTTCAGTTTTAAATTTTTTATCAAATAGATATTCATAGATACTACTATTCCCAAGAGAAGAGCTATGATGTTTGTAAATACAAATCCAACTATTGCATCATCAGGAAGATAAAAATAAAGTATGGGTGAAAAAAACAACAATTCATCAAAAATATTAAAAAAAATCCAAAATGAAATGAATACTAGGATAGTTATCGCGATATATAAAATCGGATTCGAACTGTATACTATTTTGAAGGCAAGAAGTCCTGTCATTTAGTTCTTTGTAGTATTTTGTTTTTCCAAGGTATCGATGACTGTCTTAAAAATAGGAAAAGGCTTTGGACCTTGTATTTTTTCAATAATTGAACCGTCACTACTCATTATTATAAATGATGGAGTTTCTGTAAATCCTAACGAATTTGCCAAGGCAATATCTTTGTCTATGAATGATTCGTACATTTTAGTATCAAAACATGAGTTAAACTCAGTAATATTGATATTTGGTAACTGTGAAACAAATTTCTTTAAGTTTTCAGTGTTGACCCAGCCAGAATCTATTGGACCTTGATTTGCATACAAAATCTTATGAAACTCCCAGAATTTTCCTTGATCATTGGTACATTGTGCTGCTAACGAAGCGTTTTTTGAATCGAATCCTCTGTTTGGAAGATGCTTGAATACATAGACTGCTTTATCCGGTTGAATATATGAGGAGTTAATTTGTTGTTCTGTATTATCTACATATCTTTTGCATAAATGGCATTGAAAATCGCTAAAATCTACAACCACCAATGGAGCGCTAAGATTTCCATAATATGGTGAACCTTGCTTAATTAGAGCAGATAGTGTAAGGTTGTCTAGAGTTTGTGCAAAAACTATATTTTTCACTAAATGTTGGTTTGATTCTGTATAAATGAAATTTAATACCAAGAATATGAAAAAAAATACAAATACAAAAGATGAAAAATTAATGACACTATTTTGAGTAAATATCATTGCTCTAAAAGTTATTATCATTTCCTGTATATATTCTCCTTTTATATCTAGACTCATTTTAAAATTGCCTACAACCTAAACATGAGTCATGTAGTAGACTGGTGTATTGAATTTCAATAACCATTCATTTTACAACGCTACAATAGGACCTTATTGCAAAAGAATATACCTGAATCAGACGATGTTTGGGACCCGAATTCATACCGTATAATCGCGGATTCATCTATTAAATTTTTAAATGTGATTTGATTATCGTCTCTGGGATTTGTACAAACGTAAGCACGGAGGTTATATTGGAAAACAATGATATATTGTAATATATTGGGAATAATTGGATTTAACAGAAATATCTTTATAGATCCATTGAGTTATTAATATATGGACAAATTTTTCAGAATTAGGATAGATTCTGATAATATTGAAAATTTGACAAATTTTATAAAAGAGAATCCATTGGATATTGGTTGCACGGGGGGCATTACTGAGTATAAAGATGGACATTTCTCTATCGAAGCTTATGGTAATGAAAACGAAACCAAAAAATTACAAGAAGAAGCTCTTAAGAAATCTGACAAGATAACAATAGATTTAGTCGATATTACACAATATCTTTCAGATCGCCAAAAGGAGGTAGGAACTGGGGATAGATACAAAGACAAAAAAGAATCACTGCAGGGCTATGGGACAAAGGTGAAACAATAATGAGTTATTTGAATGTTCAAGAGGTTGAATCTGCACTGTTAAATCTACAAGCAAATTATGCTAATTTATCCAATTTGATTACTCTTCCCATAAAAACTCATGAAGGTAGAACATGTCATGCCATAAGAATTGGAAGGAAACCAAGTAACGATTGCGACAACATATTATTCATTGGGGGTGTTCATGCTCGGGAATGGGGCAGTTGCGAGATTTGTATTTCATTTGCAGCAGATCTTCTTGAAACATATGTTACAAGTTCCGGATTACAGTATGGTGGAAAGATATTTACTCAAAATCAAATCAAGACTATTGTTGAGAGTCTGAATATCATAATATTTCCTGATGTTAACCCGGATGGAAGAAATTTTAGTCAAACTCAATATCCTTTATGGAGAAAAAATCGCAATCCTAACACAGGTGTAGACATAAATCGTAATTATGATTTTTTATGGGATTTTCCCAATTTATTTTCACCTTCATCACTTGTTCATTCTTATACTTCAACAACTCCTAGTAGCGATGTTTATCACGGTCCTTCTCCATTTTCAGAGCCAGAGACTAGGAATGTCCAATGGTTATTGAATCAGTTCCCACGAATCCGATGGTTTATAGACATTCATTCCTACAGTGAATTGTTACTACATGCCTGGGGTGATGACCAAAATCAGAGTAACAATACATCAATGAATTTTAAGAATAATTCATTTAATTCTGTTAGAGGAATCAAAAATGATCAAACATATAGAGAATATATAACAAGTTGTGATTCAGTTAAAATTATATCTCAAGCAAATCAAATGAAGAACTCAATTAATTCTGTTAGAGGAAAAAACTATACAGTACAGCAAGCATTTGATATATATCCCACATCTGGCACTTCGCAGGACTATGCTTATAATAGATATTATGCCAATCCTACTAAGGGAAAAATTTTTGCCTTTACGATTGAATGGGGAACACAATTTCAACCACCATGGAGTGAAATGGAAAACATTATTCGTGATGTTTCTTCAGCGTTGGTTACTTTTTGTGTAGAAGCTGAAGATTTAAGATTTATTGATCAAAGATGGACGTTTGGTACTTCAATAGAAGTAGAAAATCCAACAGTGGGAATTCTAAAGCATTTAACTTTATATTCAAGTATTCAATTGCCTGCATCACAGCCAGTAATGTCTAATTGGATATTAGCTTCGGTTCCCACTCCAAATGTGACAGAAGGATGGAGGATTTCGGCGGTGATGCTAAGATGTAGAATAGCTCAAGGATTAATTGATAAAATTGGTATTAGGGATGGGAATGATACAATTCATGGATTTGAGGAGCTAACCATAGGCAATACTACAAATTGGGAAACTATTAGACTCGAACTACCGTGTCCAAGAAATTTCAGATTTGGTTTGGGTGTATCCATTCATGTGAATGGTCCCTTTGATACGGGTGGACCATCTAGTCCACCTGGTAAATTTGATTTTGCAAGCATAGGAATTGAGTTTACCAGAGATAATAATACTAAATCTGGACCGGTAGTTACTCCTAACCCGTGAGGATTATGTATATACAATAAATACGAAAGGAGAACATTGACTTTTGAATAGGCCTTCCCTTAGAAGTCCATACTCATTCTACTTGCGACATAGACAAACCCGTTTGTCGCATTCACCGTTAAGCTTTGATATATAAAGGTAAGATTCGCCATTCAATCTTGAAGGCCTATAATGAGACTGGAGGCCTTGCTATAAAAACAAGGAATCTAACATTCTAGCATTATTGTTAAAAGCGGATGAGTCGGGATTTGTTTATATGTCAAGTAGTAATGGGTTTTTACTACATGACTGGTATTGTATGTCCTCTCATATATCGTGTAGTTTAAGTTTCATAATTTATGGAAGGTGATATTGTCACTCATCAACAAAAAGCCTTATATCATTTTTACTATAAATCGTGTTATGAATTACCGCACAGACACTGAACCTGGTTCTTCTGGGTCATCGGTGCTTAATGATGAGGTAGAAAATAAAAAAGCTATAAAGGAGATACAAGATAAACTAAATGAACTAGCACCTTCATTGCATAATTCGGTTAACCTAACTACCATTAAGGACCTTGAATTACGTGTATCCGATGTAGAGGAGAAAGTAGAAAAAATTCTTAGTATTCTAGAATCAAAAAAGGATATCAGATAGTCATGAATTACATGTGATTGATAAGTAAGTATATACCTAGAATAATGACTGAATTAAGCTGATTTGAAGCCATACTCTAATTAAAAATTGATTGTTTAACAATATTGAAAGTATTAGAGTATGTTTTAGTTATTCAATAAACAGTCTGAGACAAAAAAAAACTATCTATTATAAATACTATAAAAAATACATAGGTGAAATGAA
>Ga0164241_10004252_pt1 | contig 13966 bp, 7 predicted proteins | sample OricomyardsoilBY_FD_108780 | JGI IMG/M metagenome (GOLD analysis project Ga0164241, IMG submission 108780) | Backyard soil microbial communities from Emeryville, California, USA - Original compost - Back yard soil (BY) | ecosystem: Environmental > Terrestrial > Soil > Unclassified | place: USA...
CCATAGTCTTGCATCGCGCATCAGTGCACCTGGCGGAGTGTTCGTGGAGTTCACCCCGCCTCAGCACGCACCCGATGCGCTTTCTCATCAAGCCCTGCCCACGTTAGGAGCAGGAGAGCCAAATAAAACACCGACGCGTCTTGGGCGGTGTCTACCTGGCTCGCAGCGCCAGTGCGGCGAGCTCGCCCGAGCCTCGCACGAGCCTGCACCCACCTCCGCAAGAGAGCCTCCCATGAGGACCACCGCGTTCTTTCTAGCCGCATCGGCTTGTATTGCATTCATGCCGACCGCACACGCGGCCAAGCCTTTCGAGGTGGAGCTGTTCGAGCCCCTGCCGAGCCAGGGCATCAACCACCTGCAGGTCGGCGCGAGCCGTGTGCTGGCGCACCTCAGGCCGTCCTTCGGCTTCGTGCTCCACTATCAGACGAACCCATTCGTCCTGCGCGACCCCGACGACAATATACAGGCGACGCTCATCGACAACCGCCTCACGACCGAGCTGTGGGCGTCGCTCGGGCTCTTCGACTGGCTCGAGATCGGCGTGGTGCTGCCGATCGTCCTGACTCAGTCGGGGGACGACCTGGCGGCCATCGGCGCCACCGAGGTGCTCGACGGCGCCTCGCTGCGCGACCTGCGCATCGTGCCGAAGCTCCAGCTCTTCAGCGACAACGGCTTCGGTATCGGCCTGCTCGGGCAGATCGCCGTGCCCACCGGCGACGCCGCGCAGTACGCCTCCGACGACGCCGTGCGCGGCCAGGTGCGGCTCGTGCTCGACTACGAGCACCGCTCTGGCTACGCCGTCGCGCTCGACGGCGGCCTCGACTTCCGCCCGCGGCGCGTGTCGCTCACCCACATCAGCGAGGACGCCGTGACGCTCGGCTTCGCGCTGCGTGTGCCGCTCGGCGTCGAGTGGCTACGCGCGCTCGCGACGGTCCACGCGGCCATCCCGCTGGTCTCCGACCGCGACCCCACGGACCTCACGCGCGACTCGGCGGACGGCGCCGAGGTGGCCATCGAAGGCGACCTCGCACTGCAGGCCCGCTTCGGTGACTTCGTCGCCTCGGTCGGTGTCGGCCACGGCTTCACCGATGGCGTCGGCTCGCCCGACGTGCGCGTCTTCGGGCTCTTCGGCTACCCGCCCGAGGTCGGCGACCGCGACCACGACGGCATCCGCGACAACGTCGACGACTGCCCCGACGAGCCCGAGGACAAGGACGGCTTCCAAGATCTCGACGGCTGCCCCGACCCCGACAACGACAAGGACGGCATCCTCGATGTCGCCGACCGCTGCCCGAACGAGCCCGAGGACAAGGACGGCTTCGAGGACGACGACGGCTGCCCCGACCCGGACAATGACAAGGACGGCATCCTCGACGTCGCCGACAAGTGCCCCGACGAGCCCGAGGACAAGGACGGCCTCGGCGACGAGGACGGCTGCCCCGAGGTCGACTTCGACGGCGACGGCATCGCCGACGTCAGCGACAAGTGCCCGCGCGAGCCCGAGACCAAGAACAACTACCAGGACGAAGACGGCTGCCCCGACACGCTGCCGTCGGTGATGCTGGCCGAGGTCGTCTACTTCGATACCGCCCGCGCCACCGTGAAGACGGTGAGCTACCCGGTGCTCGACGCGGTCGTCGCGGTGCTCCAGCAGCATCCCGAGATCACCGAGATCGGCATCGACGGCCACGCCGACGAGCGCGGCGACGACGCCTACAACCAGGACCTCACCGAGCGCCGCGCCGCGGCCGTGCTCGACTACATCGCTCAGAAGGGCATCCCACGCGGCCGCATGACCGCGCGTGGCTTCGGCGAGAGCCGGCCCATCGACCCCGGACACGACGAGGCCGCCTGGGTCAAGAATCGCCGCGTCGAGCTCACCATTCTGGAAATGGGCAATGCGCCCAAGGTGGCACCATGAAAGTCCTCGTACTCAGCCTCGCGGTGCTCCTCGCCGTCTCCACCAACGCCTCCGCCGCCCTCATCGAGGTGACCGGCACCGGCCCCAATGACTGCACCCTGGCCGACGCCGTGGCGCTGGCCAACGGTCCCGACAGCGCCACGCAGACATTCTGCGTGCGGGCCGGCGACCAGGTCGGGGTCGAGGACCCCGTCGACTTCATCACGTTCGCCGCCACGGTCCCCAACGTCGTGCCGGTCGACGAGACGCTGCGCGTGGCCGGTGGCCTGACCATCACTGGCGGCGGGCGCATCGTGCTGGAGACCGACGTGAGCCAGCGCATCTTCGAGATCACTGCCCCGACCGGCACCGAGGTCACGCTCGATGGGCTGACGCTGCGCAGCACCGGGCTCTTGCTGGTGAGCGGCGGCGTACGCGTCGCGAGCGGCACGCTCGTCGTGCGCGGCACCACCTTCGACGCCAATCGCGGCGTCTTCGGCGGCGCGCTGCACGTGGACGCGGGCGCCTCGCTCGACGTCAGGGACTCGGCGTTCACGAACAACCAGGCGCGCCGCGGGCCGGTCGACATCTGTATGCCGACGCGCCCGAACCTGAGGACAGCCGACAGCTACGCGGTGCTCGGCGGCAGCGGCGTGAGCAACACCGGCCTCACGATGGTCACCGGTGACCTCGGCGTGAGCCCCGGCACGGCCATCACCGGCTTCCCGCCCGGCCTGGTCTTCGGCGTCGTGCACGACGATGACGCGGTCGCCGGCCAGGCCCACGCCGACGCTCAGTCAGCGCTCACCGACGGCATGGCCCTGAGCCTGTGCGCCACGACCGTCGACGGCAACGTGGGTGGGCTGACGCTCACGCCGGGGCTCTACACCTCGACCTCGTCGCTGAACATCTCGGCCGGTGATCTGGTGCTCGATGCCCAGGGCAACAGCGCCGCGCTGTTCGTCTTCCAGACTGGCTCGACCATGGTCACGACGTCCAATCGCCAGGTGATGCTCGTCAATGGCGCGCAGGCGGCCAACGTCTACTGGTTCGTCGGGAGCTCGGCGACCGTGGGCACGGGCAGCCACATGGTCGGGACCGTCATCGCCCAGACGTCGATCACCATGACCACCGGCGCCTCGCTGCTCGGTCGTGCGCTCAGCATCGACGGCGCGGTCACGCTCGACACCAACGCCATCACGCGCCCCATCGCGCCCGAGCTCGGCAGTGAGCTATCGGGGCTCGGGCTGCTCGCGGGCGCCGTCGAGGGCGGCGCGGTCGACTGCCTCGGCACCTGCGACTTCAACCGCGTGCTGTTCGCCGGCAACCGCGCCATCGGGCTCGGCTTCGACGGCGACGCGAGCGGTGGCGCGCTGAGCGCCTTCGGCGCGACCGTCACGCTGACCAACACGACGTTCGTCGACAACCACGCGCAGGCGGGCCTGTCGGACATCGTTGGAACAGCCACGGCGGCCCACGGCGGCGCGGTCGCGGCGGTCGGCGGCACGCTGCGCACCTCGTTCGCGACCTTCACCGACAACGGCGTCGCGCGTGACCTCGAGGACACCCGCGCGCTCGCGTCGGGTGGCGCGCTGTACCTCACGCCAGCGCTCGCTGGCGACTACACGATCCACGGCGCCATCATCGCGGACAACACGCTCGGCGCCACGGCCGGCAGCGACTGCGTCGTCACGGGCGAGGAGAGCGTCATCACGACGTACAGCCTCTTCGCGGACGAGGTCAGCCGCACCGACTGCGACGGCGACGACGCGACCAACGTGGTCGGCGTGGTCGACCTGCTCGGCCTCGACGACAACGGCGGCGTGACCCAGACGGTGCGCTTCGCTCCCACCAGCCTGGCGCTCGACGGCGTGCCCACGCTGCTCTGCGGCGCGGCCGGCGGCCTCGACCAGCGCGGCTACCTACGCCCCGTCACCGGGGCCTGCGACATCGGCGCGCTCGAGCTCGAGAACCTGGCGCTCGCTATCACCGCCCCGGCCTCGTACCTCATCCCGGGCGGCGCCACGGCGCCCCAGACCATCTCGCTCGACTACACCGTGAGCGTGGACGACCCGGCGATGAGCGTCGACTTCACCTTCACGGTCGCGAGCGGCGTCACGGCGGTCGTGCTCGATGCCGACGGGGTGGCCGTCGCCGGCTGCGTCGCTGGCGGCGCGGGCGTCATCACCTGCCCGCTCGGCGCGCTCTTGGCCGACGGGGTGGACGGCATGGGCACCATCACGCTGACGTTCCCCGCCACGCGCACGGCCGACATCCCCTGGGATGGGCTCATCACGTTCGGCTTCGCCGACGCGGACGCGCTCGATGACGCCGACCGGGGCGTCATCGCGATCTTGTTCTGCGGCGACGGCACCGTTACGCCCCCCGAGACGTGCGACGACATGCTCGCGGCCGGTGGCTGCAATGCGGTGTGCGACGGCTGCGAGCCGGGCTTCACGGGCGCCGACTGCCTGACGTGTGTCGGCCTCGACGACGGCAACCCCTGCACCGATGACGTGTGCGACCCGGCGCTCGGAGCTCTGCACACGGACAACACCGCGGCCTGCGACGATGGTGACGTGTGCACGACCAGCTCGGTGTGCGCGCTCGGCGCCTGCGTCGGGAGCGGCGCGCTCGCGGTCGACGACGGCAACCCGTGCACCGACGACACCTGCGACGCGACGCTCGGGGCCGTGCACACGAACAACACCTCGACCTGCGACGACGGCGATCAGTGCACGAGCGGCGACCGCTGCGCGGCCGGCGCGTGTGTCGGCGGGGCGGCGGTGGTCGTCGACGACGGCAACCCTTGCACCGACGACGCGTGCAGCGCGCTGACGGGCGTCACCCACAGCCCCAACACGGCGAGCTGCGATGACGACAACGCCTGCTCGACCGATGACGTGTGCGGCGCTGGCGTGTGCGGCGGCGACGCGCTGGATATCGACGACGGCGACAGCTGCACCGCCGACTCGTGCGACCCGGTCAGTGGCGAGGTCCACGTGCGCATCACGACCGGCGCCTGCGCGGGGCTGCACGAGGCGGGCGGCGGTGGCTGCGCGGGCGGCGACACGGCGGGCAGCCTGCTGGCGCTGATGGCCTGCGCTGGCGTGCTGGTCGGCCGTCGGCGCTACGCGCGGCTCACGCGCTGAGCAGGATCGGGGCGGCGCGTGGACGTGAATGTGGACGCGCGCGGGTCGCGGGTGGCGGGGCGCGCGCGCGTGCCGCCGTACCCGCTCCCTGCCTCCCCCATCCCACGCGCGTCCGCGTCCACGTCCACGTCCACAATCACTCGCCGATGACCGTCCCACTCTGATCGTCGTACACCCAGTGCGCGAGCCCGAGCGACGGCTCACCACCGGCCGTCAAGAATGGCCCGCCGATGAACAACGAGCGGCCGTCGGGCGCCACCGCGAGCGTCTCGGTGAGGTCGTTGAGGCCGTCGCCGAGCGGCTCCCAGCCCGTGCCGTTCCACCACGCGACGTGATTGAAGAGCTGGCCGTCGATGGTCTTGTCGGGCAGTGAGCCGGCCAGGAAGAATCCATTCTTCTGAATCGACACCTTGGCGAGCGGGAGCGGCGCGTCGAATGAGTCATACTTGAATGTGTCGGGCGCGCCGAACGCCGTCCAGGTGTCGCCGTCGAAGCGCGCCAGCGACGCGATCTCCTGGTCGCCGGCGTGGCGGAACGAGCCGACGACGACGAGCTGGCCCTCGTACCAGGCCAGGTCGGTGACGTAGCCGAACTCCCCCTGGTCGACGCCGCCGCCGACATCCTCCCAGCCGGTGCCGTTCCACTTCGCGAGGTGCGCGAGCGCGACGCCAGTGCCGTCCGCTTCACTGTAGTCGGCCGTGCCGGTGAAGAATCCGCCCGCGTAGATCGAGCCGTCGGGCGCCACCAGGATGGCATTCACAGTCTCATTCAGGCCGACGCCGAGCGGCTGGAAGGTCGTGCCCGTGAAGCGCGCGATGTGCCCGAGCTCCGCGCCGTCGATGTGCGTGAAGTCGCCGCCCAGGTAGATGTTGGTATCGCCTTCGAGGCCCTCCACGATGGCCTGGGCCGCGCCGTCGAGCGCGCCCGGGTAGTCCCAGTCGGCGTCGTCGACGGTGGTGTCGAAGCGCGCGAAGCCGCCGACGAAGTCACCGCCCGCGTAGACCTTGCCGCTCCGCGCCGGATGCATCACGTAGACCGGGCCCTCGATGCCGGCGCCGAGCGCGACCCACTCTGGGCTGGCCGGCGGGTGCGGGATGATGTGGGCCTGCGTCGCGGGGAAGACGAGCTTGCCGACGTTCGGCGTGGTCACCCCGCCCGCGCCGGTGAAGTAGCCGCCGACATAGAGCGCGCCGTCGGTGCCGAAGGCCATGTCATTGATGAGGCCCGGCACGCCGAGGTTCGGGCCGACGACCTGCACCAGCGCCTGCCAGCTCTTGTCCTCGTAGCGCACGATGTTGAGCGCGCTGACGTCGCCGCCGGCCGTCGAGAACAGGCCCGCGACGAGGTAGCCATCGCCGTCGGGCACGATGGCGCGCGGCCCGACCTCGCTGCCGAGCGTCACGCCGAGATGCGACGTTCCATGCCGCGTTCGTGACGTCGTCCCGTATCAGCATTTCAGGCCGGGAGAAACGAAGTGCCGTCGGGTCAGCAAATTGCAGCACGCGACGCCCATATAAGTTGTCCAGGCCGGTCACTCTGAACCGAAGACAATCGTCGTCGATGGCGGCATCTCGTCGTTCTCGTCACCAACATGCTCGGTAGACCCGATACCTAGCTGCCCATACGTGTTCTGACCCCAACACCGAATCTGACCATTACGCAGCACGGCGCAACCGAAGGCCGCTCCCAGCGCGAAGGAATGCACGTCTCCGCCCAACTCGATCGCGGGAACATCCGCCGCGGGCCCTGAACGCAGGAGATCCGTCTCTTGGCCGAGAGAGCCATTGGTGTTGAGCCCAAAGCACTTGAGGCCCCGATGACCGGCGGCCACATAGAGAACGCACGTGGCACCGTTGACCTTGACATCCAAGATGGTTGCCGAAGGCACTCCCAGGTCGATCAGTGGCGCGGACGAAGGTACCTCGTCGTCGCCGATGTTCTGGTCCTGCCCGAACCCGAGTGCACCGAACTGCCCGTCGCCCCAACACTTCAGTGTCCCGTCGGAGAGCACCGCGCACGTGTGTGCGTTGCCGGCGGCAACCTGCGCGATCGTCACGCCGCTCGCTGTCGTGATAGGTACCGGCGGCAGAGCAGCTGGTTCCAGGGTTAGCGACCCATTCGTTCCAATCGCTGTGCCATAGCCAAGCTGGCCGCGGGCGTTGTCACCCCAGCATTTAATGGCGCCGGTCGTATAGCGACCACAGGAATGCGAGGCACCGGTGACAACCACGTCCACGTCGCCATTCATGCTGAGCGCACCGACCTCCGATGGCAGATTCGACGATGTCGTGCCGACATCAGCCGATGTGCCGTAGCCAAGCGTGTAGCCTGCTCCACTCCCCCAGCACATGACCTTTCTCATCGTCGAAACGATGCAAACGTGGGTGGAGAAGACGTCCAGCGTGCGAGCTGCAACCGCAGTCCCGAGTGAAACTGAAGCCTCGCGCGGCTGAAGGATGTCCGTCACGATACCGTACCCCGTTCGACCGTTCTGGCCGCTGCCCCAGCACTTCACATCACCACTTGCAGAAAGTGCGCAGGTGACATCTGCACCAGCGTCAACTGCACGCGAGTCAAAGCCGACATTGACCTCGGCGGCGTCTATCACGGCATGGGCGATGCTATCGCCAACGTTTGTCTGGCCGCCCAGCCCCAGTGCGCCGTGGGCCCCACGACCCCAACACTTCACGCGCCCATTCTGGCCAAACACGTCAAGCTTGACCGCACATATATGCGAACTGCCGGCACCGAGACGCAAGTACGGCTGGCACAGACCGGCCTCGCACGCGCCTTCCAATCCCCCCTTGCTGATGCACTCCGTACCTGTTGGCTTCACCAAGCAGCGCCCACTCACAGGATCGCAAGTCCCATCGATGTCACAGCTGTCGTCAGCGCTACACGAACGGGGAACACCCACACAGATTCCGCTCGCGCACTGATCGAAATCCGTACACGGGTCTCCGTCATCACATTGACCGACGCGGTTCATGGTGACGCAGCCCTCCACTGGGTCGCAGACTGTTTCCTTGCACGCGTTGAGGCTCGGCGCACATGTGAGCGGCGTGCCAAGCTCGCAGGTGTCACCAGCACAGCGCTCGACTCCATTGCAGACGTTGCCGTCGGAACAGTCGCTGTCAACGAAACAGCTGCAGGCCGAGGTATCAAATGTGCATCCGCCGGCCGCTTCCACGCAGGCATCATCACTGCAGGAGTGATCATCTGAGCACACGCGAGGCTGGCCTGTGCAGTTACCGGCTTGGCATCTATCGTTGATGGTACATGCGAGTTGATCGTCGCAAGTTGGTTGGCCGGGCACCGGCACGTCATCACAGATCCCAGAGCTTGGATTGCACGTTGGGATCACGCACGGATTTCCCGACGGCGAGGCCAGAGGGCAAGTGACCGCCACGCCGGCCACGCAGGCATGATGGACGCAACGCTCCGTGCCGTCACATGCGTCATCGTCGCGGCAGTCCTCGTCGACGACGCAGCCGAGGTTCGCCGTGTCCGGGACATCGGTCGCATCTACGTCGCCATCAGTGGAGACAGTATGATCGACATCTTCGGCGCTCGTATCGACCCGTGTATCACGTTCTACTTCGGCTACGTCCGTGCCCACGGTATCCGCGCTGTCCACACACCGTTGGTCGGGTCCGCACTCAACATCGAGCGGCCCAGGAAAACAGCCGTAAGCCGCGGATGCCACGGCGAACGCGATCATCCAGGTGAAGGCTCGTGCCAATAGTTCGCCTGGTACTCGCGATGGTCTCTTGGTGACGAGTCCGCGGATTGGACAGAGGCTATAAATCTTCGGGAATCGATTTCGCATCGGAACCTCGTCGAACATGGAGTCTACCAACTACTACGTCCATTGACGCCGTTCAAGGTCGGGAGCTTCGGACCACGCGCGGCCGAGCACCGCCACGCGCGCTGGGTCGCCTACGACGCCGAGGGCTGGCGCGCCGACCTCGACGGCCGTGGCCACGCCCGTGCGCGCGCCCACCTGGAGCGCGAGCTCGAGAACATCCGCGTGGCGTTCGAGCGTATGGCGGCCGTGGCGGACCCGCTGGTGGCGCGCCTGGCGCGTGTGCTCGACGCCTGCCTGCGGCTGCGCGGCGGACCGCACGAGCGCCGCGCGGTGCTCATGACGGCGCTCGCGATCGTGCCGGATGGCGAGCGGCCGGACCTGGCGCTGGCGCTGGCCGAGGTGCTCACGGAGATCGGCGACACGAGCGCGGGCACGTGGCTCGCGCAGGCGCGCCAGGCCGACGACCCGGCCACACGCGCGCTGGCGGAGGCCGCGCTCGGCGCCGAGGCGGCCTCGCGCGGCGACTTCACGGAGGCGGTCACGCTGTTGCGCGGCGCGGTCGAGCGCGCCCACGACATCGGCGCGCGCGGCATCGAGGGCCGCGCGCTGACGACGCTCGGCGAGGTCTTGTGGCGCGCGGGCCGAGCGACCGAGGCGCGCGTCGCGCTCGAGGCCGCCTGGATCATCCACATCGAGACGGGCGACCTGCGCGCGCAGGCCCGCACCGCCGCCACGCTGTGCCACGCGCAGCGCGCCGACGGCCGCCCAGCGCAGGCGCTCGAGCTGCTCGACCACGCCGAGCGCTGCGCCGTCGCGACCGGCGACGCGGTGGCGCTGGCGCGGCTCGGTGTCGATCGCGGCCTGCACCTGTCGCGCGTCGGGCGCCAGGGCGACGCCATCGCCGTGCTCGAGAAGGCCGGCGCCGGCTTCGCGCGGCTCGGCGTCCTGCGCGGCCAGGAGGAGGTCCACCTGAACCTCGCCGAGGCGCTCATGGGGCTCGGCGATGATCGGCGCGCGCTCACCGAGGTGCACCAGGCGGTGGCCGTGTGTCGTGAGCTGGGCGAGCGCCTGAGGCTCTCGACGGCGCTCGAGCTCTTGGCCTGCGCGGCGCTCTTGGAGGACGACCGCGCCGCCGCCGAGGGCGCGCTCGCCGAGGCGCTGGCCATCGCCCAGGCGACCGGCAACCAGCGCTCCGAGGCGACCATCTTGTCCAAGCGCGGCTTGTGCCACTACCTGCGCTCGGACTGGCAGGCCTCGCTCGACGACTTCGCGGCCAGCGCGGCGCTGCACCACGCGCGCGGCGCGCACGCCATGGAGGGCACGTCGCTGGCCGACGTGGCGGTGTCGCTGGCGGCGCTCGGGCGCGGCCCCGAGTCACGCGTGGCGGCGGCGGACGCGCGCGCGCTCTTGGGCGACCCGCTCGAGTCGACCTGGATGGGGCGCATGCTGACGTTGCTCGAGGCGGCCAGCGCGGCGCACCTGTCGCTGGACGGGCGCGCACGCGCCGACGCCATCCGCTTGGACGTGCTCGCGCGTATGCCAGCCGACGCGCAGGACCTGGCGACGCGCCTGTCGAGCTTCATGCTGGCGCACGCCGCCCGTTCATGAACCACCGTTCGCAAACGGCTGGACGATCCGGTGAGAGGCCGGCGAGAGGCCGGTCGGAGCCCGGCTGGAGCCCGGCCCGACCCGGGCGCGTTCATGAACACGCATTCACAAACGACGCGCGCGCGGCGCTGCGCCGTCACAAGGTCGCTGGCGTGCCACCCTTCTTCTTGCCGCCCTTGTCGCCCTTGGGCGCCTTCTGCTGCGCCTTCTTGTCGAGCGGACGGCCGACCTTGACGACGACCAGCTCCTGCAGGTCGGTCTCGACCTGCGCGCTCTTGGCCGCTTGGTTCACGCGCGCGTCGTGCTGGTCGGGGTCCGCGTTGAAGAAGTCCTCGAGCTGCTTCACGTAGGCGAGGTCGAGCTTGCCGAACGGGACGTCCTGCCCGAAGCGACCGAACATGGTGCGGTCGAAGGTCGCGCTGCTGTTGCAGCGCATGCCGTCCATCCAGCCGATGATGTCGCCGACCGCGAGCTTGCCCTCGGCGGTGCTGCCCGGCTCGACCGACACGACCTCGAGCATGTTGGGCTTGCCGGTGATGTAGGCGAGCTCGGGAGAGAGCGCGTGCTGCTTCCACTTCACGCCGATGTCGCCCTTACGGACGTAGGCCTCGTTGTCGTCGATGCCGCCCTTCACGTCGGCGCCCTCCTTGCCCTTCTTGGCCATGGCGAGCACGCCGTCGTAGGCCTTGTCGGGCATGGCGATGCCGGTGCCGACCGACGGGGCGCTGTGGCCGGCGGCCTCGACGAAGCCCTTCGCGAACGAGGTGCAGTTGTAGAAGTAGACCGAGTACATCGCGGCGAGCTTGCTGTCGGCGTACTTGATGGCGGCCTGGGCCTGCGCGAGCGTGACCGGGTAGGTCATGGTCGCCTTCTCCTGGCCCTGGTGCGCGTCGTCGGGGCTCCGCATGTGCCCCTGTACGTAGGACTTGAAGGGGTTCTGCTTGTAGCCGACGCCCTCGCCGTCCTCGGTGTGCAGCCCCTCGAGGTCCGGCCAGAAGCCGAACGAGTCGGCGTACTTGCCGCCGTTGCGCAGGCGCGAGCGGTGGGCACCGGGGATGGTGCCGGGGATCTTGCTCGGGTCGTTGAGCTCGAGCGAGGCCCACGTGTGGCCAACGAGCCCGCTCTTCATCTCGCCGATGCCGACGTGGCGCGACTCGAGATCGACGAGGAAGTGGATCTTGCCGATCTCCGCGTTCGCGTCGAAGTCGGTGTCGTCCTTGAAGCCGACCTTCTTCGGCTCTTCGCCGACCTTGGGCTGCTCGCCGTCCTTCTTGACGTCTTTCTTCGACGACGGCTTGTCGTCCGGCGACTTCTTTCCACCAGGCATGACGGGGCTCCTCGGTCTTCCGCAAGACCAGCCGAGAGGCGCGGAACCTAGAGGTTTAGCCAGCAGTCGGCAAGCAGCTGCTTCGTGAAACCTCACGCGCCCCAACGAGGCCGTGGAGCGGCCGCGTGGGTGAGCAGAATCACCCGTGCCCCGCTCAGTGCTCGGTCGCCAGGATCTCGATCTCTTCCAACGCCACGTGGGCCGGGATGATCCCGGTCGCGACGCCGCTGATGCGCACGCGGTGCCCTTCGACCGGGACCTCGCCGGTCACGTTCTTGTAGCGGTGCTCGATGGCGCCGAAGCGCACCGCCGCGTCGTCCTCGGGCAGCTCCATGCCGTCGCGCGCCTCGAGCACCTCGATCGGCCGCACGTGGAACTGGATCTTGTAGCGCGGGTTGCGCCCCGACTTGTCGAGGTTGATGCGCTCGACGCGCTCGATGACGCCCAGCAGGCTCAGCTTCCACTCACCTTGGTTCATTGCTCGATCCCTCCGCGGCGGGCACAGTACTGGACGTCGACCGCCCGGTCACTGCCCATCTCCGCGAGCTCGAGCATGGAAGAAGCACAGCCTTATACGTCGTCGCCGGCGCAGGTCCGCGACCTGCTCGAGCTGGTGCGGCTGCACCTGCTGCATCGCGAGACGGTGTTGAACCACGCCGCCCTGGGCGCGGGCGTCGGCCAGCGTGAGGTCGTCGGGCTCGCGTTCCTGACCGACAACATCGAGCCGCATCGGGTGCCGATGACGCCGGTCATGGCCGACGCCTACGTCGCCTGCATGCGCCACATCGGCATGTGCACCGCGCTCAGCGAGGCGCACGCGCTGCGCTTCACGGCGCTCGCGACCGAGCTGCGGCTGAGCGGCCTGGAGCAGTCGCTCTTGCTCACGGCCATCGCGCCGCACTTCTCGCGCGGCTTCCACCACGCCTTCGATCGGCTGGTGCCAGGCTACGATGCCGGCCGTGTGCCGCGCGGCGCGCTGGCCGATCTGGTGGCGCTGAGCGAGGCGCAGCGCTGGAGCGCGCTCGATCTGCTGCACGCGGATCAGCGCCTGGTGAGGACCGGCCTGCTGCTCACCGACGTCGGCCAGGTCGGGCTCGCGCGGCCCGATGGGCAGGTGTGGATGTGGGCCTCGCCGGTGGTGCTCGACTACCTGCTGCGGAGCGACGCGCCCGCCGCGCGCCCGAGCTCGCTCGGCGGCATGGCGCGTTACCTCGAGACCACCCGCGGCCTCGACGAGCTGCCGCTGGCGGACGCGCCGCGGCGCGCGCTGACGGTGCTCGCGGGGGTCGACGGTCGTGAGGACCAGCGGCCGAACGTGGCGGTGGTGGTGACCGGCGGCCTCGCGCCCGATCGTGTCGCCGAGGCGCTGGCGTTCGCGGCCGGGCGCGAGCTGGTGCTCTTGTCGTGGCTCGCCGAGGGGCGCGACGCGGCCAGCACCGCGGCTTATCGCCAGGTGGCGCTGTTCGCACGCCTCCACGACACGGCGCTGCTGGTCGAGCTCGCGCGCCCGACCGAGGTCGGTGACGCGGCGCTCGCGGCGCTCTTCGAGGGCGTCATCGAGGCGCCGCAGATCATCGTCGCGAGCACCGAGCCGGCGCCCGCGCTGGCGCGCCTCGAGGCCGTCAACCTGACGACCGTGAGCCTGCCCGCGCTGGGTGAGCGCGAGCGGCGCTGGGCGTGGAGCGAGGCGCTCGGCGACGCGCGCCAGCAGGTCGAGGTCGGCCAGCTCGCCGCGAGCTTCGCGCTGTCGGAGCGCGAGATCCGCGAGGTCGTGCGCTCGGCCGAGGTCAAGGACGCGGCCACGCTCGCGCGGGTCGCGCGCAAGCGCCTCGGCGCCGGCATCGAGGGCGTGGCCGAGCGCATCGAGACGCACGGCGGCCTGCACGACCTGGTGGTGTCGGACGAGTGTCGCCAGGAGCTCGAGGCCATCACCGCGTACGTCACGCACGTGCGCTTGGTCGAGCGGCGCTACGAGCAAGCGGTCGGTCGCGGGCGCGGCACGAGCGCGCTGTTCCACGGCCCCTCGGGCACCGGCAAGACGTTCGCGGCCGCGGCCATCGCGCGGCTCACCGGCCGCGACCTGTACCGCATCGATCTCGCTCAGGTGGTCGACAAGTACATCGGCGAGACCGAGAAGAAGCTCGACCGCGTCTTCACGCTGGCCGAGGCGA
>Ga0164241_10004253_pt1 | contig 13964 bp, 9 predicted proteins | sample OricomyardsoilBY_FD_108780 | JGI IMG/M metagenome (GOLD analysis project Ga0164241, IMG submission 108780) | Backyard soil microbial communities from Emeryville, California, USA - Original compost - Back yard soil (BY) | ecosystem: Environmental > Terrestrial > Soil > Unclassified | place: USA...
CACGGCGATCGAGCAGATGAGCCAAAACAGGATGAGATACATCGCCCATCCGCCTGCTTGGAAGTGATGCCATGCGCTCGACATTTTTACGTTTACCTTCCGCCTGATGCTTCGTTGAGATGCTTAGGAACTCGGCTTCTTAGCCTGATTCCCACCGTTGCTGCCGGCCTTAACCGCCGCGCTTTCGGACTCCCGGGCTCACTAGCAACGTGGCTCGGGGCCCCGCGCCACGAGGACCGCGGTTTTGGGTGCGGGGCATCTTGCTAAACTGGAACCCCGCCAGTCAAGAGAGATTGGATTTTACTAAGCTGTTCGCGCTCTGTCAGAAAATTTTCCTGGATGAGCGACAACAGGCCAGCAGGAAACTTACATTGTAGCCATTCCGACGCCCATCGCGCGCCCTCCCCTGCGCGGCCCCTGCGCGGCGCCCCGAGGTCGAGGGTGAGCGCCGGCTCGTCGAGCCTGCCCGAGCCGAGGACGCCGGTTGCCTGGACGGGCATGGTGACCGAGGCAACGGCGAGGCGCGGGTGCCCGAGCCGAACTGCCGGGGCGGGCCTCCGCGACTCGGCAACGCTCATCGAACCACGAAGCGCTTATCGAACGACCAAGTGCTTATCGAACGACATGCGCCCCACTGAATGCCGCGGCCCCCTGGACGTCCTGCACGTAGCGCCAACGCGGCAACGGTTCTAACCCGGGCGAGCAACACACCGAGACAGAAAGGCAGCGCTAGCCCCACGACAGCGCGCGCAATATCGAGCCCCGATTCGCCCCGTAGCAGCGCTGAAATCAGCTCGCTTCGCGAACGCGCAAAACCACGAAGCGCAAGCGGTGCGCGCCAGCGCCCGGCCAATCGTTCGGGGACCAATTCTCTAGCTACCAAGATCACGCCAAGCCGTCTGACATGAAAATCGCCGGGATTAACGGGCACTTGTAATTCGAGTTTTCAGCCGGCTATAGTCCTCGGCTTGACGTGAACGAGCGCCAAGTTTCAGGCGCTCGAGACACCATCAGCACCCAAAGCAACAGAAGGGACTTGGGGAATGCATCTCCTGCTTCTAGCGGCCGAAGGCGGACAAAGCCAAATCGTCGAAGCGTTCAAGACGAACCCGACTTTCATGGTTCTAAACATGTGCACGTCCGCAATCGTGCTCACGATCGTGATTGAGCGGTTCGCCTTCCAGATGACTCGCTATCGCGTCAACTCCAAGGAGTTTTTCGCGCAGGTGAAGAAGCTGGTTTCGGCCGGTAACATCGACCGCGCAATCAAACTTTGCGAGGCGGACGACTACCCCATCCTTCAATTGGTGAAGGCCGGTCTGACCCACGCCAACAAGGGCCCAGACGAGATTGACGCCTCGCTCAGCGAAAAGCTCGCCGAGCTCAAGCCTCAATCCGAAAAGCGCATCGGCGCGCTCTGGTCGCTCGCCAACATTGCAACGCTGATCGGTCTGCTCGGCACCGTCTCTGGTCTGATCGGAACCTTCGGCGCCATCGCGGCCCCTGGCCTCAGCCAGTCCGACAAGCAGCGCATGCTGTCGAACGGCATCGCCGAAGCCATGTACAACACCGCGCTCGGCCTGGGCATCGCGGTGTTCTGCATGATCACGCACATCATCTTGCACACGCGAGCCAAGACGATTCAGCACGACCTGGAGGGCACCATGGAGCGCACCTTCAACATGCTGACCATCTCCAAAACCGGGCAGTACTGAGGGCTCGGTAGCGCACCATGGCCCTGAGCGCATTACAGCGCAGCAAGATCCGCCGGCTCAGCCAGCCCAAAGAGCTGGCGGTCGATGAAGAGGGCGGCGAGCTCAACATCGTTCCGTTCCTCGACATCGTCATGAACATCTTGATCTTCGTGCTCGCGACGGTGGCGGTCACCTTCACCGCCACCATCGACACGAGCCCACCGGCGAGCAAGAGCGCCGGCGTTCGTTCGGAGATCCCTTCGCAAGCACTGAATCTTTCGGTCTTGATCGCGAGCGAGGGCTTCTCGCTCAAAGCGTCCGGCGGCAACATCGCGCCGGGCTGCAACGAAGTCGGCGCGGGCTTGGCCGTGCCGAAGGTCAACGGAAACTACGACTTTGCTACGCTGAAGACGTGCGCTGCGCACTTGAAGGGCTCCAACCCCGAGTTCGCGGACGAAACGGCGGCGACCATCAGCGCCAACCCCGGCGTTGATTTTCAAACGGTCGTCGGTGTGATGGACGCCCTGCGCGAAACTCAAGCGGGCGACGCGCTGTTCGAGGACATCAAATTCGGAGTCGCCCGATGAGTCAGCCGCAAGGTCCGGGAGGAGGCGCGCCCGCGTCCCAAGGCGCCAGCATCGTCACGTACAAGGCGGAGCTCCGCAAAGCCATCCGTCGCAACGCGCACGAGCCGGAGATCAACTTCCTCAACATCACCGCGATGCTCGACATCATGACCATCATCCTCGTCTTCTTGTTGAAGACGTTGGGTGAGTCGAGCGCGGCGGTTCCGCAGAGCGACGACCTGCGGCTACCAGCGTCGGTCATGAAGAAGGCGCCGGCTCAAGATGGCGTGCTCGTCACCATTTCCAAGACCCAAATCTTGGTGGGCGACGAGAAGATCCTAGGCTTGCCGGGGCGCGAGTCTCTGGTGCAAGCGGGCGTCGACGCGCGCTACAAGCGCAGCGGCCCGAACGATCTGTTCATCGTCCCGCTGGGTAACGCCTTGATGGCTGCCCGCAAGACCGACATCGCCGTGCGGCGCGCCAAGGGCCTCGATCCTTCTTCGTCGGAGGCCATCGTCATCGCGGACAAGGGCACGCCTTACCGCCTGCTGATGGAGGTGCTGTTCACGCTCGGTCAGAGCGAGTACGGCAAGTACCACCTGATGACGATCCAATCGAAGACGATTGGGGGCTAGTTTCTGACCTGCGCGTAGACGTGGCCGCGCCCTTCGGGCGGTCGGCGTGGTTGGCGGGTTGCCATGGGGCCGTGTTTGCGCGCCCAGCTGGGCGCGGCGCGCGGGCGTAAGCCCGCCAGGAACCGCGGCCTACCCCCAAAACCCTAGTGTTTTCAAGGACAGCCGCGGATCGGAGCGCCGTTCGCGAGCAGAGCAATCGGGTCTTGCCGCGCGGCCGGACCCCGTGGTACGACCTCGGGCGTCTCATCGAGGCTAACTCCTGAGGGAGTGCCGAGAGCCACCGGTGGCCCTGCCGCCGGGCGCTGCTCCGCGAAGCTAGTGATGGTGGGTCGAGACCTGCGGGCACATCGAAGCGCGGTCCACTCACGAAGTCCCTGAGTCAGCGGCAGTAGGTGTCCAGCAGCGGGGAGCCGTACGGCCCGAGGACTCGTGAGGCGCGCCCAGGGCGGCGTGACTGCGCAGAGGTGTCGCAGCGCCAGCTCCGGGCCCACCGCCCCCTCTCCATAAACCCGTGACTCAGCTCGCGCTCCTGCTCGCACTCAGCCTGATTGGCGTCGTTCTGGCGTTCGCCTTCGGACGCCTGGAGGTCAAGCGCGGCGCCGTGTCTGCCACGGTGAAGCGAGCGGAAGGGGCGCTCGAGCGAGCATCGGTGGCCGTGCTTCGCCTGGGCGCGGCGCGCGGGCTGACCCTCGTGGCGGTGCCGGCGTTGGGGCTGGCCGCGTTCGCCCTCGTCCTGGGCGAGCACGGGAGCGTTCCGGCCCTCGGACGAGCCGTGTTCTTGGTGCTCGCGTTGCTGGCGGGCGCCGTCTCGGCGCTCGTGCAGGCGCGCCTCGCCCTCGCGCTAGGCACGCGCGCTGCTTCCGCCGCCGCCGCCGCCGTTGCCCGAGGCAGCGCGCGCGCCATGCGTCCCCTCTTGCGCGGGGCCGCGGCCGTGGCCGTCTTTGGTGAAGGTTGGGGGGTTTTGGGCGTCGCGAGCGCGTTTGCAAGCCTGTACTCCGTGCGCGGTGGCTTCGCCGCGAGCGGCAGCCCAGAGCTGGCCAGCGAGGTCGTGCGGCTCTTGCCGGCCTTCGCGCTGGGCGCAGGCGTGGCCGCTCTCGCGCTGTCTCGCGAGGGCAGCGTGGCCGCCACGGCGTCGCGCATCGGCGGCGGCTCCAGCGCGTCGCTCGACCCGGCGACGGACAGCCACGACGCGCGCGACCCCGCGTTGCTGGCCGAGCTCGTGGGTCACCTCACGGGAGAGCTGTTGCCGCGCGCGCTCACCAGCTACGTGTGTGGGCTGTGCGCGACCGTGTCCGTGGCTCTGCTCGGGCTGTCCGGCGGAGAGTCGGGCAAAGGTGCCTTGACTTGGCTCGTGCTGGTGGTGCTGGTGCGCGGGTTTGGCGCGGTCGCTTCGGTGTGCGGGGTGTTCGCGGCGCGTGCCACCGACGAAGAAGCGCCGCTGCACGCCTTGTGGCGCGGCCAGGTGAGCGCGCTCGTCGTCTCGCTGTTCGGCATTGGCGCCGCGCTTTTCTGGCTGCAGCGCGACCACTTCCTGCCGCTCTTCTGCGCGGGCAGCCTCGGGCTTTTGACGCTGGCGCTCGTGGGCCAGCTGTCGTGCTTGCCGCTACGCCGGGGTGCAGCGACGGCGCGCGAGCTCAGCGAGGCGCGCACGAGCGGAGATGCAGGCACCATTGCCCGCAGCGCCAGCTCCGGGCTCGCTGGTCTCTGGCCCGCGTTGGTCGTACCGGCGCTCGTGCTCAGCTTGCTCGAGCGAGCCTTTGCCCCCGCCGTGCCTTCGAGCCTGCTGCTCGTGACGTTTGCGGCGGGCGCGCTCGCGCTCGGCCCCCTCGGTCTTTCGCTGGCCAGCTTCGGTCTGCTCACCACGCACACGCGAGGCCTGGTCACGTTGGCACGGCTGGACGTCGAGCCGCGGCGCCGCGGCGGCCGTCTAGAAGACGCGGGGGTGCAGGGCGGGGCCGCCGGGTCGACGCAGGTGACCTTGGCCCTGGCGTTGAGCTTGCTGCTCGGGCTCTCGTCGCTGGGCAAGAGCGGCGCCCCTGCCCCTTCGGGCCCGCTGGGTTTCGCGGCGTTTGGCACCGTCGCCGGCGTAGTGCTCATCCTGCTGTTCGCGTCCCGAGCGGCGCGCAGCGCGGTGGCGGGCGCCCGGCTGGTGACGGCCGAAGTCGAAAAGCAGCTCCGAGAGCTGCCGCGCGCGCACGGCCTCGCCAGCGTTCCTGCGGACTTCACGCCTAGCTACAAAGGCTGCGTGGACGCGGCGCTGACAGCTGCGCGCGGCGCCTCCGTCGTAGAGCTCGCGTCGTTGCTGGCCGCGCCGTTCCTAGTCGCGGCGCTCTTGCGTGTCGGCACGGCGCCCACGCTGGGCACGCCTTTGGTGAGCTTCGGCGTCGCGGCCGTGCTGGCGGCGCTCGTCGTCACGCTCGGCGGGCGCGCGACCCGCGCCGTGCTGAGCCAGCTGCGCCGCCGAGCACGCAGCAGCGACGCCGGGCCGCCGCGCGCCGCGGCCGAAGCCGAATCTTTTGGGGAGCTCGTCGGTGTCACGGCGGCTTCCAGCGTCGAGGCTCTCGCGCTCGTACTGGCTCTTACCGTTCTGTCTTTGGCCCCGCTCCTTGGCTAGGCCTGCGCTCGATATTTCTGAAACGAGGCTACGTTGTCATCACTTGCAGACGCTCTTTCCACCCTCTCCGACCGCGGTCTCCGGCGCTTGCTCGGGGCCCGCACGTTTCTGCGTGGCCTCGACTACGAAAAGCGCAAGGTCGTCGATGACGTCAGCTTGAACGAGACCCACGCCCAGGGGCGCGTCAAAGGGTCCGATCCCGAGCCGTACGAAGTGACGATTCGCCTGGGCGGCGAAGGCATCACCTCCAACTGTACCTGCCCCGCATTTCAGAAGACCAATCAACACTGCAAGCACGTGGCCGCCCTGCTCATCACCGTGCGCAATCGGGCCCGCGCGCACTTGCCGCGGCGCGACCCCCAGCAGCCTCCGGCCGCGCCCGCGCCAATGCACAGCGTCAACGGCGGCGGCGGCAGCGTGAGTGCCGGCGGCGACGCTGGCAAGGGCGGTCGGCGCAGAGATCGCCGGCGCCGCGGCGGACAGCAAGCCCCCGTGCCGGCCCCTTCTGGCGGCGGCGGCGGCGGTGGCGGTGGCGGTGGCCACTACGTGGCTCCCCCGGCCGACGTGAGCGCGCGTCAGACCGGCATCGGGGCCTGGCTCTCACCGGAGGGCTCGCGCCGTACCCTCAACCTCGAGTTCCGCGTGCACGTGCGCCAAGGCGGGCTCACCGTGACCGTCCTCGACGTCGACAGCCGCACGCCGATGCTGCCCAGCCACGCGCTGACTTGGCAGACATTGTCGCCCACGGGCGATCGCAACGCGCTGCGCGTCCTCGCCCGCTTCGAGAGCGGCAATCCACGCCACCCCGCCGTGGACATCCGCGGCGAAGATGCCGCCGAGCTGCTGCCGCAGCTCAAAGAGCGGCGCGTCTTGCTGGAGCCCGCGCTGATGCAGCTGCGCTTCATCGAGGACGTGCTCAAGCCCCGCTTCGATCTGGAGATGGTGGGCGCAGACACGATCGTGGCCAAGATCACCTTCGAGCGCCAGGGGGACGGGCGGCGCTTCAGCCTCACGTCGGGTGGTTGGTTCGAGGGCGCTCCCGGCTGGCACATCGACACCAGTGAAGGCGTGGCGCGCCGGCTCGATCATCGCGTGTCGCCGGCAGCCCTTCGGCGGTTGCTCCGTAGCCCTACCATCGCCGAGCCCTCCTCCGAGCTGATCGGCATGATCACCTACGGCCTGCCGCGCGTCGCGCTGGAGGTCGGCGCGGAGCTGCCCGAGCTCTCCCAGGTCGCCGACGTGATCGATCTCGAGCCGACCTTCCGCATGCGCGCCGCCGGCTCGCTCACCGAAGCCGAAGTATTCTTGAAGGCCGCCTACGGTGACCAGGAGATCGAGGTGCGCGCCGACGGCATTTCTCCGCCGATCCTGATTTTGCCGCCCGAGGAAGGGCAGAAGCGCGCCCGCTGCATCCGCTGCGACATCGCCGCCCAACAGCGCGCGGTCCAGTTGCTGCTCGACCTGGGCCTACGGCCCACCGAGAGCGGTGATCACTTTACGGCCTTCACCGAGAAAGCCATTCAGTTCTGGTCCGAAGGCGTCGGACAGCTGCCGGAAGATTGGGATCTTTACGTACCCGAGCATCTGGTCGGCACGCACGTACGTAACAAGCCCGTGCTGGCGCACGCGCGCGTCTCCAGCGGCGTGGACTGGCTCAACGTTCAGATTTCGTACGAGGCCGAAGGCGTCGGCGTGGAACGCGAGGAGCTGGAGCGATGCCTCCGCGAAGGTCGCAAGTTCGTCAAGCTGTCGGACAACTCGTTCGCGCCCTTCGACGCGAGCTCGATCCAACAAATGATCGATCGCGAGGTCGAGCTGATCGCGGCCGGCGGGAAGAACGGCAAGATTCCGCTCTCGCAGGCCGGCAGCGTGCAGGACCTGATTCAGCAGGCCAGCTCGGCCAACATCGCGGCCAGCGCCAAATCTCTGTTCAAGAAGCTGCAGTCCATCGACGAGATCAAGACCGCCAAGAAGCCCAAGGGCCTCAAAGCGACGCTGCGCCCCTATCAGGAGCAGGGCCTCTCGTGGCTACAGTTTCTGGACGAGATCGCGTCCGGCGGTGTCTTGGCCGATGACATGGGCCTAGGTAAGACCGTGCAGACCATCGCGCTCTTGCTGGCCATCAAGCAAGAGAAGAAGGCCGAGCCGCTGCGCGCGCTGATCGTGGCGCCGACCAGCGTCGTCACCAACTGGGTGCGAGAAATCGAGCGTTTTGGGCCGTCGCTCACCACGGCGCTCTGGCACGGCGCGGGCCGCAAAGAGCAGATGTCGGAGATGGAGAGCGCCAACATCATCATCACCAGCTACGCCCTCTTGCGTCGCGACATCGATCTGTTGAAGAAGCTGCGCCTCAACTACGCCATCTTGGATGAGGCCCAGAACATCAAGAACCCGCTCAGCGCGACGGCGCAAGCGGCCAAGGAGCTGGACGCCGAGCGGCGCCTGGCCCTGACCGGCACGCCCATCGAGAACCGCCTCAGCGAGATTTGGTCGATCTTCGAGTTCGTCAGCCCGGGGCTGCTGCCGCCCCTGCCCAAATTCGAGGAGAAGTACGCGCGCCCCATCGACAACGGGGACTCGAAACAAGCCGCGCGCCTGCGCTCGATCATCCACCCCTTCATTTTGCGTCGCACCAAAATCGAGGTGGCCAAGGATCTGCCGCCCAAGATCGAGGTCGACAAGATCATCGACATGGCGCCCGATCAGAAGGCCATCTACACGCAGGTGTTGCGCGAGGTGCGCGCGACCGTGATGGGCGAGGTCGAGCGCGTGGGCGTGGCCAAGAGCCAGCTGCACATCTTGGCGGGCTTGACCAAGCTGCGACAAGCAGCCTGCGATCCGCGCCTGCTCGGTTTGCCGCGCGAGTTCAGCCACGACGACAGCGGCAAGCTATCGGCGCTGCGCGAGCTGGTGGACGAGGTCGAATCGGGCGGCCACAAGGTCCTGATTTTCAGCCAGTTCGTATCCATGCTCAAGCTGGTGCGAGAGGCGCTGGACGAGGACAAGATCCGCTACGAGTACCTGGACGGCAGCACCATGGACCGCGCCGAGCGCGTCGACAAATTCCAGGAAGACCCCACCATTCCCGCCTTCTTGATCAGTCTCAAGGCGGGCGGCTCGGGTCTGAACCTGACCGCCGCCGACACCGTCATCCACTTCGATCCGTGGTGGAACCCGGCCGTCGAAGATCAAGCCTCCGATCGCGCGCACCGCATCGGTCAAAAGAAGGTCGTCACCGTTTATCGCCTGGTGGCCGCGGGCACGATCGAAGAGAAGATCTTGCAGCTCAAGGCCAAGAAGAAGGACCTCGTGGCCAGCGTCCTGTCCGAAGACGCGGGCGGCGCCAAGACGCTCACCAAAGACGACCTCAGCGACCTGTTCAGCCTCGATTGACGTCTCGACCAAGGCTCCCGGATTGCAGCGAAAGCGAACCCGGGAGCCAGGCCGGGCGGGCGTGCTCACCGGTTGGGGTCACGCCGCCAACTACCTGCGCATCGAGACGTTCATCAACAGGCCCAGGCCGATGAGCGTGGTGACGACGTTTGACCCGCCATACGAGAAGAGCGGCAGCGTGACGCCGACGACGGGCAAGACGCCGATGGCCATGCCGATGTTGAACACGGCGTGCCAGAAGATGAGCGCGCCAATCCCGATGGCCAGGGCCGCGCCGAAGCGGTCTTTGGCCTGCGACGCGACGTGGATGGCGTACACGCAAATGAAGCAATAGACGGCCAACAGCAGGATGCAGCCTAAAAACCCCCAGTCTTCCGCGAAGACGGCGAAGGGAAAGTCCGAGAACTGATCGGGCAAGAAGCCGAACTGGTTCTGGGTGCCCTGCATGTAGCCTTCGCCCAAGAGCTGGCCGTTGCCGATAGCGGTCTGCGACTGGAGGGCGTGCCAACCGATGCCGGTCTTGTCGTGCTCCGGATCCAGAAAGCTCGTGATGCGATCTTTCTGGTACTGCTTCATGCCGTGGTTCCAGCCCAGCCAGGCCACCCCCACCCCAGCCGCGAGGAGCGCGGCCAGCGTACGCCGCCGGATGCGCGTCATCAGCAGCATGGTGCCGGCGGTCAACGACAAGATCAGCCCCGTCCCCAGATCTGGCTGAGCCATCACTAGCCCGACCGGCACCAGCACGAGCACGCCGGGGATGGCCAGGTCGACCAGGGTGCGGGGCTCGTTCTTGTGATCGTTGTGGATGTGCTTGGCCATCATCACGACCAGCAGCACCTTCATGAACTCGCTGGGCTGGATGGTGGCACCACCAATCTGGATCCAACGCACCGCGCCACGCGTGCTGTTGCCGAGCACGAACACCAAGCTGCACGAGAAGACGCCGCCCGCGTACACCAGGTTCGCGAAGCGCTCGTAGTGACGGTAGTCGATGGCGGCGACCAGGATCCCCAGCAGCCCTCCGACCACCATCCAGTACACCTGAGTCACGTAGATATCGCCGAGGCGGGCGCGCGTTGCGGTGTCGGCGTAGACGCTGGTCGCGCTGTACAGGTTGACGAGGCCCAGGGTGGCGATCGCGACCACCCCCAGCAAGAGCTTCATGTCGACCGCCGGCCCGCGCCGGAACATCATGCGCCCGGACACGGCCATCAGTTCGGCTTGTCTCCCGCCGCGGCGTCGTCCTTGGCCGACAGGCGCTTCTCTTTCATTTTCTGCCAGTCGCGCACGACGCGCATGGCGATCGGCACGGCGTTTTTACCGCCGCCGCCGCCGTGCTCGACCAAGACCACGATGGCGATCTCTGGCGAGCGCGAGGGCGCATAGCCGGAGAACCAGGCGTGGTCGCGGTTGAAGTACCAAACCTTACCCGGGTCTACGCCGCGCGGCGTCACGTGGCTGACCTGCGCCGTGCCGGTCTTGCCGGCCATGTCGACGCCCGGAGAGCGCTCTTTGTAGGCGGTGCCCGTCTTCTCGGTTACCACGCCTTCCAGGCCCGCTTTCACCCAGCCCAAATGCTCTTGGTCGGGCTCGATCAAGCGGCGGACGCGCGGAGGAAAATCTTGCACGACGGTGCCGTCGCTCGTCTCGATACTGCGCACCACTTGGGGCTGGTACAGCGTGCCGCCGTTGGCCAAGGCGGCGTAGGCCAACGCCAGCTGCAGCACCGTGACGGTGGTAGCGCCCTGACCAATAGCTGAAAGCAGCGTAAAACCGCCGCGGAATGCCGCTTTGTAGCGCCGCGTGTACCAGCTGCGGGTGGGCATGCGCCCGCGCGCTTCGGGGTTGATGCCGATGCCGGTCTTGACCCCGAAGCCGTAGTCGAGCCCTACCGCGGCCAGCTTGTCGATGCTGACGCGCGCGCCCAGCTCGTAGAAGTAGGTGTTGCACGACTGGACGATGGCCTCGTGCAGGTGGACTTTGCGGTGCACCCCGGTACAGCGGAAGAAGCGCTTGCCGTATTCATAGCCGCCACGACAGTCCACCTCGGTCGACTGATCCAACAGCCGATCGGACAAGGCGGCCAGCGCGCTGAAGGGCTTGTAAGTCGAGCCCGGCGGGTACGCGGCCGAGATGCTCTTGTCGAGGCCCGGCTTCAGCGGATCGGCGTACAAGCGCCGAAAGGTCTCTGCGACCGCCTTCACGCCGCTGCCGCCCGAGACGACGTTGGCGTCGAAGCTGGGCTTGGAGGACGCGGCCAAGATGCGGCCGGTGCGCACGTCAACCACCACGACCGCGCCCGCGAGCTGACCGTGAAACGCGCGTTCAATCGAAGCGATCAGGTCGATGTCGAGCGTCAGAGAGATGTCGCGCCCCGGAATCGGCTCGACCCGCCGCGGCTCTTCCAGGTAGCGCGCCTCGACTTCTTGCACGTCGTCACGCCGTGACACCCCGCGCACGATCTTCTTGAAGCCGCGCACGCCGCGCAGGTAGCTCTCCCAACGCCGCTCGACTCCCACCGCGCCCAGGCGATCACCGGCGCGGTAACCTCGCTCTTCGAGCCGCACCAAATCTTCCGCCCCCACCTCGCGCATGTAGCCGATCGTGTGGGCGCCCAGCTCACCGTACGGGTAGTAGCGCACCGGCTGCGGTGAGACCTCGATGCCCCGCAGCTCGCGCGAGTGTGTTTCGAGGTACGCGACCGCGTCGCGATCGACGTCGACCTTGAGCAAGATCTGCCGGCCCCGACGCTTCTCTTCTTGCGGGGTGAGGCCCTTGCTGGGCAGAGCCTGGATGTCTTTGATCTTGCGCTCGAGCTCGCTCTTCTCGGGCTCCTGCAGGGCCAGCAGCTTGACCACGGTGGGCCACGTCTCGGTCAGGTCGACCTCGGCCGGAGTCATGTGCACGTTGTACGACGGCCGATTGGCGGCCAATACGCGGCCCTGCGCGTCGCGGATCACCCCGCGCGTGGTGGCCAAGCTGCGTTCACGGATGATGTTCTTGCGCGCCTGCGCGCGGTGCAGGTCGCCCTGGACGAGTTGGAGCTGGGCCAGGCGACCTACCAAGATCAGGAACATGACGACCGCGGCCAGCACCAACCAGCGGTAACGCCGCCGAAATTCGCCGACGTCGGAGCGTTGGCCGAGCAGCGCCATCAGCTCGCTCCTTCGGTGGGCGCGCGCGAAACGCCGCCCTGCCGCAGCCGATGAGCCAGCTGAAAGAGCGCGGGCGACAGCAGCGCGGTGGCGATGGCGTTGGGCAGCACGACGCTGGCCATGCTGACGGGGCGGCGATTGTCGGTGCCGAAGACGGCGATCAAGATCACCACGATGGCGCCCTGCACGAGGGCGAACACGAAGCCCAGCGAAGCGCGCGTGAACCAGGTCTGCGCGGTGAGCCGCACACCGGCCACTCGCGACAACCACCAGATGGCCACGAACACGAAGCCGTACAGCCCGGTCGGGGCGGTGCCCAGAATGTCGAGCGCGTAGCCCATGGCGCACGAGAGCGCCGCCCCCTTGGCCATGGAGGGCTCGTATACGCCCAAGAACACCACCATGGGCAGGAGCAAGCTGGGCGTGGCGCCGTTCATGAAACGGTCACCCAAGAGGTGGCTGAGCGGGCCCAGCACGCGAAACAGATTCGACTGAACGAGCAGCAGGAGGATGGCGACCGCGAGGTAAGCCGCGCTTCGCATGGTCAGCCGCCCTTGTTCTTCCCGCGGCGCCCGCCGCCCGCGCCGGTGTCGCAGTCCTTGGCGTCGGTGAGGATGATCAGGACCTCTTCCAGGCGCGAGAAATCGACCGTGGGCTCGGCCACGAGCGACTGATAGACGCCGAAATTCTTCGTCTCGACCGATTTGACGCGGGCCACCGGGATGCCCTTGGGGAAACGGCAGCCGACGCCGCTCGTGACCAGTACGTCACCGACGTCCACCTCGTCGCGGCGCTCTGCCCACTCCACCCGCACCAGGTAGCGCGACCGATCGCCCTCTCCGCGCACGAAGCCGCGCGCCCCCGTGCGCTCGACCACCACGTCGACGCCGAAACCACTGTCGACGGTGAGCTGCACGTCGATCTTTTCGCCGGCGACGCGCTGCACGGTGCCGACGGCGCCGTCTAGCGAGATAACGGGCATGTCCGGGCGAATACTGGCGTGGGGGCTGTCGAGCGTGACGTGGGCGACGCGGAAGAACTCGGTCGTGTCTTTGCCGACCACGACCGCGCTCACCATTTCGTGAGGGATGGTGTCGCGTAGCCCGAGCAGGCGGCGCAGCCGGCGGTTATCGGCTTGGGCCTGCTCCAGACCACGCACGCGCGCCGTGAGCCGCGCGTTCTCGTACGCCAGGCGGTTGTTGTCTTGCTTGACGTCGACCAAGTACACGTACTGACTGACGCCGCTCGACACGAAGCGGGCCACCGCGGACGCCATGTATTCGAGCGGGGCTCCGACGCGCGACAACGCAGAAACGACCGGGTTCATGTCTTGCGGGTTGCGGATGCTCGCCCTCAAGAAGAAGAACGGCACCGACAACAGCAGCACGACGATGGCCGTGTCTCGGATGCGTTTGAAGGAGCCCACCGCGAGGCCCTCAGCCGATCGTGACTTCCTTCAGGAGCTCGATGTGATCGAGCGTCTTGCCGCTGCCGAGTACCACGCAGCTGATCGGGTCATCGCTGACCATCACGGGCAAGCCTGTTTCCTCACGCAAGAGGACGTCGATGTTCTTGAGCAGCGCGCCGCCGCCGGTGAGCACCACGCCCTTGTCCACGATGTCAGCGGCCAGCTCGGGCGGCGTGCGCTCCAACGCCAGCAGCACGGCCTCCACGATGGCGTTGAGCGGCTCCGCCAACGCCTCGCGGATTTCGTCCGAGTTGACGGTGACGGTCTTGGGCACGCCCGCCACCATGTCGCGGCCTTTGACCTCCATGGTCATTTGCTGTTCGAGTTGGTAGGCGTTGCCGATCGTGATCTTGATGCGCTCGGCCGTCTGCTCGCCGATGGCCAGGTTGTACTTGCGCTTCATGTACGCGACGATGGCTTCATCCATCTTGTCGCCGCC
>Ga0164241_10004254_pt1 | contig 13961 bp, 16 predicted proteins | sample OricomyardsoilBY_FD_108780 | JGI IMG/M metagenome (GOLD analysis project Ga0164241, IMG submission 108780) | Backyard soil microbial communities from Emeryville, California, USA - Original compost - Back yard soil (BY) | ecosystem: Environmental > Terrestrial > Soil > Unclassified | place: USA...
CGGGCCGACCTGCGCTGGACGCCCACCGTCACCCTCGACGAGGGCTTCGCGCGTCTGGCGGCCTCCTACCGCTGACGCTCCGCCCGAGCGGTCAGCGCCGGGCCGGCTCGGGCTTCCAGAGCCCCGAGCATTCGCATGCGCTCTTCCTCCGCGCCGGACTGCGTGGTCCGAACGACCGCAGCGGGTGCTGATCGACCGGGCGCGTGATGGTCGGCGCAACGACGGGCAGGTGCTCAAGCCGTGGGTCGACCGCGTGCACCCCTCGACCCCACCGCTCAGCGGCCGGGGCTCTCGAACACGGACCGGGCGGACCTCAGGATCCGCGTTCGGGTCACGGGCTCAGAAGCGCTCGTCGTCGCGCGCCGCGAGGACGTCGGCAGTCCGTTCGCCCGACGTCTCGGGCTCTCCGAGAGCCCGGAAGTCGCCCCGCGCGGGCCGTGCCTCACCTGACGCCACCAGCCCGACCGGTCGTCCTGCGTCCTCCGTCCAGACCTCCGGCAGCCCGAACGCGGCGAACAGCGCGGTGTCGAAGTAGGCGATCACGTGCGTGACGCCGTCGGGCCCCACCTCGACCTGCTGGACGTGGAAGGCCCGGTGCACGCCGTCGTCGTCGCGCATGTAGAGGCCGTAGACGGGCAACCCGTTCGCGGTGCCGGCCGGGACGAGCCGCATGTCCCCGGCGCGGCTCGCGGGGCACCACGTGCCGATGAGCTGCCCGACCTGCGCGGGGCCCTGGTACCACTCCGGGAACGGCGGCATCTCCCACACCACGTCGTCGGCGAGGAGGCGCACGATCGTGGGGATGTCGTAGCTCTCGAACGCGCTCACGTAGGCCGCGAGGCGCTCGCGCGTGCGCGGGTCGTCGAGGTCCGGCGCGGCCACGCCGGCTTCGTCGCCCTCCGCCTCCGCCGTCTCCTGGAGGCGCGCCACCTGCGCGCGCGCCCGCTGCAGGGTCGAGTTCACTCCCGCGACCGTCAGCCCGAGCGCCTCCGCCGTCTCCGCGGCGCTGCACTGCAGCACCTCGCGCAGGAGGAGGACGGCGCGCTGCTGGGCCGTGAGGTGCTGCAACGCGGTGACGAACGCGAGCCGGACGGTGTCACGGGTCACCGTCTCGGCGGCCGGGTCGGACGGCTCCGTGCCCCAGACCAGCGCGTCGGGCAGAGGCTCGAGCCAGGTGCGGTCGTGGTCCGCCTGCGGCTCGCGGGCCGGATCGGCCGCCGGCTGACCGAGACCGGTCGGCAGCGGCCGCCGCTTGCGCGACTCGAGGTGCGTCAGGCACGTGTTCGTCGCGATGCGGTACAGCCAGGTGCGCAGCGACGAGCGGTGCTCGAACGAGTGCATCGCCCGCCACGCCCGCAGGTACGTCTCCTGGACGAGGTCCTCCGCGTCCTGCACGGAACCCGTCATCCGGTAGCAGTGCGCGAAGATCTCGCGCCGCAGCGGTGCGACGAGCTCCTCGAACGTCGCGTCGTCGACGGTGGCGGCCGTGGGTCGTGCTGGCGTCGTCGTCATCCCCCGACCGTACGCGGAGCGACCCACGCGGTCGACGACGGTCGAGCCGAGCAACAGATCCGCCGCGTGCGATGAGTTCCGCGCGTCCGGCCGGTCGGTCCGACCAGGAGCGCGCACGCGCCGAACGTCCGCACCGGGAACGCCGGTGCCGAACCCCCGGAGGACCCGTGGCCCGCATGATCTTCGTCAACCTTCCCGTCGCCGACCTCGACGCGGCCACCCGGTTCTACGCGGGCCTCGGGTTCCGGCTCGACCCGCGGTTCAGCGACGAGAACGCGGCGTGCGTGGTCGTCTCCGAGACGATCTGCGTCATGCTCCTCGTCCAGGCGTTCTTCTCGCGGTTCACCCCCGCGCCCGTGGGCGACCCGCAGCGCTCGACCCAGGTCGTCAACTGCCTGTCGGCGGCGACGCGCGACGAGGTCGACGACCTCGTCCTGCGGGCCGTGGCCGCGGGCGGGGCGGAGTACCGGCCCGCCCAGGAGGAGGGCGGGATGTACGGCCGGTCGTTCACCGACGTCGACGGCCACGCGTGGGAGGTCATGCACATGGCCGCGTGAGCGTCACACCGGGCGGGCGCCGGCCGTGAGGCCGAGCCGCTCGAACGCCGACGCGAGCCCGTCGTCCTCGGGTCGGTCCGTCGTCCAGTCCGCGGCGGCGACCGCGTCGGGGTGCGCGCCGCCCATCGCGACGCCGACCCCGACGTACCGGAGCATCTCGACGTCGTTGAGGCCGTCGCCGAAGCCCACCGACGCGGACCGCGGCACCCCCAGGTGGGTCAGGACCGCCTCGACGGCGACCCCCTTGTGGACGCCGCGCGTCTGGATCTCGGCGCTGCGCGGGCCGAGGCGCGCGGTCGACGACCGCAGGACCGTCATGGTGTCGCCGACGGCCGCCCGGATCTCCTCGAGCGGCACCGGCGAGTCGAGCAGCATGACCTTGTTGACGTCGTCGCGCCGGATCCCGACGCCGGTCCGCACGCGCGCCGTGAGGTCCGTCAGCGCAGGGCCGAGGTCGACGTCGGGCTCGTCGCCCCGCAGCAGCCGCTCGAAGGTCGCAGGGGCGTCGGGGGTCCCGTAGAGGCCGCCGTTGGTCTCGAGGAGATAGGCCGCGCCGAGCCCGTCCAGCAGGTCGAGCAGCCGCCCCAGGACGCCCGGGTCGATCGTCTCGTGGCGCACGACCGTGCCGTCCGCGAGCGCCGCGTAGGCGCCCGCGCCCGCGACCATGCCGTCGAACGACCCGTCGTCGAGCGCCACGAGCTCCGAGGGCGACCGGCCGGTGCACAGGAGCACGAGGTGCCCGGCGGCGCGCGCCTCCGCGACGGCGCGCCGCGCGCTCTCGGGTGCGATCCCGTCGTGCGTCAGGTACGTCCCGTCGACGTCCAGGAAGACGATGCGGGGTCCCGGCGCCGGGCTCTCCCTCGGCGGCATGGGCACGCTCCTCGCTCGGTGTGTCGGATGGGCTCGTGGGAGCTCGGCGGTCATGGCCGGCCGGCCGGAGGTCGCCGCCACGGCCATCCTCCGGGGCAGGTACGGGACGCGTCAAAACGCGGGCGCCCAGGCGGGCGGCGCGGTCCGCCCTGCGTAGCCTCGGGCCTCGTCGTAGCGTCGAAAAGGTCAGGGCGGGACGACCGCCGCACCCCGACGGAGGGACGCGCTCATGGGACTCGAGGACAAGATGAAGAACGAGGCCGAGGACCTGCAGGGCAAGGCCAAGGAGGCCACCGGCAAGGCGACGGGCGACCGCCAGAAGGAGGCCGAGGGCAAGTCCGACCAGGCGAAGGCCGACCTCAAGGACGCGGGCGAGAAGGTCAAGGACGCGTTCGACCACTGACCCGCAGCGTCGTCCCCGCGGCCTGCGTCCCCCTCAGGGACGCGGGCCGCGGTCGTGTCCCGGGCCGCGGTGCCGGCCGACCGGGACGACCATCGGGTCGCCCGTGACGGGGTCCTCGACGACGACGCTCCTCAGCCCGAACACGTCCTCGACCAGCTCGGCGGTGACGACGTCCGCGGGCGCGCCGGACGCGACGACGCTCCCGTCACGCATCGCGACGAGGTGGTCGGCGTACCGGACGGCCTGGTTGAGGTCGTGCAGGACCATGACGATCGTGGTGCCGCGGGCGGCGTTGAGCTCGGCGAGGAGGTCGAGCACCTCGACCTGGTGCGCGATGTCGAGGTAGGTGGTGGGCTCGTCGAGGAGCAGGAGGTCGGTGCGCTGGGCGAGCGCCATCGCGATCCACACGCGCTGACGCTGGCCGCCCGACAGCTCGGACAGCGGACGGGCCGCGAGATCCACGACCGCCGTGGCCTCCATGGCCTCGGCGACGGCGAGGTCGTCCGCGGACGTCCACCGCCGCAGCCAGCCCTGGTGCGGGTAGCGCCCGCGGCCGACGAGGTCGGCGACGGTGATGCCCTCGGGCGCCACGGGGCTCTGCGGGAGCAGTCCGAGCACCTGGGCGACGCGGCGGGTGCCGAGCGCCCGCACGTCCTCGCCGTCCAGCAGGACGCGTCCCGCCTCGGGGGCGAGGAGGCGGGCCAGACCGCGGAGCAGCGTCGACTTGCCGCACGCGTTCGGCCCGACGATCGCCGTGATCCGCCCGGGCGGCACCGTGAGGCCGAGCTCGCGCACGACCACGCGCCCCTCGTAGCCGAGGGTGAGGTCCTCGGCGGCGAGGGTGTGCGACGCCGACGGGTGCGACGGCGTCGGGCGGGGCTGGGTCACGTCATCCTCCTCGCCCGGCACGGTTGGTCCGGGTCAGCAGCCAGAGCAGGTAGGGGGCGCCCACGATGCCGGTGACGACGCCCACGGGGTAGGTCGTGCCGGGCACGGCGAACTGGGCGACGGCGTCCGCGACGACGACGACGAGCGCACCGACGAGCGCGGAGCACACGAGCGCCGGCGCACCGCTCGAGACGAGCCGGCGGGCGATCGGCGCGGACACGAGCGCGACGAAGGTCACCGGCCCGGCGGCAGCGACCGCGAAAGCCGCGAGCGCCACCGCGGTGAGGACGGCGAGCCCGCGCGTGCGCTCGACTCCCACGCCGAGAGCGGCCGCCGTGTCGTCTCCGAGCTCGAGCTGCGCCAGCGACGGGCCCTGGAGCCACGCGAGCGGCAGGAGGACCACGGACGCCACGGCGAGGACCGAGAGCCGGTCCCCTCCGGCGCCGCTGAGGCTCCCCGTGAGCCAGACGAGCGCCTCGCGCACGTCGGTGACGGCGCTGCGCGTGAGCACGTACGACACGACCGCGGAGGCGACCGCGGCGACCCCGATGCCCACGAGGACGAACCGGTACCCGGACAGGCCAGAGCGCCACGCCAGCGCGTACACGAGGAGCGCGGCCCCGAGCGCGCCGAGGAGCACGAGGCCGGACAGGGCGACGCCGCTCAGGGAGAACCAGACCATCCCGACGACGCCGGCGGCGCTCGCAGCCTGCGTGATCCCGACGATGTCCGGGCTGGCGAGCGGGTTGCGCACGACCGACTGGAGGAGACCTCCCGAGGCGCCGAGGCACGCCCCCACGAGCACGGCCGTCTCGAGCCGCGGCAGGCGCAGGTCGAGGATGACGAACCGGGTGAGCTCGTCGGCCTGGCCGACGAGCGCGCGCAGGACGTCGGACGGCGCGACCGCGGCCTCGCCGAGGCACAGCGAGACCCCGCACGCGACGAGGACGAGCACCGTCAGCACGACGCCGACCCGCACCTGCCGGGCGCGCCGACCCCGCCGCACGAGCGCCGTCGGGCCGGGCGCGACGGCGGCCGGCGTGCTCACAGGCCCACCGCCCCGCGGCGACGCACGAGCGCGATGAACAGCGGCGCGCCCACGAGCGACGTCACGATCCCGACCTCGAGCTCGCCCGGGTAGGCGACGACGCGGCCGACGACGTCGCACACGAGCAGCAGGGTGGGCGCGAGGAGCGCGGAGAACGCGAGGATCCACCGGTAGTCGTGGCCCACGAGGCGACGCGCGGCGTGCGGGACGATGAGGCCGACGAACGCGATCGGGCCTGCGGCGGCGGTCGCCGCCCCGCACAGCAGCACCACGGCGACGGCGCTGACGACCCGCACGAGGCCGACGCGCTGACCGAGGGCCCGCGCGACGTCGTCGCCGAGCGCGAGCCCGTTGAGGGAGCGACCGAGCCCGAGCGCGACCACCGCCCCGACCGCGACGGGAGGCAGGACCTCCCACACGACGTCGTACCCACGCCCGGCCAAGGCTCCGACCTGCCAGAACCGGAGCTGGTCGAGGGCCTCGTTGCTGGTCAGCAGCACCGCGGTGACGAGCGAGGTGAGCGCAGCGCTCACGGCGGCGCCCGCGAGCGCCAGCTTCACCGGCGTGGCCCCTTCGCGTCCGAGCGAGCCCACGGCGTACACGACGACGGACGCGAGCGCGGCGCCGAGGAAGGCGAACGGCACGTACCCGGCCGTCGTCGAGACGCCCGCGACCGAGATCGCGAGCACGACGGCGAGCGACGCGCCGGCGTTGACGCCGAGCAGCCCGGGGTCCGCGAGCGGGTTGCGGGTGAGCCCTTGCATGACGGTCCCGGCGAGGCCGAGCGCGAGCCCCACCAGCACGCCGACGAGGGTGCGCGGGAGACGCTTGTCGACGACGATCAGCGACGCCTCGTCGTGCGGGTCGTAGTGGCGCAGCGCCCCGAGCACCGCCGACGGGGACAGCGCGTTCGACCCGACCATGAGGCTCGCGAGCATCGCGGCGAGCAGCACGACGACACACACCACGAGCCCGATCACCAGGCGCCGGCGCACGGCCCCGAGGCTCGCAGCCGACGACGGCGCCCCACCGGGGGCGGAGCCCGGTGGGGCGGTCGTCGGTGGTGTGGCAGGCACAGCCGGGACGCTACTACGAGGTGGCTACTTCGCCTTCTCGGCGGCCGCGGCGAGCTGCGGCACGTACTGGTTGAGCATCCACGGGATGGAGAGGACCGTCGGGGCGCTGGACGCCATCACGAACGACTCCCCCACGATCGGTGCGAACGCCCCCGACTTCACGGACGGCATCGCGGCGACCAGCGGGTCCTTGACGAACGCGTCCGCGGCCTTCTGGTCGCCGAAGTAGGCGACGAGCACGTCGGTGTCGATCTTCGACAGGTTCTCGTAGCTGACCTGGAAGAAGTAGCTGTCGTCGGGCTTGGCGTCGAGCGCCGCGACGCTCGGGCTGACGACCATGCCCAGCTGGGTGAGGAGCTGGACGCGGGGGTCGCTCGCCCGGTACACGCTGAGCTTGTCGGCCGCGTTCGAGGCGGCATAGACGAACGTCGTGCCCTTGAGGACCGGGTACTTCGCACCGAGCGCCGCCACCTGCTCGCTCGTCCTGGTGACGAGCTGGTCGGCCTGCGCCGACCGACCGAGGGCCTTGCCGATGATGGTGGTCTGGTCCTGCCAACCGGTGGCCCAGGGCTTGTCGGGGTAGGCGACGACGGGCGCGATCTTGCTGAGGGTGTCGTAGTCGTCCTGGGTGAGGCCGGAGTAGGGCGCGAGGATGACGTCGGGCTTGGCCTTGACGATCTCCTCGAACGGCACCTGGCCCGTGTCCCCGCCGGACAGCAGCTGGGGCGTGGTGCCGCCGAGCCCCTTGATGGCGTCGGCGTCCCAGGGGAGCACGCCGTCGGCGTTGCCGCCGTAGGAGTTCTTGGGCATGGCGACGGGCACGACGCCGAGCGCGAGCGCTGCGTCCTGCGACGACCAGCCCCAGGTCACCACGCGCTTCGGCTCGGACGGGATCGTGGCGGTGCCGAGCGCGGACGTGACGGTCACGGGGAACGAGTCGGTGGCGCCCGTCGTGCTCCCGGGGGTCGTGGCGCCGCCCGTGGGGCTCGACGAGCCGCCGTCGCCGGACGAGGAGCACCCGGCGATCGCGAGCGCCCCGGCGACGAGGCCTGCCGCGACGACGGCGAGCCGGCCGCGGCTACGACGCGGGTTCGATGACACGGACTTGATGGACACGGGTGTGCTCCTCCGGACGGACTGACGGGCAGGGCCGCACCGTCGCGAGCCGGAGGTAAGCCTACCCTTATCGGTTGGGGCGCCACCGCCACACGAGCAGGACGACCCCGACGAGGAGCGCCGCGCCGGCCACGACGGCCAGCGGCCGCAGGTGAGGGCCGCCGCCGCCCGGTGCGAGCGTCACGAGGACCACGGCCGCGAGCGCCTGCGCGGGCCCCTGCACCCCCACGAACCGCCGGGCCGGCCGGACGAGCACCGCCAGCGCGACGCGACCGCTCGGCGGCAGCGCGAGCGAGAACGAGGCGAGCACGTGGAGCAGGTGCAGCCCGAGCAGCAGGACCGCCGTCCGCCACGACCACCCGTCGTCGGGCAGCGCCAGCGCCGCCACGCCCAGGTAGAGCACGAGCGCCCAGGCGACCAGGGTGCGCGGCGACACCGCCGCCACCACCGCGAGGACCACCGCGACGAAGAGCCAGAACCCGTGCGCGCCCACCACCGCCCCGAGCCCGGCGCCCACGACGAGCACACCCGCGCGGGCCCACCAGCCGGGGAGCGCCGGCCCGATGTCCGGCGGCCGGATCCGCGGGCTCCCGGGCGCGCGCTCGCCGGCCTGCGCGCCGCTCACCGCGAGCCCCGCCCCGCGCGGGCGAGCGTACGCAGCGCGGCCGTCCGGTCACCCGTGCCACCGTGCGCCTCCTGCCAGCGCAGCAGCTCGACGCCCGACGCCCGTAGCGTCCGCATGCGCTCCTCACGCTCGAGGGCGAGGAGCCGGAAGGCCACCCGCTCGTGGGGCTGGAGGCCACCGGTACGCGGGGTGGGCAGGACGTCGACGGCGACCACGCGATGCCCGCCGGCGCGCCACAGCGTCGCCATCCGGGGCGCCTCGTCGTCGAGGAACGTCGAGAACACGTAGACGAGCGCGCCCGCCGGGACGACGGGCGCTCGCAAGCGCGCGAACCGGCTGCCCGAAGGACGGCTGAGCGTGATCGCCCGGACCACCCGGTCACGGTGCCGGCTCCCGCCGCCGGGTTGCACGACGCGCGACTGCGAGGCGAGGTCCTGGACCCCGACCCGGTCCCCCGCGGCCGAGTACGCCACCGCGAGGGAGGCCGCCGCCTCGCGCGCCAGGTCGAGCGACGTGACCCCCTGGCCGTCGGCGGTGTGGCCCGTCCAGTCCTCGACGTTCTCGCCGACGTCGTCGCGCGAGTCGAGCACCAGGACGACCGTCGCGTCCGCGAGCGCCGACGTCCGGCGCACGAAGAGCTCGTCCGTCGGGCGGGCCCGGCGTGCCGTCGCCCGCCAGTCGATCCGGCGCAACCGGTCGCCCGGTGCGAACGGGTGGACGTCACGGAAGTCGCCGCCGTCGCCGGGGCGCGCCGACTCGTGGTTGCCGGTCATGCCCTGGAGCCGCCGCGGGAGCGGCAGCGAGGCGACCGGGACGGTGCGCGGTGTGACGACCTGCTCCACGTCGAGCTCGCGCGCCGGCGCGGTGAACCAGGCGGCGTCCTGGCCGAGCAGCCGGTGCTGGAGGCGCAGGAGGAGCTGGGGTCCGGAGTGCAGGATCGGGGCCTCGCCCGTCAGCTCGGCCGCCCGGGACGGGGTGACCACGAGGTCCCGCGGCGCGGTACCGAGGACGCTCACACGCACGTGGACGGCGTCCGCGCCGGCCACCGCCTCGACGCCGATCCCGTAGCGCACGAGCCGGGCGTCGGCGTCCGGCGCCGCTCGCACGCGCAGGCCGGTGGCGGGGGCGCCGTGGGAGCCGACGACGGGCCGGGACGCCCACGACCACGCCGACGCCACCGCGAGCGGCAGCGCCAGGAGCACGAGGTCGACGCGCGCGAGCACCACGCCGGCGGCGGCGAGCACCACCGCGACGACAGCCCCGGCGAGCACGCCGGCGCTCGTCAGCGGCACGACCCGCGTGCGCTCGGAGGCCCGCTCCGACGCGCGGTCCGGGACGACGCCCGTCACTGTCGCCACCGGGTCACGCCCGCGCGACGGGCGCGTCCTTGCCGGCCTCGCGCCCGACGGTCGGCGGCACGGGCACCCGCGCGACCACCGACTCGACGACGGACACCGGCTGGACCCCCGTGGCCCACGCCTGGGTGGTCAGCGAGAGCCGGTGGGCGAGGACGGGAACGGCGACGGCCTTGACGTCCTCCGGCGTGACGAAGCCGCGGCCCGCCATGACGGCCCGCGACCGAGCCACCAGCAGGAGCCCCTGGGAGCCGCGCGGCGACGCCCCGACCTGGACCGCGTCGTGCCCCCGCGTGCCGGCGGCGAGGTCGACGCAGTAGCGCGCGACGTCGGCGTCGACGTGGACGGTCTCGACGCCGGCCTGCATGGCCCGGAGCGTCGCGGCGTCGAGGACGGGCTCGACGCTCGCCACCTCCGTGCGCCGCGCGACGCGGTTGAGGAGCACCCGCTCCTCCCCCTCGGCGGTCGGGTACCCGACGGCGAGCCGCACCATGAACCGGTCCAGCTGCGCCTCGGGCAGCGCGTACGTGCCCTCGAACTCGATCGGGTTCGACGTGGCGACGACGTGGAACGGGTCCGGCAGCGGGAACCGCCGTCCCTCGACCGTGACCTGCCCCTCGGCCATCGCCTCGAGCAGCGCCGACTGCGTCTTCGGGGCGGTGCGGTTGATCTCGTCGGCGAGGAAGAGGCCGGTGAACACGGGTCCCGGACGGAAGTCGAAGTCCGACCGGGCGGGGTCCCACACGAACGAGCCCGTGATGTCCGACGGCAGCAGGTCGGGCGTGCACTGCAGGCGCCGGAAGTCCAGCCCGAGCGCCGAGGCGAGCGACCGCGCGGCCAGGGTCTTCCCGAGCCCGGGGACGTCCTCGAACAGGACGTGCCCGCCCGCGAGGATCGCGCCGAGCGCGAGCCCCACGGCGTCGTCCATGCCGACGACGACGGTGGCGACGCGCTCGCGCACGCGTGCGGCGAGCCGAGCGACCTCCTCGACGGGGAGCGCGGTCGGTTCGGCGTCGGTCATGGCTGCTCCTTGGGCGGGGTGGGGCGGTCGAGGCGCTCGAGGGCGCCGAGGCAGGACAGGTAGTCCGTCCGGCGCACGTGGCCGGCGCCGGCGCGCAGCACCGCGGGCGCGGACCGTCCGAGCAGGGCCGCGACGCGCGCCGTGTCGGCCGGGTCGTCGAGGTCGACGCCGTGCCGCGCGAGCCGCACGCGTGCGACGGCGCGCAACCGGCGGAGGGCCGGAGCCCCGTCGACCGTGCGCCGCCGCCCGACGGCCGCCGCCAGTCGGGACACGTCGTCCCGCACGCCCGTCGCGGCGGGACGGGTCCCGGGGCGCCAGGCGGCGTCGTCCCAGTCGGGGGCTCCGCGCCACAGCACGGCGATCGTGAGCGTCACGGCGCCGAAGGCGAGAGCGTGCCACGGGTCGACGCCCAGGAACCAGGGCACGAGGGCAGCGAGGACGGGCAGGCTCACGACCGTGAAGACGCGACGCTCGCGCGGTCCGCCGACGACCCGGCGGACGTCGTCAGCGGACGGGCGGACGGGCCCCTCCGTCGGTGCCGTCACCGCGACCACCTCCGTGTGGCGGCGTCCCAGCCGTGCGTGAGCTGCTCGAGGGCGGCCCGCGCCGTGGCGACGTCGTCGGGCGTGGCCGCGTAGCCGCCGTAGCGGACGCGCAGGTACAGGTCGAGGAGAGCGTGGGTCGCGGTGTCGTCGGAGGTCACCCGGCCGAGGATCCGCGTCGTGAGCTCCGACGCCGTCTCGGCCGGACGGCGCGCGACGCCCGCGTCCTGTGCGGCCTCCTCGAGGCCGAGCCAGGCCGTGACGATGGCGTCGTGAGGCGCGCGACCCGAGTCGAGGACGTCGAACGCATGGTCGAAGCCGCGCCGCAGCACCGGCAGGTCGGGCATCTCCGGCACCGCCTCGGGCTCCGCGACGGCGGAGTCGTGCACGCCGGGCGGCTCCGCCGGGCCCTCGTCGGGCGGGCTGCCGTCGTGGTGGCGGCGCCACCACAGCGCGAGCGCCGCGACGATCGCCGAGACGACGAGCCCGAGGACGACGAGCCACAGCCAGGGGCTGACGTGCCACCGCCCCAGCCCGTGCGGGGGCGGTGACGCGAGGACCCGCATCGTCTGCGTGGGCGCGGCCGGCGGGCTGAGCCGGACGTCCCCGCCGGCGCCCAGGTGCGGCAGCCACCGCACGCCCTCGTGCGCGACGGGGCCCTGGAGCGCGACGGCGAGCACGAGCAGCACGCCCAGGCCCGCGACGACGGCGACGACGGCGCGGACGCTGCGACGACGCTCCGGGGGCTCGCTCGCGCTCACCCGCCACAACCTATCGGAGCCGTAGGCTCGTCCGGTGCACCCCGAGACCGCTGTCCGACCGCCCGGGGCGTCCGCCCTGCCGACGGCCGCTCCGTCCGCCGCCGGCACCGACGCCGCCGGGATCCTCCGGTTCGTCCGAGCGCTCGAGGCGTCCCCCACCCAGGAGCCGCACGGGCTCGTGGTCCTGCGGGGCGGCCGCGTGGTCGCGCAGGGCTGGTGGGCGCCGTACGCGCCGACGCGACGGCACCTGCTGTACTCGCTGAGCAAGAGCTTCACGTCCGCGGCTGCGGGGCTGGCGGTCGCGGAGGGCCTCGTCCGGCTGGACGACCCGGTCCGGGCGTACTTCCCGGAGCTCGACGACGAGATCACCGACCCGCGCACGCGCCGGATGCTGGTGCGGCACGTCGCGTCGATGTCGAGCGGGCACACCCGGGACACGTTCGACGAGGCCTTCGCCGACCCGCAGGTCGACCCGGTCCGCGCGTTCCTGCGGATCCCGCCGGACGAGGAGCCGGGCAGCGTCTTCGCGTACAACCAGCCCGCGACCTACACCCTCGGCGCGATCGTCCAGCGCGTCACGGGCGGCACGCTCCTGGACTACCTGCGGCCGCGCCTGCTCGACCCGCTGGGCATCGGCACGCTCGGCTGGCAGGAGCTCCCCCAGGGCCGGCAGATCGCGTTCACCGGCCTGTTCGCCCCGACGGACGCCGTCGCGCGCCTCGGCCAGCTCCTGCTCCGGCGCGGGCGCTGGGGCGACCGACAGCTGCTGCCGGTGGCGTGGGTCGACGCCGCGACGTCGGTGCGGGTGACGACGCAGCGGCCCTTCGGGGGTCCCGGCCACGCTGCGGACACGGTGGCCGACGCGCGGGAGTCCGACTGGGAGCAGGGCTACGGCTTCCAGCACTGGGCGTCTCGCCACGGCTTCCGCGGGGACGGCGCGTACGGGCAGTTCTGCCTGGTGCTCCCCGAGCACGACACCGTCGTCGCGATCACCGGCCAGACGCCCGACATGCAGGAGACGCTCGACCTGGCGTGGGAGCACCTGCTGCCCGCGCTCGCAGGACCCGGCTCGGCCGAGGCCGACGACGAGCTCTCGGCGCATCTCTCGGCCGCGTCCCTCCCCGCCCTCGAGCTGCCTGCCACGCCCGACGACGGCGCCTGGGCCGGAGCCGCGTTCCGCCCCTCCGGCGGGCGGTGCAGCGCACAGCCGAGCCTCACGGAGGTCCGGCTGGGACGGGACCTACAGCTCACCCTCGTGGACCGCGGGGGCGACGTCGAGGCGTCGTTCGCGCCCGGCGGTGCGGGCTGGACGGTGACGGAAGGCGCCGTTCCGGTGGCGACGTCGGGCGGCGTCGAGCCCACCGGCCGGCTCCGCGTGCAGCTCGCGTTCCTCGAGGCGCCGCACCGGCTCGAGCTGGTGCTCGACCGTGCAGCAGGGACCTTCGCGGCCCGGTGGACCACCGATCCGTTGCGATCGGCCACCACGCCGCTGCGTGCGCTGGCGACGCCGGACGCGCTGGGCTGAAGGCGGAGGCGCGACGCTGAAGGTGCCGCGCGCCCCTGCGGGTCAGGTCGCGACGCGGGTCGGGCCGCGACGCGGGTCAGGCCGCGACGTCGAAGTCGTCGCCCCGGCGAGCCCGGTGCCCGCGGACGACGGTCTCGTCGGCGACGATGCTGTCCGGTGCCACCCGGGCGCCGCGCCCGACGCGCACGCCCTGGCCGAGCCGGGAGCCCGCGCCCACGTGGGCGCCGTCGCGGATCGTCGAGCCACGACCGACGTGGACGTTGGTGCCGATCACGACGTCCTCGCCCACGGCCACCCCCTCGTCGATCCAGCTCCCGGCGCCGACGCTGGTGCGGGCGCCGACGCGGGCGGCCTCCTCGACGTAGGCCGTGCGGGCGATGCGCGCCGAGACGTCCACGAACGCGCGGGGTGAGACGAGTCCGTCACCGTTGGGGTGCCGGACGTAGACCACCGTCTCGCCGTAGTCGTTCTCGAACTCGACCCGTCCTGCTCGCGTCATCGGTCCTCCTGCCGCCTGTCGGAACGTTCGCCCTTCGCAACGTTCTGCTGACATAACGTCAGACGACCGGGTCGTGTTCCCTCCGCGCCAGGGCCGCGTCGACCAGCACCGTCGCGGCCTCCCGTGCCTGCGCCGCCGCGACCGGGTCGCCGGAGATCGCCGC
>Ga0164241_10004255_pt1 | contig 13959 bp, 7 predicted proteins | sample OricomyardsoilBY_FD_108780 | JGI IMG/M metagenome (GOLD analysis project Ga0164241, IMG submission 108780) | Backyard soil microbial communities from Emeryville, California, USA - Original compost - Back yard soil (BY) | ecosystem: Environmental > Terrestrial > Soil > Unclassified | place: USA...
AACCGCCTGGCCAGCAACAGCCTGCTCGAGGGGCTCGTCTTCGGGCACCGCGCGGCCCTCGTCTCCGCCGAGCAGATGGCCGGCGCCGACATCGCCATCGATCCACACGTGCCCGACTGGAACACCGGCTCGGCCAAGGACCCCGACGAGAACGTGCTCATCGCGCACGCCTGGGAAGAGATCAGGACGCTCATGTGGAACTACGTCGGCATCGTGCGCAGCGACAACCGCCTCGAGCGCGCCAAGCGCCGCATCGACGCGCTGAACCAGGAGATCAAGGACGACTACTGGAGCTTCCGGCTCACGCGCGACCTGCTCGAGCTGCGCAACATCGCGCGCGTCGGCCAGCTCATCATCGAGAGCGCCGCGCTCAGGAAGGAGTCGCGCGGCCTGCACTACACCATCGACTACCCCGTGAAGGACGACCTGCACTGGCAGCGCGACACGGTGCTGCGGCGCGCGGCCCGGCGCTAGCGCCCGAGTGCCGCGCGCGGACGTGAGACCGCTACGGGGTGGTGTCCTTCTTGCCACCGAAGGCGCCGCCGATCTTGTCGATCGCTTCGCCGGCTTTCTCGCCCGTCTTGCCGATCTCCTCGACGTTGTCGCCGAAGGTGCGGATCTGGTCTTGCGTGGTGGGCTTCGCGCGCGGCGGCGTGGCCGCGCTCGCCGGCCGCGCTGCCTCGGGAGCACCGGGCGACCCCGCCATCGCGGTCGTGAAGCGACTGACGTACGCCGCCAGCGCCTGGGGGTCCGCGACCATCTGGCTGCACGCCTCGTCGCGCGCCGCCGCGTCGCCCGCCCCCTGCGCATCGATCCAGCCGCGCGCGGCCGCGCAGTGCTCGGCGTCCTGGTCGCACAGCTTCAGAGCCAGGGCATCGCAGCCCGGGCCCTTCTGCGCGCAAGCGCCGACGGTGGCCGACAGCACGACGCACACCAACGATAGAACGACGACTCGCGTGGACTCTCCCGGGGCGCTTCGCGGATAGGCGAACGACCTCGTAGGCGGCGGCGCATCAACGAACGGCGTGAGCGGATCGCGACCACGCGCAGGCTAGGTACGAGACACGCTCGCGGCAACGTCGCCGTGCCACTCACACGTGGGCGCGCGCCGTGCGCGACGCGCCTCACCACGTCGGGATGGGAAAGGTCCTTGACGGTCGGGCGAAGTGGTAGCCTTGGAGCAGGTCGCAGCCGAGGTCGAGCAGGATGTCGCGCTCGGCCTCGGTCTCGACGCCCTCGGCGACGACCAGGATGCCGAGCTCGTGGCACATCTTGGTGAGCCCGCTGATGAAGCGGCGCTGGCTGAGCGACTGCTCGACGTTGCGCACGAGCCCCATGTCGAGCTTGGCGATGTCGGGCTCGAGCGCGGTGAAGCTGCCGAGGCCCGCGAAGCCCGCGCCGAGGTCGTCGATGGCCAGCCGGAAGCCCATCTGGCGGAGCCGCTGGATGCGCTCGGAGAGGTCGGGGACCTCGCTCAGCGAGGTGCGCTCGGTGACCTCGAGCACGACGATGGCGGCGTGCGCCGAGAGCGGCGCGCTGACATCGAACAGGTCGTCGTCGACCAGGTCGTGGGGGTGCAGGTTCACGAACACGAGGTGGTCGAACGGCAGGTGCCGCGTGATCGTGTCGGCGATCAGGATGCGCGTGCGGTGGCCCAGGTCGAGCACCCGATCGAGCTGCTCCGACGCCTCGATGAGCGCCGCCGGGGTCAGCGGCGCGTGGTCGCTACGAATGAAAGCCTCTTGACCATAGACCCGTCCATCACGTGTCACGATGGGCTGGAACGCGATCCACAAGGAATCGAGCGCGCGGTCGAAGCCCTGGTCGAGCTCGAGGAGCGGGCCCAGCGCCATCATGGGCGAGGTCGCGAGCAGCGCGGAGCTTTGACGAACCCGGGTCAGGGTCGAGGCCTTGGTCATGAGTCGCGTCCGGGAGCTGCGAGGCGCGGGTCGTGCACCGCAAGTGCACCGACGACCTCCAGACGTCGCTTCACTTCGTTTGGTTACGCCAGGCTGTCAAAGTTGGGCGTGTTAGTGAGTGTAACCAAGGTCTTTCAGGGCCTTGCGCAGCTCGCTCCCCAGCCTCTCATCGGCCCTCGGGTCGCCCACTTGATCCTCGGGCGCGACGAACGCGCCGGGCGCCGAGCTCGGGGTGACCGGTCGCATGATCATCGGCCCCGCCACCAGCGGCTCGGCCGCCGAGCGCCACAGGTAGAGCGCGCTCTCGCGCGGCTGCACGATGGGCGCGGTCATGCGCGCGTTCGTCGCGAGCTCGAGGTGCTCACGCGTGTCGAGCCGCTCGCCCGGGTGCAAGAGCGCGAGGCCCCACTCACCGAGGCGCAGCCGGTCGACCGGGATGGGCGCGCGGCGCGTGAGCCGCACGTCCAGCGCGGCGGCCCATGGGCGCGTCTCGAAGGCCAGCGTCGCGTTCGCCGCGAGGCTCACCGTGAGCGTGTCGCCCGCCGCCTCGCAGCGCGATCCGGCCGGCGTCGCGCCGCACCTGATGAGCCCGTCGACCGCGCGGATGGTGCCCGTGACGGGCACCGCCAGGTCGGCCGGCGCGCAGGTGTTCAGCAGGCGGTTGTCGGCGCGGTCGCTCGCCGCGGGCGTGACCGAGGCGGTGCTCGTCGTCGTGCGATCGACCGGTCGTGTCGTGAAGCGCAGCGCGAAGGTGTTGCGCACCTCCTTCAGCTCGGCGAGCAGCCGCGTCACGACGTCGTGGTGGCTGAGCACCAGGTTCTGGCGCTCGCCCGGGTCGTGGGCCAGATCGAAGAGCTCGAGCTTGGGCGTGAGCTCCTCGGCGGTGCGGCGCGCGGGCGGCTCGATGGTGTCGTCGGGCGCGTGCAGGATGAGCTTCCAGTCGCCCGAGCGCAGCGCCGCCGCGCGCCGCCCGTCGCTGTAGATGGGCGTCGGCGTGAGCGCGCGGCCCTCCAGCGCGGCGCGCAGCGAGTGGCCCGCCATGCCCGGCGCGGGCGGCTGACCGAGCATGTCGAGGATGGTCGGCGCCAGGTCGGCGTGCGACACCGGCGTGTCGATGACCTGCTGCTCGACGCGGCCCGGCAGCGCGAACGTCAGCGGCACGTGCGTCTCGTCGTCGTAGAGCGTCCAGCTGTGGTTGAAGCCGCAGCGCTCGCCGCCGGTGCCGCGGCAGTCGTGCCAGGGCAGCATCACCTCGCCGTGATCGGCGGTGATGATGACCAGCGTCTTCTTGGTGAGGTCGAGCCGATCGAGCGCCGCGACCACCCGCGCGAAGTTGTGGTCGACCCACATGATCTCGCCGAGGTAGCTCCGCGGGAGCAGCGCCGCGCCCAAGCGCTCGGGGCCCGGCAGGTCGTTGGCCGCCTGTGCCCACTCGTCGGGCGGCTCGTAGGGCGTGTGCGGCGCGGTGTAGTTCAGCATCAGCGCCCAGCGCTCGTCGCGGTGCTCCTCGAAGAAGCGGACGGCGTAGTCGGACGCGTTGATGGCGTCTTCGGGGATCGAGCGGAAGTCCAGGATCTCGGGGAAGCCGGCGTCGATGCCGACGGGGTCGTCGCCCCACAGGAAGAAGTTGTGGCCGAAGTGCGCCACGCGCCAGCCGGCCTGCTCGAGGATGGCGGTCACGAGCGGCGGCCGTGAGTCGTAGAAGGTCTGCAGCCGGCCCTCCGCGAAGGCCCAGTCGTGCGAGTAGAAGCCGCCGATGGCCGGGTGGATGCCGCTCAGCATCGCGGTCGTCGAGGTGCGCGTCTGGTTGCCCATCGAGTAGGCCCACGCGAGCTGCGTGCCGTCGTGGAACTCGCGATCGAGGCTCGGCACGGGCATCTCGAACGTGCGCTGCGCGCCGAGCGTGTCGCTGCGGGTGGCGTCGATGACCACCCACAGGAGGTTCGTGCTGGCGTCGTCGGGCGCGTCGAGGTCGACGCCGGTGAGCGCCGGCTCGGCCATGACGACCATCAGCGCGCCCGGCTCGGCGTCGGTCTCGAAGCTCAGCGTGAGGCGCGCCGGACCGGGCTCGAGCGGCAGGTCGAGCGCCAGCTCGCGCCACGGGTCGTCGCGCGGCGGGCGGCGCGTGTCGAGCGGCACGCGGCGGGTGAGCGTGCCCTGCGCGTCCTCGGTGGTGATGACCAAGGTCAGCTTGGCGTGGGCGTCGTCCTTGCACTTGGCGACGCGGTAGCCGAGCTCGAGGCGGGCGTTGTCGGGCGCGTCGAGCTCGAGCGTGACCCGGCGCGGCACGTCGAGCATGAACGTGTCGCGCAGCTCGACGATGGCCTTGCCCGCCGACAGCGTCACGCGCTGGTGGCGCCGCCGCATCGGCTTCGGCAGCGGCGAGTACGGGTTCTCGTAGGACGAGCCGACCTTACACGGCTCACCGAGATCACGCTTGGTGAGCGGCGGGTCGAAGGTCGCGTCACCGAGCCGCGCGATGAGCGGCACACGCATACGCAGCGGCGGGTCGGCGTGCGCGACGCCGCCCAGCAACAAGAGGCAGATGAGCGCGCGTGACATCATGGCCGTGCCTCGTCGCGGGGGACCACGAAGTCGCCGACCCGGTGCATCGTCGGGTCGGCCAGCATCCACTTGTAGAGCTCGGACTTCAGCCGCTCGACGGTGGCCGGCTCGCGCGTCGCGAGGTCGTGCTCGTCGCCCGGGTCGTGCTCGGGGTCGTAGAGCTCGAAGCGGACGCCGTCGCGCGTCGGGATGTAGAGGAGCTTCCGGTGGCCATCGACGACCATGCGGTGCTTGGCCAGGTTCGCGAGCGGCTGGTACGGCTTGTCGAGGTAGATGGCGTAGTCGTCGGGGTCGAAGCTGAAGCCGTCGAAGCCCTCGACGCCGACGATGCGCTTGCCGTCGAGGCGGTCGGTCTCGGGCGGGAAGAACCACAGGTCGATCTCCGAGAAGACCGGCCGCGGCGCGCTCAGCGTGGTCACATCGACGCCCGTGACGGCGCCCGGCGGCGCATCGGACCTCAGCCCGAGGCGGCCTAGCACGGTCGGCGCGAGGTCGATCAAGCCGACCGGCATGTCGCTCGTGCGACCGCGCTGCGGGTTGCCGGGGTAGTCGATGACGAACGGCACCTCGAGCGTGGTGCGCCCGTAGAGGTGGTCGCCGTGGCCGACACCGAGGCCGTATTCGTAGAGGTTCTCGCCGTGGTCGGCGGTGATGATGACGATGGTGTTGTCGAGCTGGCCGGCGGCTCTCAGGCGCGCGAGCACGTCGCCGATGGCGGCGTCCGAGGCCGACACCGCGCCGCGATAGAGGTCGCGCAGGTGGTCGTGCTCGGCGTCGATCGCCGCGGCGGGGCGCGTGTCCTCGTGCTTGCCGAAGGTCTCCTTCAAGAAGCGCGACTGACCGCGGTAGCTCGGGTCGGCGAAGCGACTCCACCAGGGCGCGGGCGCCGCGAATGGGAAGTGGCCGGCCGAGAAGAACGCGACCAGGAACCAGGGCTGGTCGGGCGCCTCGGCGAGCCAGTCGAGCGCTGCGTCCTCGACCCAGCGCGGGTCGGCCAGGCGCTCGAACGCGAGCAGCTCGTCGCGGTAGCCGCCCGCGTCGGGCAGGACGTCGATGAGGTAGGGCAGCAGGTGCACGTGCAGCTTCACGCCGCCGAGCGCGACGTTGCTGGCCAGCGTGAACTGCGGCGCGTCGACGTGCTGGAAGCCGAAGTCGCCGCGCGTGAAGACGTCGCCCGCGAAGTCCGAGACGACCGCGGTGCGATAGCCTTCAGCCGCGAGCAGGTCGGGCAGGCCGTGGGCGATGACCTTGCCCTTCTTCGGGATGGGGAACATGTGGCGCACGCCGTGGGTGTGCGGGTCCTCGCCGGTCAGCATCGAAGCCCACGAGGGGTAGGTGCGCGGCACGGCCGGGATGGCGCGCGAGAACGTCGTCGCGCCGCGCGCGAAGGTCGTGATGTTCGGGATGACGCCGACGGTGGTGAGCAGATCGGCGCGCATCGAGTCGACCGCGAGCACCAGCACGTTCGGCTTCGTCGACCGCTGCGACGGCGACAGGCGGCGCGGCGCGGCGCTGAACGCGGCGACGATGCCGAGCCCCAGGCCGGCGCACGCGAACCAGCTCTTGTGGACGTCGCGGCGCACCGCCAAGACCCCGATGAAGGCGATGAGCGCGACGCCGAGGCCGGCGAGCAGGAGGTCGAAGACCCAGCGCGGCGGGCCGTCCACGGCGATGGCGAAGAGCACCGTCATCACCCACGACTGGCGCGCCGCGGGCGCATAGACGGCCGGGTGGATGGCCATCGAGTGCATCGTCACGAGCGCATGCACGAGCACCACCAGCCCGAGCGTCGCGAGCAGGCGCCGCCGAATGGTCAAGGTTCTTTGGCGAACGCGCGCCAGCAGCTCGACCCAGGTGGCCGCGAGCGTGCCGATGATGGCGCCGACGAGCGTGTACATGGCGAGCAGGCCGAGCTGCTGGTGGTTGATCTGGTCTTGGAAGAGCGTGACCAGCTTGTCGGTGACGCTCGTGTCCTCGACGCCCATGTACTCGGCCGAGCGGTGCACGACGATGCACAGGATGAAGAGCCCGATGAACACGACCGCGCCGAGCAGCGGCCCGGCGGCGAGCGCACGTATCACGGTCCTGGGTCGCAGCGTCGTCATGCGGAGGCGTGGACTGAAGCACGCAGGAACGCGCCCGTCACTTCCGATTTTCTGCCGCCAGATACCGGCTCAAGGCGCCGACATCCGGCTGGTATTGCAGCGTCTCGGTGGCGAGATCCGAGGACGGCACCAGCGCCCGCCAACGATCGAGGTGCTGGCGCGCCCGCTGCTCTTGTCCGAGCGTGTCGGCGGCCGCGGCGGCCAGCAGCTCGAGCTCGACGAGCGCGTCCGCCGCGTCGGCGGAGGGCTGCGCGGCTTGCGTCGTCAGGGCCCGCTCGGCCAAGCCCAGCGCGCGCGCCGCCTCGCCCGAGCGCAGCGCGAGCCGCACCGCCGCGCGCACCAGCGCGAGCTCGGCCGGTGAGTGACCAGCCAGCGCCAGCACCGTCGGCGTGCGCAAGAGCGCCTGCGTGTCGGGGTCGTCGAGGTAGCGCAGCGCCACCGACCAGGCGCGCTCGAAGGCCCGCGCGAAGCGGTCCGGATCGGCCTTCGCCAAGAGCGGCGCGAGGCGCACGGCGTCCGTTCGGATGAGCTGCTGGGCCTCGGGCAGGTCGCCGAGCCAGCCCTCGCCGATGGCCGCGACGTCGGCCGCGGCGGCGCCGCTGTCGCCGAGCCACAGGTCCATGCGCAAGGCCGCCACGCGCGCCTCGGGCAGCGCCTCGTAGGCCTGCCGCGCGGCGGCCGCGTCGCCGTCGAAGGCCAGCCGGTGCGCCGCGTCGAGCGCGCTCGGCGCGACCACGCGGGGCGTGAGCCCGTCGATCGTCAGCCGCTCGAGACGCAGCCGGATGCGCGACGCCGCGGTCCAAGCGCGCTCGCCGCGCGCGCGCACGACCACCTCGTAGTCGCCCGGCCCGAGCGGCGTCACCGGGTAGTGCCGCTGCACCAGCGGCTGCGCGGCGCCGACGCGCGTGACATCGCAGCGCGAGCTCGCCGCGCCCGGGCTCGGCAGCAGATCGACCCGCAGCGTGAGGGGGTCCACGGGCGCGGTGATGGGGCGCTCCACGGCGTCGAGCGGGGCGAGCTGCGCGTCCCACGGCCCGCAGCCAGCGAAGCGCGTAATGGCGTCGCCGCCGCCGCTCCCCCACACCTCCAGCAGCACCAGCGGCTGGCTCTCGCCCGCTCGCCGCAGCGCGATGGTGAGGCCGCCGCCGATCTCCAGGTGCTCGAGCACCAGCGCGGCCTCGAGCACGAGCTGGCCGCCGTCGTAGCGCACCGGCAGGACCGCCAGGTCGCCCTCCTGGCTGGTCGTGTCGATGAGCACACCGGGGCCGCCGAGCGCGCGCGCGAAGCTGCCCGGCGCGTGCACGTGCCAGCTCGCCGGCAGCGGGCGCAGGTCGATCACCACGCGCGCCCGCGCGCTCTGGACGAGCGGCTCGAGCCACGCCAGCGCCGCGCGCGCCATGACGGCCAGCTCGTCGTCGCCCTGCGCCAGCACTCGATAGTGGGCGCTCGCGGCCGCCAGCTCGTGCGCCGCCAGCTGGCTCTCGGCCGCGCCGCGCCGTGCCACGCGCGTCGGCAGCTGCGCCAGCGCCGCCTCGTACGCGCTGGCCGCCAGCACCGGCTGGTCGCGCGCGCGCTCGATCTCGCCAGCGTGCACGAAGAACGCCGCCGCCACGACCGGCATGGTCGCCAGGCGCGCGGCCTGCGTGAGCCCGTCCGCCGCGCGCCCGTCGAGCCCGATGGCGCGCAGGTCCTCGGCGCGTCGCCACGCGTCCGCGAGCGTCGCGTCGGCCATCGCGGGCGGCTGCATGGGCGGCGGCGGCGGGCTGTCGGGCAGGACCGGGAGCGCCTGCGTCGCGCCCGCCATGCCGAGCACCCAGCCGCGCTGACCATCGTCGGTGAGCCGCACGACCAGCTCGTCGGCCGCATCGTCGTCGAGGTTGGCCAGCGTGAGCGGCGCGAGCCCGGCCAAGAGCGCCGGCTCGAACACCAGCGGCGCCACCTGGCGATACAAGACGCACACCTCCTGCTGGCGATCGAGCGCGCCGAACACCAGGTCCGTGAGCCCATCGCCGTCGAGGTCGCCCGCCAGCAGCAGGTACGGCGAGACGTCGGGCGCGAGCGGCTCGGGGTAGGGGGTGAACGCCACGCTCGCGAGCGCCTGGCCGGTCCAGCGCAGCACGTGCACCCCGGCCCGCTCGCCGAACGGCGCGTCGGGCCCGAACAGGGTCGCGTTCGGGTAACGATCGCTCTTGGTCACGGCGATGAGCGGCGGTCCGTTGGCCTGCGGCAGCGCGGCCAGCTGCACGCTCGTGCCGAAGCGGCGCCGCGCCAAGAGCGACAGCGTGCCGTCGGCCTCGGGGCGCAGCACCCTCAGCTCATAGGTCTGCCACGGCCCGAAGCCCATCACGACCTCGGTCCGGCCGTCGCCGTCGAAGTCGCCGACCACGATGGCGTTGGTGTCCGACGCGCCGCCGACGACGTCCTGCGGCGCGGTCCACAGCTGCCCGTCACGCCATACGTCGACGGTGCGAGCGCTGCCGGCCGCGCCGAAGACCACCATCGGGGGCGTGTCGCTGACGAGCTTCGCCTCGTTCAGACCGTCGTGCGCGAAGGCCGCGCGCGCCACGATGGACGGCTTCGGGCTGTCCACCCCGAGCAGCTCCCAGAGGCCGGTGCGACCGCCGCTGGCCGCCGCCGCGAGCCACACGCGCGCGCCGCCGAGGCCACGGGGAAAGTGGCGGTTGAAGACCATGTCATCGGGCACCCGCGTCGTGGACAGCCGCCGCAGTCCCTCGGGCGCGCGCCCGAAGACGCTGATGGTGCGCTCGCCTTGCGTCACGATCGCCAGGCGCGCGGGGCCGCTCGTCGGCGGCAGCGGGAAGCCGACGGCGGCCACCAGGCCGAGCGGCTGCGCGCCCGCGAGCGCGGTCAAGAGCGGGGCGGTCGGCTGCCCGACGCCCAGCGCCTGCGCGGCCCCGAGGTCGCGGCGCGTCACGCTGGCGTCGTAGCGCAGGCGCCGCGTGCTCGTGTCGTCGGCCACGCCGAGCGCGTCGAGGCGCGCCAGCACCCGGTCCACGCGCGAATATGAACCGGCATTCACAAACGTGACCGCCAGGCGCCCGAGCGCCTCGGCGCGCTCGTCGACGTCCACCGCGGTCGCGTAGGCGTTGCCGTACGCGTCGCGCTCCTCGTCGCTCTGGCCGCGCGCGTGCTGGCGCTCGCCAGCGTGCATCCAAGCCTCGTGCAGCGCGTGCGTGCCGAGGTTCTCGCTCATGCCCGCGAAGAACGTGAACAGCGCGTCGGCGCGCGGACCCTCGTCGGCGGCGTCGAGCGTGTGCATGCGCGCCTCGAGCTGGGCCAGCCGCAGCGTCGCGCTCGCCTCGTGCTCGGCCCGCGCGCGCTCCGCGCCGACGGCGTCCCACAGCAACACCAGGCCGAGCACGGCGGCGATGCTCACGAGCGTCAGCGCCACGCCGCGCACCAGCACGCGGTGGCGCCCGTGCCACTTGCGCAGGCGATAGCCGAGCGTGGCCGGGCGCGCGTGCACCGGCTCCGACCTGAGCGCGCGGCGCACGTCATCGGCCAGCGCCGCGACGCTCGGGTAGCGGTCGCCAGGCGCGGTGGCCATGGCCTTGCCGACGATGGCGTCGAGGTCCTCGCCGAGGCCACGCGGCGCGGGCGCGCTGAGCTTCGCGCGGCGTACCGCCGCCACCGTCGTCGCCCCGGAGCCCAGCGGAAATGCAACCGGAAGGTTGCCTTTCAACAGATGATAGACGAGCACCCCGAGCGCGTAGACATCGACGCGCTGGTCGCAGACAGCCTGCACGTCGAGCTGCTCGGGCGCCATGTAGGCCAGGGTGCCGACCACGCCGTCGCTGCCCTCGAGCGCCCCCGCGTCGAGCGACAGCGCCAGCCCGAAGTCGAGGATGCGCGGCTGACCGTCGGCCACGAGGATGTTCTGCGGCTTGAGATCGCGGTGCACGATCCCCGCCTCGTGCGCGTGGCTCACGCCCTCCATCACCTCGAGCAGCAGCGCCAGCCGCTCCGCTCGCGACAGCGTGGCGACGTGCCGGTCCAGCGGCGTGCCGCGCACCAGCTCCATGACCATCCAGGTCGTGCCGCCGACCTCGCGCACTTCGTAGAGCCGCGGGATCGAGCGGTGCCGGAGCGACGCGAGCGCCTGCATCTCGAACGCGAAGCGCTCCGCGACGCCGGGCGAGCGCAGCCACGAGTGCGCCGTCTTGATGGCGACGCGGCGGTGCGGCGCGGCCTGCTCGCCCTCGTAGACGACGCCCATGCCGCCGCGCCCGAGCACGCCGACGATGCGGTAGGGGCCGATGGCATCGGGGGGCGCGTCGTCGCTCGCGACCGCCTCGCCGCGCGCGACCATGCTGAGCAGCAGATCGGCCGCGATGATGCGCTCGCCGCCGCCCGCCTCGTCCAGGCGCTCGTCGACGGCCGCGTCGCGCGCGAGCAGCGCCCGCACGGCCTGCTCCAGCTCGTCGTCGGCGAGCGCGCGGAGGTGCGCGTCGCGCGCCGCCTGATCGAGGTCGACGATCTCCTTGAAGACGTGCAGCGCACGTCTATCCCGAGCCCGCTGGTCCCGCCGCGACACGGCTCGACTCTACACGGCGCCGGGCGCTATGACAGCGCCGTGGTCGACGCACCCGAGTACGACGCGCACGGCATCGATGACGCGGTCTACGCCCAGCTCAAGGACGCCGCCCGCGCGCTGCTCGAGGGCCAGCGCCCGAGCGCCACCATCACGCCGACCTCGCTGGTCCACGACGCCTACCTGCGCGTCACCGCCAGCGAGCGCGCGCGCTGGGCCTCCGAGGCCCACTTCCGCGCCGCCGCCGCGCGCGCCATGCGCCACATCCTGGTCGACCGCGCGCGCCGCCGCGCCACCGACAAGCACGGCGCCGGCTGGGCGCGCGTCAGCGTGAGCGGCCTCAAGGACGCGCCCGTCGAGGTCGCCATCACCGCGCTCAGCGACGCGCTCGAAGAGCTCGGCGCCATCGATCCGCGCGGCGCCGAGATCGTCGAGATGCGCTTCCTGGCCGGCATGACCTCCGAGGACGTGGCCAAGGTGCTCGACGTCTCGCTTCGCACCGTCGAGCGCGACTGGCGCGCCGCGCGCGCCTGGCTCCTGCAGCACCTCGACGAGGCGTCAGGGTAGGCCCGCGAGCGCCTTGAAGGCGGCCTCGCTGATCACCTCGGGCTTGCCGTCCGCGGCGAACAGCTTCTCGGCCTTCTTGAGCTTGCTCGACTTCTTCTCGGCCGTGAGCTCGTCGCCGCCCACCACGAGGTAGTCAAGATCCTTTCGCACGTCGTCCGGGGTGGTCCCGCCGCGCGCCTTGACGATCGACTGCGCCGTCTTGCGGTCGAAGCTCTCGAGCTTGCCGGTGAAGACGAACGAGCGGCCGGCGATCGGGTCGTTCGCGTCGAAGACCGCCGCGGGCCCCTCGGGCGCGGCCACGAAGTCCTCGACCGTGACCACCTTGCGCAGGTTCTCGATGAGCTCGACGCGCGCGTCGAGGCCGGCGCGGATGATGGCCGCGGTGGTGTCGCCGAGGCCGTGGATCTTGGCGATGTCCGCCTCGCTGGCGGCCATTACCGAATCAATGTTCATAAACGTCGCGGCCAGCTTCTGAGCGGCCACCCAGCCGAGCGCGTCGGCGCCGAGCGACGCCAGCAGCACCGCCAGCGGCAAGGTCCGCTTGGCCTGCACCGCGGCCACCAGGTTGTCGGCCGACTTGCGCCCGAGCCGCTCCAGTGTCGCGAGGTCGTCGGCCTGGAGCCGGTAGAAGTCGGCCGGCTCGTTCACCCAGCCGCGCTCGACCAGCTTGGCCACGATCTTCGGGCCGAAGCCGTCGATGTCGACCGCCTTGAGCCAGTGCTCGAGCGTGCCGAGCCGCGCCGCCGGGCAGTGGTGCGGCTCGCTGCACATCAAGACGTCGCCGGCCTCGATGGTCGCGTGGCCGGACGCGGGGCAGGTCGTCGGCACGGGCGCGGGCGCGGGCCCGGGCGTCACCACCGACTCGATGTGCGGGATGACGCCGCCGCGCCGGCTGGCGATGACCGTCGCGCCGATGGACGCGCCGAGCTTCCGCACGATGGCCAGGTTGTGGAGCGAGCAGCGCGTGACCTCGGCGCCGCTCAAGACCACCGGCGCGATGACCGCGATGGGCGTGATGGCGCCGCTGCGCGACACCGACCACTCGATGTCGACGATGGTGGTGGTGGCGCTCTCGCCCTGGAACTTGAAGGCGATGGCCCAGCGCGGGTGGTGCGACGTCTCGCCCAGGCGGCGCTGCTCGCTGGTGAGATCGGCGGTGTAGACGACGCCGTCCAGCTCCACGTCGAGGCGCTCGCGATCGGCCAGCCAGGCCGCGTAGCTCGCGCCGATCGCAGCGCGCGCCACCACCCGGTGCGCCACCACCGGGAAGCCGCGCGCGCCCGCCCAAGCGAGCCCCTCGCTGAGCGTCGTGAAGTCGCGCCCACGGACCCCGTACGCGAAGAAGCTGAGGCCGTAGCCGGCGGTCAGGTGTGGCTCCTTCTGCTTGATGGCGCCGGCCGCGGTGTTGCGCGGGTTCGCGAAGGTGCCGGCGAACTTCGCGCGGAAGACCGACAGCGGCATGTAGACCTCGCCGCGCACCTCGACCGGGCCATGACCCTCGCCGATGTCCTGGGGGATGTCGGGGACGAAGCGCGCGTTCGGGGTGAACACCTCGCCGCGCTCGCCATCGCCGCGCGTCACCGCCTGCACGAGCTTGCCGCGCGCGTCGTACTTCAAGGACGCCGCCATGCCGTCGATCTTGGGCGCCTCGACGAGGTCGCCGATGACGCCCTCGGCCCACTTCACGACCTCGGTCTCGGTGTAGGCCTTGTCGAGCGACAACATGGGCGAGTCATGGAAGCGCAGCTCGCCGGTGCCGCCCTCGCTGGTGAGCTCGGCCAGCGCCGGGTGATCGGGCGCCAGCGCCTTCAAGCGGCGCGTCAGGCGATCGAACGCGTAGTCCGAGATCGTCGGCTGCGCGAGCGCGAAGTACTGGTGGTTGTGCCAGCGGATCGCCTGGGCCAGCTCGTCGGCGTCCATGGCGTCCACGGGCTTGTCAGGCGGGGCAGGGGGCGGCTCGGGTGCGCGCGTCGTGCTCATGGGCGGCACCTTCGCAAGGAAGGCGAGGCGCGGCAATCGCATTGCCCGGCGCCGGCCCCGCCTGTACGCTAGGCGGCGTGGTGTCGGCCTTCCAGCGTGCGCAACCCGAGCCGGATCTGGTGCGAGCCCAGGCGTGGCTCGACGCCCTCGGTCCACGTGGCATCCAGCTCGGCCTCGAGCGCGTGCGCGCCGCCCTCGCGCGGCTCGGCGACCCGCACGAGCACATGCGCACGGTGGTCGTCGGCGGCACCAACGGCAAGGGCTCGACGGC